>Ga0265316_10003750_pt1 | contig 15274 bp, 11 predicted proteins | sample 4522metaG_FD_202092 | JGI IMG/M metagenome (GOLD analysis project Ga0265316, IMG submission 202092) | Rhizosphere microbial communities from Carex aquatilis grown in University of Washington, Seatle, WA, United States - 4-5-22 metaG | ecosystem: Host-associated > Plants > Roots > Rhizosphere >...
ACCTGAAGGCGCTCCGCCTGGCGGGACAGTTCAAGTTGGGGACGGCTCATTCCCTCAACGTACTACCCAACGTTTTCCAACGCCAAAGAAAACAAAACTGAGGTATCTAGTTTATAACACAGTAGTACTAGGGACGAGGGCCTTGCACAATATTCGCCATGGCCTCACTGGGGGCAGGGGCTCCTGTTTCAAAGGAGGAATGTCAACATTGCATTCCGTCCCGACTGCAAATGGTAGGCCAATCTACCGAAGAATTCGAACGGGGCTTGGAGGTACAGCCCGCGTCAAAGGCAATTCGGACGTTCGTTGGCCCTCCTTGTGCTGCAAGCTCTGAGGAACAACGGTAATCGCCATCAGAAAAGGGACCCACATGGGATGCATAATTCTAAAGCCTGCTTCGGTCAGGCTGTAAACCAGAGCCGCAGTGATCAACGCCAGCCGCAGTCTGCCGGCATGCGGGTCATAGCTAAGAACTGCGACCGCGCGCCTATATCCGATCACAGTCATATATCCCAACAGAAGCAACCCAATCCATCCCAGGTTCAAATAGAGCTCGATGTACCCGTTATGGGCTTCCTGAAGTCCGTACCCTGTGAGTCCCCAGACACTCTGAAGCCGGCTTCCAAGCCAGAAGCTTTCAAACCCTGTACCGAACAAGACATTCGTATGCATGGACAGCACTGCGCTCCAAATAGCTGTCCGGCCAGTTAAAGTCGAGTTTCTTCCCAGTGAACTAAGCAACGTTCCCATCGTGTCAACAAAAATCGCAAACAGGGGGAGAGCCAAGGCGCCGCTTATCAAAGCGTGCACGTTGATGATCCGATTTCTCTTTAGTCGCTGCCCACTCAACACCATGACCGTTCCCCCCAGAACCAGGCAACTCAGTGAGGTTATGGAGTTGGCTATCACGACAAGGACGGCCGCGGTCGCGAGCATAGCGCCATGGGCAATCAGATGCCTTTCCCGATGTTCCATCTCTCGGTCCTCATAGGCTCCCATGAAAGACCAAAGCGACCCTAGACCGCACACGACGCAGATCATCCCCAGTGAGTTCTTGGTTTCCGCGACCCCGTTGTACATTACGACGTGGCCGTCAAGGCTGGTACCAAGATCGGGGTAAAACTTGATCAAGAGCACCGACAGCGGCAGCAACAAAAATGTCGCCCTCGAGAAATAGCGTTTTGTAGCCATCAATGGGTTCGAGTCGGTAAGAATGACCAGAATCATCGCAACATCCCCCATTGCCTTCGTCCACCTTTTTAACGCAACGAAAGGGAAATCGGACCATAAAATGCTTATGGCGCAGTAGGCAAAATATATAAGCATTGGGGTGTTTCGTCCCAGTATTTCTCTAACTTGATCGGCTCTCCTATTAAGGATCAAAACACTTCCTACAATCAGAATGCCGAACACCGCCGCGTCCAATGGGCTACCTTCCAAATACTGTTGTGCCTGGGATACCGATGATCCAATGTTAAGCCACACGGACACAGGTCTAGAGCCGCCGATCAAGAACCAGAGGACAGGTATCCAAACAGCCTTCATAGTCCGCGCACCCGCATCTCGGTCGAGGTAGAAGAGCCCCATGATGGCAAGCACGCATATTAATGATGCAATCTGGTTCATGATTCCTCTTTGATTCGAGCGGCAGAAGCTTCTCGTTTTGTCTTCTGTTACCGCTGGATTCCGAAGCTACTAAGAAAAAACAACGCGGTACAAGTGATCTACGGTCGAGACTCTGGTCCTAGCCCGATCAACAGCTATTACTGAAATCACAGTAAGAATTACAGCAAGAACAAGAGAAAAAGCTGGAATCGATTCCGAGTACTCTACCCGCAAGACTCCACGAAGGCACTGGAGAATAGCAATCTGCGCAATATATCCGAAGAGTGAGTACTTCCCTAGCAAGGCAAGCAGTTGGGGAATCTGACCGTCACCGCTGCTTGCTGTGCCCAGTCGATAGATAAGCATCAGAGTCAATAATACCCCTATAACCTGCAACGGGTAGGGCGTGTTCCAGAGCGTAATGCCAAGTATATAAAGCACATATGCGAGTAAAATAAGATGCGGTCGTTTCAGGAATCGGTCGACCTTCTCGATCGAGATATATCCGGCGCTTATCCCCAGGCACCCAACCGACATCAGTTCGAGGGTCGGGCTTGTTCGACTAGTTGCGCGCAGAATCATGATTGCCATGAGAGCGATGATCGTGACAACGTGATAAATGTTACGGTAGCGTCTGGAGATCACCATTATGCAGGCCGAAAGAATCAGCAAATAACTGATCGGTAATAGAATGTAGAAAGCTACCAGCCTGCCACCTGTCATGTTTCCACTGACAAAAACCGACCACAGTGCGGAACGCGTCAGGAAATCATGCCATCCCTTCCCGCTGCCCGACCGGAAGGCGAGCACACCGACCGTTGTCACGTTCAATAGAATGAATATGGCCAAGACTTTAAGGCCTCGGATTACCATGCGGCGCGGAACCCTTTCACCAGTGATGCGGAACCTCGATGCATACACCTGCGAAATCAAAAAGCCGCTAATGCATATAAAGGAGGGAGGGAGGAAAAGTAGGTACCGGTAAAAGAAACCATGAGAGCCAACGAAGTAGTTCAACCAATGGTAGAGGACCATCACCAGTACCAGCGCTCCCTTGGTGAAATCAAGCGCCCATATTCGCTTGGTGTGGGCGCCATCAGTACTCCTGTCCGGCTGGCTTCCTTTTTTGCATAATGGCTTCCTCTGGTTCGGGTCTTGTCCGGCATCCTGCGCACTCCTTGCCGGAACGGTCGAGATAGCGTTGTCGTTTCCTTTCCGCTGCGAATTAGCCATTACTTTGAATCCAGGAAGAGACGATGCACATACTCCAAGGTAAGAATCTGGTGGATAGCGGTGGTGTAGTTGCGGTCGCCTTTGTGGTGACGTTGCACGATCTCTTTTACAGCACTCGCTTGCAGGTATGGCCTGGAGAGAGTCCGTGAATCGAGCAGCACTTCCCGGACGTAGTTGGACAAAGCATCCCGATACCAGACACGAAAGTGGGTGAATTTGTGCCTACCTAGAAAAATCCGCTCAAGATGCAGGAATGATAACTGATGATCGATCCGCGCCACCCACTGTGGCATCCCGTAGTCATAAGCATACTCTGTACTCATCGTGAAGCGATGAAGCCGGCGGCTCAGTTCCGCAGCTAGCCAGCCACCGCTCCCGGCGTATCCAAGATCTGTCCTGATCTTCTGGAGATCGGGACTGCCATCCCCGATAAGACGGACCCGCAAATCATTGTTCGTGAGTGTGGTCGCAGGCGCACGATATAGAGTCCGGACAAGTTCATTGTCAACGTAAGGAGTCCGCATGGACAGCTGCGACGACTCAAGAGAGAGAAGGCCGTGGTAATGCCAGGGCACTTGCCGGAACACGGCAAAGGTAAGCGCATGGCCCTGATCGATCCGGGCATAGGTCTCACTGGCCACGGCAACTTGGGCGAGTAACTCCGGGGAGAACAGCCCCGTTGTTGGCGCACCGGGACGGAACACACAAAGGTGGCGGAGTACCTGGTCTCCATAATTGCCGGTCATGCGAATGGGGGCAATCTGACGGGCAAGTTCATTCACGTAAAGATCGGGGGCATGGTTCACGCCGGTGCATCCGTCTGTGAGATACACCGAGCGCTCGGCATAATCGGGGAAACGCGAGAGAAACTCCGCCGCAATCGGAATCACTTGGTGCGACTGTTCGCAGGCCTGCGCCACCTGGCGGGCGATGCGAACATCGCGGCAATCGCGATAGCTGCCGCCAAACGTGTAACAGGGGAGCGACCCCGGCGCAGGCTTCTGCCAAGCCAGGATCGTTCGCGTGTCCAGCCCTCCGGTCAAAGATAGCCCGATTCGCCCCGGACCATTAAAATATCTGGGCAAATTCCGCTCGAACACCTCGCGGATCTCTTTGTAGTAGGGCTCCGGTTCCATGGGAGCTTGGTTCTCCCACTCCTGCGGCGAGAAATAACTCCGCTTCCGCTCAATTGCACCCTCTCTAAAAACCCAGGCCGCCGCGCATGGCAACACACGAATGCCCGTAAAAAGCGTCCGGTCTTCTAAAACACATCCGCAGGAAACAAACTCTCCAAGCCCCTGCCAATCCGCCGATCGGAGTTCCGGACGTACTGCGAGGATAGCCTTGGCTTCGGCGGCAAAATAGAACGCCGCCTTCGCCTCGTGGTAGTACATTCGATGCATTCCGTAGCGGTCGTTGAACAGCGTGACCGTTCTCCGCATCCGGTCTGCCAGAATGCCATGAAACCGCCCGTTCAAGCCAGCCGGGAAAGTAACATCCTCCTCGGAAAGATGAACGAGGTACGAGCAACCATCTAAGTCGAGCGTATGGCCCTGCTCTCTCAGGCGCCGCGTGGTTCCTGGCTCGGGGAATTCCTCTCCGGAAAACACGAGCACTTTCTCCCCAGTCTCATTGCGCAAGGGCATTCCGTCCGAAAAAGAATGTTCCTGCTCAATCCACGCGACATACAGCCCCAGACTTTCGTCAATCCAAGTCCCAGTGACGTAGAAAGATTCATGACGAAGAACCTCGACCATGCGAGACAACTCCGCCTCGGCGCGTTCGCGCGGTAATTTGGTAACAAGGCCGACAATGCCAGGCATCGAGATCCGTCTCTAGAAGGGGTAGGTGATAGTACGAATAAAATGGGGTCGCTGGAAGAAAATGCGTGGAGGACTAAGAAGTGGAGCCGGCGGGAGGATTTGAACGCTCCATCTGCCGATCACTAATCGACTGCTCTGGCATTGAGCTACACCGGCTCTGTGGTGTAAAAGAAGAATACCATTTCGCCCGCGCATTGAGTGCGATGGTTAGCACCCCGTTAGGAAGGATACCCAACAGCCCGCGATACAACCTAGTCTTTACGCATAGCCATCCCCATGCCGTCAGGGGAACATAATACGTTGGCATCAGCATTTCGCCAAATCCATGGCGTTCCTTGAATTCTCGAATCGAGGTGTCGCCCTTGTTTCCGTAATTGAACATGCCGTAGGTCAAATAGGCGATGCCTCTTGCTTCGCACAACTCAACTGCTTTCGCAATCAATGCATTCGAGGGTCGTTTTTCGTAGTGTGCTGCTTTCGAGTTCAGTTGCAGTATCGCAGCAACATCTCCGCGGTACACCAGCTTCAGGAAACCAATGAATTCATTCTGGAAATAGGCACAGAGGAAGTCGCATCGATTCACGAATGAACTGTGATCACGCATAACCTGTTCAAAGGGCTTTCCATAATGGTGGTAAAGTCTCCCCTGCCGCACCGGACTCTCGTTTTGCACATCACAAATCCCTTTAATTACGTCGGCATCAAAACCCTTCACCTGAATGACGACCATGCGCTTCTGCGAGCGCCTTACATTCTTGCGCGTCACTTGGGGAAGTTTCTCCCACCAATCCTTGAACTTCGCCACCTCGGCAACCGCAACGCTACTCAACTCCATAGGATACTTGTAACGAGGAATAGTTCCCGGCACTTTTTGCGAAAAGCGGAGTATATCCGCCCGAAGAGCGCCAGAGTACTGTTTTAACTTTCTCACACAATCGTCTGGTTCGAGAAGCTCTGCCTCCAGCCAGTCTTCATCGTGCAAGGCGGCGATCTTGATCCATTTGCCCGTAACAACAATTGTCTGGGCATTCACCTGGATGGCAGGCACTTCGACCCACCGTCCTCGGACGCTAATCTCCATCGTTCCGCTCGACGCCTGAGCGTCAACTGCGACGTCAGTTGGATCATGCATGAGTAAAGCCCAACCAGTATTTACGCATTCTCATCATGGCTGCAAACATTTCAGGCATCGTCTCGCCTCTGGGGAAGCTTCTGCGTTGACTATAATTGCGGTTTGACCACTCGTTGCGGACCTGTGATAATTTCACAGCCAGACCCTTCGCAAGTTGATCTTTTAGTTGCTAGTGCAAACCTGCTCCTACGACATTCCGCGGCAGCTTCGTGTTTCCGAAGACAAGATGGGCGATCCTTTCCAGCTATGCCGCAAAAAATGATCTTACTTCATCGTTTCTTTCCCGACGAATCTGTTACGTATTGGTCGCGAATCGGATTGATGCCTATCAGAATAAGCAGTTTGCCAGAATGATCACACAACTTCACCAGCAGCGTCATGAAGTGGTGCTGTCCGAACAGCAGCGCAAATGGCAGAGCGACCGCATAGAGCGGAACAGCTATCATCGATTTCGTAATACCGGCGGCTCCGCTGTTCAGTTGCAGACCGCTGGTTGCGCCTCGAAACAAGGCCTTTTTCACCAAATACATTCGTTTCCAACGGCCAGGAGGAACAACTTCAAACACTACCGCATCTTCAGACCAGATGAAGACGCGCCCCTCTTCAATTTTTCTTTTAAAGAAATCCTGGTCTTCTCCGGCCCTGAACTCAGGCCGAAAAGGAGGCGCATCGCCGATAAGAATCTCTCTCCTCAGTAAAACATTTCCCGTGCGCGCTTCGCGCCAGTCAACCCGCATTCCAGTTGGATAGCTCCTGCGATAGTAGAATTGGCTCTTTAATATCCACGCCGGAGGAACTTCATCGAAATGGCGTTTCACTGGCCCAAGGACGCCATCCGCTTTGTACTCGTTGCAGGTCTTAAAGAGAGTTAGCAACCACTCCTCGGCCGGGAACTCGTCATCATCGATAAGAGCGACAAACTTCCCCTCCGCGTTTTCGAGAACCATATTTCGCGCCAGCGCTATACTCTGTCTCGGCTCAATGCAGTATTTCACCGGAATCTTTGAGGTCAAACAATTTTCTATCACTACAGATTCGGCGGATTGTTCCCGATCGTTGTCGGCCACTACGATCGAATAAGTGAATAAGCCGCCGGTGTCCTGCAGGTTCAATTCGGTCAGAAGGCGCTTGAGCGGAAGCGGCCGCTTGTAGGTACACACGCAGACACTGATGTGGGGGGTGTTGCACATCGCGGCGGAACTCATCGAATCCACGCTAACCACGGTCTTAAGCCGGTCGATACTTTTGTCTGGCAGTCTCATGCAATGGTCCCGACGCCGACGCTGCGATCGCTGGAGCGCAAGAGATATCCTCGAGCTATTTCGACCTTATAGGCACAGCGCATAAGCTCTCCGTCAACCAGGAATTTGTATTCTTCGGCGATTATGGGATGGGTCTCCACTTCGACATTGAAGCGGCTTGCAAGGTCCAAGATATTTTCCAGCCGTCGTGGATCAAGCGGCGGCAAGGCAAAGAAGAAATCTGCCAAGCGGTGGCGGCGAGACAACTGGCGATCCTGCCAACGGCGATAGAAACGATTTGCGTAACTTTTCTCTCCTGTGCCGAACGAAAAGTTTCTGCGCACCATCGTGCCCGCCGGCAGAAGTTTCTGAAAAAACACGTTCGCGCATAGATGCATGTGGTGGTGGCCGTCCACTCGATTCGCCGGAGCGCCATACAATCGCTCAAACTCCTCAAACTGTGCCTTGACAACATACTCGAATGAGGCGGAAAGGCCGGGATGGTACATGACTGGTGCGAGACGGTGCGATCTCAAGAATCGAGAGAGTTTCTGCTGGTGCTCAATCAACCGGGAAGGAGATTGCGGCGATGAAAAGGGTATGCTCAGGTTCAAGTGAAGACCTGCGTCGATATCATGCTGCCGCGCAAGAGACGCAGCTCGTTCAGAATCCTCCATGTACATCATGGCACTTACAGAGGAGACGACATCCCGAAGCACACAATCAAGGGATCGGTCGGTTGTATCAACATCTCGCCCCCAGTCGTCCGCATTTACAATAACAGTGGCGCCGGGCCGTCGTATTACTTTGTTTTCAGCAGACTCGTTCACGACAGATCTCCGGTCGGCAGGATCTTTATGGAAATGCGGGACACTCTGCTGATCGTAAGTCATAAGTCTTGAAACGAGTGAGAAAGTCTGGTAGTCACAATGGCCGTGGAGCAAGCCGGTCCAACCCGCTCGCGGCCTACCGAGGCTTACGCGCGTTGCCCTGTGGAAATGCGGAGCTTTCGCTCAATATCCCTTCACGAGTAAAGACTCTCGTGAGCCGATCCATCTGTTCCCGCCGTTGAAACTCTAAGAACTCCCGCGAAACTTGCCTCTCTACGTGCCGCACAGAAGCCCAGACATAGCCTGCTGCCAGCGCGAGACCTCGCAACACATAGGGCTTCCTGGTCATCTGATAGACACTCCTGAACAATTCCCATAGGGGGTGATTGCCAATAACGTAATCCCTAATTCCAAAATTGATTCTTGCTTGTATCGGGCCGCATTGCGCCGTCCCCATTTCACGACTGTGCAAGTAGTATTTTTCGGTGAAGGTGCGCGTCTTCCACCCCTTCATTTTGGCGCTGATGACGGCAATATGGTCTATAGAACCGGTCTTCACTGGAACATACCCGCCAATAGCCTCAAAGCATTCCCGCCGGAACACCTGGCAGGGTCCAGATACATGTTCGACGCTCACAAACCGATAATCATAGGTTTCTTGAGAGGTCTCATGGAACGGTGTTCCAACTAGGCCGAGCGTATGGTCGGCAGCCAGCTTTTCAAGCAGATAGGAAAAGTAATCGCTATCAAAAACAACGTCCGCATCCAGACAGACGATGACTTGGTAAGGCAGGTCTGCGACCCTATTCTGACCGGCATTGACCGCATACGCCTTGCCGGCAAAATTGCGTTCTTTACGTTCCGGCATGCGGAGTAGTTCGATCCACTCGCGCTCGACGGCATATCTCTTGACAATATCGTCTGTTCCGTCAGTCGAACCGTCGCTGACGATGACCCATTTCAACGGGCGCTCCGTCTGCGCCAATACGGACTGTATCGTCGATTCGATGAATTGCGCTTCATCGCGCGCGGAAGTCACCAGCACATAAAGCGGATGTTTTAGCACTTCGGCGTCTCGCTCAGCACCGGGCGCTGTTAGACAAGAGTTGGGCTGTCTAGTTGTTAAAACATTCACCGAATCTACGGGTATTGCCCGCTCGTAATCTTCCGAGGGTTTATGCGCGTTGCCCTGTGGAAATACGGGGCTTTCGCTCGACATCCCCTTACCAGTAATGACTCTCGTAAGCCGATGCATCTGTTCCCGCCGGTGAAAGGCAATTAATTCGCGCGATACCGGCCTGTCCTCATGCTGCATTAACGCCCAGAGATACCCTGCCCCCAGCGCGAGACCTCGCAGTACGATTGGTTTCCTGGTCATCTGATACGCGATTCGGAACAACTCCCAGACGGGATGGTTTCCGATTGCGTAATCCTTGAAACCTATTTTAAATTTTGCTCGTATGGGACCAAACTGCGCGGTCCCCATTTGGCGGTGGTGCACACAGACCTTGTCGGTGAATGCGCGGGTCTTCCAGCCTTTCATCCTGGCGGTGATTACGGCTATATTGTCGATTAAGCCGCCTTTCACGGGCACGTACCCGCCGATGGCCTCGAAGCATTCCCGTCGGAACACCTGGCAGGCTCCAGATACGTGTTCGATGCCCACTAACCGGTAATCATAGGTTTCGCTCGATGTCTCCAAGAACGGCGTGCCGACCAATCCGAGCATCGGGTCCGCAGACAGTTTGTCGAGCAGAAAAGATATGTAGTCTTTCTCGAAAGAAATATCCGCATCCAGGCTGACAATCACCTCGTATGGCAAATCTTTGACTATGGCCAAGCCGGCATTGAACGCATAAACTTTCCCCGCAAAATGGCGCTCTTCGCGTTCCGGCATGCGGAGCAGTGCGATCCACTCGTGCTCGACGGCATATCTCCTGACAATATCGTCAGTACCGTCAGTCGAACCATCGCTGACGATGACCCATTTCAGCGGGCGCTCCGTCTGTGCCAGTACGGACTGTATCGTCAATTCAATGAATTGCGCCTCGTTGCGCGCAGGGGTTACCAGCACATAGTGCGGACGTTTCAGCATGACTCCACCGCCCCCTGTACGGGATGTTGGAGTTCGGACGATGGTGGTGCAAGCTCGACGAGGAGCCTGGAGAGCGCCATGAACATCCAGGCCTGTGTCCACCTCATATAAGAAGTTCGGATGGTGCAAAGACGGTGGACTCTATAGTAGAAATATCCCCTTTTGTCGTCCCACATCCGCTGCGCGGCCCAGTCCAATACCGATCGCGCCAATTGGATGTTGTTTGGGCTCAGATCTTTAAGGTCGAGCAGTGTAATCACGCTCTGGGCAATACAGTGAGTGTCGATGGGATAGAAGCGGTCATGGAAGTAGCCGACCGCTCCATCTTCACGAAAAAAATGAGAGCAATAAAACTCGAATCCGAGGCGCACGTATGGTTCGAATTCTGAGGTCGCGAGAGTCCGGCCGATGGAGCGCAACGCACTTAGGTTGAATCCGGTATGGAAGTTGTCGATCCATTTCTGGCTGGATGCTTCTCCATAGTTCCACCCACCGTCCGAATGCTGCTGCCGAACCGTATAACGGGTCACATCCACAGCTGGAATAAGAAACCTTTCCTGACCAGTGTGCTTGTACATCCGGCAAAATAAGGCAGCCGCAAGAAGATTCGCGTTGTGTACCTGGTTGTGGACTTCGGGAAGGGGATAGCCAAAACCACAAACCGAACTCCCCGAGGTCCAGTAGAGTTCGTTCAGAATATACTCAGCAGCGCTTATGGCCATACTCAAGTAGTGGTCATCCTGGCGTTGTTCAAACGCATCCAAAAGGCCGTTAGCGGCAAAAGTCGTACAAACTAGGTTGGGCTCCCATCTAGCTACGAGGACCGTCCGAGTCTGCCAGGGAAAGTTGTATCCCCAGCACCAATGAGAAACTCCATTTGACCTAAGCGCAATCAGCCGTTCGATCATCTGCTGGATGTAGTCTTGTTCCATAGCCACACCCGCAATGGAAAGATTCACGAAGGCTGAAAGAAAGAGCCCTATGGCTTTCGGGTTTTGGGTCCTTGGCACCAGCAACAGACCTCGGGTATTAATCGGGCTCCGCTTAAGAAACTGCGTGAGCATGAGGCGAGGAAGCTTGGCATTAAACGGAGCTAAGGCAGTGATAATTCTACTGTTTAAAGCGTCGTAAGGTTCATAGCCAGCCCAATCGTTAGCTCGACAATAACCAAGCAACTTCAGTGCCATCGTTTGTATGTCTCTATCCATATGATGCTCACCGTGGCTTTCCTTGTTGCAGTGCAAAGTTATGAATGGAATCCTCGCTGCCTACTCCAATCACTGAGAGGTTGATTTTTCTCCTTCTCTCGGATAAAGCACTCTATACAGTTCTCTACGCTGGTGTTAACAAGTTCACTTCATTTCTCGTTAGCCTGGATGTGGCTTGGTAGTAAATGCAAGTATTTCTTCGACCACCCGGCTTTGCTGTTCTTCCGTTAGCTGCGGGAACATCGGCAAGGAGACGATTTCCGAAGCGATGTGTTCCGTCACCGGGAAGTCTCCCTCTCTGTAATTCAGAGATGCATAAGCTTTCTGAAGATGCAAGGGAATCGGGTAGTGGATGGCGGTGCCGATACCAGCGGATTTCAGGTGGTTCATCATACCTTCGCGGTCGTTAGTGCGAATCACATAGAGGTGATACACGGCGCGTGACCAGGCAGGCTCGAACGGAAGGCTTACTGCTTTATTGCCCGCCAGAGATTGGTTGTACCCGGCGGCCCTGTCACGGCGCTGCGCGTTCCACCCCGCCAGATGTGGCAGCTTCACGTGTAAAAGCCCGGCTTGGATCGCATCCAGCCGTCCGTTGTAGCCTTCCATGTCATGGTAATACTTCTTCACCTGGCCGTGATCGCGCAGCATCTTGACTGTACCGGCCAGAGTGGCGTCGTTCGTGGTTACCGCTCCGCCCTCGCCACATGCTCCGAGGTTTTTCCCAGGATAGAAACTGAACGCTGCCGCGAGGCCCATGGAGCCCGCTTTCATCCAGCGATTGAGTTTCTTGGAGAAATATTCAGCGCCGTGCGCCTGGCAGGCATCCTCAATCACAGTGAGTCCGTACTTGCCTGCTAGCCTAACTATCGAATCCATGTCGGCCATTTGGCCGTAGAGGTGCACCGGCACTACCGCGGTAACCGGCCTTCCGCTTCGCTGGCTGATCAATTTCCCTGATTTATCCCAAGTGCACTGCTTTTCCAAGAACTGCTGCAGCTTATCGACCGACATATTGTAGGTTTGCTCATCGATGTCGACGAATTCCGGTAGTGCGCCTGCTTGCGAGATGGCCTCGGTCGTGGCAATAAATGTATTCGGCACGGTGATCACCACATCGCCAGGCTGTATGCCAGAAGCCATCAGGGCAAAACGCAACGCATCCGTGCCGCTGCTCACGGCTACGCAATGGCCGGCATCGCAGAAGGTTCTGAATGCCTTTTCAAATTCCTCCACCATGGGACCGCCGACGAAGCCTGCCGTAAGCAGAACCCGGCGAATGATGGCGGTGAGTTCCTGTTCGAGCTCAACATGCGGAGCAATCAGATCAAGAAATGGAATTTCCATCTTTTCCTTGCCTTTGCCTCAGTCCGATGTTTACACATATTTCAGGGTCGGCGGTTCCCAGCGCGGAACTCATCCATGGCCAATGGCACTGGCCTCGCGGGTAAAGTTGCTTCGTTCTCCCAGACGAGGCTCATCCAGCTTGCTGAAGTAACTCGCTTCCTTGTCTTTCTGCTGGCGGACGGTGATTTTGTCGAGCAGGGGGATCGTCTGTTGAAATAGAATCCAGCCGTACTCGAGAGATCGTCGGTAGACATCGATTACTTCGTCGAATTCAGGGTAAATGGAATACTTCAACTGGCCGATAATCGGGCCGTCGTCAATACCGGGCGTAATTTCATGAATCGTGATCCCGTGCTCACGCTCACTGTTTTTCAAAGCCCAATTGATCGGTGAGACGCCGCGATATTTTGGCAGAGGGCCGTTATGCAGGTTGATGATTTTCTTGCATCTGCCGATAAACCATGACTTGATGATTTTGTCATAAAACACCGAGACGGCGAGGTCGATCTTTTCGCCGGCTGGCGATGCTTGCGGAAGATCCTTGTAATGGCCTGAGGCGATAATGGGCACTTCGTTCGCCTGGCCCCAGTTTGCCAGGGATTGCGTCCACGCAGGCTCCGGCATGACCGGAACGATGGCGGCCAACTTGAATTGATCTGATTGCAGAAACCAGTTGGCAATTCTTATGGCCAGATCGCCCTTGCCCATGACCACTACGGTTCTCATCCCAGCCGCTCCTTAGAATTTAAGGATGTTTCTTGAAGGCAAATTGTCTACTCAACGCATAATGCCAGGAAAAATCTCGAGTTTAGATATAGACGAGTGACCCTTTCTTGCTCAACGATTCGCTGGCTGCCTCCAGCATCTTGACCACCCGCAGCCCAGCGCATCCGTCGTTAAACGGCGTTTGCCCCGTTGAAATGCAGTCCACGAAGTAGGACATCTCCCGATTCAGAGCCTCGACCTGCTCCAGTTGAGGAGCCCACATATCGCCGGACCTATAGTTCACCAACAGTTCGTATACGCCTTCCTGATTAGTGATATTCACCCCCTTGTCGTACACCTTGACCTTTTCGTCGGCATCGAGATCGTTCCACACCAGCATGCGCTTCTCGCCGCCGATGAGCGTGGTCCTGACTTTTACCGGGGAGAGCCAGTTGACGTTTATATGGGCGATGACCTTCTCGGGAAAATACAGCGTCATGTAGGCCACATCTTCATAATCATTCACATGCTTCATTCCGGTCGCAACAACCGCTTCGGGGCTCGCTTTGATGAGGTAATCCATGATGGAAAGATCGTGCGGCGCAAGGTCCCAAAGGACATTGATATCGTGCTGGAAAAGGCCTAGATTCACGCGAGTTGAATCGTAGTAATAGAGCTTTCCCAGGGATCCTTCATCCATTAATTCGAGGATTTTCTTTACTGCGCCGGTAAACAGGAAGGTATGATCCACCATGATCCTGAGATTTTTTCGCAAGGCAAGGTTGATTAGCTCCTCCCCCTGCGCGGAATTGCTAGTAAACGGTTTCTCCACAAACACGTGCTTGCCATTCTCCAACGCAGCTTTTGCCAGCTCGTAGTGCGTCCATACCGGCGAGATGACGGCGATAGCGTCGATTTCAGCCGATGAGATTACGTCCGATGCGTTTGGGGTTATCTTGATTGCCGGATAAGCCTTCTGGGCACGCTTCCGGGCGTTTGGGTCCAGATCTGCGATTGCAAGGACTTTAGAGCCCTCCAGGCCTGCAAAATTCCTCACGATGTTAGGGCCCCAATAGCCATAACCAATTACTCCAAAATTCATATGTATTCTTCCTTTGTTAAAACTGCGGATGATTAGCGATATTGAAAGGTAAAGAAGCGAGTCCAGCATCGAGCTGAGCGGCTGCGAGGCCGGCCGGAATCAAAAGAGTGGCAGAAGTACAAAATTTAATGCGCACCCTTACCTCTAATCACTGCAAGAGGTGTTAGCAATAGAATTTTAAAGTCGAGCCATGGTGACCAGGTTGTGGCGTATTGCAGATCCATCCGGACCATTTCGTCGAATTTGACGCGGCTTCTACCGAAGACCTGCCATAACCCGGTAATCCCAGGTTTGAAATCCAGTACCCGGCGGCGGTGCCATGTCTGATAAGCTCTCAACTCGTATAGAACCGCGGGGCGAGGGCCAACAAGCGACATATCTCCCATGAGGACATTCAGAAACTGCGGTACTTCATCCAGGCTGGTTCTCCGCAAGAACCTGCCCACTCGCGTTACCCGATTATCGTTCGTAAGCTTGTAAACTCCCTCACCATCCACATCCGACGGTACAGGTTCCACCTCGTTGGCTATTAATTTAGTTACAAACTCTCTGTGGACACTACGATCATTGTCGATTTGCATGGTCCTGAATTTCAGGACGGTAAAGCGCTTTCCGAACTGTCCAACCCGTCTTTGCCGAAAAAGGATAGGGCCTTTGGAGGACACCTTGATCGCTATCCCTACAACATAAAGCATAGGCATACTAACGATCAAAGCCAGTGCGCTGCCAATAACATCTATCACTCGCTTGAGGGATAGCATGAATCGTCTGCCTCTGCCGGGTTTCAACAAGTCGGGATACAAGGCCGGAGTGATGGGAGGGCCAGCGTTGCCATCATCCCAGTCGTCGGGGTAGAAGAAAAAAGAGATGCTGATTTGATTGAACTGGCCAGGCGTCAACTTGTCTCGGAGCAAGGTACTCACCCTGCTATGGAGCAAGTTCTGGATTGAGAT
>Ga0265316_10003754_pt1 | contig 15268 bp, 15 predicted proteins | sample 4522metaG_FD_202092 | JGI IMG/M metagenome (GOLD analysis project Ga0265316, IMG submission 202092) | Rhizosphere microbial communities from Carex aquatilis grown in University of Washington, Seatle, WA, United States - 4-5-22 metaG | ecosystem: Host-associated > Plants > Roots > Rhizosphere >...
AGGCCCTGGACGGGCCGTAGCCCGCGGGCCGGGCTATACTGGCCGGCGCCACGCGGATGTAGCTCAGTTGGCTAGAGCGTCTGCTTGCCATGCAGAAGGTCGTGGGTTCGAGTCCCATCATCCGCTCTAAAAAACCCCCGCTGGCGGGGTTGTTCGTTGTCTGAGTCTGAAACGCCTCACTCTTCCTAGTGCCTTTTCGTGCCCAAACGTAAGGCTTTCGGGCTCACAGACTTACGCGGGCTCGGGCCAGCGAGCGCTTGTTCATGCCGTTCTTGCGATCACGCGTCACGCATAGCCGTTGGAGCTTCTGTCCGACGCGCAGATGGTCGCTTGTCGTCTGCACGGGCAAGAACTGAGCGGCGCAGCCGAACGGTTAGGCCTTGACGGCATCTTGGCTCGGTCAGCGACTGCGTTCTAGCGGGACAGGATGAGCTGCTCCCGGCTACGCCCATGACGAGAAGGAAGTATTCCGGGGTACGCACACGCCCGCGGCTTCATCGCCGCCGCGGGATCGCACGGCTCGACAACAGTGTGGGTAGCCGTACTCGAAAGGGTTGTCAGCCGCATTCTCGCCGGAGCTGTGCTGGTAGATGCTGGCTGCATGAAGACCGAACTGGCACAGCGTGAGAACGAGGGGATATCGGTCACGCTCTTCTGGTATCAGGAGACCGACCGGCTGACAGTGGCGGTTCGGGACGAACGCACCGGCGAGGCGTTCGACCTCGAAGCACCGGCGCTGAAGGCGATGGACGTCTTCAACCATCCATACGCTTATGCGGCCTAGCTGGCGGCGGGAACTTTGCAGCTGGCTGACGCGTCGGCATTCGCTTGGCGTGGAGGCTGCGCTCGTTGTCGCGCTCTACCTCGCCTACGACGTCGCCCGCGGCCTGGCCGCAAACGACGCCGACGTCGCGGTCGCGCACGCGCGGACGGTTGCCTCGCTCGAGCGAACGGCGCATGTCTTCGTCGAGGGCACGATTCAGCGCGCCGCCCAGGCGGTGCCGGGCTTGATCGGATCGCTCGACCTCGCATATGTGAGCCTGCACCTCGCGGTCACCGGCAGCGTGCTCCTGTGGTTGCACCGGCGCCGCCCCAACGTCTTCCCGTTCGTCCGCACGACGCTGCTGGTTGCGAGTGGGCTCGCGCTCATCGGCTTCGTGGTGTTTCCAACCGCGCCGCCGCGGCTCGCCGCCCTCGGGATCGCCGACACGATCTCCGGCAGCCACCTCAATCTGAACCATGGCCTTGTCAGCTCGCTCTACAACCCGTACGCCGCTGTCCCGAGCATGCACATCGGCTACGCGCTCGTGGTCGGCGCAGTACTGCTACGTCAAGGGCGCGCCGGGATCGTGCGCTTCCTCGGCGTCGTCTACCCGGTGATCGTGTTGTTCGTCGTCGTCGCTACAGGCAACCACTTCCTCTTCGACGCAGCCGCCGGCGCCGCCACAGCGGCGTTCGCCGCTGCGGTGGCGTTCTGCATCACACGAGCGGCTGGGGCACAAGCGGTCGTCCGCCTCGCCGACCCGCAGCTAGCGACGCCGGCGCATGAGGCGCTGGCCGCCTAGGTGTGCGATGCCCCGTACTCAGTCAATGTGGCAGGCCGGCGTTCAGGGATTCGCTGGATGGCCGGATGGAGCGGTTCGGCTCCGCCGCAACGAAGCCCGCCGTCCTAGACTCGCGTCAGAGCACTGACAGCAGCCGACGCCTCTGCGAGCCCGCCCATGCGCACCCACATCGTCGTGTACACACCCTCAAGACGGACGGTCTGCTCGCGACGGGGATCGAGGTCGTCCGCACGATCTCCGGCTAGTGCTGGAGTGGGTCAGAGTAAGCCCGCCGCTCCGACGCATGGCGGCGCATGATGCCACTCAGGCGAGACCGTCCCCATCTACGTCGCGCGCTGGTAGATCCTCCGTGCCGAGCGACCGGACTCCCGCGATGCCCGAGGAGTACGGTGTGCTGACTCCCCGGTGGCTGCGGGGGTGGATCGGCACGCTCACTGATGTCTCGGGCGTGGTCGCGACGCTTCTCGGGTTCGCGGGCGCTCAGCATCAGTGCTCGGAAGACAGGCCCCTCCTGAAAGGAGGCGTTAATGACTGATTCGAACGGTCTTCCCGACTCTCTCGGGCCGAGCATGACTCGGCGGAGGTTGTTGGCTCGTGCGTCCGGTATCGGACTCGCTGCCTACGCCGGCTCTCTGGCTGGGGTGGCGTCGCCGAGTTGGGCGCTGGGCGAAGTCGAGGGTGTTCGATCGGGAGGCAGGATCCGGATCGGGATTGCCGCCGGCCCAGTGGATCTCGATCCTCACACCACCACGGGTCTCGGTGACCAGCAGTTGCTCGAGAACATCTACCGCGGCTTGACCGTTCTCGATCCGAAGACGTTGAGCCCCGTTGGTGAGATCGCCGAGTCCTGGGTGGTGTCGAGGGACGAGTTGAACTGGACGTTCAAGCTTCGACCTGGAGTTACGTTCCACAACGGTCGTGCGGTCGTCGCCGACGATGTCAAGTTCTCGCTTGAACGCATCCTCGACCCGAAGCTCCACGCGAGTGCAGCCGCGGATCTCTCGCCGATCGGCGCCATCGAGGTCCTCGATCCGCACACCGTCGTTCTGAAGTTGAAGAATCGCTATGGCATTCTCCCGGTCGCGCTCCAAGAACCAGCTTGGTCGGCGATCATCCCTCGGGAGGCCGTGCCGAATCTGGGTACGACGCCTGTGGGTACGGGGCCGTTCCAGTGGGTCTCACAGGTCCCGAAGAGGTCGGTGACGCTGCAGAGGTTTTCGGACTACTGGCGGAAGCCACTTCCCTACCTGGCCGAACTCGACTATCAGGTCATTCCCGACGCGGCCGCAAAGCTCGAATCACTGTTGAGCGAACAGGTCGACTTCATCGATTCTGTGCCGCTGGCCCTTGTGGCTCAGGTTGAAAACCAGAAAGGCATCGCCCTGGTCCGCTTCAGGTCGAGCTGGGTGAACGAGCTTGGGTTCAACTGTCGCGTGAAGCCGTTCAGCGACGTGCGTGTCCGCCAAGCGATCGCGATGGCTCTCGATAAGAACGAGATCGCCAAGGCCGCCACCTACGGTCAGGGCGGCCCCGCTCAGACGATGGTGGCACCCGCCTCACCGATCAAGGTAAAGGTGAAGCCGCTTCCCTATGACCCGGTGCGGGCGAAAGCGCTGCTCGCCGAGGCTGGCTATCCCGAGGGATTCTCATTCAACTTTTCCCCGTGTGGCGGCACGGCGTTTCCCGATATGCAGCTCGCTTCGGAGCTGATCGCCTACCAGCTGCAAGCGATCGGGATCAACGCGACTGCGCCGACGATGGAAGCAAGCGTCTGGGCCAGCAGTGTGATCGCGAAGCACCACTATCAGGGCTTCATTTGCGGACTGGTGAGCGGCCTTGACCCTGACCAGCATCTGTACCGCTACTTCCGCAGCGATGGGCTTTACAACTTCAGCCAGTACGCCTCAACGCCGACCCTTGATCACCTGTTGCTCGAGGGGCGTGAGACGATCGATCCGCGTCAGCGCGGCAAGATCTACAGTCGAGCGTGCCAAATCCTCGCTAAGCAGGTGCCGTGGATCCCGCTCTACTGGCTCCCCGGACTGGTTGCGACATCGAGCAAGGTCCACGGGTTCCTGCCTGAGCCTGAGTTCAACCTGCGTTTCGACACTGTGTGGATCGAGCCCTAGGAATCGAGCGAAGCTCGAGTTCACCCGGAGCTCTCAAGCTGCGTGGGCGGGCCTGCCGTGGTCTGCTCGAGCCGGATCGTCGCGCTGATTCGCGTGCCTGCGCCGGCCGCGCTCTCGATCTCGAGCCGCCCGTCGAGGGCTGCGATGCGGTCGCTCAGTCCGCGGAGACCGCTGCCGGGACTGGGATCGGCTCCACCGATGCCGTCGTCCTCGATCTGGACGGTCAGCAGGCCATCCGCTTCGGCGACCAATACGCGGGCATAGCTGGCCTCTGCGTACTTGGCGACGTTAGTGAGCGCTTCGCTAACGAGGAAGTACGCGGCTGACTCGAGGCTTGCCGGAGGTCGCGCGGAGAGATCGACTGTGAGCTCGACTGGCAGCGGTGCGCGTTGCGCGAGGGCCTCGAGAGCTGGTGCGAGGCCGCGGGCGGTGAGCACCGCAGGGTGGATGCCGCGCGCGAGCTCACGAAGATCGGCAAGCGCCTCTGCAAGTTTGGCACGGCTGGTCTCCAGGAGCTCAAGGGTCGGGGCGTCCGTGATCCTTGTCTGAAGGAGTTGCAGATCAACGGAGAGCGAGACGAGCTGCTGCTGGGCGCCGTCGTGGAGGTCGCGTTCGAGTCGCTTGCGGGCATCGATGCTTGCTTCCACGATGCGCTTTCGGGAGGCGCGTAGTTCTTCGAGCCGCGCGCGTAGGGCCGCTTTCAACTGCTCGTTTCCGAGTGCAAGCACAGCGCCTGCAGCGGCAGCCTCAACTAGTTCGGGTCGCGCTTCGAGTTCGGCGTCGTGGATGATCGCTGCTACGCGGCGACCGCCGTGCTCGACTGCGGTCCACGCGCGACCAGAGTCGCCGCTCGGCAATTCGACTGCGTGGCCGTGCTCGTCGACGAACAGCTCCCGTTCGGGGAGCCAGTAGGCAATTGCGAGTGTGCGGTCTCTAAGCCGTTCGGCCAGCGCCTCGCGCACAGCGACACCGGTACTGACTCGGCTCGTGAGAGCGTGACGGGTCAACAGTACGAGCTGGGAGCAGCAGGCGATGAGCGTTGCCGCGAGCAGCACGAGTGCTGGAACGCTGAAGAGCAACAGCACGAACCCGACAGGCGGACCGAGCGACCACGGGCCGAAATAGCGGCTGCTCCCCGCGAATCCTTCGACCGAATACATGAGCAGGACGACGAGGAGCGCGGCGGGAATCGCACAGAGGGCTGCGGCGAACGCGTAGAGCGGGAGTCTTGAGGCAAGAAACGCGACATCGCGCCTATCGATCCGCTCGTCGAGCATGACCGGCCGCAATGCCGGGATCCGTGCTGCGAGGAGACGGTTCGCGAGCGTGCGCTCGAGCTCGAGCAACCGCCGCAACGCCGTAGCACCGCCCAGAAGCGCCGTCGGCAACGCAATGAGGCAGAGAACGCTAAGGGCGAGTCCGGCGAAGACATAGGCGAGACTTCGCGTCGCCTGCCGGGCGTGGCCCTTGAGCGCAAGCGGTTCGGACCCCGTGAGAGCGAGTGTCCTCATGTGCCCGCGCCAACCGTGACCTTGCCGCTACTTGAGACGGCCTCGATGTCCCAGGGGGCGCCCGCGTCGTTGACGAGTCCGCTGACGTGGGAACTGCCGCTTTGCGAGTTTGCGTCGATGCGATAGTGCCCGGCCGGAACCGTCACAGCGACGCTGCCGCTGTCGCTAAATAGAGCGAGTCGTTCCGGCGAGCAGGAGGTACCGACGCTGATGTTGCCGCTGGCCGATGTGGCTCCGAGCACCAACCCGCAATAGCCCTCGGCGCTGATCGAGCCCGCGATGGTCGTGATATTCGCCGAGCCTTGATAGCCCTCGAGGCGGACCGTGCCATGCTCGGCCCGCACGCTGATCGAGACATTGTCGGGCACCTCGATCCGATAGTTCGAGGCGCAAGAGCCGAATACGAGCTCCGGACAACTCGAAACGAGACGCAGATTCCCAAGCCGGACGCGGCGCTGCTCACGCGGGCCGTGCCCATAGACCGAGTGGTCGCTACGGCTAACCGAAACACCCGAGTGGCTGCCGCCGACGATCGTGACATTGCCAGATTGCACTCGCAACTCGATCCCAAGCAGCTTTCCCGGCACTGCGTAGGTAACAGTCGCGGTGCGGGAGCTGTCGAGCCACCAAGCCACGAGAACCGTCGCTCCCGCGATCAGCGCCATCAGCGAGGCGACGACGAGGAGCCCCCACGGCGAAAAGCGCCGTCGCATGGAGTGCGTCTGAGGCGCAACGGAAACGAGCTTCGCGCTCATCGCCGTTGCAGCTTACGACGCGAGGCAGGACTTGCATACCCGGTCGTTCAGACCTATCGCGTGACTGGCTCGGCCGCCTCGCATCGGTTTTGACGCGGCAAAGCGATCTGCGCGATGGTCATAGAGGGGTGGTAGCCGTACTGTCGTTACCGCGGTCTTGCGGCATGATTGCCACGATGCCCGAGGCTCTGATCATCGACGACAGCGCGAGTTTTCGCGCCAGCGCCCGCTCGCTGCTCGAGGCGGAAGGCTTCGGGGTCAGCGAGGCCGCGACCGGCGTCGAAGGCATTGAAGCTGTGCGTCAGCATCGCCCCGAGCTTGTCCTGCTCGACATTCAGCTCCCAGACCTCGACGGTTTCGAGGTGGCCGAGCGGCTCGCGCAGCTCGAGTGGCCCCCGACAGTGATCCTTATCTCGACCCGCGACGGCGCGGACTACGGGTCGCTCGTCTCCTCGAGTCCCGCGCGCGGGTTCATCCCGAAAAGCGAACTTTCGGGTGCGGCCGTCCGCTCGATGCTCGGCGAGTAGCGCGGCAGCTAGGCGAAGAGCGTACTTCCACGTAAGAATCCAGCGCATGGTTGCGTCGAAGAACTCTGGGCACCCTCGTGTTGTTCTCGCGGACGACTCTGTCCTGTTCAGGGAAGGCGTCGCTCGCCTGCTCGAGGACGCCGGCTTCGAGGTCGTAGGGCAATCCGGCACAGCCGAGGACCTCCTGCTCAAGGTGCGCTCCTACAAGCCCGACGTCGCGATCGTCGACATCCGCATGCCACCCACCCAGACCGACGAAGGGCTGCAAGCCGCCAAGGAGATTCGGGAGAAGCACCCGGCGACCGGGGTGGTCGTGCTCTCCCAGTACGTGGAGCCCGGCTACGCCCTCGAGTTGTTGCAGGACAGCGCCGAAGGTGTCGGCTACCTGCTCAAGGATCGCGTCTCCGACATCGGCGAGTTCGCTGCTGCCGTGCGCCGGGTCGCCGACGGCGGTTCGGCGCTTGACCCGAGCGTCGTTGCCCAACTCGTCGGCCGCCGCCGCCGTGACGACCCGCTCGCAGAGCTGACCAAGCGCGAACGAGAGGTGCTCGAACTGATGGCCGAAGGGCTCTCGAACATCGCGATTGCAGGGCGCATCTTCGTAACCGAGCGCGCGGTCGAAAAGCACGTCACGAGCATCTTCCAGAAGCTGCGGCTGCCAGCAGCACCAGACACGCACCGGCGCGTGCTCGCCGTACTGGCCCTTCTGCGCGCCTAGCGTAGGCGCCGCGGCATCGCTGCGCGGCGCTCTCTAAGCCGCTGCCTCGGTTGCGCAAGGCACACGAGCAGCAACAGGCCACCCTTCCTTGGGTGCGGCTGGCTACACCCACAGACGCCTGCCCGCCACCTTCCGCCACGACCGTCGCCAAGTGAGTCTCCAGCTAGATCGAATCCCTCGACGTAAAGGAGTCTCAGATGTCGACCACAGACACGCATAGCTCCAAGCACGACCAGCCGCTCTCCGGTCACGGCAAGAAGACCGTCGCAAAACGCTTTGGGCGAGGCCGGATCACCGGCCTGACCCTGATCGCCGTCCTCACGCTCGGGCTCGGCTACCTCCACTTCGCCGGCAGCTCGACGTCCGTCTCCGTGCCTGCCGGCGCGCATGCAGGCCAGCTGACGCTCAAGAGCTGCAGCTACACGACTGAGAACGGCACCTCCGCCGCGGATTGCGGGACGCTCGTCGTGCCCGAGAACCGCCATGATCCGAAGTCGCGCCTGATCGCACTTCCGGTCAAAGTGATTCGTGCCCATTCGGCCCATCCGGGCGCCCCGATCTTCCGCCTGCAAGGCGGCCCCGGCATCACCAACATGGTCTTCCCGGACGCGAGCCGTTTCACCGCCAAGCACGACGTCGTGCTCGTCGGCTACCGCGGCGTCGACGGATCGACCCGGCTCGACTGCCCAGAGGTGAGCTCGGCAATGGGGCACTCGCGTGACCTCCTCAGCGAGCAGTCGTACCGCGCCGACGCCGCGGCGTTCCGGTCGTGCGCCGACCGGCTCCGCAGGGCTGGAGTCGATCTCGCCGGCTATTCGATCCCCGAAACAGTCGACGACCTCGAGGCGGCCCGCCGCGCCCTCGGCTACCACCAGATCGACCTGGTGAGCGAAAGCGCGGGCACCCGCACCGCGATGATCTATGCCTGGCGCTACCCGAAGAGCATCCATCGCTCGGTGATGATCGGCGTCAATCCGCCCGGCAACTTCATCTGGAACCCGAAGACGACGGACGAGCAGATCGGCCGCTATGCCGCGCTCTGTGCCCAGGCGACGAGCTGTCGTAGCCGGACGCCGGATCTCGCCGCGTCGGTGAAGTCCTCGTTCGCTCACGTTCCCAGTCACTGGCTGTTCCTGCCGATCAAGAAGGGCGACTTCAAAGCCGCCGCGTTCTTCGGCCTGATGAACGAGACCTCCGCCGGCGGCAACTCGATCGCCGCGCCACTGACGATCAACTCACTCCTCTCCGCCGACAAGGGCGACGCAAGCGGCGCGTGGTTCCTGTCCTTTATGGCACAGCTCACCTTTCCGAGATCGTTCGTCTGGGGCGAGATGGCGGCGATGGGCCGCAGCGACGCGACCTACGCGAAGCACTTCTACGCGTCGGGAGCAAACCGTGGATCGCTGATCAGTGCTGCCGGGAACGACCTGATCTGGGCCGGCGGCCGCCTCCTCGACGCCTGGCCGGCGAACCCGGACGAGAACGAGTACACCCACGTGCAAAACTCGAACGTTCCGACGCTGCTGATCGGCGGCAACCTCGACTTCGCAACGCCGCCCGAGAATGCGACCCGCGAGCTCCTGCCTCACCTCGCGAACGGCCGTCAGGTCGTGCTCACGAACCTCGGCCACGCCGACGACTTCTGGCCGTACGAACCGGCAGCCGGCACGCACCTGATGAACACCTACTTCGACACAGGCAAGGTCGACACGTCCCTCTACACCCGCAACAAGGTCGACCTCAGCCCAAGCTCCAGCCAAGGCGCCTACGCCAAGGACCTCCTCGGCGCGATGATGGGCTTCGGACTCCTCGTGATCCTGTCACTGCTACTGATGTGGCGCCGGGCGCACAAGCGCGGCGGCTTCGGGCGCAAGGCGAGCGCGATGCTGCGCTCCGTCTACCTGCTGGTGCTCGGCCTCGGCGGATGGTTCATCGGCCTGATCATCGTGCTGGTGGCTTTGCCGACAGTGCCCCTCGACAGCGAACTCATGGCTGTTCTCTCCATCGGCATCCCGGTCGGTCTCGGGGTGTTCCTCGCCTGGGTCAACCGCGACCGGCCGGCCAGGCCCACGACGATCGGCATCTGGGTCGCGCTGACGGGCGCCCTCGTCGGCGCGCTGCTGGGGTTCAACGCAACAGCCGGGCTCATGGCGGTCATCACCACGATCGTCGGAGCAGCCGTCGGTGCCAACCTCGGCCTGATCGCCCTCGACGTCGCACGAATCGGCGAGCGGCCGGAGACCGTTCCGCCCATCGCCATTCCAGCGGTCGAACACTGACCCCCGGAGTCCGTTCGCGCAGAGCATGTGGCGGTGTGCTGGTTGCCGCCACATGCTCTGCTGACGTACGTGCGCGCTCGGTGGTCTGAACGACGTCATCAAGTTACGGTGGATCAAGCGTGACCTACGCTGCCGACCCGCGTGTTGACGCCTACATCGATGCCCTGCCCGATTGGCAGCAAGCCATCTGACGCGAGGTTCGCGATCTCGTCCACGCAGCCGACCACGAGGTTGCGGGCACCGCGGCATCGCTCCTTAAGCCGCTGCCTCTGTTGCGCAAGGCCTAACCGGAGGAGCAAGCAGGCCAACCCTTGTTTGGGTGCGGCTAGCTACACCCACAGACACCTGTCCGCCACCTCCCTTTTCGGCTTGCCCGGCGAGAGGCTCTTGCGAGATCGAATCCCTCGGCACAAAGGAGTCTCAGATGGCGACCTCGTACACGCATAGCGCCAAGCCCGACGGCGCACGGCTCGGCCGTCTCGCTCATTTCACGGCGCGCTATCGCTGGCCTGTCATTGCCGTTTGGATCGTGCTGACGCTGTTCGGCGGCGTCGCGGCCGGAAAGCTTTCGACGCGGTGGTATCAGAGCACCGCCATCCCCGGAAAGTCGGCGTACGAGGGGAGCCAGCGGACACTGAAGGCGTTCGGAGTCGGCGCGCGGCCGCCCGACGTCGTCGTCTTCCACTCGTCGAGCGTCGACGTCACCACGAGCTCGGCGGTACGTGCGGCGATGGCACGGGTCGTGAGGGCGAACCCAGGCGCGCTCACGAGCTCGTACTTCTCGACCGGAAACCTGATGTACGCCTCGCCCGACCGACATACGACGTTCCTGCAGGTGTACCCGCCCGGCCCGAATCGGCTCGATCTGCAGAGCGGCGCCGTGAAGATGCGTGCTGTTGCAGCAACGGGGCTTCCTGCCACGATCACCGTGAATGTCACGGGTTACCAGCCCCTCGAGGAAGCAACCAAGGTTGGCTCGAGCGGCGGCTCGAGCGTCCTCCTGGAGGCGCTGATCGGCGGCCTCGGCGCACTGGTCATCCTGCTCTTCGTCTTCGGGACGCTGCCCGCGGTGCTCATGCCGCTCGTCGTCGCGGTCGCAGCGATCCTCAACACGTTCTCGCTCGTCTGGGCGCTGACCTATATCACGAACGTCTCGATCATCGTCCAGTTCCTAATCGCGCTCGTCGGTCTCGGCGTCGCGATCGACTACGCGCTGCTCATGGTCTTCCGCTTCCGTGATGAGCTCCGCGAAGGAAACGACGTCGAGTCGGCGCTCGTCGAGACGATGACCCACGCCGGCCACTCGGTGATCGTGTCCGGCTCGACCGTCGCGGTCGGCCTGCTCTCGATGATCATCCTGCCGCTGCCGTTGCTTCGCTCGATGGGGATTGGCGGCATGTTGATCCCGGTCGTCTCGGTGCTCGCCTCACTGACCCTGCTGCCGGCGATGCTCGCCGTTCTCGGAACACGCATCAACAGCATCCGGGTAATGCCGCGTCGCCTGACCGACAGCGGCCATCCCGAAAACGGTGCGTGGGGCCGCTGGGCGCGCTTCGTGCTTCGGCGCCCGGTCGCGGTTGCGGCCGTCGGCGTGGTGATCGTTGCCGTGCTCGCGGGCCTGGGTACACAGCTGAACCCGAACGAAGCGCAGATGAAGTACTTCCCCGGCACGGGTACGGCGATCGCCGGTCGCGACCAGCTCGCCGCGGCCGGGATCAGCCCGGGTGTGCTGAAGCCGCTCAACGTCCTCGTTGAGCACGGAGGCAACGCTCAGGAGATCGCGGCCAGGCTGCGCGCAGTACCCGGAGTCGTCGGAGCGACTGCGCCGCCCGGATGGCAGCGCGGGCCGAACTCGCTGGTCGAAGCGTTCGCCACCATCGACGGTGCTGCCCCCGGCATCCAGACGATCATCAACAACGCCAACGCCAGCCTCAAGGGAACGAACGGCACGCTGACCGGCATCGCCGCGGTCGACCGCGACTTCCTGCACGCGCTGTTCGGCAGCTTCCCCTACGCGCTCGGTCTCGTACTGCTCCTGACGCTCATCCTGCTCGCGCGAGCGTTCCGCTCGATCGTCCTGGCCGTCAAGGCGGTGTTGCTGAACCTCCTATCGCTCACCGCGGCCTTCGGGATCGTCGTCTTCATCTTCCAGCAGGGCCACGGCTCCTCGCTGTGGGGCGTCGCCGCGACGCAGTCGATCACGGCGTACATCCCGGTGATGATCTTCGCCTTCCTGTTCGGGCTTTCGATGGACTACGAGGTGTTCATGCTCTCGCGCATGCGTGAGGCGTACGACGAGACCGGCTCGACCGACAAGGCGATCGAGCTCGGCCTGGCACGCACCGGCAAGCTCGTCACGAGCGGAGCGCTGATCCTGATGTTCGCGTTCCTCGTGCTCTCGTCGAGCCCCGGCTACGAGGTCAAATCACTCGCGATCGGCCTCGCAGGAGGGATCATCTTCGACGCCACCGTCATCCGTGCCCTCCTCGTCCCGGCCCTGATGAAACTCCTCGGCAACGCAAACTGGTGGATGCCGAGCTGGACGGGGACCGTGCTACGGGTCCCACGGAGACAGCCGGCACCCGAGATCGCGATCGAGGCCGCATAGACCAATCCGTGTTCGCGGGGGCGGCCAATCAGGCGGCTGCCCCCGCTTGTTCATCTGAAGCACACAGCGACTAGCTGTGAACTCTCAGCGGGTGACTCGACCTCAGGCTCGTGTCACAAGACCCGTCACAACCACACCAAAGGAGATTACGAACGCAATGACCGAGCCAAGCTCATCCCCGTCCAGTCCACTCAAACGTTCACAACCTCTGCGAGCGGGACACTCCTAGGCCATGCCGCCGATCAGCTCCTGCAGGGCGGCCACGTGCGCATGGAGCGCCTTGCGTCCTCTGGGCGTGAGGGAGATCCAGGTGGTGCGCCGTCCGCGGTGGACTCCCTTGCGGCGTTTGACGTAGTTGACGGTCTCCAGTGCGGCGAGGTGCTTGGAGAGGACGGAGTCGCTGACTTCGAGGGCGTCGCGGACGGTGGAGAACTCGGCCTCGGAGACGGCTGTGAGGGTGATCATGAGCTTCAATCGCGCGGGTGCGAGGACGTGCGTGTCGAACTCGGCCATCAGTGGTAGAGCAGCAGCAGAGCCAGGCCGGCGAGTGCCGCGACCGTGAGCAGTGCCAGCCACGTAAGCGATTCCCCGCGCGCGTGCAACGCGGGCTCGGTCCGGTAGGCACGGAGCCATCGACGCCCGTTCAGCGCGTACAAGGCGCCGCCGATGATCGATGAGGTCGCGACCAGCCACCACCGCTTGTCGAAGGCCCCTAAGATTGCCGCCACAGCCGCGACGGCATACGAGGCCGACGCGAGAGTCCCGGTGCCGAAGACGACGCGGCTGAGGAGGCCGCCAAGCCGGACTCCGTTGAGCTGCCGAAAGCGCGCCAGTTGCACTCCGGCCACGGCTACCAGGACCGCGATGCCGGATGCGAGGGCTGTCAGCGTCGGCGAGGAAGGGTCTGCGACACCAACGGCCGTCGAGGCGATCTGCACGGCGATCGCGGCGCCGATCGACGCGAAGAACCAGGACGGCATCTTGGTGCTCTGAGCCAGAGTCGCACGCGCCGCCTCAGCGTCGTTCAGCGCTGCTGAAGCCTCGGCCGCGCTGGGAATGTGAGGTTTCTTCGTGTTTTCCATAGTGGAAAGTATGACACGCACTTTCCAGATTGGCAAGTGACCGGAGCGACGACGAGCGACGGGCTTGGAAGCGCGCGGCAATTTCCTCCAAGCGGCTGCGGCCGAAGTAGCTCGTCGGGGAGCGTTTGGCGGTCGCCGCTGCACGTATCGTGTTGGGTGATTGGACGAGCGGCCGTCGAGCGAGGAGCGGATATGAGGATCGGAATCATCGGTGCTGGGAATATCGGTGGAACGCTGACGCGTCGCCTCTCTGCGTTGGGGCATGAGGTCTCAGTCGCGAACTCGCGTGGGCCTGAGACGCTGCGGGACCTGGCTGCTGAGACTGGCGCGAGCGCGGTCTCCGCCGCCGAGGCGGCTAGGGGTAAGAGCATGGTCGTGCTGACGATTCCGGAGAAGAGGGTCGCGGAGCTGCCACCTGATCTGTTCGCGGGTGTCGGCGGCGATGTCGTTGTCGTTGACACGGGCAACTACTATCCGCAGCAGCGCGACGGGCGCATTGCCGCGATCGAGGACGGCGTCCCCGAAAGCCGGTGGGTCGAAGAGCATCTGGGCCGGCCGGTGGTCAAGGCGTTTAACAACATCTACGCACTGCACCTGATGGACAAGGGGCAGCCGCGGGGCACCCGCGGACGAATCGCTCTGCCCGTCGCGGGTGACGACGAAGCGGCCAAGGCTGCGGTGCTCGCGCTCGTCGACGAACTCGGGTTCGACGGCGTGGACGCCGGCGGCCTGGATGAGTCCTGGCGGCAGCAGCCCGGCACTCCTGTCTACGCCACCGACCTCGACGCCGACGGCGTGCGCGACGCACTGGCGCAGGCGACCCCTGACCGCAAGCCGGAATTCCGCGCCACGCCCAGCAGCCCCGGCGGCTTCACGGACCCGGCCTAATCTAAGGGCCTGATCCAAGAAAGCGGTTTCGGCCTGCGCGTAGGGTTCGTAACTCGTTCGTCGCGGATTTGCAGAGGATCTTGCTAAGTCTGGCGGCCAAGCATGATTTAGCGGATCCGGTCGCCGCGGTCACGCTGGTAACTGCCACACCGTCCCTTGTCAGGGTGTTCGTTCCGCGCCAACTTGTCGGCCGAGAGGCGCGGCGAGAATCGTTTAGGCACTGGTGCCCAAACCGCGATCCAGATGCCGCAAATTGCGGGAATCCTCCCGGATCCATGAACGGCTCGAGAGTGGCGAACTTCCGCTCATCCCTGCGTGTTAGTGCCGATCATGGCCGGATCCACGGTCCGGTTGCCATGCAGAAGGTCGTGGGTTCGAGTCCCATCATCCGCTCTACAAAAGGCCCCTGAAGGGTGCCAATACTCGTGTCGCGTCGCTTCTTGGCGACTGCTGGGAGGATCTGCGGCATGGTCTTCTCCTTTCTCTGCCTCTCGTTCAGGGCTCTTCTTGGGGCGCTTGTTCGGAGTCGCCGCGGGCTGGACTTGAAGGACATTGAGTTGCGTCTCACAGTCCCCCGAGCGGCCCTCGGCGCTCGTCAAGGCTGTGGCTCGCGGATATTCACGTCGGCGAATTCACTGCTGTGCTCCGCGCCGTGCCGCTCTAGGGTCGAACGTGGTGCAGGTACCGCAGTCTCAAGGAGGCGCGAGCCATGCGCAAGATCAAACGGTGGTTGGAATTCGGCTGGAACTGGCAAGGAGCGATCGTTGGGGTTGTGCTCCTCGGACTAGTCGCAGGCGACTTGGCGCTGTTCGGCCGGACAGTCGGCGGGTACGTCGGTGTCGCTGTGATCGTGTTCGTGTCAGCCGTCGTGCTCCGCTTTGAGATCGGCCCACGCCAGCTTCACCGCTGATCGAGACAGGCTGAAACGCAAGCACCCCCGCCTGCACGAGCGTGCTGTCGCCTGGGTGGTTTTTCACGCTCGGTGAAGTGAGTACGACCTCGCGAAAATCAGCGAGTGGGGCTGGTCCGAACTATTGGCGCACGCCTGGACATGCGCTCCTAGATCGAGCCAGCCGGGCGACGCACCGCAGAGGCACAAACGGTCGCGCCCTCCCCGCCAAAGTAGTAACGCCGTGTGGGCAGAATCTTCATGTCAAGACGTGTGGCCGCCCGTTGCTTGCGGGCGGCCACAGTCGCTGCGGATGG
>Ga0265316_10003756_pt1 | contig 15265 bp, 8 predicted proteins | sample 4522metaG_FD_202092 | JGI IMG/M metagenome (GOLD analysis project Ga0265316, IMG submission 202092) | Rhizosphere microbial communities from Carex aquatilis grown in University of Washington, Seatle, WA, United States - 4-5-22 metaG | ecosystem: Host-associated > Plants > Roots > Rhizosphere >...
CTGTTGAGTTTGCCTAACTGTTTCCGTTGCTTTTGTTTGACTCATTTGCCTGTCTCCCTACTAAGTTCTCTATCTCCACACCGCGCATGCAATTCGTTGCCCCGGTGACTGTCGCCCGCCCCACACCGCCCCGCCTCCCGCTGTGCGGGAGGCGAGGCCCCCAGCCCAACTCGCAACGCCCATCACTCCGTTGGAAACGATTCGTAATCGGGCCGCAGCCCGTCGTTGAATACTCTGTGGTTAGATACAAACCAGCCCGGCACCAATAGCGCAAACGCTGCCGCTGTCCACGCAAGGATGGGAATTGTCGCAAGTCTCACCCACGTTGATGTTCATCTTCGGTGTGCCAACACCGGGATCGCCAGGCAGACAAGTGATGTTTCCGTTCTCCTTCGGCGAACCGCAGGAGTCGCTGCACAAACCGGCATACGGCGGCACGAAGCCATACTGCGTGCAAAGCGGCGCGATGCTGCACTTGTTCGACATGAAGTTGAAGAGAAGGTTCTCCTGGTCCACGCGGTCCTGGCCCCCAAGCGTGCTGTTGGCAGCGATCGTGGCCTGAATATCCGTGGCCCGCTGTATGAACAGGCGGCGCGAGAGCAGGTACGCGCCGGGATAGATGCTGGTTGGCGCATAGCTGATCGTGTTGAGGGTGGTGCCAGTGGCCAGCCAGGTGACATCCTTGACGCTGCCAAGGCCGGCGAGACCCATGAAGAAGCCACTCAGGTCGTTACCAACGCGCCTTCCGATCGATTGAGTAACGTCCGCAGGAATCTGTCCCGCAGCGTAGGTATTGTTGGGGCCGTCGTCGCCCTGCGAAATCGCGACGACGAGACCCTGTGTGCACGAGTATGTTTGGCCAGCCACGGTGATGTCAGGGTCCCCTGCCGTGCAGGACTGATTCAGCGGGGCCGCCACCGCCGCGCCTTTCAGCGAGTAGCTGCAGCGGGTCTTCCCAATGCTACCGGTAGTCAAGCCACCGGATGTCACCCAGTCGCTGGCCTCGCAGGGGGTTCGAATCGGATCCAGGTCCTCGTCGTCCAGATTCGTTGGGCCCTCGGACTTTCCGTTGCACCACCTGAGGAAACCCAGTTTCTCGCGCCAGGTGTCCTGCGTGCCGGACTTGTCGTCGCGGCGGTAGATGTGGTCGATGCGGGCCACCTTCTGGCAGGCGACAAGGTCGGCCAGGGCCGCAAGGCGAACCGGGTCCGAGCACTCCGCGGTCGTCGCCTTGCTGGCGACAGTAGGACTCAGGGGAGTCCCGGTGGCGCCGATAATGCATTGGTCAATAGTCTTGCCGGCGCAGGCAGCAGGATAGCCGCCCAAAATGACCGCCAGTTCGCTGATCGCGCCGGTGGTGATCGGGGTTGGGACCGTTATGTCCTTGCAGTGCGAGCTCGATGCTTTCACTGACACCACCGGGGCGTCGAGGCAAACCACGTTGGCGTCCGTCGGCTGCCAGGTCGTGTGAGCCGAAAGCACCGACGCCACGAAGTTGCGCGACATCGGGCCAATGCCCTCCAGAACGTTCGCGCCAGAGAGCGTGGCCATGTCCTTCTCTGCCTGCCCCGACCCGAGATTGTTGTAGCTCAAGCGTGCGCCCGTCGCCTTAATCGATGCCTTGACTACGTCCGTGAGAGTGTCCGATCCTTCGAGCACGTAGGTTGTCTGCGCCCAAGCGGCGCCGCTTGCCATCGCCATCACGGCGATCGATGTCGGGATGGTCATCCCGAGCATCCTTGCGATGCGAGTCCATGCTGTTGACATTTGCTGCCTCCTTTGAAAACCGTTCTCTTGAGCCGGCTTGGTCGCGCGCCCCTTTGGCCGCTTCCCTCTTCCGGCGGCACACTCAATAGCAGCTTGCAAGCCCGGCTTGTGTGAGGGCTTTGCCAACCCTTCGCAACGCCCGACTGACGCTCTTGCAAACGTCGACGCCGGATTGCGCAGTATTGGCCGGGCTCACCGACGGGAACTTTTCGCTTCACACTCCCCGGTCAATGGGGCAAACGGGAACGGAATTGTTAATACTGTGCAAAGGTCAGGTGACAGTCCTGTCACAGCCACGATCCACCCTTGATCTGACCGATTGTCCGCTTGATATTCCCCTCCGCATTGCGGAGGTCACCTTGTCATGTGTCGCTGTCGTCAGTTACTGCGGCTCCCGCTCCTCGCTGTGGCGCTGCTGCTCGTGATTCCGAGCCCCTCGCTGCTGGCCAGGGGCAAGGGCGAAGATCCGGTCGCGACGGCCGAGCGCGCCAAGGGCATCGTTGCGCTCAACTTGGGCCGCTACGAAGAGGCTATCGAGCATCTCTCGCAGGCCTACACCTTGACCCAGGATCCGACTCTGCTTTTCAGCCTGGGGCAAGCCCACAGACTGGCTGGCCAGCCGGACAAGGCGCTGGCTTCATACAGCTCATTTCTCCGCGCGGCTGGTTCGATACCGAAGTACCGAGCGCAGTTGGAGCGAGCTACGGCAGAAATCGAGGCAATTACCGCTACCTCGTGCCTGCTTAATCGGCCAGCGGAGCGACCCGCTCAAGAAAAGCAGCTGGACAATTTGATGACTGCGCCGGCTCCCCTCGCGGCGGCTGAGGTTGAGCCGGCGCCAGTGGCGGAGCAGAAGGCTGAACCGGCGCCGGCCGCTGTCGACCCGCCGCCCCTCGCGCTGGCGCCGCCGCCACCGCCACCGCCCCCATCACAGGCGCTGTCGCTTGCATTGAAAGAGAACCAGCCGCCGCCACCCAGTCACATCTATAGCAAGTGGTGGTTCTGGACGTCGGTGGGTGTCGCGCTGGCTGCGGGCGGCGCCGCAGCCTGGTGGTTCACCCGTCCGGAGAATCAAATTCCGGCCTCCACCTACGGGGCGATCAAGGTTTCGCCATGATTTCGCGCCTCGCCACTTTGTTTCCGGCGGCCGTCGTTCTGTGCGCCCTTTCGTGCCAGCCGGCAAAGGACTCGTATGTGGTGCTTCGCACAGACGTGAACTGCGACGTGCCCCAGGTCTACCAGCTTCGCGTGACCGTCATCAACCCGGGCACTCCTGAGTACCAAAAGATTATTCCCGAGGCCGCTTCCGCCGAACTCGGTTTTCCCAGCTCGATCGTGTTGATCTTGTCGGGCTCGCACAGCGGATCCATCCAGGTGGAGGTCGAGGCGCTGGACAACAAGTTCGGCCGAGTGGGCTACGGCACAGTCAGCGGCCAGATTGCCGTGGGCGGGCGGATCGACCTGTCGGTGCAATTGGCCGTGCTTGCCGATACGCCGGAATCTTCTGGATCGACAGATGGAGGTCAGTCGGACGATGCCGATGCCGGAACCGCAAACGCGAGCGATCTGGCCGTGGGCAACGGCATAGCCTTTGTCCAGGTGACGGTGGGCAAGGAGAGCACCTGCGCGATTCGCTCGGACGGCAGTCTTTGGTGCTGGGGCGGCAACAGCTATGGTCAACTTTTGTTGCCCAGCACCTTCAATCGCCTGACCCCGGTCGAGGCCGCAGGCGCGTCTTGGACTCAGGTGGCTTGCGGACAGAGCCACTCCTGTGCAGTTAACAACCAGGCCGCGCTGTCCTGCTGGGGTAACAACGGCTCAGGTGAATTGGGAACGACCCCCACGCCTGCGGCGGGGCAAGAGGTGGATGTGCCCGGCGGCCCCTGGCAAAGCGTGGCGACCGGCGTCTATCAAACCTGTGCCATCAAGCAGGACAGCACACTGTGGTGCTGGGGTGACAATACCAATGGCACGCTAGGAACCGGTGACACGAGCCCCAGTGCCGTCCCGGTCCAGGTCACCGGACAGGGCTGGAGCCAGGTCAGTACCAACTATTTGCACAGCTGTGCCGTGAAAGCCGACGGAACCCTGTGGTGCTGGGGCCTCAATGCCAATCTGGAGGCTGGCACCACGTCGCAGTTCCCGTGGTCACCGGTTCAGGTTGGCGGTACGACCTGGAAACAGGTGACCACCGGCTTGTACCACACCTGCGCCATCAAGACGGAAGGAACCCTTTGGTGCTGGGGGGGCAACTTCTCCGGCCAACTTGGCAACGACAGTCTTCCTCCGCTTCCCACCTCGCAGACCAGCGATCCGGTGCAGGTCACCGGCACCACCTGGCAGAGCGTGTCGGCTGGTCAGTCGCACACCTGTGCCATCATGCTGGATGGAACTCTCTGGTGTTGGGGCAACAACGATTCCGGCCAACTGGGGGACAACACCCTCGACTCAAGGAGCACGCCTGTTGCTGTCGTCGGTTCCAGGCAGACCTGGGCCATGGTGGCCGCGGGCGTCACCCACACCTGCGCGCTTGCCACGGGTGGCTCGCTGTGGTGCTGGGGCGACAATTCGGCGGGTCAGTTGGGTATCGGCTCAAACCAACCCCGCGAGATCCCCACCCGTGTGGCCCAATAGAATATGCCCCAGCCGGAATTCATTCTGCGATTTCCGGCTCTGCTGGCGCTGCTGATCGCGCTCGGCACCTCGCCGTCTTTCGCCTGCCGGTCGTTCCTCCCAGACAGGGGAGCGGCGGCGGTCACGGCGCACGCATTGACCGCATTGGCCGTAGTCGAAGTGAGACTGACAGTACAATCCCCCAGTGTGCTTTTCAGCCCCCTGAAGGTCGTGCTGGCAGCCAAGGACGACCAGTTTCTTTCCGTTCTGAGCAATCTGGCGGTGGCAGCTGACTACGTGTTTACCGCCGAGGCGTTTGGGGCCGGCGGCAAGTTGGTCGCGCACGGGATGGCGGCCGGGGTGGTCATCATCAAGGGCCAGACAACCACTGTCATCATTTACCTCAACCAGATCGACCAGGCCTCGCCCTTTCACAATTCTAGCCCACTTGTCGACGCAATCACGTTGTCTGCCAGTTCAGTCGCGCCCGGGGGCCAGATTGCGGTCGGGGCCACGGCGCACGATCCAGATTCGGGACAAACCGCAACCCTGGTCTTCGGTTGGACTCCCGCGTCCGCCTGTGGCGCGATATCCGACGTCAACACAGTGCCAGGAGTGGATTTTGCCCATCCTTCCGAGTCCACGGCTACCTGGACGGCTCCCCAAGAAAGTGAGCAATGCTCGATCACCCTCGTGGTCAAGGACAGCTTTGGCCTTGCCAACAGTGCCGTTTTCACAATCAGCGTGACGAGCAACCCGGGTGGGGTTGGGAGCGCCAGGGTCTCCGCCGTTTTCAACGGCGCACCGATCATCAGCGTCCTCACCGCTGACCCCGCCCAGATCTCCATGGACGGCCCGACCAGCGGCGTGATGGCCGCTCTGGCCACGGATCCGGAAGACGACACTTTGAGCTACTCTTGGACCGTGCCGTCCGATTCTCTTTGCACAGTCCAATTCGCGACTCCGACCGAGGCGTCGACCCTCTTTACCGTCAGTGGCACTGCCGCAAGCACCACCTCCTGCACCTTCCTGGTGGTGGTGAGCGATGGGTACTGGCCGGGCACGAGCTTCGTCAGAAACGTTTCCACGGCCAGCCTGATTTTGGCCGTCACGCCCCCTGTGGTCGTACAAGTGCCGCCGATCTTTGGCATTGCCTATCAATCAAGTGACATTGCCACCAGCGGGAGCCTCGTGACCTTCGCCGCCATCGCCTCCGATCCGGCAGGCGGCAACTTGACCTTTTCCTGGTCCGCGTCCTCGGGCGCGGCCCCGGTTGCGGGGGATCCCGTTTCGCTGGGTCTGGACCCGGCTTTTGCCACCGCCGCCACCTGGACGGTCCCCGACGGTGAACCAGATGCCGGCAGCGATCTGGTCGTCAGCGTGACCGCGATCAGCCCGGTGTCGAATCTGCAATCCTCTTTCAACTTCTCGTTGGCCCCAGCCAACCAGCCGTAGAACAGGGTCAGCCGCCCACTTGCACCGCGAACACCCAGGATGATCTGGCGCCGCCTGGATCTGTGGCGGTCGCGGTGATGGTGCAGCGGACACCTGGGGTTGCGGGCGCTGTCCACTTCACGTCGCTGCTTCCGGCCTGGTCGGTTTGGTCGGAGAATGCACCGGCGCTGGCCTTCCATGTCCATGTCAGTGATTGACCTTCTGGATCGGTGGCGCTGGCGTGCAACAGGACCACTTGCGAAACGTCGGCCGCGTCGGTCGACTGGTAGACGATGCCCATGATGGGCGCAATGTTGATCGCGGGCACGGCGGCGGACAGGACCAGCCTACCTGTGGCGGTTCCGCCGTGGCCGTCATTCACCGAGACCTGGAAGGTGCAATCTGCGCCCGTGGCCAGAGTGCCGGTGATGAATGTCACCTGAACCCGATCCGCCCGATCGAACGTGCCCGGACAGGTGCTGGTCCAGGCGAAGCCCATCGGGTCGTGGTCAGGATCGCTGGCCGTGACCTGTAGGGTGAGAGGAGAATTGCTCGCCACATTTCCCGTTGAACTCGTCATGGCGTCGACTCGCGGCGGGGCATTGACCACGATTTCTACTGTGGCCTTGCCTTGGTCAGGGACGTTGGCCGCTGACAGAGGCTGGCCGCTGAGCGCGGGCGAGGTCGGGCTTTCTGTCGATGGCTGACCTTCACATCCCAGGGTGGCGGCGAACAACGGGGCCAACAGAGCGGCGGCGCGACGAGCGAACGACTGGGGCATGGTCCGATTCCTTCTGTGGCGAGGTGCAGGGGTCACAGAAGGAAGTTCGGATCCATAGCCCATTATATTTAGGAAGGTTGCTTACGAATCTGGGAATAATTCATTCCGCCAGCGGTGCTCTCTAGGCGACGAAAAGCTGACAGGCTTGGCGACGGAATTCCGACACCGCAGTCGAACGGACCAAGTCCGCAACGACAAAGCCCTTTCTGGAATCGACGCGCGTCAGACCAGCCGATCTTGCGATGCTCAGCCCTGTCGAAGCTCTTGTGTGAACTCTCTGCCAACTCCCGGCGGGCTCACCACGCGGCCGCGCCCGACTGGTAGAGTGGCTGGCCATGATCGAGCCTGCTGCGCGCGCCGGCACCGCGCCTAATTTTTTTCCGAACACGGGCCGGCCTGCGCGTCTGTGGCCAGCCGTTCTGGCGGTCGTCCTTTTCGTGCTACTCGCTTTTTGGCCGATGCTGGTCGGCCAGATTGTCTTCCAGCGAGACAGCGCGCTTTGGCTTTTTCCCGCGCGCTGGTTCGTTCGGCAGTCGCTGCTGGCGGGTGAGTTTCCGGGCTGGAATCCCTACCAGGGCCTCGGCTTTCCCCTGCTCGCCGATCCGCAGTACGGCGTATTCTATCCGCCGAACTGGCTGTTCCTGCTCGTGCCCGACACAATGGTAGCCCATCTGATGAGCTGGCTCAGCCTCGCTCATCTCGCGTGGGGCGGCCTGGGCATGATGCTGCTGGCGCGCGGGCTTGGCGCCTGTCCTGTCGGCTCGACCGTTGCGGGCCTCACGTGGGCACTCTCGGGCCACACCACCTCGGCCTGGGCCATCGGACCACTTCTCCTGGGGGAAGCCTGGATTCCGTGGGTGGCGCGCGGATTTCTGCGGCTCGCCCGCAAGCAAGGGCGGGCCTCGCTGGTCTCCGCAGTGTGGCCGATGGCCATGTCTTTGCTGGTGGGAGAACCGTTCATGAGCGCGATGGCGTTGTTCTTCGCCCTGGTGGTCGTGCTGGCCGCGGGGGGAAGTTTCCGGCCCACGCGGTCTGCCCTGGCGACGACGGCCAAGTCTGCGTCTGCGTGGACGGTCGCCGTGGCTATTGCGGCGGTTTCCTGGTTGCCTCCTCTGCGTATGCTGGAATCTACCGAGCGCGCGCAGCCATTCGATCGGGCCGCCGCCGAGTTGTACTCGCACCACCCGCTGCGCGTGCTGGAAATGGTGGCGCCTGGTGCCCTGGGCGATCCGACCGGCGAGTATCCAGCCGGCCAGTGGGTGGGAGAGCCGCAAGCATCCGGAGCGCCACTCTTCTTCAGCTCGTACCTCGGCGTGGTGACTTTGGCATTGGCGCTGCTTGGTTTGCGCCGGCGGCGACTGCACATCGCGCTGGCCGGCGCGGCGCTGCTCGCGCTGTTCGTGGCCTTTGGCAAGCACACGCCGGTGCACCAGATCTGGCGCACGATCCTGTTTCCCTTTGCCCACATGCACTCGCCTGAGAAGTACGTGGTCTTGGTGGTGGCGGCCCTGGCGCCGTTGGCGGGTCTGGGCGCCAGCCGCGTGCTGGCCGATGAGCGGCCCGGCCTGCGGCGCCTCTTCGTGCTGGCCGGCGCACTGGCCGGACTCGCGCTGGCGGCGCCAGCTTGGTTTCCCGCTGCGCTCGCGCCCACTGTGCGTGCGGCAGGGCTGCGCGGCCTGCTGGCTCTGGGCCTGCTCTTCGCGCTGATTCGCCTGCGTCGCCGCTTTTCTCGAGCCGCGCCCCTTGTGATGCTGGCGCTGGTGGCACTGGACCTTGGCATTCCCGCCAGTCGGCTGACCGGATTCGGCTCTGCGCAACTATTGACTCGCGTTCCGCCGGCCGCGTCCGCCATCCTGCAGGACAACGGCAGTCCCGCACCGCCACGAATCTTCCGCCAGCCCAATCTGGAGCAAAGCGCGGCCCCGCTTGGCCCCACAGCCTCCTGGCGGGACAGCCAGGAACGCGCCGTCGAGTCACTGATGCCCAACACGTTGAACGTCTTTGGACTGGCCGTTGTGCCAGGCTACGCCTCTGCCATCCCAGACCTCCTGACCCAGCTAGGTCCCGGAACCTTCGCCGATCTGGGACGCATGCTCAGGTTGCTGTCAGTGCCCTATGCACTGGTGACTGACACGGGCGCCAGCGCACTAGGCAAAGCCAGCACCGTGAATCTACTATCGCATCCCTTGCCCCATGGCAGCCTGTTGCGCTTGCAAGGCGCACGGCCGCGGGTCTATCTGCCCGGTCAGATACGAAGCGTCCCACCCGCCGAGGCAGCCAGCCATCTGCTCGACGAGGCGGTGGTTGCGGGCCAGCAGGTTCTGCTGCTTACGGCCGGGCAGCCCTTGCTTGTGCCGGCGGTCCAGGGAGACGAGTCGCGCGCCTGCACGCTGGAAAGCTTTGCCAACACCCGCATTGTCGCTTCCTGTTCGACGCCGTCCCCCACCCTGGCCGTGTTCGTCGAGCAGTACGACCCGGGTTGGAGCGCGCTGGTGGACGGAAAAGCCGCGCCCCTGCTGCGGGCAAACCTGCTCATGCGAGCGGTGCCCCTGCCCGCGGGTTCCCATCGCATCGAGCTTCAGTACCGCGCGCCTGGGCTGCGACTGTCAATCTTCCTGTCGGTGGTGGGCCTGCTCGCGCTCGTGGTTCTCGTCGCTACGGCGAGAGGCGAGCCACGAAAGGATATTGAATCGCGGCGGCGGGAGTGGTCATGGTCGTGCTTCCGAGCGTCATGCTAGATGCGAACGTGCCGCCGATGAAAACAGCGTTGGGGAGACCGCCCGCGGCGCCTGAAACCACGCCGCCGGCGAGGATACCCTGCGTGCTAACCGCGTCGCCGTAGGACCGCGCACACAGGAGCGAGCCGTCCGCCCCGGCCAACTGGGCGATGAAGGCGTCAGGAGAGGTGGGGCTGGCCGAGTTGAGCCCGATGCCGCCCAGGCTGCCCGAGTAGGTGCCACCGATGAAGACGTTGCCGCTGGAGTCAGCGGCAATGCCGTTCACGGTCTGGTCGTGGGCCGCATCGCCGTATGACTTCGCCCAGATTGGCACGAGAGCCGAGGTGAACTTCGCAACAAAAGCGTCGGTCAAACCGAGGTAAGCGATGCTCACGTCGTTGCTGTTGGCGTCGTTGCCAAAGTCCACAGCGCCCGAGATGTCACCCGCCAGCAGGATGTTGTTGCTCGCATCGACCGAAATAGCATTGACGTCGGAGCGACCAGTGGAGCCCCAGCCCTGGGCCGCGACGACGTTTCCGGTGGTGCCATCCAGTTTGGCAACGAAGATGAACGCCATACCGAGGGCCGGTGCCGGGGAAGACGCAGTAAAAAAGCTCGCCGGAGTGCCGACACCGTAGTCACCCGAGATGATCACGTCGCCGTTTTTGTCTATGGTCGCAGACTGGCAGAGCTGGTCGCCCGCGCCGCCAATTTGCTGGCCCCAGAGCACGCTGCCATCGGCCGCGTTGATCTTGGCCACCACGATGTCCTGGCGGTTGCCAGTGACCCATGACGACGTGGTGGTGAGCAGGCCGAACTTATTAGTCGATTGTGTGACGACCTTGTCGGCCTGGCCGCAGACGACAAACGCATTCTGGCCCGGGTTTGAGGCAATCGTGGTCAGGCTGCCGCTGCCCATGTCGACCATGTGTTCCTTGATAGGGGTGACGTAGCTGCCGGTCGATGCGCCGTCAAAGGTGGCGTAGAACGATATCCCCGCAATGGATGACGCGAGGTAGTCAACGCCTGGGGCGCCAGAGTCGCTGCCAGCGGCAGTGAAATCGATTTCATTGGTGAAGTAGCCGATCAAGCCCACGTTCCCGCTTGATGCCACGGCCACGCCTGGTGAATTTTGAGTGCCAAGCTGATCGTTGTTTGACGGGTCGCCGAAATCAAAGGCCACTGTGGCCAAGCCAGTTGCGGGGTCCAGCTTGAGCAGGACAATGTCAAAATTCCACGGTGGGGGTAGTGGAGGTGATTGGGCCGTAGGAGTAAAGATATTCGTGACCGGATTGCCGGCAGTTCCGAAGTTGAATGCTCCGTTGACTTGGCCAGCAGCCCAGAGGGTTCCGTTCCCCGCCATGGCCAGGCCGGAGAAATTTCCAGATAGTCCTGCTGTTGGTGGCGACCACGGGTTTGCCCAGGCGCACCCATTCACACCGCAGGCCGCTGGGAGGCTGTCGATCGGCACGTCACGCGCAGGTGCGTCCACAGTGAAGACCGGCACCGTGTCTGGCGACGACGATGGTGCATCAGCCGGAAGGTCAGGCCCTCTGCTGTCAACCAGCGCATCAGTCCCGGCGCTGGCTTCACTCGATCCGAGATCCGTCGGCGCGACCGTGTCGCCAGAAGAGGCGTCTTTCACCTCGCTGCCGGCATCTGGCCGCACATCCGGCGAGGCATCCGGACCAACAGCCCCGCCCGCACCAAGAGTCCCGCCCGCGCCGGCAGTCCCGCCGGTTCCACCCGCTCCGTCCGTGCCAACGGGCGTGTCGATTCCGCCGGTGCCGCCGCTTCCGTCCGGGGCCACCGAACCGGTGGCCAGGTCGCTACGCCCCGAATCCACAGCATCCACCCCAGCACCGGCATCTGCCACCTCCGTGGTCGTGCCATCGCGGCCCGCAACCGGCGCGTCGATGGGGACTTGCCCATCGAGCGCCAAGTCCATGGCACCAATGCCGGCCTCTGTAGCTTGCAGAGCTTCCGCGCCATCGCCGCGGCCCCCGTCAACAGAGTCAGAACAGTACCTGCGCTGTCCGGCGTCCAACTTCTCTTTGGAACTGCTCTTGCACCCGGCGGCCAGGCCGAGGAGCAACAGCACGCCGAAACAGCGCAGACAAATTAGCGGCTTGGCTGACGCCATGGTTGGAATACCTCTGGTGATGCGCAAGTCAGCGCCGGAGCGCTACCCGCGAGCTGGCTACATGCGCAGCAAGAACTCGCTGCCACCGCTCGACATCGCAGTCGGTGTCACGAGCGGTGTGCCCAGCCCAAAGTCGATCGCCGGGAGGAAAGTACCGACGACGGCAACAGAGTCGTGATTCGTACCAGTGGCCTGGCGGTTCACGGCCACGGCCGTGGCACTTGCCCCCTTGACGCCCGCATCACCGTAGGCGCGCGCGCACAGGGTCTCGCCGGTAGCCCCATTCAGGCTCACAATGAACGGATTCTTGCCCATCGCCGTACTAGCAGTTGATGCCAGGACGGTGTTCCCTGGGCCCACATCGATCGTATGGTTGAAACTGCCCACGACGGTTGCATTCCCATTTGAGTCCACGGCCACGTTGCCGGCGGTGGCCGAGCCCGAGGCTCCCCCCCAGCGCCGTGCCCAGATGGGCACCAGGCTGGCATCCAGTTTCGTCACGAAAGCGTCGTTTGCTCCGAGCGGCGTGAGCGTCTTGCTTCCGAAGGTTACGGGTGCGAACAGTGATCCAGACAAGATCACGTTCCCCTGGGCATCGGACGCTAGACCGTCGGCCTCCAACTTGCCTGTCGTTCCGAACGCCTTGGCAGCCATGGTTGCCCCGGTCGCGCCGTCAAGCTTGGCAACCCACAGGATCATGTCCTGCGCGCCAGTCGGCGCGGGAGACAACGCTCCGGAACCGAAGTCCAAGACGCCGGCGTAGGTTCCGGCAAAGATGGCGTTGCCATTGTCATCAAGAGCTGCCGATGTGCACATCTGGTCCAGTGCGCCGCCAAACAGGTGCGACCAGATGACGCTGCCATCGCTGGCCTTTATGGCCGCCACCACCACATCCAAGCCACCGCCAGACGTTCCTGGGGCGGTGGTGGTTCCCGTTACGGCAAGGCTTGCGGCGTTGTTCGTTGCGGAACCGCACACGACGAAGAGATCTTTTCCTGGCTGGCTGGCGATTGCGTTGAGCCCGCCATTGCCCAGGTTGATTTTCTTGGCCCATAGTCCGCTGCCGTCAACGTCGTTCAATCCCGCAATGAAGTCGACTGGGGCAGTTGCCGAGTTGAGAATGACCTTGGTCGGCTGGTTTCCGTTGAAGACGTCCAGGCTTCCCATGAAAGTGCCGATCACGCCTGGGCCAGCGCTGCTGACTGCAGCGCTGGTGACGTTCTGGTCCTGGTCATCGCCCACGGTGACGACCCAAGATGCGTTACCTGAGCTCGGGTCGATCTTCGCCACAAGCATATCTGCGCTACCGTAGCTCGTCACGGGCTTTGAACCGAACACGGCGGGGCTGACAAGTGGGAAGTAAGTCGTTCCCGCGATGAGGCTTCCATCCTTGTCCCACGCGATATTCGAAAATGACGTCACATCATACTCCCAGGCCGCTTTGGGGGTCGCGCAGCCGAACCCGCCATCGCCCCCGTCCTCACCTCCGCCATCGCCCGCCGCGTCCGCCGCATCGGGTCCCAGGGAGGGACGATCGACCGAGCCATCGCTGCCCCCTGTTCCTCCGGTTCCAGCCTCTTTGCCGCCGGCCCCGCCGGTCGCCACCGGAAGATCCGCCGGCGCGTCCGGTGGGTTGGTATCGAGTTTGAGTGGAGGCGCATCCGGCGGTATCGCTGGCGCCGTGTCGAGATTCGGCAGGCTTGCATCCGGCATCGGCACTGGCGCTGTATCGAGATTCGGCAGGCTTGCATCCGGCAGTGTCACTGGCGCCGTGTCGAGCTTGGGTGGGCTTCCATCTGGGGCCACGGCGGTGGGAGAACTTGAGCTGCAGCCGGCGGTGAATACGGCCACCACCGCCCCCGTCAACAAGAGCGTGTTGCAAGTCCTGGTGCTTAGTCGCGTGTGTCGGATCATGTTTTCCTCGCTGTGGTTGGGCCCCTGCTGGGGATTAATTTTGGGCATAGATACCGCTGCCGGTGCCCGGCCCAGGTGAAGTTTCTTCTTGCGTTGTAGTCATCACAAGACGTCCGCTAGGGCGCCAGCGTCGTGATACAGACCGTCGGAGTGGTGGGAGTACTGGCGCTGATCGAGCCGATTGGCAGACCCAGATCCAGCCCGCCCTGGAACTGGAGCATGAGCAAGCTGCCATTCTCCGCATCAGTCCCGCCCGTCCGGCCAATCACTCCCAGTGCCATGTTCTTGCTGAAGGGACCTCCGTAGCCCTTGGCTGCTAGAACGTCTCCATCGCTGTCGAGCTCAGCCACGAAGGTCCCTTGACCGTTAGCCGCCGCAGGCAGGCTCAACGTTCCTATCGTGAACGCTTCGGAGTAGCTGCCGGTGAGCAGAAGTCCCCCGTTCGCGCGTTCCGCAAGGGCCGTTAGCGCCACTTTGGCGGAGTTGCCGATGCGCTTGACCCAGACTGGGCTTCCCAGATGCCCATCGAGTTTTGCGACGAAGATGTCGGAGGCACTCAGGTCCACGCCGCCCATGACCGCCCCTCCAGACGGAATCGTGCCCACAAGCACGAGATCGGAACCGAGTGCGAGCATCAGGGGAACAATCCCCTGCGTCCCCTCGGCGAAAGACACGGCCCAGAGTGCGTTGAGAAGGCTGGACGACTCTTGCTCACCCGCATCGGCAGCGCCGGACGAATCTTCGGCACCTGCATCGGCAACGCCGAACGGTCTTTGCCCACCCAGCTTGGCCACGAACATCGCGACCACCTTCGGGTCGTTCACTGTGGGCAGCGGGCCTAGATCGCCCAACCTCACGACACTGGCGAACCGGTAGCTGCCCACGACATACGTGTTCGATTGCCCATCCATGGCCACCCCGGCACAAGCCTCGTCATTGTTCCCGCCCACCTGAGCCGCCCACAGGGTGTCTCCAGTCGCACCGTCCAGACCCGCCAGAACGACGTCAGTGCCGCCCTGCCACTGTGCCTTTCCCTGGAGCGACGGGGAGAGATCCGTGCCAGCTTGGTTGACAGTCCCGCATAGGACAAAGGTGGCCCCCTGAGGATCTCCGGCTATGCCGCTCAACCCGGTTGGTTGCGACTTGCTACTAGTAGTAGAAACACTGACTTGCCGAGCCCACTGCCCACGGCCGTCCGTCGCGCTGGCCCCGAGGATGTACCAAGCTGCCGAACTAGACTGTTCCAGCGTGGTGTCACCCACTGTAATGTCCCCCGTCAGGGTACCCATCAGTCCAAGCTGGCCAGTGCCGTTAGTCGCAACGCCCCCGATGCCCTGCGCCTGCGAACCGAAAAAGACTTGCGACCAGCTCGCCTTGTCCGTGCTCGGGTCGAGCTTCGCGAGGAAGATGGCGGTGTTGTTCATGTCTGTCGGCGACACCGTGGTGACGGGACCGTTGCCCAGGTTCGTTGTGTTGTGGAACGTGCCGGCCACAAAGATCTGCCCGTCTGGCGCCCGCACCAAGCCGTTGCTGTTGGTCGGTCCGCTCGCGTTGTCGAAGAGTTGCTCGGACAGGGCCGCGGGGAACGCGGACTCGCCATTCGGGCCGTGGCAGAAACCCGTAGCCGGGTCGCAGGTTGCAAAGCTCGGGCAGAAGGGTATTCCCTGGCACACGCCGGCCTGGCATTGATCGCCCGTGGTGCACTTCAGTCCGTCGTCGCAGGATTTTCCGTTCTGGGAATTGGGGTTGCTGCACTCGCCGGTCCTGGGACTGCAATTCCCGGCTTCGTGGCACTGATCGGTTGGCGTGCAGGTCTTGTTCGGTCCCGAATAGCAAAGGCCGCCCTTGCAGATATCGTCGATCGTGCAAGGGCTGCCATCCTCGCAGCTTGTGCCA
>Ga0265316_10003758_pt1 | contig 15263 bp, 12 predicted proteins | sample 4522metaG_FD_202092 | JGI IMG/M metagenome (GOLD analysis project Ga0265316, IMG submission 202092) | Rhizosphere microbial communities from Carex aquatilis grown in University of Washington, Seatle, WA, United States - 4-5-22 metaG | ecosystem: Host-associated > Plants > Roots > Rhizosphere >...
GGCGCAAGCGCATCTCCGGCAGGATCTGAAAGACGACGCCCTGTATTGGCAGGGCTGGTGGGGGCGTCACGCCGACACCCTGGATTTCCTCGGCGACGACGTGGCCGACACAACCGCCTGGCGCGCGCTGGCGCCGCAGGCCGTGCTGCTGGTCTTATTCCTGGCCTTGATGGGTGCGCTGGTGCGCGAGACGCGACCCCGGCCGCCGCGGCCCGTCCCGCAACGCGCTCCCGCCCGCGCTTCGCGCCGATGACTATTTTCTGGTATCCCGTCAAAATGGCGACCGGGGCCCAGGCTGCTCCAGGAGGCAGAAGATGGCTCCCTGCCCGATCTTCCGCCCCACCTGCTCGCAAAAGGCAACGCCATCCGGGTCGCTCTCGGCGAGCCGCGTGAGGTAGTGAACGTTGACCTCTTGTTGTTGCCGTTGGGTGTAGCTTCCAGTCAGGAACTTCACCGTCTGCACGGCATGCGGCATGCCCAGCCCCAACCCCGGCGCCACCGCCACGACGGTCTTGACGGTGGTCTTGGGCATGGCGTTGATGCGGGCCGCAATGTCCGCGCCGCCGGCGTTGAACGCCAGCCCGACTTCGGGATTCGGCGCCCACACATCAAAGTAGCTGTGATACGGTTCGTAGCACAGTGCCAGCAATACCGCGGCGCACCCCACCTGTAGCCACCGCGGGGGAACCCTCGCGGCAAGCCGAACGTACAGCCACTCCGCGCCCGCGGCGGCCAGCATGCAGACGGCGGGAATCATCAGGATGGCTCGCATGGCGTTGGGCATGTTCAGGGTGGAGAGCACGGCCGGCACAGCCGCCAGAACCAACCATAGCAGCGCCACCGCATACGCAAACCAGGACCGCGCCCTCTGGTACAGTGCCGCGCACCCCAGCGCCGCTCCCAGCGCGAACAGCATAGCCACCGGCCAGAAAACCTCCGGCCGCAAGGCGATGTTGTGTCCCCAGTCGAAATCGCCCTGGAAGAAGATCATCCGCGCCATCCTCCAGATATTGGCGAGGACCTCCAGCCAGGGCCGTGGCGCCCGAAAAACCGAGACCTCGGCGCTGCGGTGCACAAAAGTTTCCGGATTGCGCGCGAAATACAGCACCAGCGGCGCAACCACCAACGCCGCGGCCGCCGCGTACACCGCGACCGCGTTGCGCCACGCCGCCAACCGCCCGGCCTTGCGCGCCTCGACGAAGTAGTAGAAAAGGATCGGCAGGACGAGCGCGGGGGTGACACGGTAGGCGAGGTAGGTGTGGAATCCCAACCCGTAGACCGCGCCCGCCGCCATCATCCGGCCGCGACAGGGGCCGCCATCGCGCGCGCGCCGCAGGCCCTTCAACAGAAGGCAGACCGCCCAAACCAGGAAGAAGTCCGAACTGGCTGCGCGCAACCCGATTCTCGAAAACACGATGTGCCAAAACGAGGTGGCGAGGAAGAAGGAGGCCAGCAGCCCCACCGCCGGCGAGAACAGCCTACAAGCCAGGAAGTACAACGCCAGAACCGTCAGGATGCCGAAGATCTCCGATGGCAACCGCAGCACCCAGGCCTGGTTCCCGAGCAGGTATACAAGCCCCGCCTGAATGTTGAGGAACAGCCCTTCACGGCCGCCGTTCTCGGGATAGAAGACGCGGAAGTGGCCGGTCTCGATACTCTCCAGGCCATCGTTGCCGTTCATGGCCTCGTCGGGAAACAGGCCGGGCGGCGCCGCGGCGATCTGGTACAGCCGCAGGAACGCGGCGACGCCCATGATGAGGAGAAGCAGCAGGAGGCGGAGCTGGGCTTCGGAAAGGCCTCGCGCCCGGACGGCACTCCGCTCGCGCCGAACTCGGGACCGGCCTTTCGAGGCATTCGGCATGGGTGTGTTGGCATTAGTAGCATACGCGCGCGCGCCGGGGCAAATCGTAGCGCCGGCGTGCGATAATAGCGTGTCTCTATCCGTCCATGCGCCAAAAGCAACCCAAGAAGCCCGTACGCGCCGTCGCCAGCCCGCCGCCCCAGGCATCGCGCCGCAACGCCCTGGCCGCGGTCGCCGCCATCTTCGCGGCGTATGCCGCGATGTTACTTTATGCCCACGGCCGGACGCCGCCCGGCCTCAATAACGACGTTGCCGAAGAAGCGCTGCGAGGCATCTATCTTGTCGCGGGACATCACTTCGAAGTCATCACGTTCGCCGTGGGTAACTCGGCCGAAACGCTCTATCTCTACCTGGTAGGCGGCATGATCCAGTTATTCGGACGAACCATGCTGCCCATCCAACTAGTAAGTTGGATGTTTGCGCTGGCGTGTATTTGGCTGACATGGAAGCTGGTCGAACGCGTAACCGATACCGTACCGGCCTGGGTTCCCGTGCTGGCCGGGGCTTCTTCCATCTGGCTCTTCCACTATGCCATGGCCGGATTGCGCGCCATCGCCGCTCCAGTCTTCCTGGGAGTGTTCGCCCTGCTGCTCGACCGTGTCGAACGCGGGGCCGATCGCAAAATCGCCCTATTGTGCGGAGCCGTGCTCGGGTTGAGTATCTACGCCTATACGTCGGCCCGCGTGCTGCCGATCGCCTTTGTCGTATACGCGGCGTTCCGCGTGTTCCGGAAATGGGGCGAGAGAGCGGCTCTGCTGCGGCGCTATGGCGCCATCGTGGCGGGAGCGTTGGTAGTCTCCGTTCCCAACCTGGTTTTCTTTCTGCAGCGGCCTGGAGACTTCCTGCTGCGCGGAAGCTACGTCCTCCGCGGAACCGGCGGCGACCGGGTGTTCAACATGATCTGGGCCGCTCTCATGCCGTTCTACTACCCCGACAATTACCGCAGTATCTTCAGTCCCAGTTTCCAGCTCGACACGGTAAGTGGCGCACTCACACTCTCCGGCTTCAACCCCGTTCACCCGGTGATGGCCATTGCGCTGCTTATCGGTCTGACACAAGTCAAGCGCCGCATCAAGCAGCCCGTAGTAACTTACTTAGCCGCTGTCTGGCTGACCACGATACTTACTCTGGGATTCGCCGGACCCAGCCTGACCCGCCTGTTAATCCTTCTGCCCGTGTATCTGGTATTCGCCGCACTGGGAATCGGCTATGTCCTGGAGAGACGCGCCATCTTGTGGATTCCGGTGCTCCTGGCGATGCTTTTTGCCGGCCTTCGCGATAGCTATGAGTACACCTTAGGGGCCGGCCCGAACTTCGAAGCGTACTCCTACTACTTCAACCCCGCCGCCACCGCCATCGGCGAGACCGCGCATACCTTGGGCGCTCAAGGCAAACGCGTCCTCTCGGTGATATCCAGGGATGCCAGCGTGGTGAAGTATCTCACCGGCAACCAGGCCGCGCATCAGCGAATCGTCGAATTCTACCAGCGTCCTTTCGACCCAGCGCAGCTCCCATTGGGGGAATTCCGCCCGGATTATCTGCTCGTCGAAAACACCCCCGCCTTCCAGTTCTTCATTTCCCGCGTGCCGCCGGAACTCGTGGCCGCGCACACCGGGCAGTACTACGAGGTCCGCATAAAGTCCCAGTGACGATCGCCAGCGTGGCAAACAGGTAGGCAAGCCACAGCGCTACCAACCACGACTGCGATACGACGGCCCCCTTATAGGCCAGCAGCCGTTGGAATGCGCCTGGGATGCCCACCTTTCGCAGATCCGCCATATGCAGCGCGGCGACCCCCCCGGTCGCCTTATGCGCGATCATCCCGGTGTAGTAAGGGATGGCGACGGCGTGAACGGTATACAGATCGAGCAGCGCGAACAGCAACACTCCGCCGAAGGCCACCCAGCGATGCACCCGGGCCGGCAGGATGCTACACAGGCCCGCCAAGCAAAGCGCCACCTCCGCGCCCACGACGGCGTACAGATACCAACCCCCGCTCGTGGCCATTCCTTTACTCAGATAGATCAACAGCACGTCATACAGCAGCCCAATCCAGAACGCCGTGTAGATGGCCAGCAGGATGCGAATGGCCGGCCGGCGCCATAGCCGAACGAGACCGGCCGCGGCCAGCAGGATCGCGGCATAGAACACGTGGTACATCCAAGCGCGGACGGTCAGGCCGCTCCAGCCTCCAAAGTAGAGGTGCGAAAAGAGGATGGAATCGATGGCGGTTCCCCAGGGGACCGATGCGGCCCGCCCGATGATCGAGGCGCGGCTCATCCCGCGCAGCATCAGGGGCTCGCTCAATCCGGTGAGCGTCCCAGTGGCGAACAGGTTATGCGCGTACCACCAACCCGCAATCGCGACGGCCTCGGAAGCGGCCATCAGGGCGCCAACGACGACGGCCTGGCGTCTCCCTTGCGCGCGCCACAATTCATACGCGAGCAGCAGCGCCACGGCCGGAACCGCGGTCAGGAAATAGGCCTTGGCAAGCAGACCGAATCCCAGCACAAGCCCCAGCACGGCCGCCCGCGAATAGGTCAAGCCGGTGCGCGCCAGCCTCAGCGCAATCCAAGTCAGGAGGGTAAACAGCACCACCGCGGCGCACTCGTTGCCGGCACGCGCGAGGTCGATGGCGAACTCGGGCATGGCCGCGGCCACCGCGGCGCAGCCGAGGGCCATGGCATCGTCGCGGAATACCTCGCGGCCAACCAGGAAGATCAGGGGAATGGCCAGCGACGCGATCAACGAGGCCAGCCATCGCAGCGTCATGGCTTGTGCCGCCAGGGTTCGGCTGCTCATCAGACGGAGCACCGGCGCCATCATCCAGTAGTAAAGCGGGGGTTGAAACGCTTCGTAAGTGGTTAAGGCGCCGGCGCTGGTTTCCTGGCTCCAGTGAGCCGGCATGGCTTGAAACCGATCTTCCCGCTGCTGCCTGGTTTCGGCCGGAAGAGCCCAGTACTCATCCTCGGTGGCGTATGGCGGCGGGTAGTGGCGCATGTCCCAGGGCACGGGAGCGAGTTGCAGGGACGCCTCAAGATCGCGCGGGATGGGAGTTTCTTTGACGGCCAGCAACTCGCCGCGCACGGCCATCGCCCGAATCACGGCGAAGTGGCCCCATTCGTCGAAGCCCTCCCAGAGCGGGAGCATGGCCGAATAGAACACCAGGCGCGCCAGAAAGCAGCCCCAGATCGCCGCCAGCCCCCACCTCGTGCGCATCGGAGCATTGATTGTACCGTGGTGGGGCATGCTTTAGCTTGCCTTGATTGCGCAACCGCTCCCTCACGGTCGCGGCTCGGAATGCGGGAGCGGTTGCGCCATCAGTTGTGCACTAGAATGAGTCATGAATCGCCGCGAGTTCATCGTCATACCGGCCGCCGCCCTAGCCGGCCCCCTGCTAGCCGCCGAGGCGGAGGTCCCTTGGCAACGGAAGATCCGCCGTCTCGGCCAGCTCAATATGACCGAACACGACCCCGTCGTGCTAAACGTCGAGGAGTGGGCGGACTACTGGGCCAGCCTGAAAGTGGATGCCGTCCTGGTGAGTGTCACCGGGATACTGGCTTTTTATCAAACCAAAGTGCCGTTCCACCGCAAGGGCAAGTTCCTGGGGGAGAGGGATTTCTTCGGCGACTGCTGCGCCGCCGCCAGGAAGCGCGGCCTGCGCGTGATTGCGCGCATGAGTCCGGACCTGAATTGGGAAGACGCGGTCGCGGCCCATCCGGAGTGGTTCCAGCGCGACGCCCAGGGCAATCCCAAGCGCCAAACCGAGGATCCCAGGTTGTTCCTGACCTGCATGTTCTCCACTTACATGACCGATTACATGCCGGCTATCATGCGGGAGGTCAACTCGCTCTACGACGTGGACGGCCTGTTCACCAACGCATGGCCGCCGCTGGGAGCCATGCCGGTCTGCTATTGCGACCAGTGCCGGAAGCTGCCGCGGGCGGGAACTCTGGCCTACTGGGACAAGTTCAACGAGCGCACCATGTACCTATGGAAGCTCTACGACTCAATCGCCAAGGAGAAGAAGCCGTCGAACTTCTATTTCGCTAATCTCGGCGGCGGCATCCGTTCCACCGCCAACCTGGTCGAACTGGGAGAAATCTGCGAGTGGTTCCAGTGCGACAACCAGGGCCGCGGCGGCGACGATACGCCCATCTGGGAATGCGCCCTGCAGGGCCGCGTCTGCCACGCCGTACAGAAGGGCAAGATGGCTACCAATGTGACAGCCGCATGGTCTACCGGCCGTCCGCGCTGGCGCAACGTCTACAAATCGCAGCAGGAAGAACGGATGTGGCTGAATGAGACCGTCGCCGCCGGCCTGGTGCCCTATCATCACATCATCGGCGGCGAGAACGGACTGGGCGAGGACCGCCGCTGGCTGGAGCCGGCGCACCAGTACTTCAACTGGATGGCCAAGCACGACGCCCACTTCGTCAACAAGCGGTCGATCGCCAATGTGGGCGTGGTAATGGGCCAGCGGACTCACTTGTTCTACACCCCGCCGCGCGGCGCGCTCATGCGGCAGTACATGGACGGCATGTACTACGCCCTCGTCGAAGGCCGCTTTCTCTTCGATTTCGTGCATGAAGAGAAACTGGCGCCGGAGGAGCTGAAGAAGTACTCGGCCCTGCTGCTTCCCAACACCGCGCTGCTCAGCGACCAGCAGTGCCGGCAATTGCGCGCCTACGTGGATGGCGGCGGCTCGCTGCTGGCCACCTTCGAGACCAGCCTGTACACCGAGCGCAACGAGCGCCGCGCCGATTTCGGCCTGGCCGACGTCTTCGGCATCCGCAAGGCGGGCGATCTCGTTGGCACGAACGGCAACGCCTACCTGGCGCGAATCGAGAAGCGCCATGCCATTCTCAATGGCTTCGCGGGCACCAACTGGATCCCCGGCGCGGAAAACCGCGTGCCGGTGGCGCCGGTCGAAGGGCCCATCCTGACCGTGGTGCCCGGCTTCGTGGCATACCCGCCGGAATTGTCCTACCCTCTGCAATCGCACACCGACGAACCGGCGGTGGTGGTGCGGGAAAAAGGGAAGAGCCGGCTGGTCTACTTCCCCGGCGATATCGAGCGGACCATGTGGCAGTCCGGCCATACCGATCTGGCGCGGCTTCTTCAGAATTCCATCCGTTGGGTGGCGGGCGCCAATCCGCCGGTGACCATCGCGGGCGAGGGTGTCCTCGAGGCATTCGCGTGGGAGACGGAGGCTGGTTTCGCCGTCCACGTTCTGAATTACACGAATCCGGCCATGCACCGCGGCTGGATCCGGAATTTCTATTCGATCGGCGCGCAGAAGGTGCGAATGACCCTACCGGCCGGGAGACGCGTGACCCGCGTGGAACTGCTGCGGGCGGAAACGGACATCCCCTTTCGGACCGCCGGTGGGGCCGTCGAATTCACCATTCCCAAAGTCTTGGACTACGAAGTGGCGGCGATGTATTCCGCCTGACGTTCAAGCCTTCACAGCCTGCGACGATTCCGTTGGGCCTCCCTGTCGGCCATGCTGCGTGGGCATGACATCGGGATTATCGGAAGTCGCCCCCACTCGCCGCGCCGCGGTTGGGGCGGGAGGGAAGGCGTCCGGATCACCGAACATAAAGGACTTTATGTCGGGCTACCCGGGCACGAACGGGATCCTGTCATAAGCGCGTCGATGAATTCACTTGCACTTTGGTTTTCTCCACGGCTTTCGTGGCTCTGCGGTAATCGTAGCTTCGGCAATCATTCAACAGGCGTCTTTTTCGCGTGCAAGAGGTCGATGATTGCCCTTTCCTCTTTGTGCCGTTTAGGACGCTGAACCCATCCAGCAGAGGGGTCTCCCTAGACCCTAGATCGTCATGGCGGTATACCCGCCGTCCACGCGCAGAATCGACCCCGTCACAAACGAAGACGCCCGCGGCGAAGCCAGATAGACCGCCGCGCCCACCAGCTCGGCGCTTTCCCCGAACCGCTTCATAGGCGTGTGGCCCATGATATCGGCGACGCGTTGCTCGGTGAGAATCTTGCGGTTCTGTTCGGCGGGGAAGAACCCGGGCAGGATAGCGTTCACCCGCACGTTATGCGGCGCCCATTCCCGCGCCAGGAATTGCGTGATCTGGTTCACCCCGCCCTTGGCCACGGAGTAAGTGAATACCTTCGACAGCGGTGGTCCGGACGAAGCCGAGGAAATGTTGATAATGGAGCCGCCGCGGCCGGCATCCACCATGGCCTTGCCGAACACCTGGCACGCCAGAAAGACGCTCTTCAAATCGATGTCGATGATGCGCTGCCATTCCTGTTCGGTGATCTCGAAGAACGGCGTAGCGGAGTTCACCCCCGCCGCATTGAGAAGAGTATCCACGTGCCCGAAGCGTTGGAGCACCGCACCCAGAGCCTTCTCGAGATCGGCCTTGCTGGTGGCATCGCACGGGACGCCGATGGCCTGCCGCCCCAGCGCCGCGATGGCTGTGGCGCGGGCTTCCGCGGCTTCCGGAAACACATCCAGGATGGCGATATCGGATCCGGCCTGCGCCAGCCCCGTCGCCATTGCCCCGGCGAGGACACCGCCTCCTCCAATCACCACCGCCACTTGGCCGGCCAGAGAGAATAGTGCGTCTTCAGACATGTCTAAATGTTATCAGCTAGTAGCACAACACTGTCAAACCTTCGCGGCCCGCCTGCTTTCCTGGTGGGACAGACGATCGCCTTTTGTCGTCTGTCAACCCCCCTTGCTTTGGCGAGGCCCGACAGACGACAGAAAGCGATCGTCTGTCCCACTAGTCCGCCAAGGCCTCCGCCAGATGAGGTTGATAGATACAGCGCGGGTCCTCGGCCAGGAAATCGCCGGTCAAAGCATAAGCCCGCGAACGCGACCCGCCGCAAATGTTCCGGTATTCGCATAGGCCGCACTTGCCCCCGCGCTGGCTGGTATCGCGCAGAGTGCGGAACAGGTCGGAGTTGCGGTAAACATCGGTGAGCGATTCGTCGAGCACGTTGCCGCCGCTGACCGGAAAGAATCCGCTGGGGAAAATCTCGCCGGTGTGCGAGACGAACACGAAACCCTTGCCGTCGCTCACGCCCGCGGTGCGAAACGCCACGCCCTTGGCGTTTAGGTTTTCGGCGGCGCCGTGTTCGGCCTTGATGCGCTGCGCCACGTAACGCCGGTAATGCATGGCCTCGGTGGTCTTCACCCCGAAAGGCGCGGTTTTGGAAAGCTCGTACATGAACTCGAATACCTGCTCGTATTCCGGCGCCAGCAGGTCGTCGCCTTCCTCGGCGCGGCCGGTCACGATGAGGAAGAACAGGCTCCACATCCTGGTCCGCACCTCCTTGGCGATCTCCGCCACCTCCGCCAGGCGCGTCATGTTGCGCCGCGTGACGGTGGTCTGAAGCTGGGTGTCGAGCCCGATATCGCGCGCATGCCGCAGGGCGAACATGGCGCGGTCGAACGTGCCGGGGATGCCGCGGAACTCGTCGTGTGTGGCGGCGTCCGGTCCGTCCAGGCTGATGGCCATGCGGGCGATGCCGGCCGCCTGAAAGGCGTCGATAGCTTGGGCCGTCAGCAATGGCGTGGCGCTGGGCGTCACGTTGGTCCGCAGACCGATCTTGACGCTGTAGCGGATCAGGTCGTAGAGGTCCGGCCGCTTGAGCGGGTCGCCACCGGTGAAGACCATGAGGGGCTCCCCGAAGGAACGAATCTCATCCAGCAGGCGGTATCCCTGTTCCGTGGTTAGCTCGGCCTCGCTCCGCTCCGATTGCGCGGAGGCCCGGCAATGCACACACGCCAGGTCGCACGCCTGCGTCACTTCCCAGATCACCAGCATGGGAGCTTGATCGAAGTTCATCCAGTCTCCAGTTTAGCCCGCCCCACCGTTACAATGGAGGTTCCGATGGCAACCAGCGGTCTATTCATCACATTCGAAGGCATGGATGGTTCCGGCAAGACCACCCAGATGCACCGCCTGGCCGCCCGCCTGCGCGGCTTGGGCCGGACTGTGCTCGAAACCGCCGAGCCTGGCGGCACGCCCATCGGCATGAAGATCCGCCGCATCCTGCTGGATGCCGCCAACCAGGAACTCAGCCCCACCACCGAAGTGCTGCTCTATTTCGCCTCGCGCTCGCAGAATGTGGATGAGTGGATCGGCTCCGCGCTGGACCGCGGCGAGATCGTGCTGGCCGACCGTTTCACGGATTCCTCGCTGGTCTACCAGGGCTGCGGCCGCGACCTGGGCGTCGATACCATAGAGGCGCTCGAACGCATCGCCTGCCGCGGCCTCAAGCCCTCGCTCACCTTGCTGGTCGATATCGACGCTGAAACCAGCCTGGCGCGCGCCCGCGCCCGCAACCTGGCGCAGCCGCACTGCGAAACCCGCATGGACGACCAATCCATCGAATTCCACCGCAAGGTTTACGAGGCCTACCACGCGCTGGCCGCGCGCGAGCCGGAGCGCGTCAAGCTGGTCGACGGCCGCGCCGATGTGGATGCCATCGAGCACCAGGTCTGGAGCATCGTCAGCGCCTATGTTTGAAAACTTCTGGGGCAACCCGCACGTCACGCGCGCGTTGGAGCGAATGATGGCGCATGAGCGCCTGGCGCAGACCCTGCTCTTCTATGGTTCCGAGGGCGTAGGAAAGGCCACGCTGGCCCGCCGCCTGGGCGCGCGCCTGCTGGGCCACCCCGAACAGATCGAAGAGGACGACCTCAGCCTGCCGCACAACCTCGAGACCGTCGCCGCGCGCGAGAAATGGTCCGCTGACAAGCGCAACGAGGACCCGCTGCTCTTTTCCACGCACCCCGATTTCGTCACTTTCGCGCCCGACGGGCCGTTGCGCCAGATCGGTATCCAGCAGACCCGCCTGCTCAAAGACCGCGCTCAGTACCTGCCGCACAAGGGCGCACGGCGCGTCTTCCTGATCGATCGCGTGGACCGCGCCAACGACCAGGCCGCCAATTCCCTGCTCAAGACGCTCGAGGAGCCGCCGCCGCATCTGATACTCGTGATGACGGCCGAGAACGCCTACGACCTGCTGCCCACCATCCGCTCGCGCGCCGTGCCGTTCCACTTCGCGCCGCTCTCGCGCGATCAGATGGAGCAGTTCGCCGCCTCACGCCATCTGGACCAGCCCGAACGCCGCGTGGCGCTGGCCGCCGGCAGCCCGGGCCTGGCCGTTTCGCTCGATATCGAGGCCCATGACAAGCGCCGCGCGGCCATGCTGGCGCTGGTGAAGGTGGCCGCCAAACTGGCGCCGTTCGGCTCCTGGGTTCCGGTTTCCGAGGCCATCGGCCGCAGCAAGAGCGAGCGGCTCGATCTGCATTTGAAGGTGCTCTACGAACTGCTGCGCGACCTGCTGATTCTGCGCGAGGGCGGCGGCGAAATCCACAACCAGGATATCCGCGGCGATCTCCAAACGCTCGCCGGCAAGCTGCCATTCCCCTGGATTCGCAAGGCCGTCGCGCAGGTGGATGAAATCTCGCGGCTCATCCGCCGCAACATTCAGAAGACCATTGCGCTCGATGCGCTGATTGGCAGCTTACGATGCGAACCGCTCTCCTGATTGCCGTTCTGACGCTGCCGGCCTTGGCGCAGAACCAAGTCGTGCCGCTGGAATATCAGGGCCTCTATGCGGCGCTCGCGTCGAAGCTCACGGAATTCGACGCCACTATCTCCTCGAAGTGGGATGGCTCCCGCCCACCGGTGGATTTCAGCGCCGAACTGTTCACCGCCAACGCCAATCGCGGCCTGCTGTTGCTGACGGCGGGGACGGCCACCAGTGAGCTCGAGATTGCCAGCTTGCAGGCGCTGGGCGTCAAGACAGTCACTGTCGCCATCGGCTTTCCAATTCTCTACCAGCCCTTCGACCCCTTCCACTATCAGGGATACCTGAGCTTCTACAAACAACTGGCGGCCAATATCCATGCGGCCGGCATGAAGATGGTGGTGGAAACCGGGGTTGTCTTCCCCAGCCTCGACGCGGCTGCTTTCTACCCCACCCTTCCGGACTTACTGTATGTGAACGGCCGCGCGCAGCAGATCCTCACCATCGCGCGCGAAATTCAGCCGGACTACCTGGTAATCGCCGAGGAGCCCGATACCGAGGCCGAGATCACCGGCAAGGCGTCCATCGCTACGCTTAAAGGCTTTTCCGACATGGTGGATACGTTCCTCTCGCAGCTCAACTCGGCGGGATTCACCGGCACCAACGTGGGCGCGGGCGTGGGAACGTGGATCAACGGCGCGCAGGGCTACATCGGAGCGCTCGCCGCCAAGAGCCGCCTGAACTTCATCGATCTGCACGTCTATCCCATCAATCGCTCCTTTCTCAGCGACACCATCACGCTGATCGACCTGGCGCAATCGGCGGGTAAGCCCGTGACCATGTGCGAGGCATGGCTCGAAAAGGAGAGCGACTCGGAGTTCACCAACGTCGGCGTTACCACCAACAATTTCATATTCGCCCGCGACCCCTTCAGCTTCTGGGCGCCGCTCGACCAGCAGTTCCTGACCACCTTCACCAAGCTTGTCTGGTGGAAGCAGTTGAAAGTGTTTTCGCCGTTCTGGTCGGGCTACTTCCACGCCTACCTCAACTACAACTCGGTGTACGACTCCTACGCGCCCGACCAGATCCTGCAGAATGCATCGCTGGTGGAATCCACCGCCATACAGAACGGGCAGTACACCAGCACCGGCCTAGCCTACCAGAGCCTCGTCTCCGCAACCGCGGTTTCAGCCGCCAGTTTTGCGCCGGGCCCGATCGCTCCCGATTCCATGGTCAGCATCTTCGGAGTGGCCCTGGCTCCCTCCACCGTGACCGGCCCGATTCCCTTGCTCACCGCGCTGGCAGGCACTACCGTCACCTTCACCGACAGCGCCGGCGTCTCTTCACCCGCGCCGCTCTACTTCGTCTCGCCCGGCCAGGTGAACGCCGTCGTTCCCGCCGGCTTGAAGCCCGGCCCCGCCACCTTCCAGGTCACCGGCGCACCCGGTTCGGTGACCATCTCACCCGTGGCGCCGGCCCTGTTCAGCGCCAACGCCGATGGCAAAGGCGCAGCGGCGGCCATAGTGGTGGGCACCGGCATCCCTCCCGACTACGCATTCCAATGCGGCGCCGCGCCCGGAAGCTGCGTCCCCAAGCCAATCGATGTCGGCGCCACCGGCCAGGTGTTCCTGGAACTCTTCGGCACCGGCATCCGCGGCCGCAATGCGCTGACGGACGTAACCGTATCGGTGGGAGGCGTCCTGATCACACCTCAGTATGCCGGCGCACAGCCCCAATACCCCGGCATGGACCAGGTCAACATCCTGTTGCCGCCCGCCCTGGCGGGACGCGGCGCCGTGACCCTGGATCTTTCCGTGGCCGGCCAGCACGCCAACCCTGTCGCCATCAACGTGAAGTGATCTGGCCCAACGTTTCCCAAAACTCGGGGAACGAGACCGATGCCGCTTCCGCTCCATCGATGACCGAATCGCCATCGCCGCTCAGCGCCGCCACCGCGAAGGCCATCGCGATGCGGTGATCGCCGAAGGAATCGAGTTCCGCCGCGTGGAATTTCTGCCGCCCCGGAACCACCATGCCGTCCGGCAACTCCTCGGCCTCCACGCCCATGCGCCGCAGGTTGTCCACCACCGTGCGTATGCGGTCGGTTTCCTTCACTCGCAATTCGGAAGCGTCCCGCACCGTGATCCCTTCCTCGGTGGCCGCCCCCATCACCGCCAGTACCGGGATCTCGTCGATCAGCGCCGCCGTCAGCCCGTTCGCGATCTCGCCGCCGCACAATTCGGAATGCTCCACCAGCAGGTCGCCCACCAACTCGCCGTTGCGGCTTTCGAGATCGGGGATGCGAATGCGCGCTCCCATCCCGATCAGAAAGTCGAGCAGCGCCGAACGCGTCGGGTTCAGCCCCACCCCGCGTATGGCCAACTTCGACCCCGGTGCCAGCAGCGCCGCCACGATGAAGAAGGCCGCCGATGACAAGTCCGAAGGCGCCACCAGTTCCCTCCCCGTCAGCCTCCCCCGCCCCACCACCGTGATCTTGCGGCGCTCCACGGTGACCTCCGCGCCGAATTCCCGCAGCGCGATTTCGGTGTGATCGCGCGACCGCGCCGGCTCGGTCACCGACGTTGCGCCTTCGGCATAGAGGCCCGCCAACAGCACGCACGTCTTCACCTGCGCGCTCGCCACCGGAAGCGCGTAATCGATGGCCCGCAGCTTCGCGCCCTGGATTTCGAGCGGTGGGAACTGGTTCTCGCGCGCGCCGATGCTCGCTCCCATTTCCGTCAGCGGCCGCATGATGCGCCGCATGGGCCGTCGAGAAAGCGATTCATCGCCGCCGATGCGCGTGCGGAACGGCTGCGCCGCCAGAATGCCCGAGAGCATCCGTATGGTCGATCCGGAATTGCCGGCGTCGAGATCGCCCGCCGGCTGGCGCAGCCCTTCGAACCCCTTGCCGCGAATGACGAACTCGGTCCCCGCGCCCTCCACTTCGATTCCCAGCGCCCGCACGCACCCCAGCGTCGAATGGCAGTCCGCCCCCGTCGAGTAGTTGCGGATGCGCGTCTCACCCTCGGCGATAGCCGCAATGAGAGCGTAGCGATGCGAAATCGATTTATCCCCCGGCAGCACGATGTCGCCCGTAATCGCAGAAGCCGGGGAGATCTTCTGTTGCATGGCTCAGTTCTCCATTCCAATCAGTTCCAACAGCGCCCTGCCCGCTCGCTTCATTGCCGGGGCCGGCAACCGCAGCAGGGGCCCGCGCACCAGCCGGCGGTTATCGATCGCCCTGAGCTGGTCCATGAGCAGGTCGGAGTCGTGGAGCAATCGGCCCGCCGCCGAAACACGGATTCTCAGCGGTTCCGCATCATCCACCAGTTTGGTCGTCAGCGGGATCACGTATGTGGACGGATGGTCCGCGCCGAGCAGCGCTTGCGATTGAATAATCAGAACCGGGCGGGTTTTGCCCGGCTCGGTGCCGTGTGGCGGGTTCAGGTCGGCCAGCCAAATCTCACCGCGGTTAGGCATCCGGATCTCGCTCGATAGCGGCGAATTCGGCGTTCACTCGCATACTCTCTTCCCGCACGCGCTTCGAGACCTCGGCCAGCCTCTCGGCCCGCAGCCGCGCCGCCATCTTCCGGTTCATGCGGCGGATGGCAACCCGAATGTACTCGGCCCGTGGAATCCGAAGCCGGTCCGCGAAACGGCCGCTTTCATCCAGCAACTCATCGGGTAGCTTCAGGGCGATAGACCGCACGGATATCTCCTTGGGATATTCTAACATGGCTCCCAGCGGAAAGCGTATGCTGTCCTCACCATCACGAAGGGGGTTCCATGGGTTCCATTTCCGTCGCCTGCTACAAACCGCGCCCCGGCTGCGAGAGAGCCCTGCTCGACCTGGTTCGTAACCATCTTTCGCCGCTCCGTA
>Ga0265316_10003765_pt1 | contig 15251 bp, 13 predicted proteins | sample 4522metaG_FD_202092 | JGI IMG/M metagenome (GOLD analysis project Ga0265316, IMG submission 202092) | Rhizosphere microbial communities from Carex aquatilis grown in University of Washington, Seatle, WA, United States - 4-5-22 metaG | ecosystem: Host-associated > Plants > Roots > Rhizosphere >...
GCTTTTTTTTGATGTTTTCATAAAATAAAAAAAGTTAACTGAAACATCTTTCAATTAACTTCTTTCTATCTTATTTGCGATATGGTATTCAAGAAATTTTACCAACTATTTTTGGCATCTATATCTTTTTTGAAATCAATAAGAAATAGAATATTTTATGGACGAACCTCCAAGCGGTTACGAGCAACAGCTCAAATCTCAGCTATAAGTTCATAACCGCTAGGAGGTTAATGTCCTTGAATCTTAAATCTTGAATCTTGAACTTTAAACCCTCTTCCCTTCTACGCAAATCACAATCTCACCTTTTACATCTTTATCGGAGAAATGAGCAATAAGCTGTTCCAATGTTCCGCGAATTGTTTCTTCATGAATTTTACTTATTTCTCGGGATATTGTAGCTCGTCTTTCGGTACCGAAAAATTCCATAAATTGTGCAAGTGCTTTATCCAGTCTGAAAGGCGATTCATAAAATACCATCGTGCGCTCTTCACCGGCGAGTTCTTTGAGTCGCTTCTGCCGACCTTTCTTTTGTGGTAAAAAACCTTCAAAACAAAACTTATCATTTGGAAGTCCGGAATTCACAAGAGCCGGGATTAAAGCAGTAGCTCCCGGAAGGCATTCAACCGGCACACCGCCTGCAATAGCTTCTCTGACTATTAAAAAACCAGGATCGGAAATTGATGGTGTTCCTGCATCTGAAACCAGGGCCATGGTTTCACCATTCTGAATGCGGCCAATTAAATTGTATACTGTTTTATGCTCGTTGAATTTGTGAAATGAAACCAATGGCTTAGTAATATCAAAATGTTTTAAAAGAAATCCGGTTTTACGGGTATCTTCAGCTATAACAGTATCCACTTCTTTTAAAATCCGTATCGCACGTAAAGTAATATCTTCCAGGTTGCCAATTGGGGTAGGAACTATGTAGAGTTTACTCATATATTTTTAATCTGAGAAATTATTTATATTCTAATTTCGAGCCACTAAAGATTTTGGTGAATTTTGGTGATTTTGTGCTTTGGTGGCATAATAAGACAAGCCACAAAAACACCAAAACACAAAATTCCACAAAAAAAAACCAATAATAATGCAACTTTATTTAATCAAAGTATCAATAATATTAACTCCAAGTTAAAAAAACATTCACTTTTCAAATCAATCCGTCTCGGCGGATCAACATTCCTTGTTCTCAAATCATTTTAGTGAATTCAGTCTTCCTCAACTATAAACCTTCGTCTAACCAGGTCAAGCAATTTTTGTGCAGCCTCACCTTCAATATTCCAATTAAAAGTTGAATGAATATAATTGAAAGCCTCATTAAAATTTGAAGAATTATTCAGGATTCTGATGGTCTTGAAAAATGTTTCTTCATCATTACTGAACAATTCACGGATAAATAAAAATTTTTCATTAATTCCAATTGCTGCTTCAATATTTTGTAATGGCTTGGATTGCATAAGACTTGAAATGTCCTGTTTATGATAGCCCTGTGCAAGAAGTTCATTGATGTATTTTTGATTTTTGCGATATTTTTCTGCAAGGATTTCTTTGCCAGCATGAGTTTCGTGCTGATGAAGTATTTCTTCTTTGGGTGTTATCTCATGAACCTGTGTTGTTTCTGTTTTATTCCCGGTTGCTTCTTTTAAAGGTATATCATCAAGTTGCATCAAATCGTCATTTATATCCTTTGAATTTTTTATTTGTTTTACAATATTGTTTTCAGGCTCGGTTTTAAATATATTCGTTTCTTTTATTTTAGAATCCGATGTCTGTGAATGCTGCAAATGAATTATTGAATTATAAATCTGTTGCAGTCTTGATTTAGCTATATCTATTTCAATTGCGGGAATTTCTCCCGATTTCACTGATTTCTCCAGCAAAATTTGCAATTCCTTTAATTCATCAATAATATTCAAAATTTTTGAGTCCATAATTCTATGTATTATAATTTATTTACGCGAATTAAGTGATACCTTTTAAAATTCCTGACTACACTGTTTGTTCTATTCATATAACCTAAAATAAAAAAATTTATTATTACCGATTATATGTTTGATATATAATGCTTTGAAATATTTAGCAAGGGACAACTCACTGTTACTACTGTTTAATTACCAATTTGCTTAATTTTGCACAAAACAAATTGTTTGTTTCACTTTTCAGACAAAGGTAAATAAAAGTTATAGCTTTATTAAATCCTTTTTTGTCAATAATATAATGCCGATATGCCCTCGTATAAATTAGAAAAGGTAGCAGAAATAATTAGCGGAAAGCTAATCGGAAAAGGGGAAGCTGAAATCAGGAACCTGGTTACAGACAGCCGTAATCTTTTTTCTCCTTTCGATTCTCTTTTCTTTGCCATAAAAGGTGAAAGGCATGACGGTCATAATTTTGTTGAAGAATTATTCCGGAAAAAAAATCTAAAATATTTTGTAGTTGACCACTTCGTAAATTCATGGAAAGATATCGACTGTAATTTCATTGTCGTAAAAAATGTACTTGATGCTTTACAAAAGCTGAGTTCATTTCATAGAGAACATTTTAAGGGAACTGTTATTGGCATAACCGGCAGTAATGGTAAAACCATTGTAAAAGAGTGGCTCTACCAACTAATGCATGAAGATAAAGTAATTATCAGGAGCCCGAAAAGTTTTAACTCCCAGGTGGGTGTTCCTCTTTCAGTTTGGAACCTTGAATCTGACGCTGAACTTGCTATTTTCGAAGCTGGTATTTCCAAGCCCGGAGAAATGAGTAAACTGGAAAAAATAATTAAACCAGATATTGGAATATTTACAAATATTGGCGAGGCGCATCAGGAGAATTTTTCATCTTTAAAAGAAAAAATTGAACAAAAATTCGAACTTTTTAAAAATGCTGAAGTAATTATTTATTGCAAGGATCATTCACTTATAGCTAAAGAGATTGAAAAATCAGCTCACACGAATCAGGTAATTCTCGATTGGTCGTCTCATAAAAAAGCAGCTTTACGGATAACGGAAATCACTGATAATAAAGATTTCACTTCTATTTCAGGCAACTATCTTGATTGTGGTGTACAAATTAAAATTCCATTTACAGACAAAGCCTCTGTTGAAAATGCTATTAATTGCTGGCTGATGATGCTTCACCTGGGTTACGACAACAATATTATTGAAAACCGCATGCAAAAGCTTCAGCCTGTAGCAATGCGACTGGAATTAAAAAATGGCATGAACAATTGCACCCTTATAAATGACAGCTACAATTCAGATATTTATTCTTTAAATATCGCGCTTGATTTCCTGAACCAACAACTACAGCATTCTGATAAAACCCTTATTCTATCTGACATCCTTCAAACTGGTAAAAATGAAACCGATTTATACAGCGTAGTGAGTAAATTGGTTGAAAATAAAAAAATAAACCGTTTAATTGGAATTGGTCCCGCGTTATTCAGAAACGCCGGGATGTTTTCGTGTAAAAAAGACTTTTATCTTACAACCGAAGATTTTCTAAAGCAATTGCATTCCGGTACATTTCAAAATGAGGCAATTCTAATCAAAGGTGCCCGTAATTTTGGATTTGAGGATATATCATCCGTTCTTGAACAAAAAGCTCACAGAACGGTACTGGAGATCAACCTTACAGCAATGGTGCATAACTTAAATTATTTCAAGTCCAAATTAAAACCGGTAACAAAAATAATTGCCATGGTAAAAGCGTTTTCTTATGGGAGTGGCAGTTATGAAATCGCCAACACACTTGAATATCAAAAGGTTGATTATCTTGCCGTTGCTTTTGCCGATGAAGGAGTGGCCCTCAGGCAATCTGGAATTGGTGCATCAATAATTGTTATGAATCCTGAGGAAGCAGGATTCAGAGCAATGATAGAATATAACCTTGAACCTGAAATTTTTTCGTTTAATGAACTTGACAGGTTCACCAGCTTTTTAAAACTTTCCCAGATTGAAGATTTTCCGGTTCATATAAAACTGGATTCGGGAATGCACAGGTTAGGCTTTGTAGAATCTGAAATTCCAGAACTTTGCCAAGTGTTGACCAAAAACAAATATATTAATGTTCGATCAGTTTTTTCGCATCTGGCCGCGAGTGATGAACCACAACATGACAATTTTACGCTCTTACAGGTTAGTCGCTTTGATTCCATGAGCAAGCAGATAATTAATGCCCTTGGCAGAACAATAGACAGGCATATTTTAAATTCAATGGGTATCGAAAGGTTCCCGGATGCTCAATTTGAAATGGTTAGGCTTGGGATAGGCCTGTATGGTATCAATGAATTTAACCAGTCGCAATTGAGAAATGTCAGTTCTCTTAAAACAACTATTTTGCAGGTTAAGGCAATTGCCCCTGGTGAAACTGTAGGTTATGGCAGAAAAGGAAAAGTCGAAAAAGATAAAAGAATTGCGATATTGCCGATTGGCTATGCTGACGGTTACAGTCGTAAATTGGGAAACGGGAATGGTCATGTTTGGATAAATGGCCAACTGGCCGGAATTATTGGCAATATTTGTATGGATATGTGCATGGTGGACCTGTCAGGGATTGATGCGAAAGAGGGTGATGATGTTGAAGTGTTCGGAGAACATATCACAATTTCTGAATTAGCACAACAGATGGAGACGATCCCTTATGAAGTTCTTACCAATATTTCAAGTCGTGTAAAGCGGATTTATATTCAGGAATAAAATTATAAAATATGCCTAAATTATCAGTAGTAATAATCACATTTAATGAGGAACGAAACATTGAGAGATGTTTGAAATCGGTTCAAGGTTTGGCAGATGAAATCCTTATAGTTGATAGTTTCTCAAGCGACAGAACCGAGGAAATATGCAATAAATACAATGCCAGATTTGTTCAGCACAAATTTGATGGTTATATTGAACAAAAGAATTGGGCCATAAATATGGCAACTTATGATCATGTCCTTTCTCTTGATGCTGATGAACAGGTATCAGAAGAAATGAAAAACTCAATTCTGAAAGTTAAAGGGAATTGGAAATACGATGGTTACTATTTTAACCGGCTCACTTACTATTGTGGCAAGTGGATTAAACACACAAGCTGGTACCCATCCCGTAAATTAAGACTTTGGAATAGAAAAAAAGGCAAATGGGATGGTGTAAATCCGCATGATATTTTTGTAATGAACAAAGATGCCTCTAAGAAATTCCTGCACGGAGATATATTGCACTATTCGTATTATACTATAGAGGAGCATATTCTGCAAATCAATCATTTTACAAATATTTTAGCCGAATCGTATCACAGGCAAGGCATATATGCTTCCTATAATACCATTATTTTTCATCCATTTTGGCGTTTCTTAAGAGATTACTTCCTTAAATTGGGATTCCTTGACGGGTTCTATGGCTTTATAGTCAGTATCAATTCAGCGCACGAAACTTTTCTAAAATACATAAAGCTCAAAAAAATTATTGATGATGAAAAGATGATAGAACCATTCAGGGTATGCTTCTTTAATTCAACAGTTAGTTGGGGTGGCGGTGAAAAGTGGCACTATGATACAGCTACACGTATTGCCCTCAAAGGGTATGACACTATTGTGGTAACAAATCGAAAATCCGAGCTTCTTCAACAAGTTAAAAAAACAAAGTTGAGATACTATAGAATTTTCGTAGGGAACCTTAGTTTTCTGAATATTTTTAAAATTATCCATTTAGTAAAATATTTTCGCCGGCAAAGAGTAAAAACCATAATTCTAAATTTATCATCGGACTTAAAATTGGCAGGACTTAGTGCAAAAATAGCCGGTGTTAAAAAAATTATTTATAGCCGGGGTATCGCGGTACCTATTAAAGATACCCTGCTAAACAGGTTCTTGTTAAGATATGTTGCTACAAATATTATAGCCAATTCCATTGAAACAAAACGCACCATTTTAAAAAAGAATCCCTATTTGGTTGATGAAAATAAAATCAATATTATATATAATGGTATCGATTTTAAAGAATATTCAAGACATCAGTATAAAGAACTTTACACCAGGAAAAATGGTGAAGTTATTATCGGAAATGCAGGCCGGTTCTCAGAAGAAAAAGGACATGAACATCTGATTGAACTTGCGAAACAATTAAATGAACAACACATAAATTTTAAACTTCTGTTAGCAGGAAAAGGCAAACTGGAAAACAAATACAAGAAGGCAGTTGAAATGCTGGGCCTTTCAGACAAGGTAATTTTCCTTGGTTTTGTAAATGATATGATAAGTTTTCACAGTAATATTGATATTTTTGTATTAAGCTCACATTATGAAGGTTTTGGATATGTGCTCATTGAAGCTATGGCAAAAGAAAAGCCTGTTATAGCTTTTAGTATTGGCAGCAGTACAGAAATTATCGATAATGGTGTTAATGGATTTGTAATTGAAAAGTTTAATGTTGATCAACTTACTGAAAAAGTTACACTGCTTATTAATAATGCTGAACTCAGAAAACAAATGGGGCAAAATGGCTTCAAAAAAGTAAAAGAATTGTTTACAGTTGAAAAAACCGTAGCTGAAGTTGAATCTTTAATTCTTTAAAAAGTTAGAACCAAAACGATATTGGCGATGCAGTCAGCAGAAGAAAATATACCCAAAGTTTCATTAATCATTTCATTTTACAATAAACTTGATATTTTAAAATTGGTTTTAGCCGGCCTTGAAAGACAATCTTTTAAGGAGTTTGAAGTAATAATTGCAGACGATGGTTCAAAACAAGAAATTGTAGATGAATTAAAAAGAATTATTGCTTGCTCAAAATTAAATATAGTTCATGTGTGGCACGAAGATTTAGGCTGGCGCAAAAATATTGCATTGAATAATGCCATAATAAAATCCAGAGCTGAATATCTTGTTTTTATAGACGGCGACTGTATACCTCATAAACATTTTATAAAAGAGCATTATTTGTCAAGGCAAAAAAGTGTTGTATTGGCTGGCAGGCGTGTTAATTTAAGTGAACACGTTTCCCGAATTTTGAAGCCATCATTTGTCAGGCACGGATATCTTGAAAATCTGTTTGTACCTTTAATGATATTTGAGCGCTTTTTAGGAAAAGGCAGCTATATAGAATATGGCTTATATATAAAATCAAAACGGATAAGAAAGAAAATCAATAAAAAAGATCGTGGCATACTCGGTTCAAATTTTTCAATTCACAAACAGGATATCCTTGCTATTAACGGTTTTGATGAACGTTATAATTCTCCGTACCTGGGTGAAGATACTGACCTTGAATATCGGTTGCGGTTATATGGCTTTAGTGTAAGAACTGTCAAATTTCTTGCTATTCAATTTCACACTTTTCATGAAAGATTAGTAAATACCAAACAAAATGAAGCAATTTTTGAGGATACCAAGAAAAATAATTACGCGTATATTCCTTACGGGATAAAAAAGCAAAAGGATTAGCACTTTAACCCATTTCACTAACTTTTTGCAACCGGGTCAAATCCATTATTTTAATTTTCCTGCCTTCAAGCAGCACAAGTCCTTCGCCTGCAAAACTCGACAATGTGCGGATTGCATTAGAAGTTGTCATGTTGGAAAGGTTGGCAATATCTTCACGCGACATATAAATTTTAAGAGTAGTATTGTCTCTTTCAAAACCGTAAGTGTCTTTAAGAAAAATAAGAGATTCAGCTAATCTTCCACGTATATGTTTTTGTGTGAGCGTAACAGTTCGGTTGTATGACAAACCAAGTTCGGTCGCAAAAGATTTTATTATTTCTAGAGACAAGTTAATATTGGACTTTAAAAGCTTCATCATTATTTCCTTGTTAACAAAGCAGGTAACAGAATCTTCAATGGCCACTGCCGTTGCTGTATGAATTTCTTCTGCAAAAAAAGCCCTGTACCCAATAAAACCCACCGGACGTGCCAAACGAATAATTTGTTCCCTTCCACCAACTCCCTCTTTAAATATTTTAACTTTACCTTCAGCAAGAAAAATCAGTCCTGTCGGTTTATCACCTTCAGAAAATATTATTTCTCCTTTCTTATAGATTAGGCATGTTATGCCTTTTAAAAGAAATTCTTTTTCATCTTCATTCAATACGCTGAAAACTGATCTTGAATTCTCTATAGTATATCTGCACTTATCAATACTACCAGTATACATTATTCTGATATTTTATGTTAGATAACATCAAAAATACTAAAAATATCTAATATTATTCGTGAAGATGGGAATCGTGAAGATGGGAATAATTGAAAAAATGAATTACTGAATTACAGAAGTTCGGAAATAGTTAAAAACTTGCTTACTATCTTCAGAAATTCAGATATTCAGATCTTCTTTTTTTAATTTTGAACCTTGAACTTTAAATGTTGAATTTTAGTACCTCGCCACGATGGGCATTTTCCGACCTGCTCCAAAGGCTTTTGAAGATATTCGAAGGATAGGTGGTGTCTGGAAACGCTTATATTCATTGAAGTTTACCATTTTTAAAACCTTCAATACCAAAGCTTCATCAAAACCTTCTTTAATAATATCATCGCAATTCTTTTGTTGCTCTATGTAACGAAATAGAATCGCATCCAGGACTCCGTATTCGGGTAATGAATCAGTATCTTTTTGATTTGGTTTCAGTTCTGCTGAAGGTGGTTTTTTAATAATATTTAACGGAATTATTTCTTTATGACTGTTAATATATTTTGCTAACCTGTAAACATCGGTTTTATACATATCCCCCAAAATTGACAAACCGCCATTCATGTCGCCATAAAGTGTTCCATAACCAACTGCTATTTCGCTTTTATTTGAAGTATTCAATAAGATATTCCCAAATTTATTAGACAATGCCATTAATAACAAACCCCTTACCCGTGCCTGTATATTTTCTTCGGCTATATCTTCCGGTAATCCTTCAAATATAGGTTTCAAAGTGTCAAGCAAGGAATCAACAGAAGGTTGAATTGGAGTTATATCATAATGCACTTTTAAATTATTTGCCAATTCTATGGCATCTTTTACCGAGTGCTCTGATGAATATTTTGAAGGCATGAGCAACACCCGCACATTTTCATTTCCTAAAGCATTAACTGCTGTTACCAGAGTTACGGCTGAATCAATTCCTCCTGAAAGACCAATAATTGCATTTTTTAAGTTTGTTTTTACAAAATAATCTTTAATGCCCAATACAAGCGCATCATGGATTTTCTCAATTTCAGGATTATTAATAGAAATGTTCTTAGATATTACCAGGTTATCAAGTTCAAAAACGCGAAAATCTTCCTTAAAAAGTTCCAAAGCATCGGTTACATTTCCTTTTGCATCAACTGCCAGTGAACCTCCATCGAAAATAAGATCGGTATGAGCGCCAACCTGATTTACATAAAATAAAGGCACCTTGTACTTTGCCGCGTGGGAGATAAAAATTTCCTGCTTTATCTTAATCTTATTGTAAGCAAATGGAGAAGCAGCAATATTAATGACAAAATCAGGTTTTTGGGACGAGAATTCTTTCATAGGAGACACTTTATAGAGCCTGTTGTGCCCAAAAGGATTTTCAACCGGGGGATCATCCCACAAATCTTCGCAAATTGTTATGGCAATTTTCTTTCCTTTGAATGAAACGAGATTAAATTCAGTGCCTGGTTCAAAATATCGGTATTCGTCAAAAATATCATAAGTAGGAAGTAAAGCTTTATGATGTATGCTTTGAATGGTTTTATTGTTTAGAAAAAAAGCAGTGTTGTAAAGTATTTTCCCTTTTGAATGGGGATTAATACTTGGCCCGCCTACAACTGCAGCAATAGTATCGCAAAGCAGTGCCACCTGGTTAATCCAATATTCGCAATTTTCAACAAATGCCTTTTGTTCGAGCAGATCATGAGGAGGATATCCGCAGATTGCTAACTCTGAGAAAATAATTATATCGGCTTTTTCAGCCTTTGCTTTATCAATAGATTCTGCAATTTTTTTATAATTATATTCAAAGTTGCCAATAATATAATTCAGTTGTGCAAGCGCAATTCGCATAATATCTTAACATTAAAAAAGCACGCCCAATCTGATAGCAAAACTTGAAGTGGTTATTTTATCATCTGGATTAGAGGTAATATCTACAAAACCATTCGTATAAGTTATACCTATAACTATAGCTGTATTGCCACCTAATGAATATTCAGCGCCTCCTCCAATATGATAACCCAGGTTGAAAAAACCAATTTCTTCACTTATATTATCATTATCAAGTGTTTGCGAGGCATCCGTTGAGGTACCCGTAGCCTTAATATTTGCTTGTAATGTAAAACCGAGATGCGCGAAATAAGTAAAATACCCAATCTCGTTCGTTTTAAACTTTAATCCTAAAGGGACTGTTATATACTGGAGCTTATATTTTACTGTTGAACCAGCCGGAACTTTTACATCGCCAGTATGTGTTCTAAAAGTTGAGGTATCTGAGTACCTTAAATTTCCGCCTAGTGAACCAATTGATATACCTGTTGAAATTGCATAATTTGGTGCGAAAAATTTGTCCATAGTTAAACCTGCATCGAAACCAAATGTTGCACCATCGCTCTTGACAGTTTTCACATCACTTGAAAGCCAATTTATACAAGGGTTCACAAAAATGCTGAAACGCAATTTCTGTTGTGAGTTAATTGCAATTAAATTTGCAATCAGCAAAAGATTTACTAATACAATTTTTCGCATAAAAAATGGTTTTACTTTGCAAAAGTAATTAAACTTCAAAGTTTAACAGAATAAAACATAAATGAATAATTCACATGACATTTGTTTTGTGAAGCTTTATAGCATGCGCCGTTTGAATTAAAAATTATTGAATATGATTCTATTGTTGATAATTTTAATGTTTATTTGTAGTAAGTAAACTTGCTGTTTTAACCATATTGAGATAACAAGCCAATAAATATTGAAACCAGCTAATTACAATTTCTAAATTATGATAAAAAAATCCTGTTTGCTCTGTACGATAATTATTTTTCTTGTTTGTTTTAATAGTTGTGACAAACATAATGCTCCGGACATCAGCAAAATACATGTTGATCTGAAGTTTTTACGATTCGAGCAGGATTTGTTTAACACGGATTTTGAGAAAATATCAGACAGTATCCCTTTCTTTCGAAAAAAATATGGTGAGTTTTTCGATGTTTTCAACTATAAAATTATAAATATTGGAGATTACAAAAATCCAGGATATCCGGATTTATTAAAAGCCTTTTTAACGGATTATAATACAAATCAAATAATTAAAGAGGAAAATAAATATTTCAAAAATGTAGATACACTTAAAATTAATTTGACAAATGCCTTTCGCTATTATAAATATTATTTTCCTAATCTGCGGATTCCAATTATAATAACCTATATATCCGGATTTAACCATTCAATTGTTACCACTGATACAATTTTAGGTATTGGTTTAGACAAATATTTGGGTACGGAAAATAATTTCTATTACCAGTTGGGATTAGCCCATTACCAGCGCTATAACATGCATAAAGGTAAAATACCTGCTGATTGTATAAGAGCATGGGCCTTAACGCAATTCCCCATGAGTGATTCTGCAAACAATCTTATTGCAAACATGATATACCTAGGAAAAGTAATGTATTTTACCAAAGCCTTATTACCAAATAATCCTGATACAATAATTTTTGGAATGAGTTTAAAAAATCTTGAATGGTGTAAAAAGTACGAAGCAAAAATGTGGACATACCTGGTTGAAAATAAAACCTTATTCAAAACAGATTACCTAACAATTAACAAATTTGTAAATGATGGGCCATACACCAAAGATTTTGGTAAATATTCTCCATCAAAAGCAGCAATATGGCTAGGAGTTCGAATTATTAATGATTATATGAGGCATAGTCCGGATATTAATTTGCAGGCTCTTATGAAAGAAAATGATTATTTAAAAATATTAAGATTGTCAAAATATAAACCATGAAATTTGAAAAACAATTGTTGATAATTTCTGCTTACTCTGGGTAATAGTTTCCGATAAAATAATACTCATGGTTTTATAAAATTTCAAATACATAAATAGTAAATTCAATAACTGTTTCAAACCTGTTAAATGCGTTATCTGAATTTTAGCAAAATTTATGTAGGTTTGTAAAATTGAACAATTCAATACTATCAGGCATGGGATTATATGCAAAATCGACATCAGAAAGTCTTCAGCATCTTTGTAAACTTCTTGATACAAATAAAAAAGTTTATTTCAGTCGCTATGGCGATGGCGAAATCTATACTATGCTTGGAAAAGATTGCCTTGAACATACTGCCAGCTCCTCACTATCTAAAGAGCTCCGATTAACCTTTGAAATTGACGACCCTCTCTATTTAAGGGCGGTAGGTATAAATTACCCAATCGAAAAAGGTATGATACATGGACTATTCGCTCCTTATATTGATAATTTTAAACTTGAAGAGAACATAAAAAATAACTTCCAAATCCCTGACGGCACAAAATTCGAAAGTCAAATTCTTTTCCATTACTTATCAATTTTTAAACCACAGGAAATGATTAATTTTCTTGACAAATTTGTCCGAAACAAACGAAAAATGTTTATTGGAAGTACACCAAAAAGAGTTGCCGAGAAACTTTACGGTACAATAGATATTTATATACCAGTTCCATCCCAAAATGCATATTCTTTGATAAACGAATGGTTTCCCGAAATTGTTAAACAGTCAGTAGAAGTAGAGGTAATTTTACCTTCTGTTGGAGTAGCGTCAAACATTATAAATTATCGTCTTTGGAAACTTGGCATTGAAGCCCATTGCCTTGACATCGGTTCCATTGTAGATGCTGCAGAAGGTCGTGAAAGCCGGAAATGGATAAAACTTATGGGCCATAGGGTTAACAATATTTTGCTTCCCAGATACCAAAACAAAACCTTATTGTTCAAGACAAAATATATATTTAAAGAAATTTGGTTCAAGCTTCGCTTGTGGAAAAAAGGTAAAAATTACAAATTACCTTATCTAAGTGTTAAGGAAAATGAAAAATAAATTTAATTTTATCAATCTAATTTAAGCTATATTGATAAACACAAATAAATAACCCGCTTAAACTCAGCCATTTTCCGGGTTTATTAAGCGGGGTATATTTATAAGTTTGACCCGAATTTAAGCAGGATGTATTGCTTCAACAGGACAAACATCAGCACATGCGCCACAATCAGTGCAAATTTCAGCATCAATTTTATAAATATCTCCTTCGGATATTGCTTCAACTGGACATTCGCTTATGCAGGCACCGCATGCTGTACAATCATTTGAAATTTTATAAGCCATTTTATAAAAATTTAATTAAACCAATTATTAATAAAATGCAAATTTACTTTCAAATTATAAATTTGAAAGTAAATTTTTAGAATTATTTTTTTTATTAACTTATTCCGTGCATCTGAAAACTTTCAATTATATAAAAATTTTTGATTCTTTGTTCTCGGCTCTTGGTTCTTTGTTCTTTGCTCTTGGTTCTTGGTTCTTGGTTCTTGGCCCTTATTTCTTGTTTCTTCTCCTCTATTTTCCAAAAAACATTTTTATGCCGACAATTATAAGTAACAAAGCAAAAGACTTTTGCATTGTTTTATCAGGAATATGAATAGAAAGGATTGATCCAAAATAGCTACCTATAACAAATGAAATAATTAGAATTACTGCAAACTTATAGTTTACCAGTCCGCTTTTTGCATAATTAATAACTGCAAAAATTCCAATTGGAAGCAATAAAACTGCAAGGCTGGTTCCCTGAGCTTCATGCTGCGTAAGTCCTAAGAAAAATACTAAAAATGGTACAATTATAATTGCTCCACCCACACCCATGGCGCCGGAAACAAATCCCGCCAATGTACCAGTAAGTAACAACAATAGTATTTGATTAATTGTCATAAAAATTATTTATTATTTGTCGAACTATCAAATTATATAATTCAAAAATCCGGATTTTTGACAATAAATCCTAATTTTGTTAACCAAAGAATATGCTAAAAAATTATAAGGAAAAGTCTGGTTGCAGATTTAACAAAAATAAATAGTTATGAAAAAGAAGTTTTTTTTAATTGTATTGTGGACAATATTTACAGGAACATTGGTTATTGTTGGGCAGGAAAAAATACCAACTGCATCATTCGAAACTGAAAACCATGATTTTGGTATGGTTAAGGAATCCGATGGATTAGCCAGCTTCAAGTTTGTATTTACCAATACAGGAGGTTCTCCTTTGATATTAAAGAATGTAACCGCATCCTGTGGCTGCACCACACCAAATTGGTCTAAAGATCCTGTATTACCTGGCGCAAACGGGTATATTACTGTAAGTTATAATCCACAAGGCAGACCGGGAAAATTTGAAAAGCAAATTACTATAACCTCGAATGCAGACCCTGAAACACAGCTTTTATTTATAAAAGGAGAAGTAATTCCAAAACCTCCTACCGTTGAAGAGCAATATCCAAATAATATTGACGGCCTCAGGCTTAAAGCTTTTGAATTTGACATGGGTTCTGTAGCAATGAATAAAAAAGCTACCAAGACTATGGAAGTATACAACCACACTGAAAAACCAATTAAAGCTACTTTTATAGGAGTTCCCAAATATTTAAAAATTAAAATTGTACCTGAAATAATCAAACCAAAAGAAAAAGCAAATATTCTTGTTGAATATGATGCTTCTTTAAGAAAAGACTGGGGTTCGGTAAGAGATTATATATCTGTTAAAATTAATGACAGCATAAATGCAGCAAATAGAAAAATACCTGTTATTGCCACAATTAAAGAAGATTTTTCGCAACTTTCCAAAGAACAAATTAAGAATGCCCCTAAAATAATATTTAACAATACGAATTTTGATTTTGGAACTGTAAAATCCGGAGAGAAAGTTGAACATAGTTTTGTGTTTAAAAATGAGGGCAAAAGTAATTTGATTATCAGAAAACTAAGCCCGAGCTGCGGTTGCACAGTTGCAAGCCTTAAATCAAATACGATTATACCCGGTGATTCAACCAGTGTTGATATAGTTTTTAATTCAACTGGCAGAAATGGCCTTCAGAAAAAACAGGTAAGCGTAATCTCAAATGATCCTGGCAATCCGGAGGTAACTCTGAGAATCAATGGTAGTATAAAGTAATATTTCTTTCAGGATAACATTCTGAAATTATTAATTAGGCTATCCTCAATGATTACTAAAAATATATTGAAAAAGTCATCCCGAGCGGAGTCGAGGGATAAATCATGCTTCGACTCCGCTCAGCATGACTG
>Ga0265316_10003766_pt1 | contig 15249 bp, 14 predicted proteins | sample 4522metaG_FD_202092 | JGI IMG/M metagenome (GOLD analysis project Ga0265316, IMG submission 202092) | Rhizosphere microbial communities from Carex aquatilis grown in University of Washington, Seatle, WA, United States - 4-5-22 metaG | ecosystem: Host-associated > Plants > Roots > Rhizosphere >...
TATATATAGTTTATATATGCTCAGATGCGAAAGCAAGGGCAAGTTCCACTGGCGGGCAGAATGCCGACGCTGCAGCCGGATCGCGCGCAACCGATGAGCCGATGTTGCCGCGGGCGGGTGCGCCGTCTCCACCCTCACGCGTCTGCCGGCGGGTCCTCCCGCGTTTCCCAGCTAAGATGGTGTTGGAGATGCCTTCTTGAAAAAGTTGCTGCTCTTGCTGCTGCTGGTGGTCGCGGCAGTGATCGGTTGGGGAATCTTTCGGAAGAACACGCCGCCTGCCGTGACTTTCTCCCGCGTGAAGCGCGAGACCTTGGTCAGCACCCTGCCCACCAATGGAAAAGTGGAGCCGTTTGTGTGGCAGACGGTGCGCGCGCAAGCCGCCGGCGTGGTGAGCCGCGTGGACGCCGTGGAAGGCGGGACGGTGGCGGAAGGCGCCGTGATCGCTGTGGTGACCGATCCCGCGCTGCAGGCCGATATCGACGCCGCCCAATCCAAGGTGGCGGAGGCCCAGGCCAACGTGGCGGCGCTAGAGGCGGGGCTGCGGCCGGCCGAGTTGACCGAGATCGAAAATAGCACGGCGCGCGCCAACCTCGAACTCCAGCAGGCCGAGCGCGAACAGGCGGCGCTGGAGCGTCTGGCCGCCAAGCAGGCCGCCACGGGCATGGATGTCACCGCGGCGCGCGACAAGGTGGAGCAACTCAAAGTGCAGCTTGCCGGCCTGGAGAAACGGCGCCGCACGATCACGGCGCCGCCCGAAATCGCCGCCGCCCGCGCACGCCTGGAGGACGCGCGGGTGGCGCTAGAGCTGGCCCGGCAGCAGGCCGCATACGCCCAAGTGCGCGCGCCCATGGCGGGCGTGGTCTACTCGCTCGCGGCGCGGCCGGGCGCGTACCTGAAGCCGGGCGACGTGGTGGCCAATATCGGGGTGCTCAGCCGTTTGCGCGTGCGCGTCTACATCGACGAGCCGGAGTTGGGCCGCGTGGCTCTCGGGCAGCCCGTCACGATCGCGTGGCAGGCGCTCGCGGACAAGCAGTGGATGGGGTCGGTGGAGCAGAAGCCCACGGCCATCGAGTCCATGGGCTCGCGCCAGGTGGGGCAAGTGATTTGCATTATCGAGAACCCCGAGCATCTGTTGATCCCGGGCACCAACGTCGACGCCACCATCCGCACCGGAGTAGTGGAAAACGCGCTGGTGATTCCCAAGGAAACGCTGCGGCACGACGCGGGCGGGGACTTCGTCTTTCTGCTGAAGGGCGACACCCTGGAGCAACGCGCCGTGAAGACCGGCAACGCGAGTGTCACGCGCATTCAGGTGACTGAAGGTCTGGCGGAGGGAGACGCCGTGGCCATGCCGTCGGACCTGCTGCTGAAGCCGGGGATGAAGGTGACCGCGGCCATCGAGCCGCGTTCGTAGCCGCCATGCTGCTGGCCCGCGTAGTGGAAACATCCGAGCGTGTCGCGGAAACCGCGCGGCGCCTCGAAAAGATCGAGCTGCTGAGCGCGCTGCTGCGGCAACTCGGGGGCGGGGAAGCCGAGACGGTGGTTGCGTTCCTGTGCGGCTCCACACGGCAGGAGCGCATCGGCGTGGGCTACGCGGCGTTGCGCGCAGCCGCCGTGCAGCCCGCGGATACAGCCAGTCTGGAAATCCGCGATGTAGACCGGGCATTGGAATCGCTGGCCGCGGTTCAGGGACGCGGATCGGAGGGCCGGCTCCGCGATCTGCTGCGCGGCCTGCTGGAGCGCGCGACGGGGCCGGAGCAGGGGTTCCTCACCGGCCTGCTGTTCGGCGAGATCCGCCAAGGGGCGCTCGAGGGCATCATGATGGATGCTCTGGCCGCGGCTTCGGGGGCCGGCGCGGCGGAGGTGCGGCGAGCCGTCATGATGGCCGGCAATATCGCGCGCGTGGCCCGCTCGGTGCTCGAATCGGGGCCCGCGGGGCTTGCCCAGTACACCATCCAACTGCTCCGGCCGGTGCAGCCGATGCTGGCGCAGACGGCGGACGATGTCGAGCAGGCGCTCGGCGATTTGGGCGAAGCGGCGCTGGAATTCAAATTCGACGGCGCGCGCGTGCAGGCGCATCGCTCCGGCGGCGATGTGGCGATCTTCTCGCGCGCCTTGAACGACGTAACCGCCGCGGTGCCGGAGATCGTGGAAGCGGTGCGCGCGCTGCCCGGCGGGGATCTCATCCTGGATGGCGAAATCATCAGCCTGACGCCCGATGGCCGTCCGCAACCCTTCCAGGTGACGGCCAAACGGTTCGGCCGCAAGCTCGACCTGGAGCGCATGCGCGCCGAGTTGCCCCTCACGCCGTTCTGGTTCGACCTGCTGTATCTGGATGGGCAGCCGCTCATCGACGAAACGCAGGAGCGGCGCTTCGCCGCTCTCGCCGGGCTAGCGCCGCCGGACAGCCTGGTGCCCCACCTCGTGACCGGCGATGCCGAAAAGGGGGCGGAGTTCCTGCGGCTGGCGCTCGACTGCGGCAACGAGGGCATCATGGCCAAGGCTGTGGGCGCGGCCTACGCGGCGGGAGCGCGCGGCCAAAGCTGGCTCAAGATCAAGAAAGCCCACACCCTGGATCTGGTTGTTCTGGCGGCCGAATGGGGCAACGGCCGCCGTCAGGGCTGGCTGAGCAACCTGCACCTGGGCGCGCGCGACACCAACAAGGGCGGCTTCGCCATGCTCGGGAAAACCTTCAAGGGGCTGACGGACGAAACGCTGGCCTGGCAGACCGAGCAGTTTCTGAAGCTCGAAATCGGCCGCGACGATTCGACGGTGTACGTCGAGCCGAAGCTGGTAGCCGAGATCGCCTTCAGCGACATTCAGATCAGCCACCGGTACCCGAGCGGTCTGGCGTTGCGCTTTGCCAGGATGAAGCGGTACCGGCCGGACAAGACGGCCGAGGAGGCGGACACGATCGAAACCGTGCGGAAATTGGCGGGGGTGTGAGGGGGGACCGCAGACTACGCCGCCACCGATGCGGGAATCGGCTGTAAGCAAGTCTCTGTAGAACTATTAGAACTAAATCGGACTTAGGCAGGACTTAGATTAGACAGGACTTAGATAGGACTCTCGTTGTGCCCGGTTAGATGCGGCTGGGTGTATACTGACTTCGACTTGGCACTGTAAAATGCAGAGCGCATCTGGTTTGCTGCAGTTCAATCGATCGGAATCCAGGCTTGAAGAGGCTGACGCTGGCGAGTGTCTTTCAGAGCAGATAGCAGATGGTGTCTTGCCTCTGGCGACCGCGTTGGGCTACGCCACCGATGTGGCCGCGGCCCTGCGGGAACTGCACGGAGAGGGGCGCGCACACGGCGAAGTTGGGCCCGATCATGTCCGGGTGAGGTCGCAGCGCGCCGTGCTGCTTCCTTCCAGACCTTCCTCCCGGCAAGCAGATCCACGCTCCGACATAGTAGCCTTCGGAGCCTTGCTCTATGAACTACTGACGGGGTCGAAGCCTCCTCGGGACTTGTCCAACGCGATGGCGGCGCCGGTCCCGCGGGCTGGTCCCGAGGGAGTCCGCAGGGCCGCCCAACACCTGGCCCTGCGGTGCCTGGCAGCCGTCGATCCGGCGCTGCACATGCAACAGGCATTGATGGAAGTGCGCCTATACAGCTTGATGGCCAGGCAAAGCGATTGCCAGCCCGCAACGGCGCAGGCACCCGCGGCCGGCAACCCGTCTTCCCCTCTGGCGCTCGGTGGCGGGCCTCTCGAAATGGCCCCTGGGGAACCTGGCGCCGGGTCTGCGGGCCAGGAGCCTTCCAGCGGCGTGCCGCCGGAGGCGGAGCCACAGGCCGTAGTGGCCACTCCCCCCGAAAAGATCGCGCCGTCGCCGGCCATCGGGTCCCCGCCTGGCGGAATCAAGTGCCCGGCTTGCGGGACCTTTTCCGTCCGCCGATCCCACCCCCGTACGGTTTTCGAACACCTGCTCAGCGGAGCCAGAATGCGATTCTACCGGTGTCACCGGTGCGACCACCGGTACGTGTCGGCTCTGGGCATGGCGATCCCGAAGGCAGGCCCGTATTATTGAGGCTCGGCCCGGGGGTGAACCCAGCCTGACCATCTGCGCGCTGGCCGGGCGGGCGATGAACTACTTCCCGCCGGCCAGGGAAGCGCAGTGGGGCGGCGCGCCTGGAAGGCGGCTCACTTCTTGATGTTCGAGCCGAAGTTGAAGGTCGGACCGCTGGAGAAGCGGAAGGTGAAACGGCCCTCCGCTAACAGGTCGCTGAACAGGTGATCCCAGACCAGGTCGGCCTGCGTCCGCCATCCGAAATGCTTGCCGAAGAGGACGTCGAACCCGCCGCCGAAACCTATGAACCCGACGCTGTTGGTCTTGGTCGGCGTGGGTATAAGGCCGGGCAGGCCGGGGACGCCGAACACGAGGGCTTTGACCACCGGATCTTGCGGTTCCGGGGTAACGGTTTCATGGATGACCCCCGCGAAAACCGGCCGCAGGAAAATCGTATACTTGGAGAAATGCCGGTTGACTAGTTCCGGGCCGACGGCGAACGTCTGCGTCCTGGAATGCCCCGGGACGCTCAAGTTCGCGTAATTGTAGCTGGTAGGGGGAGGAAATACCCCTGCCAGGATTCCCCCCGTTATCGCGGCGTTTAGCTGTGTCTGCAAGGCAGGGAGCAACACGTCCGGCACGACCGTCAGATTGCCGGCTGCGATGGTGTAATCGACACCAAGCGAGAGCCAGGTCGTTGGCCGGACGCCAAACTGCCCTGCAAAACCGTTCTCGAAGAGCTTGACGTGCGGGCTATTGAGCAGGGCATAGCCGCCGTAAGCATCGAAGCGGGTGACATACTCCTGCTGGCCGAAAACAGGCAAGGCCAGTAGCATGACCAGGAACAACACGAAGAGCATTGCGCGGGAAATACGATGGACACGAGGTTGCGGGGACGTCAAAAACACAACGGTTTTACCTCCTCCGAAAATGTCACCAGCGGCACTCCACGACTGGCCTGGCCGAACCCTCGGCCGGAGAACGTCGCGGTCTTGGCAGATGGCCGTGTAATATTCTTCCAGTTTGCCGAGCCGCGGTCAAGGGGGATTGTCGCAGATTTGTAATAATATATTCGGGTCTGAAACCCGTTGCCGCCGGCTCATCGGTTTCGTACAATGCAAGCGGGGGCATAGCCTTGGATTCCCACTGCCTGGCTCGAACGGCTATACGGCATGGACCGCCTAGAAAGTACGGCCGCGGTCACCCGGTTGGCGTTCGAGAACCGGCTCGCGGGGCAGGCAGCGGCTCTGCGGGCCCGGCGCGAATCCTCGCACCCCGCGGGCGCCGGCTGAAAGCCCCCCAAAGGGGCCTCCTGCCAGGATTGGCCGGCCCACGTTTCCAGCACCGGTATGCCGGAAGGATGGACGCATGACCGAAAATGTTGCAAGCCTCAGTGACGACCGCATTGCCTATCTCGAAGGCCTGGTCGCGCGGGGCAGAACCGCCGCCGCCGTCTTTACGCAATTCTCTCAACAGGATGTCGACCGCATCGTCAAAGCGATTGTCCTGGCCGGATTGGACCAGGCGCAATATCTGGCCCGCCTGGCGATTGAGGAAACCCGGCTCGGGGTTTTGGAAGACAAAGCCATCAAGAATATGGTGGCCACGGAATTCGTATACAACTACGTCAAGGATAAGCGCTCGGTGGGCGTCATCCGCGAGTTTCCGGAACGCGGCCTGGTGGAGGTGGCTGAACCCATCGGGCTCATCTTCTCGCTGATACCCGTCACCAACCCCACTTCCACGGTGCTCTTCAAATGCATCATGGCCATCAAGACGCGCAACGCGGCTATTTTCGGTCCCCATCCGAAGGCCTGGCGCTGCTGCCAGGAGGCCATCCGGATCATGTACGAGACCGCCGTGAAGCACGGCGCGCCCGACGGAGTTTTCACTTGTCTCGAATCGCCCACCATCCCGGACAATAACTACCTGATGCGTCACAAAGCGGTCAGGCTGATTGACGCTACCGGGGGACCAGGCGCGGTGAAAGCGGCCTATAGCTCTGGCAAACCGGCTTTGGGAGTGGGACCCGGCAATACGCCGGTCTACCTGGAAAAGACGGCGATTCTCGACATGGCCGTGGTGGATATTATCACCTCCAAAACCTTCGACAACGGAACCATTTGCGCCTCGGAACAAACCGTGGTGATCGACGACGAGATCTATGACCTCGCGATCCAAAAGTTCGCGGACCTGGGCGCGCATATCTGCAGCGAGAAAGAGACCGAGATCCTGGGGCGCATGGTGATCGACCCCGAGACCGGGGTCATGCGGCCCATGGCGGTGGGCCAGAAGGCCACCGATATCGCCCGCGCGTGCGGTCTCCGGGTCAAGCCGGACACGAAATTGCTGATTGCGCCGATCCACGGTGTCGGCCGGGAGCATCCGCTGTCGGTCGAGAAACTGTTTCCGGTGCTCTCAGTCTATCGCGCGAAATCCGTCAATGAGGCGCTCAGGGTGTGCGTAGACCTGAATCACGCCGGCGGGCTGGGACATACGGCGGTGGTTTTCTCGCGCAACGACGAGATTGTCCGCAGGTTCAGTGAGGCTATCGACGCGGGACGGATCATTGTGAATTCTCCGGGGTCGATCGGAGCGCTGGGCGGGGTTTACAACGATATGGTGCCCACCTTCTCATTCGGATGCGGCACCGGCGGCGGCAACAGCACCACCGATAACGTAAACATGTATCACTATCTGAACATCAAACGCGTGGCCCGGAGGACGCAAGCGCATATGTGGTTCCGTGTTCCCAATCAAATCTACTTCAACATGAACGCCGTGGAGAACCTGCGCCAGTTCCCGTCGCAAGCCACTCTCATCGTCACCAATCCGCTGCTGGAGCAGATGGGTCACGTGGACATTGTCCGGCGCTACATTCCACCGCAGACTCCCGTCCGCGTCCTCGCCATCCCCGACGCGGAGCCGGAGGTCAAGGTGGTCCTGCAAGGGGTGGAAGCGCTCAATCTCCATAAGGCGGACCAGATCATCGCGCTAGGCGGCGGCTCCGTGATCGACGCGGCGAAAATCATGAAACTCAAATACGTTTCGCCGGAGGCCGACTTAGAAGAGCTGGCCGCGCCGTTCTTAGACATCCGCAAGCGCGTGGTCGAATACCCGGCTCAAAAGAATAACCCGGTGCGGCTGATTGCCATCTCCACCACCAGCGGAACGGGGAGCGAAGTTACTCCGTTCGCGGTGCTGCTCGACAAAGAGCGCGGGCGCAAGGTAACTTTGGTGGACTATTCGTTGAGCCCGGATGTGGCCATCGTAGATCCGCAGTTTGTCATGTCGATGCCCAGGAACCTAACCGCCGACACGGGCATCGATTGCCTGACCCACGCGCTAGAGGCCGGCGTTTCCATCCACGCCTCCCCCTATACCGATTCCAACGCGATGCAGGCCATCCGGCTGGTGTTCAAGTACCTGCCCATAGCCTACGAGAACCCGCGCGACGAAGAGGCGCGCAGCATGATGCACAATGCCGCCTGTATCGCGGCGCTGGCGTTTTCCAACTGCTCGGTGGGAGTGAATCACGCGCTGGCGCACGCCTTCGGCGCGCGCTTCGGCGTGGGGCACGGCCGCGCCAACGCCCTGATGTTACCCCATGTGATTGCCTATAACGCTTCAGTGCCTACTAAGTTCATGCCGTCGCCGAACCAGCGCGGGTATATTGCGCACAAGAAGTACGCCCTGATGGCGGACTTACTCGGCCTGGCCGGCGATACCGTCGAGGCGAAGGTGAAAAGCCTGGTGGCGGCGACGGAACAGTTGCTTGACCGGCTGGAGGTTCCGCGCTCCATCGCCGCCCTGGGGATCTCCGAAGAGGCATTCGAGCGGGCGATGCCCGATCTGGCCAAGGTTGCCTTCGACGATCCTTCCTGGCGCTCGAACCCGCGCATGCCGCTGGTGAGCGAACTGGTCGAGCTATTTTGGAAGGCCTATCGGGGGCGGGCGGCGGCTGACCCCGCGGGCCCATCCGAGCAATCCGCCGCGAAGGAGTGGTCGTGCGTATGACAGACAATGCGGAGTGGGTCGAAATCGACCCGGAACGCGTCCTCCAGACCCTGCAGCAAGAGGCCGTTGACAAGGTGAATAGCGCGCCGGGCGAAGTGGTTCTGGATTTCTCTTCGGTTCCGCGGATCGATACGAACGCGGTCGGCGGGCTGGAGCAGTTGGCCGGTCTGGCCGCGGGTAAGTCCGTGAAAGTCGTGTTGCGCGCCGTCAACGTGGACGTTTACAAAGTGCTCAAGCTATTGAAGCTCACCGGGCGGTTTGGGTTCGTGAACTGAACTGGGAAGGGAGAGCAGGCAGCGAACCGTATCAGGGCTGCCTGCTGGCAAGTTCACTACCGTAGCGAGCTCGCGCCTTGCCGTCCTTCAGCATGGCCGCCGTATTCTCCCGGAAGCGGCGCCGGTCCACGCCACGCAGGGTGGCTACCAGGTCCAGATATTCCCAGCCAGTCAGAAACCCGTATAAGTCGGGCTGTTCCGGAACATAGCCCAGGCAGCGCTTAAAGTCGGTCAATTCCTCTTCGATGCGCTTGCCGTGAAACAAAACGGCGCCGCGCGTGGGTTCGAGCATCCCCGTGACCATCTTTACGATGGTGCTTTTGCCCGATCCATTGGGACCGAGTACCCCCAGGATCTGGCCGGCGCGGATGGAAAAGCCGATGTCGCGAACGGCGGTGACGGCAGAGTAGCGCTTGCTCAGACCGCGGGCTTCCAGAACGGGCGGAGGGTCGTCAGGCAGCATTGTCGAGAAGTGGACGCCGGGGCTGGGCGAAAAGTTCCAGAGGGCCGTGGCGGAGCCAGCATCGACGAGGGGGAAGCCAGAAGAGGGAAGGCAGAAGTCAGAACAAGGTGGCCCCTTCGGGGCGCACTCCGACCTCCGCCTCCTGACTTCCCTCTTCCCTCTTCGGCTTCCTTCTTCCACATTCCACGGGCACATCGAGGGCACAGCCCGCTCCACTTACCGGTAAACCGTGGGCGTTCGCCGAAAACCGCGGGATTTCCCGCGCCGGCCGGCGCAGATTGAGAGCATGGAACCAAACAACGACTCGCAGAACCGCTGGAGAGACGACGCGAACGGCGAACCGCGCGGGAATATCCACGCCCTGGTGCCGGGGATGATCCTGGTGGGGATCGGCGCTCTGTTTCTGCTCGGCAATCTGCACATCGTTCACGTCCGCGACTGGTTTGCTTACTGGCCGGTGATCCTGATCGCTGTCGGGCTGGTCCAACTGGTCGACGCCAACCACTCCGGAGGCCGCGTCACCGGGGCGGTCCTGCTCGGTATTGGCGCGCTGTTCCTGGCCGACAACCTCGGCTATATCTGGTTCAGCCTTTGGGACCTGTGGCCGCTCCTGCTGATCGGCGGCGGCGTGATGATGCTGCTGAATCGGACCGGCTGGGGACCGGACACCGGGTGGTACCGGCGTTATCAATATAAAGTGCGGACGCACAGCCGCTTTGCGACCGGTATGCCTATGTTCGGCGGAGTGCACGAGTTCGCCCTTTTCGGCGGGAGCCGGCGAGTGATCACCGACCAGCAGTTTAAGGGCGGCCGGGTCTCGTGCGTTTTCGGAGGCATCAACCTGGACTTGACGGGAGCCGCCATGGCGGGGAACTCCGCGGTGCTGGACATTTCCACCGTATACGGCGGCGCCGTCGTGCGCATCCCCCCAAGCTGGAACCTGGAGGTGCGCGGCTCCGGCGTTTTCGGCGGTTTTGCCGACAACACCATCCACCCGCCGGCGAGTCCCGATATGAAGCGCCTGATTGTGCGCGGCGCCGCGGTTTTCGGCGGCGTGACGTTCAAGAACTGATCGGCCATGCATCCAATCCTCGAATCGCCGCGCCGCCTTCTGCTGTATCTGTTGGCATGGATCCCGCTGGCCGGGCTGCTGGTGGACGCCCTGTGGGCGTCGGGCGGAATCGCCTTGCCGGATGCCGCGGTAGTGCTGGCTCCGGCTTGCCTGGTGTATGCGTTCGCGTGCCTGTCGCCGTGGTACATCTGCGGAACCTTGCCCCTGGGCGCGGATAACTGGCAAAGCCTGGCGCTGACTTTCGGGGGAGCGTCCGTGGCGTGCAGCCTGGTGCTGGTGGGGGGCGCGTGGCTGACCGCGTCGGCGGTGGCGCAAACCGGCAAAATGGCCGGCCTGGAGCAGCGGCTCCACGGCCATTTGGGATTGCTGTTCGGGCTGGGCGTGCTGCTCTACCTGCTCTCCGCCGGCCTGCATTACGCCGCGCTGGCAGTGGTGGCATCGCGCGAGGCGGAACGGCGCGCGGCCGAGGCCCGCACGCTGGCGCGCGAGGCGGAACTCCAGGCGCTGCGCACCCAGCTCAATCCCCATTTTCTGTTCAACAGCCTGCATTCCATCTCCGCGCTGGCCACGCAGGATGGCGCGCGCGCCCGCGAGATGTGCGTCCGGCTGGCCGACTTTCTGCGCGCCAGCCTGGGTCTGGGCAGCCGCGAGAACATCTCGCTCGGCGAAGAGCTGGCCCTAGCCAAAAGCTATCTCGCAGTGGAGCAGGTGCGCTTCGGCGACCGGCTCCGCGTGGTGGAAGAAATCGAGGCGCCCTGCCAGGATTGCGCCGTGCCGGCGTTGTTGCTGCAACCGTTGGTCGAGAACGCCGTGAAGCACGGCGTGGCCGGGATGGTGGAAGGCGGATCGATCAGGCTCGCGGTCGCGCGCGCGGCCGGCGCCGTGGCCATCACGCTGGAAAATGGCTTCGACCCGGAAATGCCTGCCCCGCGCAGCCTGGGGATGGGCCTGGCGCATGTGCGCCGCAGGCTGGAAGTGCGCTACGGCGAGAACGCCAGTTTCGACGCCGGCGTCTACGGGCGCGTCTACCGGGTGGTGCTGCGGTTCCCCTGCGAATCTCCCATGGCCTCCAGCAGCCTGGCGTAGCCCGCGCGGCTCACCGGCAGACGGGCGCCATCCACCAGAATGGCGATGCGGCTTTCTTTGGCGTACGGTTCGATGCGCGCGATGCGTTCCAGGTTGACGATCGCGGAGCGGTGCACGCGCACGAAGCGGGCCGGATCAAGCAGCGATTCCAGGCTGGCGATGGGCTGCTGTTTGAGATAACTCTTGCCGCCGCTGTGCAGGGCCACGTAATCGTCCTGGGCCTCGGCGTAGTCCAGTTTGTCGATGGGGATGACGTGCACGCGCGGGCCGTCTTTGACCACGATGCGTTGCGGGCGCACGTCGGGGGCGCGCGCTTCCGCGGCCAGAGAGGCGCGCGGGCGCGTCTCCCCCATACGCAAGCGGGCGCGTTCCAACGCCCGTTCGAAGCGTTCCCGGCTGAAGGGCTTGAGCAGGTAGTCCACCGCGTGGGCGTCAAACGCGCGCATGGCGTACTGGTCGTAGGCGGTGACGAAAATCACCGCCGGGGGATGGTCGATGAGCTCCAGAACCTCGAAGCCATCGAGCTTGGGCATCTGGACATCCAGGAAGAGCAGATCGGGGCGCATTTCCCCGATGGCTTTGACGGCTTCGAAGCCGTTGGGGCATTCGGCCGCGATCTCGATATCCGGATGGCTGCCCAGCATTTCGCGGAGGAATCCGCGGGCGAGTTCCTCGTCATCCACGATGATGGCACGTAAGGTTTTATCCATCAATGGCTTACCGTTCCCGCGCCGCGCTGCCGGCGCCACGCCCCTCCGCGCCGCAGGGCCATTCTACCTTCCCCCGGCCGCCATCCTCGACTTCGCCCGTGTGGCCCACCGTTCCCGCGCCCGGCCGCCACGCCACTCTGTCCTCGCCCGGGCGGCGGCTTCGAGGCAGTGGTGCCCGTCCCCCGCGCCGCGCCGCCACGCCGCGCCACGCCGCTCAGCGCCGCAGCGCCATGCAACCTTACCCCTGCCACCGTTCCCGACTTCGCCTTTGCGACCGGCCGTTCCCGCGCCACGCCGCCATGCCACTCCGCGCCGCTCAGCGCCGCAGCGCCATGCGACCCTTCCCCTGCCACCGTTCTCGACTTCGCCTTTGCGACCGGCCGTTCCCGCGCCGCGCCGCCATGCCACTCCGCGCCGCAGCGCCATGCTACCTTCCCTCTTCGCCCTTCTGTCTTCCCCCTTCCCCCCTCGCCCGTTTTAACATTCTTCACCCCACCGCGCCATTTGTGCGAGAATAAAGAAATCTTAATCTTAGATTTGGCCACCCAACGCGGAGGCGGGGGCAGGAAAGGCGTGTCGTGAGCTATCAAGCTGAAACGCCGTTTGACAGCATCGAAGGGTCGCACGAGTATGTGGCCCTGCTAGCCGAAGCCCTGGATGAGGCCCGGCGCGATGTCGAATCCGAAATTGCCGCCGCGGAGCGCGACGGCGCTGAACGCCGGAAAGAAGCGCTTCTGCTGGTTTCCTACAATCTTGCCAAGCTCAATCTCCACATCACCACCAGCCGGCGTATCCTCAACGATTTGCGGAGCCTGAGACGGTTGCTGTTGGCGGAGCGCGGCGCCATTCCGGACGATGAAGTCCGGGCTGCGGCTGCCGGCGGAGCCGAATAGGTCGCACGTAGAACTTGCCCCCGGCGGGCTTGCCCGCCTGCCACGCGCGTTTAGTGTATCGTCCCTGGTCCCGCTTGCAGCCCCTCTGTGGCCGTCCCTGTAGCACTGTAGCATTGCTCAGCAAAATGTTGCGAAAACCCGCTTCAGATGGCGGTTTTCGCAACATTAGCCCTTGACAGAAATGGTGTGGGGGCGTACTATCTCTAAAGTTGCTGTGTCGCTCAGAATAGCACTTGACAGAGGTGGTCTGTGGGGGGTCCTAGTATGACTTTTCAGATCGGCGAGAAGGTGGTGTATCCCAACCAGGGAGTGGGAACCATCGAGAATATCAGTAGCAGGTCCTTTGGATCCGCTTTCGAGAGATTCTATCTCCTGCGTTTCGGCTGCAATAGTATGACCGTGCTGGTGCCCTTTTCCAACGCGGCCAACATCGGCCTGCGGAGAGTGACCAAAGACCGCGAGATTGCCCACGTGCTCTCCTATCTTTCCCACGGCAACTGCGCCTTCAGTTCCGATTGGAAGGTCCGCTATAAGCAGAACAGCGAGAAAATGCAGAGCGGCAATCTGCTGCGTGCGGCCGAGGTCCTCAAGGGCCTGGTGCAAATTCACGTGGACAAGCCGCTTTCCTTCCGCGAAAAGAAGATGCTGGACCGGGCGCGGCACATGCTGGTTTCCGAGATTTCGACTTCGCGGGGCATCCCGGACATCTCGGCGATCGCCGTACTGCAGCGGGCTTTGGGCAAGGCGGGCCTGACGCTGCCGGCGAACTTCTAAGCCTCAACCCGAACCGCGGACGAGGCGTGCTCATCTCGGCGGGCCGGGCGCCGAACCACCCGGAGGTAGGAGCGATGCGCCCAGCGGCCGCAGCGCCGCGGGATTCCGCCCCGGTGGTGGCTTGGGTACGGTCCCCTCCCCGATTCCACAGCGAGCCTGATGCGGCCGGCGCAAAAAGAACTGAACGCAATCCCCGAATAAGGCGTATCCTGGATTGGAGATTCGCATGTTCTGCCACCGCTGCGGTACCCAACTCAGTTCCGACCTGCAATTCTGCCCCACCTGCGGGCAATCGCTGGGCGTGTCGCCCCTGTCCTCGGGCGGTCCGCCTCCCGTCGCGTGGACCGCGCCCACGGGCATCAAGGCGACACCCGGGAAATGGATGGGACAGGGGTGGGACCTGGTGAAGCAGGACATGGGCAACTACATCCTGATTTCGCTGATCTTCTTCCTGCTCAATGGCGTGCCTTTTATTCAGGGCGCCCTGATCGCGGGCTTCCACATCTACACCATGAAGAAGCTCATGGGCCGCCGCGTCGAGCTCGCCGATCTCTTCAAGGGCTTCAACTTCTTTATCCCCACGCTGGTGGCGTCCCTGTTGATCGGGCTTTTCACAGGCATCGGAACGATCTTCTGCATCATTCCCGGCCTGGTGGTCGCCGCCATGTATAAGTTCACGTACCTGTTCATTGTGGACAAGCAGATGGACTTTTGGCCGGCCATGCAGGCCAGCCACGCGGTTGTGAAGAACGACTACTTCGGCTTCACCATGTTCCTGCTGCTGGCCTGCCTGGTGAACGTGCTGGGATTCCTCTGCTGCATTGTAGGGTTATTCGTGACCGTCCCCGCGACCTTCGCCGCCATCACGGTGGCGTACCAGGAGATTGTCGGGTTTGAGCAGCGAACGGTGGATGCGCTGTAAGGAACGAAGAGGGAAGCCGGAAGAAGGAAGACAGAACGGTGCGGTCTGGCTTGGCGCCGCGGTTCTGTTTCTGTTCTTTCTGTGGTTCTCTCCGCCGGCGGAACCGGCGTTCCGGCTGTGCCCGTTCTATTGGCTCACCGGAAGGCCGTGTCCGCTGTGCGGCCTGACGCGGGCTTTTTGCGCCCTGGCAAAAGGCCACTGGAGCCAGGCGATTCACTTCCACGCACTCAGTCCGCTGGCCTTCGTCCTGCTGTTTTCGCTCTTCTGGAAATGGCGCTGGCGCGCGCAGTTGTGGACCGCCGGTCTCGCAGCCATAGCCCTATACGGCGTCTGGCGCACTGCGTTCGCAGTATAGTGCCGCGGGCCGCGATGGGAACGGGCACCGCCGCCGGCCACCCTCGCCGATCGGGCCTGGATGCGCGGCAAAGCCACGCCCAGCGGCAACTCCGGCCGGAAACCAATCCGTAAGCTCGACTTCAGGCGGCCCTGGTCACTCGCCGCCAGTCCACCACGCCGCGATTTTGCGCTTGCGTTGACGGCAGCGGCACGTTTATACTAATCTCGATAGACAATGGTACGATCTACCGCAGCCCCGTCTTTCGAGCCTCTCTTGGCGGTGTTCCCACCCGCCATCCGCTGTTGTTGTACTTCCTGCTAACCCTCGGCTCCATTTTTCATTTTGAAAGGACATGAACGTGAATAATTTGCGAAGCAGCATTCTCTTTTTGGCGTCGATGTCGGTAGTGGCCGCGCAGACGGCCGGGCCAACTCCAGGCACCGCCGCGGGGCTGGCCGCAGGCCCCGCTCTGACGGCGGATGCGGCGCGGGCCACTGGTCCCGTCCCAGCGGACGAGGCCGCGCAGACGGCCGGCCCGGCCCTGACGGCGGACGCGGCGCGGGCCACTGGTCCCGTCCCAGCGGACGAGGCCGCGCAGACGGCCGGCCCGGCCCTGACGGCGGATGCGGCACAGACCACCGGTCCCACGCAAATCGCAGTGGTCCCGGCAGCGATCGGCCCTGCGCCCGCCGCC
>Ga0265316_10003770_pt1 | contig 15245 bp, 12 predicted proteins | sample 4522metaG_FD_202092 | JGI IMG/M metagenome (GOLD analysis project Ga0265316, IMG submission 202092) | Rhizosphere microbial communities from Carex aquatilis grown in University of Washington, Seatle, WA, United States - 4-5-22 metaG | ecosystem: Host-associated > Plants > Roots > Rhizosphere >...
CAATTCGTCGCGCCAGCTCGGGCAATCCGCGCAGCGCTTCCGCGACTTTTTCGACGCGCCGGTGAACCGCCGCTGCCCGCTCGAAGTCCAGCGCCTCACTCGCCGCCTCGCGCTCGCGTTCCAGTTCCGTTGTGAGCGACGCGCCGCCTGTCCCCAGAAACGCGACCACGCGTCCCACTTCCTCGTCATATTCCTGCTTCGAGCAGCCCGCGAAGCACGGAGCCAGGCACATCTTCAACTCCGAATACATGCACCCGGGAAATTCGGGATCGCGCCGAATTCTGATCTGGCAGCGCCGGACCTTGAACAGGTCCAGAAAACCGGAGGCGAACGCATCCGCCGCGCGCCGCGAGGCAAACGGCCCGAAATAAAATCCGTTCGAACTGATCCGCCGTGTCGTATAGCAGCGCGGATACGCATTCGTGAGGCTTACCTTCAGCACCGCCGGCGGCCGCAAGCGCGTCCTCTCGCGATAGTTCGCAGGCCACATCCGCCTGGCATGCTGCCAGTGCAAATGACTCAACTCCAGGGACGACCCGACCAGGTGGTATCGCACTCGCGCCGCATATTCGCGCAGGTTCAGACGCTTCGAAGCAGGATCGGGCGAGCCCAGCAGCGCCATGAGGCGCTGCCGCAGATTCGCCGTTCGCAGAAGATACGGCTTCGCTCCCGTTAATTCCTCACGCGGCTCGACGACAAACACGGCAGCGCGAGCGGGCGCGGCAGTAAAACATTCACTGTCGCGCGAGGCGATGAATTCGATGGAGGAATCGAGTTCTTGCATGCAAGGAGTGTGACTCGCGATCCGCGATTTGTGAATCGTGTTTTGCTGGAAGTGTAGTCAACGGATGGCGGCAATCGCCCCAAGTAAACTCAATGTCCGGAATTTTAATTCGGAATACTCCCACCATTGAACCGTCCACCATCGACTTCCGCCGAATCACGATTCACGAATGCAATGCCTTGTGCAGCCTCTCATACGTCGTCGAGAGCTCTTCCGGCTCCAGCCGCGTTTCCCCGACCGTGGTCATGAAATTTGTGTCCCCGGTCCATCTCGGCAAAAGATGCAAATGCAGATGATCGGCAATCCCCGCTCCCGCCGAGCGGCCCAGATTCATGCCTAAATTGAATCCGTCGGGATGGTAGATGCCGTTGAGGGCCGCCTGCACGCGCTGCGCCAGAGACATCATTTCCGCCGTCACGGACGCATCGAGGCCGGCAAAATCCGCGGTATGCAGATACGGAACGATCATGACGTGGCCGGCGGTATAGGGGTAACGATTCAAAATGACGAAATTCTTCACGCCACGCAGGACGATATGCGTTCCTTCATCATCGTTCGCCTCGGGAAGATTGCAGAACACGCAACCCAAAACGTTCTTCGATTCGGCAATGTATCGGTAGCGCCAGGGAGTCCAGAGGTAATCCATAGGTTAAGAGGTGGCGTTCACTTACGGCGGGAGCCGCCCGCCGATCGGGCCGTTAACTTTGCGGCGGGGCCGGCGAGGCGCCCACGGCCGGAGCGGGTGTCGCGCCGCTGTTGACATGATCTTTCAATTCCTTGCTCGGCTTGAAAAACGGAATCTTCTTTGGCGGCACTTCCACCTTGGCGCCCGTCTTGGGGTTGCGCCCGGTGCGGCCGCGGCGCTGGCGCGTGCGGAAGCTGCCGAACCCGCGGATCTCGATCCGGTCGCCGCCTTGCAGCGCGCCGATGATGCTTTCAAAAATAGTTTCCACGACAGTCTCGGATTCTTTTCGTGGGAGTTCGGTGACGCGGACGACCTCTTCTACGAGGTCCGCTTTTGTCACGGTGGAATCTGTCATTTGAATTACTCTCCAACCACTTGAAATTGCACCCGTTCGGTGCCCGACGTTGCGCCTGCCGGAAACGCGCAACCTACTCGCCGGAGGAAACGCCTTCCGCGAGCCGCCTTTGGTGGCAAATCCATATCACCAAATGAGGCTGAAGGGAAATAAATATTTACAGCCCCGGGCGGGGAGGGTCCGCCGGAACTTTTACAAAGAACGTTTCGCCATGATGGCATCGCCGATCGTGGCTTTCGCCGAAGACTTCGTCGACCGGTAATCGTCCATGTCCCGGCGCTCCGCCTGCTTTATCGCTGCGCGGTAACTGAGCCCGATTTTGTGCTGGTCCTGGCTGATTTTTACAATCTTGAATTCATAATCGCGGCCCGGATCGAGCAAGCCGCCCTGTCGAACGCCCGGGCGCGGCGGTGGCGGCGCCGACTTGTCGCCTTTGCCTTTCCGCTCATCGATCTCGGAAATGTGGCAGAGACCTTCGATTCCTTCGGCCAGTTCCACGAAGGCGCCAAAGGTAGTGACGCGCGAGACCTTGCCGCGAACCAGATCGCCAACCTTGTGTTTCTCAAACCACGACGACCAGATGTCGTTCACCTGCTTGACGCCGAGCGATACGCGCCGCGACGCCGCGTCAATCTTCAGCACCTTCGCCTCGACTGCGTCGCCCTTCTTGTAAACGTCTCCGGGAGTTTTGATGCGCCCTGTCCAGGAAATATCGCTGACGTGAATCAGTCCGTCGAACCCTTCCTCGATTTCCAGGAACGCTCCAAATTCGGTGAGGTTGCGGATTTTTCCGCTTACCACGGTTCCCACCGGATATTTTTCAGCAAGCTGTGTCCAGGGATCGGCCTGCGCCTGTTTCATGCCAAGCGAAATCCGCCGCTCGTTCGAATCGACGCCCAGCACGACGACTTCAACATCGTCGCCCACCTTCACCACTTTCGAAGGATGCTGCTTTCTTTTCGACCAGGTCATCTCACTGACGTGGACCAGGCCCTCGATGCCCGGCTCGACTTCCACGAACGCGCCGTAATCGGTGAGCCCCATGATTTTTCCCGTCAGTTTCTTTCCGGTCGGATAGCGCTCGGGCACAGTCGACCAGGGATCCGGCATCAACTGCTTGCGGCCCAGCGAGATGCGTCCCTTTTCCTTGTCGTACTTCAGGATCTTGACTTCCACTTCTTCGCCCGGCACCACGGCGTCCAGCGGGCTCGCCACGCGGCTCCAGGACATATCCGTGATGTGCAGCAGGCCGTCGATTCCGCCCAGGTCCACAAACGCGCCGTAGCCGGTCACGTTCTTCACCACGCCCTTTACCGTCTGTCCCTCGGCCATGGACTCGAGCATGGCCGAACGCTGCGCCGCAACCTGCTCGTCCATAATCGCGCGACGGCTGACGACAATGTTCCCGCGCTTGCGGTTCAGCTTCAGCACGCGGACCGTAATCTCGCGGCCCTTCCATTCGTCCAGATCGCGAACCGGATGCACGTCCGCCTGAGAGGCCGGCAGGAACGCGCGTACGCCGATGTCCACTACCAGGCCGCCCTTGATATGGTCCACAACTTTTCCAGTAATGTCGGCTTTTCCGCGGTAGGCTTCTTCGATCTTGGTCCACGCGCGCTTGCGCCGGACGCGTTGGTAGGACAGCAGAACCATTCCGTCCTTGCGGTCGCCCGTGCGCTGAATTTCAACCGGCTGCCCGACTTGCAGCGGGAACGGTCCATCAAGTTCCGCGAATTCCTGCGCGGGAATCAACCCTTCGGTCTTGCCGCCAAGATTGACGACCACGCCTGAGTCGGTAATCGCTACGACCTGTCCGGATTCGATCTCGCCTTCCGCGGACGCCTGATGAGGCGTGGCGTATTGCTCCATCAACTGTTCCATCTCTGCGGTGGATTCGGTCGAAGCCTCTCCGGCTTCTTCATCCGTTTCCACCATCTCGCTCACGTCGGAATGTTCCACAGCGGCTTCGCCATCGGGCGCAGCGACAGGCGCTGTCGGGTGCACAGTCACTGCGGCTGGCTCTGAATCAATCGGTTCAGAGGGAGCTGCTGTTTCCAGTGCGTGGGCTGCAACCGAAACGTCTGCTGCGGTTGCTTCCGGATTCGTTTGTTCGGCGGCCGGCGTTGCGGCGGTTGCTGATTGTCCGGCGGACAGCTCCGCGCCGGGTTTCTCGTTGTCGGAAAACATCTTAACGGCCTCCAGTGAGGTCCTATCCTTTTTGAGTCCCTGACAGTTTCTTCAGGGCGGCTTCCGAGTCACGGGACGGTGCAAGGAAGGAAATGCGGCTTCCCACCCGGGGGCCGCACCGAGGCGATGATACCCGCGCCCGGCGGCCTATGTCAATCAAACGTCGGAGGTAAGGTCCGATTTGCGTGCATTGGCGTGCACGGAGAAAACTGGAATGTCAATCGCGATCCGTCATTCGCCTGTTCCAGGTTTGCGGAGGCGTGCGAAGTTTAGGTTTCAATCCCCAACAATTCAAAATCTCAAGATTCAAATCTCAAATCCCTACCTCACCCGTCCGGCCGAACGAATCTCGCGCCGGTAGTCGGGAGCGGAGACCTCAATCGTCCGGCACATTTCATAAAGGCGCGAACGTATTCGTTTCCCCAATCGATCTTCCAGCGAATCTTCTCGCTGCGCTGAAACGGCTTGGCCGGAGGGAAGCCGCGGCCCGGGCGCCGCTCGGCCCGATTCGGCTCCGGTTGTATCCAGATAATTCGTCGTCAGAAGTGTAATTTTCTTCTCGTTGTACCGTGAATTCAGAATGTGCCCAACGGTCTCCATCGCCCAGGGCGAAGGCTTATTCGCGCCGAGATCGTCGAGCATCAAAACGTCGGCGGTGAGCACCGGTTCCAGCACTCCCAACTCCGTTGTCTGGCTTTCCGAATTGTAGCTTCCCTGAATTTCCTTGAGCAGTTCGCGGTAGTCGTAGAACAGCCCGGTGTGGCCGCGCACTACAATTTGCTTGAGCGCGGAAACGGCCAAATGCGTTTTTCCCGCGCCGCACGCGCCCATGATCAACAGACCCGTCTCGGTGTCCGCCGGATAATTCCGGGCGAACGCTTCCACAACCAGCTTGGCTTGTTCAAGGCTGCGATTCCAGATCGCATGATCCGCGCCATCTCCCAGGTCGTAGAGGTTGGTGTCGAAGTTATCGAAGTCACAGTGCTCGTAGCGTTTCGGTATCCGCGCCCGGGCCAGGATTTTCGTCGCGCGATCGTTCCCTGTGCACTCGCACGGCACGGCCCAAACGTGCCGCGCGGTGCTTGTGCCTGGGATGGGCTTGTCCCACGAAACGCGCTTGGATTTTTCTTCTTCCGGAAGATCTTCGACGGTCTTCCAGCCCGTGCCGCCGCACAGCGTGCAATCATTTTTCGCCATAATCCCAGCATAGGCGCGTGCCGCGCGATGCGCAAGCCGTCGTGCCCTGTGGAAACCGGTGGCGCGTGTGGAAAAGAGGGAATTGGAATCGAGGAGGCACGGGGAGAAAAACGTGAATCGTGCGCCTCGCGATACGCAGGGGAGGCGGACTTGATCGTTCGACGCTAAGAATGGAAAGTAATCGATAAATCCAATTAACTAGAGCGACATCTGGATCCGCGGGGCAAGCTTAATTTTCCATTTTCAACCACCCGCGCCGCCTGTCACGATTTACAAATCACGATTCATGAATCACAAATCACGAATCACGCTACTTGTGCACGCGGATCACTTTCGGCGGAGGGACGCGAACCAGCGCGTTCTCGGGCGGCTTGGCCGACGCGGACCGGAGCCCGCGCGACAATTCCTGCTGCACGAACGATGTGAAGGCTTCCATCTGGTGCTGCATTTCGGCCATTTTTTCGCGCATGTTTAAAATGATTTCAATGCCCGCGAGGTTCACGCCCATCTCCCGCGTCAGCGTGAGAATAACTTCGAGGCGTTCGAGGTCGGAGTCCGTATAGAGCCTGGTGTTTCCATCGGACCGCGAAGGCTTCAACAATCCGACGCGTTCGTAGAGCCGCAACGTCTGCGGATGCAGCTTGTACAACTCCGCGACCGCCGAAATCATGTACCCGGCGCGGGACTTTTTTCGTTTTGTGGTCGTTCGCGGCATGGCCACACTCTTTTCCGTATTTCGGTTATGCCTTCGCGCGATCGAAAAGTTCCTTGCGCGGATCTTCCGGCGCGAGTTTTTCCAGTTCCTTCAGCAGTTCGCGCACGCGCTCATCCACCGGCTTCGGCACCACCACCTGCAGCTCGACGTACTGATCGCCGCGGTTCGAAGCGTCGCGAACCGACGGCACGCCCTTTTCACGCAGCCTCAATTTCTGGCCGCTATTGGTTCCCGGCGGCACGCGCAGCAGAGCGCGTCCATCGATCGTGGGCACTTCGATCTTGGCGCCCAGAGCCGCTTCCGTCACCGTGATCGGCACGGTGGTGTAGAGGTCGTCGCCGCGCCGCTCGAAAAACGTATGCGGCTGCACGTCGGTAATGATATAGAGGTCGCCCGGAGGCGCCCCGGACGTCCCTGCATTGCCACGCCCCGGCACGCGCACGCGCGAGCCGGTTTGCACTCCGGCAGGAATTCGTACTTCGATCGTATCCACGCGTCGCACTCGCCCTTCGCCACCGCACAGCCGGCACATGTTGCGAACGCGACCCGTGCCTCCGCAGCGCGAGCAGGTCAGATTGAATTTCATTTTTCCGCTGGTCTGTGTGACTTGGCCTGTGCCGCCGCACCCCGTGCACGACTGAGGCTGCCCGGAAGTTCCCGTCCCGTGGCAATCCGCGCAAGCGTCCAGACGGGTAATCGAGAGCTTTTTAACGGTCCCGCGCACCGCTTCCCAGAACGTGATCTCGATCTGATACTCGAGACTGGTTCCAGGCTCGGCCCTCGTAGGAGCTTCGGCTACCCCGCCGCCCCCGCGAAAATACTGGCTGAACAGATCGCGAAAGCTGGGACCGCCGCCCGCGGCGCCGCCTCCGCCAAAATCAAATCCGCCGAAATCAAAATGCACGTCGCCGGCATCTCCGGGCGGCGGCATTCCCCCCGTTCCAGGGGTTTCAAACCCGAATTGATCGTATAACTGACGCTTTTTTGCGTCGGACAAGACGTCGTAGGCTTCCTGCACCTGCTTGAATTTTTCTTCCGAGGATTTATCGCCGGGGTTCAGGTCGGGATGATACTTGCGCGCGAGTTTGCGATAGGCCGCGCGGATTTCTTTCTGTGCCGCCTTGCGGGGGACGCCGAGCAGATCGTAGTAATCCTGTTTTGTCGTTGTGGCCATAAGCGGCGGCTAGTGACTGTTAACCGGCAACGGGCGAAACCCGTTCCCCGGTTCGCGGCGAGTAATTCGCGATTCGCGATTCGTAAAGAAATGTCCCGCCGTCACTTGCCTTTTTCCCCTCACTCCCCGTGTCCCGTCTTCCGAAAACCGGTCGCAGGCGTATATGCAAATATCCCGGCCGTTCCATCTCAGAAATCAAATGAGCGGCTTCCTCCGTGCGAATGCGCGATTCTGAATGTTTCTCTTCGATCCGCCGCTACAATTTCTCCCACCGGGCGTTCATTGCCGCCAATTCCTGTTGCTCGCGCTGATGTTCTTCGCGGCGTTGCTTTCCTTCCAGGTCCAGCCTGCCGCTCATGGACGCTTCTTTCTGATTGGCCCGGTCGATCCAGCGATCCACCCAAGCCGTTTTCGCTTCCACGCTCGCCGCGTCCGTCCGGAATCGCACCAAGTTTCCGCTGATATCCACGGAGCGGGGAAGAAAATCCGGAGGCGGCGAGAGTTGCGTATCGTAAAACAGCCGCTTCCAGTCGGCGCTCGGCGTTTCAGTGAGCGTGATCTGAACCATGTAGAATTCTTCGCGCAATTTCTGAATGGCCTGCGGCGGGCCGGCCCGCTTGATGCCCTCGTACGTCGTCAACGCTGGCTCCTATAAATTTGGAAATCGGTTTCAGTGGAACAGGCTTCAGCCCGTTTGTTTTTGGTTCAGCGAAAATTTGAACCAAACAGGGTAAAGCCCGTTCCCCTCAACCCACTAATTAGTTCGGCTTCTTAGTTTCGTCCACGTCCACGTACTCGGCGTCAATCACTTCGCCCGGAGGTGGTGCCGAGCTTTGTCCGGAATTCGGGCCGCCATGCGCCCCCGAACTCCCCTCGGCCGATCCCGCAGCCCCAGCCTGCGCGCCGCTCGCCTGCGCGCTCTGATAGAGCACCTCGGCAAGTTTATGCGAAGCCTGTTCAAGCGTACGGGTCGCCGACGTAATCTGGTCGAGAATTCCACCCGCGAGAGCCGATTTCGCCGTCGCTACGGCCTCCTCAACCGGCTTGATATCGGACTCGGAAAGCTTTTCGCGATTGTCGGCGATCAGCTTTTCGACCTGATACACGCGGTTGTCGAGAATATTGCGCGCCTCGATTTCCGCGAGCTTCTTCTTGTCGTCCTCGGCGTGAGCTTCGGCGTCGTTGCGCATCCGCTCGGCTTCTTCCTTGCTGAGGCCGGTGGACGCGGTGATGGTGATTTTCTGTTCCTTGTTGGTCGCGTGATCCTTCGCGGAAACGTTCAGGATGCCGTTGGCGTCGATATCGAACGTCACCTCGATTTGCGGCATCCCGCGCGGCGCCGGAGGAATTCCCATCAGATGGAATTTCCCGAGCGTGCGGTTATCCTGAGCCATTTTGCGTTCGCCCTGCATCACGTGAATCTCAACCGAGGGCTGATTATCCGCCGCCGTAGAAAACGTTTCGGACTTGCGCGTCGGAATCGTCGTGTTGCGCGGGATCAGTACGGTCATCACGCCGCCCAGGGTTTCAACGCCCAGCGACAGCGGCGTCACGTCAAGCAGCAGGATGTCCTTTACCTCGCCGCCCAGCACGCCGCCCTGAATTGCCGCGCCTACCGCCACGACTTCGTCCGGGTTGACGCCCTTGTGCGGTTCCTTCCCGCCGAACAAATCCTTCACAATCTGCAACACCCGCGGAATACGCGTCGAGCCGCCAACCAGAACGACTTCGTCGATCTTGTCCGGTGTGATGCCCGCATCCTTCAGCGCTTGCTTGGTGGGACCAATCGTGCGTTGCAGGATGTCTTCCATCAATTGCTCGAGTTTCGCGCGCGCCAGCTTCAATTGCAGGTGCTTCGGCCCGGATGCATCCGCTGTCAAGAACGGCAGATTGATATCGGTCTCCTGTACCTGCGACAACTCGATCTTTGCTTTCTCCGCGGCTTCCTTCAGCCGTTGAATCGCCATGCGATCCTTGCTGACGTCGATGCCCTGATCCTTCTTGAATTCCGCAGCCAGCCATTCGACAATTTTATTGTCGATGTCGTCGCCGCCCAGGTGCGTGTCGCCGGCCGTCGCCTTGACTTCCACGACGCCTTCGCCGACTTCCAGAATGGAAATATCAAACGTGCCGCCGCCCAGATCGTACACGGCAATCGTCTCGTCTTTTTTCTTGTCCAGTCCGTAAGCCAGCGCCGCAGCCGTCGGCTCATTGATGATGCGGAGCACTTCCAGGCCGGCAACCTCTCCGGCCTGCTTGGTTGCCTGCCGCTGGCTGTCGTTGAAATACGCGGGAACCGTGATGACCGCTTTGCTTACTTTTTCGCCAAGAAAATCTTCGGCGGCGGTCTTTAGCTTTTGAAGAATCATCGCGGAAATTTCCGGCGGGCTGTACGCCTTGCCGAAAATATCGACGCGCGCGTCGTCGTGCGGCCCTTTCGTGACTCTGTAGGGCACAAGCTTGGCTTCCTCGGTTACTTCATCGAAGCGATGCCCCATGAATCGCTTAATCGAATACACCGTGTTCTCGGGGTTCGTTACCGCTTGGCGCTTGGCCACTTGCCCTACAAGCCTCTCGCCTGATTTGGTGATCGCAACCACCGACGGTGTCGTCCGGCCACCTTCCTGGTTGGGGATCACGGTCGGTTCACCGCCTTGCATTACGGCAACCACAGAATTCGTTGTTCCCAGATCAATTCCTATGATCTTACTCATTGTCGCCAATCCTCCCTAAAACCTCACCCGTAAATCCCCGGTATGAGTGCCTCACACGCAGGGATTATATGAATTGAGTGTATGTTTGTCAAGTATTTTGATGTAAGTATATCTATATTTATTTGCCAGCACTTACAGCCCTCTTCGCCACCCTTTCCCTCACTTCTCTGTCTGCCTCACCCCCCCGAGCACTGCGGGCGTTCCGCCAGCAGTTCTATGCATCGTCCAACCCCATAAACCTGCGGAAGGGACGTCCGTGCCACACCAACATTTACCCCCCGGGGGGGATAACCTCGCCCCTCAATTAAACGTCTATCTATCTGTACAGATGAATGCCAAATGGGGTTAGAATACGCCGTTCGCAAAATCCAAGGAGAGCACCAAGTGAAACTGCGTCCCTACATCTGGATGGGAATTTCTCTTGTCATAGCGCTATTTGCGAGTGCTCCGAGGACCTCAGCGCTGCCGAAGCCCCAGACCGCCAAGTCCGCCGCCGTGCCTACGACCGGACCGGCATCGTTTCGGAAAACGATCGGGTCGCCAAGCGCTCCCATCACCATGGAAATTTTTGGAGATTTCCAGTGTCCGGCCTGCCGCAATTTCTTTGAATTGACGGTGAAGCAGGTGATCGACGATTACGTGATTCCGGGCAAGGTCTACATCGTCCATCACGATTTCCCGCTTGACGTGCACCCTTACGCACGCCAGGCCGCGCGCCTCGCCAACGCCGCCGCGCAATTCGGAAAATTTGAATCCATTGAACGCGCCCTGTACGACCATCAGGAAGAGTGGTCCGCCAAGGGGAACATTGACGAAGTCATCGCCAATTCTTTTCCTCCGGCCGAATTCAAGAAATTTCAAGCCTACGAAACAGCGCACATGAGCGAGATTAACGCCTCCATCGATCGCGACCACGCGTTGGGCATGCAACGCAACGTCAACCAGACGCCGACCGTTTATATAACCGCCAAGGGCAAGACGGAAGCGCTGCCGGGCGGCGGCGTCGACTATAAATTGCTCAAGCAATATTTCGATTACCTGTTGCGGCAATAGTGCCGCTGCGAATCGGAATGGCGTGTTTGTAAACGGCGTTCTTGTAAACAATGCCCACTCAGACAATCCCCGCGGAAACCTCGGTGCGTCCCGCCGCCTGGCCGGGAGTACTGCTGGCCTTGGGCCGCGTCGCGCTTGGCCTGATTTTTGTTTATGCCGCCTATGCGAAGCTTCACTTTGACGGCGCGTGGCATTTGGGCGACTACCACTTCTTTTTCGCGATGGCGATTGATTCGTACAAAATGCTGCCGCTCGGCCTTGTTGTGGTCATGGCTTGGGTCCTGCCGTGGTTTGAGCTGGCGATCGGCGGCTTGATGATCGTCGGAATTGGCCTGCGCTGGACCGGACTTGTGACCAGCGGCTTGCTTTTGATGTTCATCGGGGCGATGACGCGCGCCAAGCTGCTTGGTCTTGAAATCAATTGCGGCTGCTTCGGCAATAACGAAAAATTGGGCACGGCCACGTTGATTCGCGACAGCAGCCTGCTGTTTCTCGCCCTGGCCGTTACGGTCGGCGCATTTCTAATCAAGAAACGTAACTTCACGGTTTCTTCCTGAACGCCGCGTCCTTCCCCTACACTTGCGATAGAATGAAATACCTATGGTAGAGCTTCCGCCGATCACACTGCGCCTGCGCGGCCGCAAGGTTGTCGGGCGCGTCGCTTTTTCTCTCCTGCTTCTGGGCGCCATCGCATTGGGTGCGGGGGCGGGGCTCCTGTTCGTCTATTCCAGCGACCTTCCGCAGATTCGCGCGCTCGAGGATTTCCGTCCCGACATTGTCACCGAACTTTACGCCGACGATGGACAGGTTGTGGGCAGCTTTGCCCTGCAGCGGCGCATCCTTCTGACGTACGAACAAATTCCGCCGCTTTTGAAAGACGCCATCCTTACCACTGAGGACCAGCATTTCGACGAACACTGGGGCGTGGATTTCACTCGCGTCGCGGGCGCCGCCTGGAGAAATCTTCTCGCGCACCGCGTCGCCGAAGGCGCCAGTACGCTGACCATGCAGCTGGCCGGCACCTTATTCCTCGATCGTTCCGACCGCAGCATGCGCCGCAAGATTCAGGAAACGCTGCTGGCCATTCAGATCGAGCGCCACTATTCGAAGCAGCAGATTTTTACGATGTACTGCAATCAGATTTATCTGTCCCATGGAAATTACGGATTTGAAGCGGCGTCGGAATATTATTTCGGCAAACCCGTCGGTAAATTAACGATTCCCGAGGCCGCGCTGCTGGCTGGTTTAATCCGCGGCCCCAGTTACTCGCCGATTCTGCATGCCGCGCGCGCCCTCGCCCGGCGCAACGTGGTCCTCGACCGCATGGCGCACGCCGGTAAAATCACGGACGCGCAAGCGCGCCAGGGGATGGCTCTACCGATCGGACTCCATATCGAGGTGCCGCGAAACACGCTGGCGCCGTATTTTGTCGAGGAGATTCGCAAATATCTGGAAGCCACTTACGGCACAGAAACGGTTCACCAGCGTGGTCTGCGCGTGTACACCACGCTCAACGTGGGCATGCAGCGCGCCGCCAACCAGGCCATCCGCGACGGGCTCCACGCCTACGACCGCCGTCACGGCTGGCGCGGCAAGCTCGACAATATTTTGCAGGATAAGTCCGACACGCTGGAGTCCTACGAAGACGCCGACTGGCGCTGGCCGATCAACAAAGGCGATTATGTGCAGGCCCTGGTCACGGCTGTGGACAGCAAAGCGGCGACAGTCAAGGTCGGTCCGTACCACGGACAACTCACTCAGCCCGATTTCGCATGGACCAGCCGCAAGTCGCCCGCGGATCTGCTAAAGGCCGGCGATCTGGTTGAAGTCAGCATCAAGGACATCACCGGCGCCGTCGCACATGTTCAGCTCGAACAGAATGTCGGCCCACAAGCCGCCATCGTAGCGATCGACAATCCGACCGGCGAAATCAAAGCCATGGTCGGCGGCTACAGTTTCGAGGAATCGAAATTTAACCGCGCGATCCAGGCGCAGCGCCAGGTCGGCTCGTCCTTCAAGATTTATGTGTATTCAGCCGCGATGGAGCAGGGCTTCACTCCGTTCGATACCATCCTTGACGCTCCCTTCACGGTGATGAGCGGCGGCCAGCCCTACTCGCCGCATAACTATGATGAAAAATTCGAGGGAATGATCACCCTGCGCCGCGCGCTCGAGGGTTCGCGGAACGTCCCTGCCGTAAAGCTCGCCGAAAAAATCGGCATGAACAGCGTGATTGACATGGCGCGGAGATTCGGGATCACGAGCCCGCTGCCGCCTTACCTGCCCGTGACGCTCGGTGCGGCGGATCTGAATTTACTCGAACACACTTCGGCCTTCACCGTGTTTCCCGATGACGGCATCCGCATCGATCCACACATGATTCGCCGTGTCACCAGCTACGACGGCGCGTTGCTCGAACAGGCGCACCCCGTCGCCCATGACGTAATCGAGCCGGACGTCGCGCGCACCATGACGGCCATGCTCGAAGACGTCGTCCAGTTCGGTACCGGCATGCCCGCGCGCGCCCTGAACCGCCCCGCCGGAGGCAAGACTGGCACCACGAACGATTTCACTGACGCCTGGTTTATCGGCTTCACACCGGAAATCACAGCGGGAGTCTGGGTCGGATACGACGACAAATCTGTGTCGTTAGGGAAGCCTGAGACTGGAGCCATCGCTGCGCTTCCGATCTGGCTGCATTTCATGCAGGGCGCGCTCGATGGAAAGCCCGTTCAGGATTTTCAGAACGTGGTGCCACTGGAAAAAGTCGCGCTGACAAAAAATGTAAAAGTCGACACGCCGGACAGCGCCCCCACGGAAGCGGCAGAAAGTCCTGCCACACACGATCAAACGCCCGGGGTCGCTCCCACAGTGCCTGAGAAGAATCGGGAGGGGGAAGCTCCCGCGAAGGTTATGCCTCCCGCAAAGGTTCCTTCATCGGCGCCAAGCCCGCGCTCGTAGAAATCCTTTTACCAACCTGAAGCGCCGTCATTCCTCGCTATGCTCCGAAGGATGCATATTTTTTGTGGAGGAGCGAATACGAAATGGATCCCAACCTCCAGGATGAAGCGGTTCGCTACGTCCGCTGGAATCGATCAAGCTGATCTTTTTCCCACGCGTCGTCTCGCCGATGATCGTGATCGGAACACCGCCCAACTTGGGGGGCAGCCGTCCGAAAAAATTCTTCCGCACTGTGAACAAGAGCTCGTAATCCTCGCCGCCATTGACAGCCAGGCGCAAAGGGTCGAGACCGAGCCGTCTCAACTCTGGAGGCACACCCACCATCGGAATTTTCTCCGCAAATACTTTCGCGCCCACGCCACTTGCACGGCAGAGATGACCGAGATCAGTCGACAACCCGTCCGAAATGTCGATCATTGCCGTCGCCCTCCCGCGTGCTGCAAGCCATTGCCCCAGGACCAATCTCGGTTCGGGATAGAGGTGTTTCTCTAAAAGATTCTTCCATGACTTCTTCCTATGAAGCCCTTGAAGGAACAGCTGCAATCCCAGCTCTGCCTGTCCGACCTTACCGCTAACACAGATCAGATCACCTGGTCGCGCGCCGGAACGCAAAATTGCCCGCTCGGGGGCCGCCTCCCCAATGACGGTCAGGTTGATCAAGGCCGACGGAAACTTCGTCGTGTCGCCCCCGATCAATGTCAATCCGTAGCCGCGAGCTGCCCGCGCCATGCCGTCGAGGAAGCTGTCCATCCATTTCCCGGTGCAAGCCTCAGGGAGCGCCAACGTCATTAGAAAGAATCGAGGACGAGCCCCCATTGCTGCAAGGTCGCTGGTAGCGCGGGCCAGCGCTTTGTACCCAACAGCCTCGGGTGGATGAATGTTCCTTAAGAAATGAACAGTTTCGAGAAATGCGTCGGTGGTGACGACCCAGTTTGCACCACGCCGTAGTCGAACGACAGCCGCGTCGTCGCCCATCCCCACACGGACTGCGGCGCCAGGACTATGAATCGATGCGGGGAACTTCAGGCGTACCCGTTCGATCAGTGTTTCTTCACTGGACATAGGTACAGTTGTCAAAAACCGTTTCCGCATGGTCTCATAGTATCAACAATAAGGTTTGTGGATGACCGGATATAAGGTTTCTAAATCTATCGGATTGGCAAAAAAGGGTTGACTCTCCCCACGACCAAACCATAGACTGTCTTGGGTTTCGGACTAGGCCTCTCGGTTCAAACGGTCGGTGGCATTGCTTTAAGTTGCCGTTCAGGGGATGTGCGGTAACAACCCTCAAGAAAACGAATATTTTTGTAATTGCATGTTTTTGACCATGAAGCCAGAAGCATATACATTTTTTGTTGCCTCCAACCGGAAGGGATCCTTCCGCAAGATCACTTTGCCCGTGTACGTACTGCATCTTCTG
>Ga0265316_10003771_pt1 | contig 15244 bp, 13 predicted proteins | sample 4522metaG_FD_202092 | JGI IMG/M metagenome (GOLD analysis project Ga0265316, IMG submission 202092) | Rhizosphere microbial communities from Carex aquatilis grown in University of Washington, Seatle, WA, United States - 4-5-22 metaG | ecosystem: Host-associated > Plants > Roots > Rhizosphere >...
TTCAAGATGCAACTGGTGCTGGCGGCGGACCAGGCGGGGATTTCCCCGGCGGCGCTGGGGGCCATCGCCGAACCGCTTCTGCGCGATGTTCTCTCGAAGGCTGAGATGTCCAGTTTGGATGACTGGCGTTCCCTTTTGGATTCCTGGGCGTCTCTGAGTGCGAGGGGCGTCGAAGAGAAATTCGAAGAGCGATGAAACGCCGGACCGTTCTCGCCAGCCTTGCCGCGGCAATCTCCGGAATCCCGCGCCGCCTTCTCGCGCAGGGCAGTCCGTCGTTCAGCGTGGATGTGCGCATGGTGGAGGTCTACGCCACCATTCTCGACGAGCACGGCCACTTCGTAGACGGACTCGGGCGGGACGGGTTCGAAGTCCGCGACGAAGGGCAACCGCAAACCATCGTGGATTTTGGGGGCACCTCCGACCCGCTGGCCTGCGCCATCCTGCTCGACACCACCGGGAGCATGGAGAGTGTGCTGCCGCAGGTGCGGTCGTCGATCCTGGAATTCATCGACAAGCTGGGCCCGCAGGAATCGATCGCCATTTACACTTTCGACACGGGATTGAGGCTCAGGCAGGAGTTCACCACCGACAAGCTGGCCGCCCGCCGCGCGGTCATGCGCACGCGCGCCGGCGGAGAGACGGCGCTGTTCGACGCTCTGGCGCAGACGGCACACGAGATCGCGAAGCGGAAAGGGAAGAAGGTGATCGTGCTGTTCACCGACGGCGAGGACAACGCCAGCGCGCTGAATGCGGTGGCGGCCGAGAACAGCGCCCGAAAAATCGGCGTGCCGGTATACACCATCGCCGAGGGGGACGCCCGCCAGTCCAAGAGCCTCATCGAAACCCTGCGCGACATTGCGCGTAAGACCGGCGGAGCGGCGTTCGAGGTCCGGAAACCCGCCGACGTCAGCGCGGTGTTCGATGAAATCGCCAACGCTCTGAAGCACACCTACCTGCTCTCCTACAAGGCTCCGCCCGCGAACGAACATCGCTGGCGCACCATCCAGGTATCGCTCCGCCAAACGGGCAAGTACAAGATCCGGGCGAAGCAGGGCTATTTCCCGGACTGAGGGCGGCTCTAACGGGCGACAGACCCCCGGCCGGCCGAACCGTCGCCCGCGACTTAATTGGGGCGCAAGGTACCGTTACTCACAAATAACTCTAAGTACTATTCATGTTAATCACTTGCGGGTATACTCTAAACCTCGGGAGCGGCCCTTCGAGGCCAGCCCAAGGGGAGAACCTCAATGTTGCGTGCCGGCGCGTTGGCTGCCAACGTTTTCGTCTTCGCTTCGCTGCTGGGGGCAGCCGCGCTCGACATTCCGGTCGCGCCCAACGCTAGCCTGGGATGCACGGCGAACCTTGGAAATTTCAACTTTGCGGCGGTCAACTGCCCGTCCAGCCCATTTCTCATCTCTGTACTGAGGAACGGTCTGACCATCGGCTTCACCGCACCGGACTCCGCCACCCGCGACTTGTCGACGCTCGACTCGCTTACCGTTGGCCTCTCGGTGGCGGACAATCCAGGCCTTTTCGGCAAACAGTTCGATGCTCTCTCGGAAGGCGGTTCCGTCTACCTGGAGGTCGACGGTTCGCAGTTCCTGCTGGGAGATTTCGGCGGCGGTAGCACGGGGCTCAATGCGGATCCCATCGCGAGCCCGCTGGGGCTGACCCTGAGCGTGGCGCCTGGCGATCTGACCGCCGTGTTTGCGGCGCTGAAATCGGCGGACTTTGTGTTCGGCATCAAAGTGGCCAGAACCTCTGGCGATTTCGAAGTCATTAACCCCGCTGGCGCCAGGGCAGAACTCGAAGGCATCGCGCCCGAGCCGGCGACGCTCAGCTTGATTGGCATCGGCCTGGTCAGCCTCTGCGCGCTACGACGACGCCGGGCGGTCCGCTAGGACTTCGGACGTGGCGCACGTGGGGCAGGATCGCATCCTGTGCGCCGGTTGCCAACCCGCCGCAGGTTGACAACCTAGGCTGAAGGCCGCGGGGCCTACCTCAAGTTGTACTTCTTCATCTTGTAGCGCAGGGTGTCCCGCGTGATGCGCAGCAGGCGCGCGGCCTGCGTCTGGTTGCCGGCGGTCTTGTCCAGGGCGCGGGCCAGCAACTGCCGCTCGTTATCCACCAGCGACATGCCGTTCTCGGGAATCTCGAAGGCTTGCGGCAGGGCCGCGTCCAGTTCCCCGTCCGAGCGGCCGATCGTAATCGGCAGGCTGGCCGCCGTGATCAGCGAGGACTCCTCCAGGATCATGGCCCGCTCGATGGCGTTGCGCAGCTCGCGGACATTGCCAGGCCAGTCGTGCGCCGTCATCAGCCGCTCCGCCTCCGGCGTCACGCCCTCGATGCGCCGCTTGAACTTGCGGTTGTAGTGGGCGATGAAGAACGCCGCCAGCGCCGGGATATCTTCGACGCGGTCCCTGAGCGGCGGAATCACGATCTGAATCACATTCAAGCGGAAGTAAAGATCCTGGCGGAACGCGCCTTCCTTCACGGCCTCGCGCAGGTTCTTGTTGGTGGCCGCGACGAACCGCACGTCGACTTGGATGTCCTTCAATCCGCCCAGGCGGCGGAAGCTCTGGTCTTCGAGCACCCGCAGGAGCTTGGTCTGCAGCGTCAGCGGGATCTCGCCGATCTCGTCCAGGAAGAGCGTGCCCTTGTCGGCCAGCTCGAACAGGCCGCGCTTCTGCGCGCGAGCGTCGGTGAAGGCGCCCTTCTCATAGCCGAACAGCTCGCTTTCGAGCAGCGTCTCCGGAATGGCCGCACAGTTGATGGCGATGAACGGCTCGGCCTGGCGGGCGCTTTCGTAGTGCAGCGTCTTGGCGACTAGGTCTTTGCCAGTCCCGTTCTCACCTTCGAGCAGGACGGTGGTGGCCTCGCTGGCGGCCACCTTCTTGACGAAGCTCAGGACCCCGCGCATCGCCGGAGAATCGGCGATCACTTCGCGCTTGATCGGCGTCATCTCTTCGGTGATGTCCTTAATGGTGGCAACCAACCCCTGGACCTTCCCGTTTCCGTTCGAGATGTGCGACGTCTTGATCAGGACCAGGCGCTCGCGCCCGTCGTCGGTGTGAAGGCGCACCATGCCGTGGGGGACATCCTGGCCGGAGGCGAGGCCTTCGACGAGACCGCAACCCGGTTCACATTCGCTACAGCGAAATACTTCGCGGCAGTTGTGTCCGACCATATCGTCGGCAGCCACGCCGAACAGGCGCTCCGCAGCCCGGTTCATTCCGGTGATCGAATGGCTCTGGTCGTATAGGACCAAGGCGTCCGAGAGCTGATCGAAAACGGTTTCCAGGACATGCGCTTGCTGCCACTCTGGCAATAGTTTAGACACTAGAGTTTCGCCCGCTCCTGGTCCTATTCTACCACTGGGTGGGTGATTTCACCCAAGTCAATGCCACAGGGGGCTGCGAGGCGGAGGTTGGACGCCCGCTCAGAACCGTGACCGCCAGGGAGCGGACTCCAGCCTGCAAGGGCGGCCTGGCGCCGCCCCAGGGTTGATCGTTCCAGGCCCGCGCGGGGCTTGCGCCCCGCTGCTGGGGCAGCTTGCGCACTTCTCAAGCCGGCTGGGTGTTGCGAGGCCACCCGGGAGTCATTCCGACTCGCTTTGAAACGAATAGGATAGAAACAGGCCCCTCTGTCTGAAACTGTGGCCAGACGATTGCATGTTTGAACAGCCGGAGGCACGATGAACAAATTGAAGTTCGTTATACCCGTATTGGTATTCGTGGGGGGCCTGATCATTCCGGCGACGCAATCGTTCGCGAAGCCCGAGTACACCAAGGCGACCGGCGCCAAGTGCACTGTCTGCCACAGCAAGGGCAAAGAGCTGAACGCCGTCGGTGAGTGCTACAAGACCAAGAAGGACCTGAAGGTCTGCGAGGCGAAGTAGGCCCGCGGTAGTAAGCGGCAAGACGGGGAATATGGAGATAGTTCAAATCACGCTTACGGACGCGTCTTACGCGAGCTCGCTGCGCGAGATGTTGGAGCGCGGCGGGGTGCGCGAGGTGCGTCAGGTCGAGGCGCCGGACCAGGGCCTCGACGGTGTAATCGTGGTGGACCCGGATGCGTTGGACCGTCTGCCATTCCCACTCGACAACCCCGAGCGGATCGTCCTGATTACCAGTAACGATCCTCAGCACTTGTCTAGCGCCTGGAACGCAGGCATCCGCTCGGTGGTTTTTAGCCAGGACCCGCTGGCGACCGCGGTACTGGCCATCATGGCGGTGGAGCTCCGTGCTCCCCGTGACTCGCGCTGCGCGGCTTCACACGCCGTGGCACACACCCTGGCGGGGCGCGACAGGAAGGGGGGCTGAGATGAGACCGACACTGGACCAGTTGGAAGCCGCTGTGCGCAACCGGATCTGTTCTATCTGCGCCAAGCGGACCGTGGAAGGACTTTGCGGGGACCAGGAACCCGAGCGCTGCTCGTTGTTCACCTTGTTCCCACTGGTGGCGCAGGCCGTCCTGGCCACCGATTCCGACGATCTGCAGCCGTACATTGACGCCATTCACGAGCACGTCTGTTCGGTTTGCATCGATCAAAGACTAGACGGAACCTGTCCGCAGCGGGACCAGCAGCTATGCGCTCTGGATTCCTGTATGCCCCAGGTCATCGAAGCTATGGAGGAGGCACTCGGCCGGCCATTACGCTCCGAAAGGGCGGCGCCCATCGAGGCGCAGTAGCCGAACCGAGGCCTGAAGCACACATTATGTTGACAAGCTATGCTCCGCACATCGCGGTTTGGGCAGTTTTGACTACGATTGTCGTAATCCTGGCTATCTACAGGCGCCGGCTTGACATGAGGGTCGATGAGACGATCCACGTTTTGGATGCCGAGGCCGGGAGCATTCCGCAGCAGGAAGAGGTCTCGAAGAAGCTGATCGTGATCGACAGGTGGGGCAAAATCCTCACCGTGGTAGCCGTTCTCTATTTGTTGGGAATCGCTGCTGCGTATGTTTACAGCTCCTTTAACGACACCAGCGTCAAACTAGGCTAGACTGGTTGGTTTATGCGTTTCCCCATCGTCCTCGCGGCCGTGGGGTTCGCCTTTTGGGGATCGGTATCTCTTAGCCTTGCGCAATCGTCCGAAGCGTGCGCCGACTGCCACGCGGACCAGATCAAAAAGATCCAGGGCACTGCGCACGCCGACGTCGGGTGTCCCACCTGCCACCAGCGGCACGAGACCTACCCGCACCCCGCTGGCGTACCTAAGCCACAATGCTCCCTATGCCACGCCGCCATCGTGGGCGAGCACGCCGCCAGCGTTCACGGCCAGGCGCTCAAGCACGGTAACCAGGCGGCTCCCAACTGCGATCTCTGCCACGGCGGTCCGCACGAGATCAAGGACACCAAGTCGGAGACCTTCCGGCAGGGCGTGCCCGATCTGTGCGGGATGTGCCACGCCGACATCGCCGATCAGTACAAGGCCAGCGTGCACGGGAAGGCGGTGGCCAAGGGAATCGCCGAGGCGCCGGTCTGCACCACCTGCCACGGCGAGCACGAAATCCTATCTCCCAAGAACGTCCGGTCCAGTGTGAACGCGGCTCACATCCGCGACACCTGCGGCCAGTGCCACGGGAACGTGCAGCTCTCGAAACGTTTCGGCTTTCCCTCCGACCGGATGGTGAGTTTCGACGCCTCCTTCCATGGCCTCGCGGCCCGGGCGGGCTCGCAGTCGGTTGCCAACTGCGCCAGTTGCCACGGCGTCCACAACATTCTGCCCTCCTCGGATCTCCACTCCACGGTCAATCCCAGAAACCTGGCCGCTACTTGCGGTCACTGTCATCCCGGAGCGGGGACCCGGTTTGTCATCGGCACCGTGCATGCGCTCCCCGGCCGCGGCGAGCCGCCGGCAGTACGTTGGGCGCGGATCGGCTATTCGATTCTCATCCCGCTGACGATCGGCCTCATGCTGCTGCACAATGGCGGCGACTGGGTTCGCAAGCTGCGGCTCCGGCGTTTCCGCTCGGCGGGGCAGGCGCCTCCTCCCGTGGTTGCGGCGCGCCATCGCGAGATCCGTATGTACCGCTTCGAGCGCATACAGCATGCGCTTCTGGTGCTGTCCTTCACCACCCTGGTCTGGACCGGCTTCGCGCTCAAGTATCCGGACCACTGGTGGGCCAGCATCCTGGTGATGTGGGAGCACGACTTCCCGGTGCGCGGCGTAGTGCACCGCATCGCTGCGGCGGTGATGATGGCGGTGGCCGCGACGCACGCGGTCTCGCTGATCTCGAGCGGACGGCTGCGCCGCCACTGGAAACAGCTTTGGCCGCGGCGCAACGACGTGACCGAGGCGCTCTTCGGCTTCGCTTATAACCTGGGGCTGACGAACCGGCGCCCCTACATCTCCTCCCACAGCTACATCGAGAAGGCCGAGTATTGGGCCGTCGCCTGGGGAACCGTAATCATGGGACTGACCGGCGTCATGCTCTGGGCCAACAACCTCACCTTGCGGTTCCTGCCCAAGCTGGCGCTCGATGTCGCCACCGCGATCCATTTCTACGAAGCCGTGCTCGCGTCGCTGGCCATCGTGGTCTGGCATTTCTACTCCGTCATTTTCGATCCCGACGTCTATCCGCTCGAGACCGCGTTCCTTACGGGAGTGTCGGTCAAGGAGCATGAGGCGGAAGACGAGACGGACACCGACTCTCAGACCGAGGAACATCAGCCACAATAGAACTTATGCGCCTGCGCTCCTGGATGTACCCGCTCGTGTACCTCAGCCAGAACTGGATCAGCCGCGCCGGCGTGATCCTGGTGACCACGGCCGTGGTCCTGTGGCTCTTCCTGCTGCCCACCAGCATGCGCGGCGAGGTTCAGTATCCCTACATCGGGATCCTGGCCTTTCTGATCCTGCCCGGCGTCTTCTTCGCCGGACTGTCGCTGATCCCGCTCGGCATCTGGCTGCACATCCGCGTGGAGCGGAAGGCCGGGCGATACCCGCTCACCTATAATCCGCTCACTCTGCAAACGCCGGAACTGCGCAAGCTGATGTGGTTCGTGGGCGTCACCACCATCGCCAATCTCGCCATCGGCAGCCAGTTCACCTACCGCGCCATCGCCTACATGGACAGCGTCACGTTTTGCGGGAAGACCTGCCACTCGGTGATGCAGCCGGAGTTCGCCGCCTACCAGAACTCGCCTCACTCTCGCGTGGAATGCGTGGCCTGCCACATCGGCCCAGGAGCGTCCTGGTTCGTACAGAGCAAGCTCTCAGGCCTCGGCCAGGTGTTTGCCGTCATCCTGAACACGTACCCGCGGCCCATTCCCACGCCGGTCCACAACCTGCGGCCCGCGCGCGAAACGTGTGAGGCTTGCCACTGGCCGCAGAAGTTCGTCCAGGACCGGCTCGAGATCATCGACAAGTACACCGACGACGAGCACAACACGCTCACCAAGACCGTCCTGCTGATGCACATCAGCGGCGGCGGCGAGCATCCCGGGATTCACTTCGCGCATATGGCGCCCGGCGTCGCCATTTCCTACAATCCCGCCGACGAGAGCCGCCAGACGATTTCGCGGGTCGAGTACCACAACAGCGCGACCGGCCGCACGACCGTCTACATCTCGACCGACGCGAAGCCAGGCTCGCTCAAGAATCTGCCACTCCGCCAGATGGATTGCATGGATTGCCACAACCGCCCCACCCACACCTTCCAGACGGCCGATCACGCGGTGGATCTCGCCATGGACAACGGCGCCATCTCGCCCGCGCTGCCGTTCATCAAGAAGCTTGCCGTCGAAGCGTTGCAGAAGCCATACAAGTCGCAGGCCGAAGCGGACGCCGGGATCACCGCCGCGATCGAGAGCAATTACAAGACCAGCGATCCCGCGGGGGTCGGCCGCGCCGCGCACGCCGTGGTCGCTATCTACGACCGCAACGTGTTCCCCAACATGCACATCACCTGGGGAACGTATCCCAACAACCTGGGTCACCTGGATCAGGTGCATGGCTGCTTCCGTTGCCATGACGGCGGCCACACCAGCGCCGACGGCCGCACGATTCCCAACGACTGCGAGACCTGCCACAAGATGCTGGCCGTCGAGGAAGCAAACCCGAAAATCCTGACCGACCTGGGGCTGACCGCGCCGCGACCGTAAGAGCGAGCGCCGCCTTCCTCCAGCACTGCCGACGTGGCGCAGGCACTCGTGCCCAATGCCACTTAGTTTTCGCAACCGTGGGGCAGGACTCCAGTCCTGCAGCGGGTCTCCAGACCCGCCCCCGTCCAACTTCCTGAAATCAAGGAAGCCGGATGTGGACGTCCGGCGCAGCTCTGGAGAGCCGCAACACTCCGGCTGTCCGCATCTGGGAGAACTAAGTGGCATTGGGTTGGCAACCTGCGGCGGGTTGGTGACCCGCCTGTAGTCTTCGCTCCACAGGTTGGCCGGGCGCCGGTTCGCAACCGTTCGCAACCGGCGCGCAGGATGCCGTCCTGACCGCGACCGTCAAGGAGCCGCTCAGGGCGCGGTGGTCGAGGCGCGAGATGCCGCGGGCTTCAGCGACACGCCAAGCCTCGCGATCCCGGTGAGAATCACCGGATCCCGCTGGGCTTCGACCTCGTCGCCGCGCTCGACGCCCAGCGACTGGTTGAAGATCTCGCTCTTGAGGCGGCTCGAGATCCACTCCCGCTCGCTCGACCATTCGGTCACCGCCGGGCGTATGTTGCGGGCCGAGAGATAGAGCTGAAGTTCGTCGAGGGCCGCGGGCGTGACTTCGAAGTCCGCGGTGATGCCGGGGTGGTGCTGCACGTAGTCGGTGGCGAATTGAGTGAAGGCGCCGCTGGCCTCGAGGACCATCCGGAAACGGGTCATCGGTTCCGGGGCTGCCTCGAAATCCGGCCGGATGCCGCCGCCGCCGCGCACCAGGCGGCCCGAGTCGGTGCGGAAATCCTTCTTCGTCTCCGCGCTGACCGAGACCACCTGCGACGCCTCCAGCGGCTTCTGAATCGAGCGTCCGCTGGGTGTGTAGTAATAAGCCGTGGTGAGCGCGAGGCCCGCTCCGGAGGAGAGGGGGTAGACGTTCTGGACCAGCCCCTTGCCGAAAGTTGTCTCGCCTACGATGACGGCCCGGTCGTGGTCCTGCAGCGCGCCGGCCACGATCTCCGATGCGCTGGCGCTCTTTTCGTTGACCAACACCGCCACCGGAAAAGTGTACGGCGACGAGTCCTTCGGGACGCTCTCCTGGCTGGCCTGAAAGGACCGGCCGCGCACGCTGAGGAGGCTCGCCTCGGGTTTTAGAAAGAGCGAAGCCGTTACGAGTGCCGCGGGAAGAACGCCGCCGGGATTGTTCCGCAGGTCGAGCACCAGGCCCTGCAGCGCGTTCCCCCCCAGGCCGTCGATGGCCGTTTTGATTTGCGCGCCGGTGTCGGCGTCGAAGCTGGTAACGCGCACGTAGCCGATGCCGGGCTTGAGCAGGAAGGCGCGCTCGACGCTGGGGGACTGCAGCTCGGCGGGCGTGAGCGTGAACTCGAGAATGCGGACATTCCCCGGTTTGCGTACCGCGAGGCGGGCCTGCTTCTGACGCGCTTCGCCGAGGACCTGGATGATCTGTTCGATCTCCAGCCGCTCCAAAGGGTAGTTGTTGACGGCCAGGAGCTCATCGCCCGGGCCGAGTCCCGCTTTCTGCGCCGGCGTGCCGGGCAGCACCTGGAGCACGATCACGCGGCCGGGCAGCACCGAGACGATGCTGCCGAAGCCCTTGCGCGTCGAGGTCTCCATTTCCTTGAGCTGCGTGAATTGGTCCGGGTCAAGGAACACGCTGTGCGGATCGAGGCGGCGCAGCATCCCGGGAATGGCGCCCTGGTAAAGCGCTTTCTCGGGAGCCACCGGGTCGGCGGCCTCGCGTTCGACAACGGCGTAAACGTCGATGAACTTCTTCATCTGCTCCATGACGTCGTCGGAAGCGGCGGGCGGCGGCGGGAGCAGCAGCAGCGCGGGTATGAGCCAAAACATCCTCAGTCCAGTGTACTGGATGGGCTTCGGGTTGCGCCGCCGAGCAATATACCGTATACTCCATTGACATAGGCTAGAAACCAATGTCGAACCCTCAAGATCAATACAAGTTGGGCACGCTGGCCCTGCACGCGGGCCAGGAAGCCGACCCTACCACCAACGCGCGTGCGGTGCCGATCTATGCCACGAGCAGTTACGTGTTCCGCTCGACGGAGCAGGCGGCGAATCTGTTCGCGCTGAAAGAATTCGGCAACATCTATTCGCGGCTGATGAACCCGACCAACGACGTGCTGGAGAAGCGGCTCGCCGCTTTGGACGGAGGCGCCGCCGCGCTGGCTTTCGCGAGCGGGCAGGCGGCCGAGACAGCGGCGATCCTCACCATCACCCACGCCGGGCAGAACTTCATTTCCGCCACCAGCCTGTATGGCGGCACCTGGACGCTGTTCACGCAAACGCTCAAGAAGCTGGGAATCGAGGTTCGGTTCTTCGATCCGAAGCATCCCGAGCAGATCGACAAACTGGTGGACGCCAACACCCGCCTGGTCTACCTGGAAACCATCGGCAACCCGAAGAACGATGTGGTGGACTTCCGCCGTATCACCGATATCGCGCACAAGCACGGGCTTCCGGTGATCGCCGACAACACGTCGCTGACGCCGGCGCTGTTCCGGCCCATAGAACATGGCGTCGATATCGTGGTTTATTCGACCACGAAGTTCTTGGGCGGCCACGGGACCCACGTCGGCGGCGCGATCGTGGACAGCGCGCGGTTCCCCTGGGCGGACAATCCGGAGAAGTGGCCGGAGTTCACGGCGCCCGATCCCGCCTACCACGGGGTGGTGTTCACCGAAGCGTTGAAGCCCATCGGCAATATCGCCTACATCATTCACGCGCGCACGCACTGGCTGCGGGACACCGGAGCGTGCATGAGCCCGTTCGCGGCGTTCCTGTTCCTGATCGGCATCGAGACTCTGCACGTGCGCCTCGAACGGCACGTTGAAAACGCGCAGGCGGTGGCGGAGTTTCTGGAGAAGCACCCGGCGGTGGCGTGGGTGAACTATCCGGGCCTGCCTAGTCATCCGGATCACGAGCGGGCGAAGCAGTACCTGCCGAAGGGCGCGGGCGCCATCGTCGGCTTCGGGGTCCGCGGCGGCGCGGAGGCGGCGGTGCGCTTCATCAACAGCGTGAAGCTGGCGAGCCACCTGGCCAACATCGGCGACGCGAAGACGCTGGTGATTCATCCGGCTTCGACGACGCATTCGCAACTCACTGTTGCTGAGCAGGCAGAGACGGGTGTGACGCCGGAGTTTATCCGCATCTCGGTGGGGATCGAAGACATCGCGGACATCAAGGCCGACCTGGACCAGGCGCTGGCGGCCTCGCAGGCGGTGGCGGCGGGGGCGTAGGGGGACGGGATGTGGCGCGTCAGCGCCAAGCGCCTCTAGTGCCCAAGGCGTCACCGCGGACGGTTCAACTACCCGGACGAAGACCTGTAGCGCGCCTCCGCTAATGCACAACCGCGCCTTGGGCGCTTTACGGCCAAATGATGGATCGGCGGTGACAAGCCGCCTTCCCGGGAGCGATCCGGTTAGGCTGAAAATGTGGCTGGGCCGAAACCCATCAGCAGGACACCAAGTCCGCGAATGGATCGCCTCTGCATGGGCGCAATCATCCCGCGCTTCCTTGCACGTTGATTGTGCCTGGGGCATAAAAGAGAGTTTGAGCCCGGTGTTCGGACGGCGGACATCCCGCGCGGCCACGTGGCTGATCAGTCAGGCCGCCCAACTCGTGCAGGGCTTCGATCGGATGGAGGGTGGCGGCTTTGATGGCCGGCAGCAGGCCGGCGACGAGGCCGACGGTTTCGAGCAGTAGCGTCGAAGCCAGGATGGCGAACCGCGAGATGCCGACGTGGATCTCGGCCGCGCCGCTGGTGTCCCGGAACAGCGATATCCGGAACCTTCAGTTCGCGTATGGCGGCCGGTGCGGGGCCGCAGTTCAGGCGGTTTTCGGGCGGCCGCCCTTTCGGCAGCGGTGCCGTCACCCTTCGAGTTCGAAGGTGTGAGGGGTGCGGGTGCCAGCCTTCAGGTACGAAGACAGGCGATTGAGCAACTGGAGGTCGGCGGCGAAATGCGCCCGGTGGAGAACGATCGTGCGCGCCATCCATTGGTAAAGATCCCGGGCTTCTTCGGCAAGCCGGCGCGCCTCGGCCGACGAGGGCGACTGGCTCGCGAAGTCCCGCTCTAGAAGCGAGCAATAGAGCGGGACCAGGGTCTCGGCCTCGGCGTAAGCCTGCGTGCCGACGGCCTGGCGTAGACGGGCGGCGATCTCCGTGAGAGTCGGCATGGGTTTCAAGCCAGAGAGTTGGTGGCGGTGGGGCCGCTCGACGAGCCGCTCGAGCTGTTCATGGCGTAGAACAGATTGCTGATCACGGTGTATTGCTGCTCCATCGAGGAAATCAGAGAGTCGGCCGCGACCATCTGCTGGGTCAGGCTGGTCTGGAGCTGGTCTACCTTTGCCTGCTCGGTCGCCATCCGGGTGTTGTCGTTGGTGACCCGGGTCTGGTTGTTGGTGATCGCGGACGTCAGGATGCCTCGAGTCGCGTCCTCGACCGAGGTCATCGTGTCGGTTGCGTTCTTGAGGAAGCCGGTGGTGGTGCCGTCCCCAAGAAAAGAGGTGATGGCGCTCATATGTTGCAGGGCGTTGCCGAGGAACGTCCCTTCGTCGAAGCCCAGATGGCCGTCGAGCGTCTTGTCGAAGGTGATGCCCAGATCCGCCAGCGATGAGATGGGATTCCCGCTCTGAAGATAGCTGGTCAACTGATTCAGAGAGTTTTGCAGTTGATATACGATGGGCTGGCCGCTCAGAGCGCTCGACGACTGGCCGCGGATCTGTTTCAGGTCGTCCGCCGCCGAGTTATAAGAGTTGACGAAGCTCTGAAGGGCATTGGAGATCGTTTCGGATTGGTGCGTCAGCGTGATCGAGGTTGCCTGGCCGGCCGTGCTCTGAGCCAGCATGGTGACACTAAGCCCCGGCGCGAGGGTTACGGTCCGGGAATCGCTCGAGACCGTTTGGCTCGATCCGTTCGGCTTAAAGGTGGCCAGGCTGCCCCGCACCTGCTCGGTCATCAGAGGTGTATAGACGGGCTGATGGCGCGTATCGGTCGTGACGGCGTTCAACTGGATCGCCACATTTCCCAGCTTGGAGTTCTCGAGGGACAAGCGATAATCCGGCGACGAGGATGACCCGAGGTTCACGAGCGTGGCGTTCACCCCCGCGGCGCTGCCGTTGACGGCGTTGGCGAGGGCGTACAGCGTGTTGCCGGTGGGGGTGATGGAGTAGGTCGAGCTCCCGACAGTCAAACGGTAGTTGGTGGCCGTGCTCAGGCTGGTCAGCGTGGGGTCGGTGACCTTGAGCACCCCGGTGTCCGAGCTCTGGTCGGTGGTGTAGCCTCCCAAAGCGGTCACTTCGATCGAATACACGCCCGCCATGGCGCCATCGGTCACGGCGGCGTTGGCGATCTTGGGATCCGAGACATCGGCGTTGAACGAGCCGCTTCCCACGGCGGTCGTCAGAGCCCCCACCGAATCGGAGAGGGAAGAGAACTTGGACTGCAGATCGTCCAGGACCGTGGCCTGGCTGTTGAGGGCGGTGATATCCGTGTTGATCTGCGTGATGGGCAGGCCGGCGATCGCCACCGCGCGGGTGATGACGTTCTGGAAGTCTATCGCGTATCGGCTGGTGCCGGTGAAGCTGAGGGTATTGGTCGGAGTCGTGCTGCTAGTGGCCATAACGGATCAAGCCGGGCGGATCGTGGGAGACGAACCGCCCGGCCTCCTGTAGTAATGGTTCGTAACGGCCGCTAGCTGCGGCGGCCGCTATCCGTGGTTACTGGCCCCGCAACAGAGTCAGCACGGCCTGCGGGGCCGAATTGGCCTGCACCATGGCCGCAATGGCCGACTGCTGCAGGACCTGAGCTTTGGTGAGGTTCGCCGCTTCGGAGGCCATGTCCGCGTCGCGCACGCGCGACTCGGCGGCCGCCAGGTTCGACATCTGCGATTCGGCCAGGCCGATCGCGTAGTTCAGGGTGTTCTGGGCCTTGCCGACGTTGGCTTGTGCGGAGCCCAGAGCCGTAACCGCGCTGGTGACCGCGGCGATGGCGGCGGTTGCGCCCTGCTGGGTCGAGACGTCCAGCGTGCTGCCGCCGGCCAGGACTCCGGCCGTGACGCTCGTTCCCTGGGCCGCCACTCCACCCACTCCGGAGTTATCGCCCGTGCTTCCCACGCTGACCTGGAAGCCGGCCAGCGAGCTGACGAAGTTGATCTTCTCGGTACCGGTGGAGTCGTCCTTGACCGCCACCACCGACTGGAGGGTCGGAAGGTTGGTCTGCTGGAGCGCGGTGTTGATGGCCTGGATCGCTGCGTCGATGGACGCGCCGGTCCGGGTCGTCCCGCTGTTGGCCAGCATGATGGTCTTCGTCTGCAACTGGCCGCTGGAGTTGGTGGCCGAGACCGTGATGGCCTGGTCGTCGGCGCCGTTGGCGAGCGGCGTGAAGCTCAGGCTGGCGGAGGTGGCGCCGCCCGAGGTAACTACGTTGGCGTTGGGAGCGCCGACGGTGTAGTCGGCGGTGGTAAATGTGGCTCCGCCGGTTCCGAAGCCCACGTCCTGCATGGAGCCGTTGGTCGACGTCTCCGCAAGCCCCAGGGTGGCGGCGGCATCGTTGGTGGAAGCGCTGATGGTGACGTTGGAACTGGCTCCCGCCGTGCCGGACGATATCTCCACGGTGTTGTCCGTGGTGACCCCGGCGGTCACGCCAAGAGTGGTCAGTTGGGTCGCGATTTCGCCCGCCACCTGGGCCGCTGTCCGGGTGCCGTGCGTCAAGGTGACGTGTGCGGAGCTGCCGTCGATCGAGAAGGTCAGGGTGTCGTTGCCGGCGCCGATGGTGTACCCGGAGGTGGCATCCGCGCCGGTGGCCGTGGCGGCCGAGAAGCCCAGGGTTGCGGCCGCGTTGCCCGCTACCGCCACCGAAGAAGTGGTCGGCGTGGCCAGGCCGGTGGTCAGAGAGGCGATGGCGATCTTTCCGTTGCCGTCGACGTACGCCATGCCGCCGATGAGCTGACTGTTGATGTCGTTGACGATCGACGCTTTCGTCTGCGTGGCTCCGCCGGTGAGGGTGATGGTCTGAGCAGGCGCGCCGTTGATGGCGACATCGAGCTGGTTGAAGTTGGTGTCGATGTTAAAGGTTGCCGCGGAGCCCTCGTTAGCCCCGGCGGTCTGCGCGGTGCT
>Ga0265316_10003772_pt1 | contig 15243 bp, 16 predicted proteins | sample 4522metaG_FD_202092 | JGI IMG/M metagenome (GOLD analysis project Ga0265316, IMG submission 202092) | Rhizosphere microbial communities from Carex aquatilis grown in University of Washington, Seatle, WA, United States - 4-5-22 metaG | ecosystem: Host-associated > Plants > Roots > Rhizosphere >...
GGGAAGAACTCGCGTGTCCAAGCGGGAGGCTCAATCGCGAAATGCGGCACAGATTTGCCGCCGGCCACGCCGATCCGCGGATGAGCGGCGAAAATGGCGAGGGCGCTTTCCAGATAATCGGGCGCGAGCACGTTGTCGTCGTCGACCAGCACGGCGTATTCGGTGTCGGCCGCGCGGAATCCGCACTGCCGGGCGGCCGTGAGTCCGAGTTGCGGCTCCCGGATCACGCGTGCATGGGGATGCCAGCCAAGGTCCAGTTGGGCCAAAAACGCCGGATCGGCGCTCGCGTTGTCCACGATGACGAGCTCCCACAGCGTCGTCGGCAGCGTTTGCGCGCGCAATCCGGCCAAGGCGCGCGTGAGGCGGTCTGCGTGCGGATTGTGCGTTGGAATGATGATAGAGAGGTTCATTCCGATCGCGTAGCTGGACCCGGGATGGCGGGGGAGCCGGCGAGGCGTTGGCGAAAGCGGTCAACCGAGGTTTCGACCAGCGTGTGAAAGAAGGCGGCGAACCCCACGGCCAGCCCGGCGGCGAGAAGTCCGGCGGAGAACGGATGACTCGCGGTGGCGATCTGCCAGGCGCAGGGGAGCAACATCACATGCCCTATGTAGACGGGATAGGACAGCTCACCAATCCAGCGGTCCGCGCGCAGTCGGCCGGTGGCGCGAAAAAGCCAGGGCACGGCGGCGGCGAAGGCGGCCACGATGATGAGTTCCTCCGCCTTCGAGTAAATGACCAGCGCCACCACCACGGTGACCAGGACGGTGCGCGCCACGTTGTCCAGATCGGCCGCGGTTTTCGGCACGCCTTGGCGCGAGTACCAGCGGTACGCGAGGATGCCGGCAATGAACACGCCCAGTTCCGATGGGAAAAAGCGGTAGGTCCAGGGATCGGCGTGTCCAAACGCCGCGTAGGTGGCCGCTCGGATGACAAGGCTGGCAACAATCGCGGTTGTGAGCCAGCGCGTGCTCCGGCGCACGAGCCACGGAGCCAACGCGTAAAACATCAATTCGAGGCTCAGGGTCCACGCCTGCGGAATGACGATGAATTTCCAGGCGGGGATCAAGGCCGCGGATACCGCATGCGGAGTGAAAACGAGGTGGCCGCTGGCGGGATCGAGCGCGGTGAAAACGGTGACGTCCTGACCGATGACGGTGAGGTTGACCAAGCCGAGGAATGCCTCCGCCGGCCAGCCCATGTGTGGCGCCTGTTCGTGCCACGTCGCCAGTGCCGGCGGAAAGCTGGAGGGGGAATATGTGTTCCAGCCGGCGTTGAAGCTCAGGGCGAGCGTGGCCAGCAGCACGGCGTAGTAGCAGGGCGCGAGCCGCAGGACGCGGTTGACCCAGAACGCGCTCCGGCCGACCGGGGTCGGGGCGTATTTTTGGTCGAGCACGATCGCCATGTAAAAGCCCGAGATCACGTAGAACAGCTGCACCGCGAGGGCGCCGCCGGTCAAGTTCAGTCCGAACGGTGCGGGTGCGTGCGCGAAAACGACCGCGAGAGCGAGGAGAAGGCGGACAGTGCCCATAAGAACTGGCGGAGGCTTAGTTGGAGTTCGTTACGCGGCGCAGTCGTTCCCGACCGGTGTTGTGCGCCGGCAAACTGGCGGTGAGCTTAACAGGCGTTGGCGTACGACTCGCGCCGGCACGCCGACAGCGACGCTTTTCGGCGGTAGATCGGGTGCGATCACCGCGCTCGCGTCGACCATGCGGCCGTCGCCGATCGTGACGTCGCCCAGCGCGCCGACATGCGGATGTGCGGCGAACAAGCGGGTCGCTTCTGCGAGATAATCCGGTGCGAGTAGGTTGTCGTCGTCGACCAGCACCGCAAACTCGGCCTCGGTGGCGCGCAGGCCGCGCAACGTTTCCCGGAAACGCTCCAAGCCCAGATTATGCGTCGGAATGATGACAGTGAGTTTCCTCATTTCAACTGCTTCGATAGACGGCGTCGGCCCAGCGGATGCTATCGCCGGTACCTCCAAGATCGCCGAGGCGGACCAGCCGGAAACCATCGTTGTGCAGCAGGGCGAATGCGTCGGCGGCACGGCGTTGCCAGACCCAGCGGCACGCCAGAGCGGTCAGACGGACCTTCTGCCGCAGGAAGTGGGGATCAAGGAACATGGAGAAGAGGCAGCACGGCGGTGAGATTCACGGGCGTTGGCGTACGACCCGCGCCGGCACGCCGACGGCGACGCTGTCGGGCGGCAGATCATGTGTGACCACCGCGCCCGCGCCGACGACGCAGCCGTCGCCGATGGTTACACCGCCGAGCACCGTTACGCCGGCCCCCAGCCAGACATCGCGGCCGATTTTTGTCGGCCGCAGCACGTCTGGCTGCGAGCGAATGGCGACGCCTGGTGGCGGGATGGCGTGATTCGACGACAACACGGCGCAATGCATCGACAACAGCGTGTGGTCGCCAATTTCGAGACCGCCGTGGCCGTAGAGCACGCTGTAGGGACCGAGGTAGACGTGCGCGCCGAACGTCACGCGTCCGCCGTAGGCATGCACGATCACCCCTTGCGAAAAATGACAGTCGGGCCCGGCGCCAATCGTACCCGGACGCGATTGGGCGATGCCCCGGGCGAAGTCGACCCCGGCATCGAGGCGCGTGGTGGGAGGCAGGTCGATGCCGCGCCAGCGCCACCAGCAGACGCGCAGGCGGCGCGCCGCGGTGCGCAGCAGAATTGCGAGTTGGTTTAACATGGGATCGAAACGATCGGGGAGCTGGCTGGCGCCGCCGGTCAGGCTTTTGACGGGATTGCCGATTGGGGGTAGAAATCAGTCACGCTCTCGGGTGACCGGCGACCGGTCCAACGGACAATCGCGTTGCCTGACTCCTCGCTACGTTAGAAGAAAGTCGTTTGAAAGGGCTTCTCGGCAAAGACGCAGGCCGTCACCTCCGCGAGCGACACACCGCCGCGCGCGAGACCGTCATCGATGGCATTGGCGGGAAAACCGCCATCATGTTTGGGGCGCGTGAACCGCTCCTCCTGGCTGGCGGCGTCCAGCCGCCCGTCGAGCACCAATGCGGCGTTGGCGTCGTGGCCGAGATAGCCGCCGACTCAGAGGATTACTTCACGCGGAGGGTTCATACGGGTTTGCGTTGATCGACGGCGCGGGCGGGTACTTTGCTCCCGCGCATGACGGAGCTTGGATGGCCGTTGCTTGCTCCGCGCTGCCAACGCGCGTCTGGTCCAAAACGGCAGTGCGGTTCGTATTCCGAGCTGCGCCGGCGGAACCAGCCGGTGGGCCACGCGCGGAAGATCTGCGGAAGAAAAATCATGAGGTGGCAGGGACGGGAGCGGCGGTGGCACGTGTTGCCTTCCAGGACAGCGCGATCTTTTCCGCGCAATGCCAGCTGGTGATGGCCAACAAGCCCGCGCCGGTCAGGCTGGCGCCAAAGAAAACCGCAAAACCGGCATGTTGAACCCCGAAATGAGCCATAAGCTGCTGCACGGGATAGCCGTAAACATAGAGTCCATAGCTATAATCGCCGCCCAGCTTTTGCTCCCAGCCACGCAACGGCAGGTTATCCGCCAGCCAGAGCACGACCGGCGGTAACAACCAGGGGGAGAGCCAGACGTGGCCGCCAAACCGCCAGCTGGCCGCCAGCGTCAACAGGGCCAGACCGGCGATCCCGGCCGCGCGCCATCCCTTGATTCTTAGCCCTGGCCACAACGCCCAGACGACGCCAGCAGCGAAGTGCAGCACCAGCCCCTTGCCTGGCGTGTCATAGAGCCGTCCGGCGATGACCGGCAGTACGCCAGGTGCCAGGCGCCAGACGATGTGCAATGACAACAGAGACACGACGGCCGCCGTGCCAATCGTGCGCGCGCGCGTCAGCAGACAGGCGACGCCGGCCGCCGCCAGCATCAGATAACTGGCCCCTTCATAATAAAGTGTCCACAGAGAGCCATTCCAATCGCCCGGCCAGGGGACAGAAGCGAGCATGCTCCCGATGCAGACCTGAGTACGAGGCCGAAAAAGATTATGCCCGATGTATCCCAACGGCGAGGGAGTCTGCGACCAATAGCCGCCGGAGTTTCCCGGCGTGGTGGTGTAAACCAGCGGAGCAATCACGCAGGCGGTGACGATCAGGCAAACCCAAAGGGCCGGCACGAGCCGCAGGGCGCGGTTGCGCAAAAACCCCAGCAACCATGGCCGGTGTCTCCAGCTTTGCGTGAGCAGCCAGCCGCTCAGCACAAAAAAAGCCTGCACGGCCACAAAGCCGGCAATGGTCGATCCATGACTCCAGCGCGCAAGCCATTCGGTTCCGAATCTCCCGAGCAGATGGCTGTGCGAGTAGACGACCAGCCCGGCCAGGAATAAACGCAGGAATCCGACGGCATTGGCCCGCGGGTCAAAGTGGGTGGCATTCATTTACAGGGGGAAACGGAGGGAACGGAGAGGGGCGGCGAGAGTTAGGAGTGGCGGCTCACTGGCGTTCATCGGGCGGGATGGGGGGGAGTTTTTGGCGCCAGCGATACTCGTAACAGGCGAACATTTCCGGGCCACCGAGAAACTTGGCGAAGCGCTCGCGACCGACGCGATCCTCTTCGGCTTTCTTGGCGTCGTAGCCCTCGGTGCGCACCATAAGCGATGAGGCGTGGTTCTGGTGGATGGGCCAGGCGTGGTCGAAATATTTCACGCGGCGGTACGGCAGGTCGCGGCGGAGACGCGCTGCAAATTCGCCAAACTGCCAGCCGTAGCCCCAGAGTCGGTGATTGAGGCCGCCGAGGCGCGCCCAGGTTTTTGCGCGGATGGCGAAATGCACAGGATCCTGGCTTTCGTAGATCGAGTACGTCTCGGCGGCGTTCGCGCGCCAAAAATCGGCGTCGTAGTTTTCCAGTTTCTCCCAGTTCTCTCGCACGAAATCGGCACGGACGTGCGCCGCGCCGATGTGGACGGCGTAGGGCAGAACGATGTCGTAATTCGCGATGTGGCGAAGGTATTTTTCGTAGAGACCCTTCGGATAGACGTAGTCGCTACGCCAGACCATGACCACTGGGGCACGTGCCATCGGGACGCTGTGGTTCATGCCGTAGGTGTAAGCGGCCATATCGGGGCGGACTTCGCGGTGGACGGCCCAACTGCGCCAGTGCTGCCGGGCGAGCGCATCGAAGCAGCGGGCGGGCAGCGTACCACCTTTGTCGTAGAGGATTACCTCGTCGGTCTCGGGGATGTTCCAAAGGAGGGTGCGGAGGGAGTTCTCGGCGCACTCCAACTCGACCGACGCTTGGTGATAGAAAATGTGCGAGATGGCCGGGAGCAGGATGGGCGCAGACCTCCGGCCGGCGGCGCGGATGAGTTCTCCGGTGGACGGGCAGACGAGGTTGGCGAGGGCGTAACGCTTCGCGAAACGTTGCCGCAGCAGCCAATGGCTGAGTTTGGACCGTAACGATATGAACATGATGTTATGCCGTTACTGCCGCCGATGGTCGGATGCAGCGGCGCGAGTGAAGGCGCAGTCCATTTCGATCAGCGACAAATTCTGCGGTTCGTGGGAAATCGGAAACACTCCGCTTAATTGGAGACCGGTATTCCCGAGAAACGCGAGAATTTCGGGAAACCGCGGGCTCCGTTCATAGATCGGAATGACGCTGGCCTCGGTGAGGGCAGCGAAAACTTCCCCCATGTGGAGCGTGGTCCCCATCACGACTTCAAGATCGTGGCCTTGCGTGTCGGTCTTGAGAAAAACCCGGCGCGGCTCTCCACCGGTGAGTTCAGCCCAGATATCGTCGAGCGCGACGACGTCGATCATCTCCACGCTGCCAGGCGCCACCAAGTCGCCAAACCGTTTTGCTCCGGCGTCGTTTATCTTGTGCAGCGAGCTGAACATATTGTCTGCGTAAACCTGCAACTCGGCTTGGCCTGCGATGCGTCCAACAGCTTGGGGGCGGATGTGCCAACGCGCGTCGCCCTCCGCCACCTTGGTCAATTGCGCCCGCGCCCGGTTGGCTGGCTCGAACGACACGATCTCGCCGGTGTAACCGAGCTTCCGGAGCATGCTGCCAAACTGGCCTTCGTTTGCACCGACGTCGATCACCAGGTCGATGGTATGAAGACGGATCAAGTGGCGCACATGGGCTTGGGCCGCAGCGCGAGGCAAACGGTCATCCCACCGTAGTGCGTTGTTTGGGCTCAGCCGGAGTTCGCGATACGTGTCGAGCAGCTCATGTAATACGACATCCTCACTGTGGTGAACGAGTTCGTAACCGGCACGGCGCGCCAATTGTCGCAGGAGCGTTTTGAACATAGATACGAGACTATTTGCAGATCCGACGCAGGTCGGATCAGGTGCGATACGGGAACCGAAGGCGGCGGGCGTGGTTATACCTGGATCGTGGCAGGCTCGGTGAAAAAGTTTCGGAGCGGAGGCAGCAGGCGTTCCAGATCGACTGGACATGAAAAATCGGTCCAAGCCCAAGCCGCGTGGCCGTCGATGACTTGAACGCAGCGACCGAAAGACGGAGCGATCTGGGAGTGGGGAAAAAACGCCACAAGTTTCACACCGCGCGGGGCAACAGGAGGTTGGTCAGCCTGGCGCCGTGAGGTCCGGCGACCACGGACGCTTCGGCGAACAGGGCGATCTGTTCGAATGGCGGGCGGCCGGCGAGGGTGACTTTTTCGAACTGCGGAAAGTGCGCGGACCTGTAAACGATGGATTCGGCCGGTGCGCGAACGATGGCGCCGGTAAAATCCTCCGTGCGATGAACTCCACCCGCCCAGCTCGCGCGGCTTTCCGCGATCGCGCGAAAGGGCGCAATCCGCCCGCGGCCATCGGAGAGCAGTGCGGTGGCGAGCCAGCGGGAGGAGGGAAACAGGGGTGAATTCACAAGATTCGAGAGGTAGGACGCAGCAACAGCAACCCGGCTCGTCAAACGGTCCACCCCTGTCCGAGCCGTCCGAGCGCGGCATCGTGTTGTGCCGGCATGGTCATGACTGCGGCGGTTGGCTGGAGGCTTGTATCCAAGATCATGCCGGATCGCCTCTGGCGGCCACCTCGTGCACCGCGCCCTCGACTTCGTCCACCGGGATTTGCATGCAAATCATCTGGTGCGGGCAGCCGGTGTTAAGGGCGCAGCCGGCGCAGGCGGGGGCGCGGGTGAGGTGGCGATTGAAGCCATAACCGGTTTCGTGCGGCCTGGTACGTCCGCCGTAGATGATTACCGCAGGAGTGTGCATGGCGGCCGCCACATGCATGAGCCCGGATTCGAGGCCGACAAAAGCCGTCGCGTTCGCGATCAAGCTGGCGACTTCGAACAGGGTGGTGCGGCCACGCGAATCCCGGACGCCGGGCAGAACCGGATCGGCGCTGACGCCGACTTGGACGAGTTCGAAATCCCGACCGAGACGGCGCGTCAATTCCTGCCAGCGGTCCTGCGGCCATTCCTTGGTGTCGGCCCGATAGCGGGCGCCGCGGCAGGAGTTCTGCAGCACCAGCCGGCGCCGCGGGCGCTGCGTGCCGGACGGCAGCGGCAGCACCGGCCGCCAGCCTAGCGGCAACGCCACGCCGGCTTTGGCTGCCATCTGGGCGGCGATGTGCTGCCCGTTGCCGCTTTGGTAGGAAAGGTGGACGATTTCAGTCGTAACCCAGCCGCGGGTGCGCGCGTAGAACCAGCGCTCTATGCCCTCTTGCACGGACAACGGGTCCGAATTGCCCTGCCAGACGCCGGACTGGCTCGTCAGAATGTGGAGCGGGCGTCCGGCAGCCCGGGCGGCTCGCGCGATGGCGGTCAACATCAATTCGTCTCCAAGACCACCGTTGGCATAGACCAGCCGCGACAAGCGAGGGCGCATGCGAGCCCACAGGCGCAGGCGCAATGCTTCAACCACAGAATGGACCGCGCCTTGGCGCGCAAGCGAAGGGGAATCGATCATCGGGCGGGCATCGCGATCCGATCTTCCTCGGCCTTAGCCGGCGCGATCCCGCCAGGCCAGGATTAGGCCAAGTGTTCGGTTGCCGGCAAGGTTACGAACGTGCAGGCCGAAGCCGGCGCGCTGCAGGCGTTCGACAAGTTCGTCCGGCTGCCGCCCGTGCCATTCCATTATGATCGCATCGAGTCGGGTCAGCCAGCCAGAGCGCTCCAGATCGCGGAGGATGGGGTATTCGCTGCCCTCGCAGTCGATTTTCGCGAGCGTCCGCCGCCCGGCGAGGGTCGGGGCGAATTCGTCCAACACCTCGGAGGCGCGACGCACTTCGATGTCAACTCGTTCGAGTGGGGTTGTCGCCGCGCCGCGCCACGAGCCCAGACCGTGAATTGACATGCTGCCACAGAGGTTGCGGCAAAAACCTACCGTGAGTCGTTCGGTAGTCTCGCCGAGCCCATAGCGGTGGAGCGAGATTTTCGCGGCCAAGCCGGGGTTGAGCGCGAGCATGTCGCGGTGCGCGTCGCCGGTGGGAGCGAACGGTTCGAAAGCGATAACCTGATGCACCCAGGGTTGCGCGGCAAAGAACAAGCCGGCCAGCCCCACGTTGGCCCCGATGTCGAGGACGTTCCAGTGGCCGGACAACCGGAGGTCGTAACAGCCGTCCAAGAAGATCTCGTGCAGCATGCTGATCTCCTCCTCGGTGGTTACGCGCAGGTGCCAGGTGGCATTCGTCACCAGTAACGTTCCGCCCTCCGCCCGAGCGATGGCAAAGCCGTTTTCGTGGAGCGCGGCGAGAGTGGAGAAACCACGCGCCAGCAGATCCGTTCCATGAAAGGGGAGCTCCACGCGGGTGGAGCGGATCGTGCCGCCGGCGGCGACGAGCCCATTCCAGCGGCCGGTCGCCTCCCAAGCGCCGGCCAGATCGGAGAGAGGCACTCCGCGATAGTCGTTGCATTTGGTGGCGTCGTGGCGCGCAAGCCACCAAGCGGTCGCGGGGGCGAGGCCGCGCGACACAAACAACAGGAATTTGCCGAGGCGGCGGGGCCAGCGCATTGTGGGTGGAGGAACCATGGGCAAGCGGCGGAGAATCGAGGCGCGCGGGACGCGGATGGTTATGCGGACTGCTCGCGATCCAGACGCGACCTGCGGTGACCTGGATTATGGTCCAGCGAATAGCGGGGAGGCTCGTAATGGGTTTCGGCGTCGAAAGGACCGGCGAAGCGCTCACCAACGAGATCTTGACGGACGAAAAACGCGTTAGCTCCGCTGATTTCGCAATGTACCAATGCGTAGCCGAGCCGATGGCCGAGCCGTTCGAAGGCCTTGAGGCTGGCCCCGAAATTATTGGTGAGATCCCAAACGCGTCCGGCTTCGTAATTCACTTTCCATTCGACCGAGGGTGGAATGGAGGCGTTGTATTCTGTAAGGACGACGCGTGGACGCCAGGCCGAGAGAGCCTCCCAGAGGTAAAATGTGTTCTGGTCGATATCGAGCGAGCACAGGTCCACCTCGACCGGCACGGCGAGCTCGGTAAAGAGGGCGGCGGCATTTTCCTTGGTGACGAACGACTGACGGAACCGCAGCTCCGGCGGGATCGGTGGGGGCAAGGGATTGGCGTCGATCCATACTCCACTCCAGCCCAGGCTATGCAGAAACGAGGTATTATTTTCGATGCCGTCGCCGATGCCGACCTCGACGAACGTGCGGCTGCCGTCGCCGATCCTTCGGAAGATTTCCACGAGGACGCCATCTTCACCATGCTGCGAACATACCTGATGCTCGAAGCGGTGGAGGCCGAGAGGACCCTCTTGGGCGGCTTTCCCTTCGCGTAAGCGGGCGCAAATTTCGAGACAGTGTAATTTGCGGAGGGCCTGCAATTCCTCGCGGACGGTGTCCTGAAGGGTCCCGGTCCGCCCGAAGATGCGTTCAAGTTCACGAATAACCGGGAGTTGGTGGTAGGGGGCGAAAAGCGAACTCATGGCATCAGGCCTGGGTGGGCGGTTGGTGGTCGGGGCCGAGGCCGGGCACAGGCTGCGGAAGGCCGGCGTCCAAAATAAAGTGGCCTGCGGCGTAGTCTTTTCGGAGTTCCCATTTCGCGGGGAAATTCAGCAGAGAGGAGCTTTCGAAGAGGATCGCGTTGGACACGTAGTGATCGTAACCGACCCCGTAGTCGAGGGTCGCCACGTCCAAGCCGTAGGTGCCGGTGGCGAGCGGCGGCAATGCGAGGGGGAGCCGGAATCGGTAGCGGCCAGGGTGAGCGGGGATGCGCCAGTTGAAGAAATGGCCGGGGCTATAAAGGCCGAGACGTGTACCTTCGAGGTCTGTAAGGCAGCATTCGATGGATGCTTGCGGATGGCCGTCGGTGTCGACGACCACTTCGGCCAAGAGGACTTTCATGCCGTGATGGGCGCTGACGCGCAGGCCGTGTTCATCAACCAAATAGGTTTCGACGAGGGTGGAGTGTTTCCCTTTCGTGCCGAGCAAACTGGGATCGCCAGCGCGCGCGAAGCGATCGAGCACGATGTTGGTGAGGCCGATGGCGGCGATCTTTCCGCGTTCGAGGCAAACACAAGACGTGGTCAGTTGTTTGACTGCGGCCAGGTTGTGGCTGACAAAAAGCACGGTACGACCCTCGGTCCGGGAAACTTCGTTCATTTTCCCGAGGCATTTTTTTTGAAAATTTACATCCCCAACTGCGAGCACTTCATCGACGATGAGTATCTCCGGCTCAAGATGGGCGGCGACGGCGAAGGCGAGGCGGACGTACATGCCGCTCGAGTAATACTTTACCGGCGTGTCGAGAAACCGCTCCACCTCGGCGAAGGCCACGATTTCGTCAAATTTGCGACGGATCTCGGCGCGTTTCATGCCGAGTATTGCACCATTGAGAAAGACGTTTTCTCGACCACTGAGCTCGGGATGGAAGCCCGTGCCCACTTCGAGCAACGAGGCGACCCGGCCGCGGATGGCCACGCGCCCGGCCGTCGGCTCGGTGATGCGCGAGAGGATCTTGAGCAGGGTGGATTTGCCCGCGCCGTTGCGGCCGATGATGCCCAACACCTCTCCCCGCTTCACCTCGATTGACACGTCGCGCAGCGCCCAGAATTCTTCGGTTTGAAAACCGGTGCCCCAGCGAAAGCGACGCCAGAATTTGCGCGCCGTGTGGCGCAGCGTATCGCGCAGGTTGTCGTGGCGCGATTCGTGGCCGATCACATAGCGCTTCGACAGATTTTCGACGGATATGACGGAGTCGGAGGCGCTCATGGTTCAGATCACATCCGCGAACTGGCGTTCGGTTTTGCGGAAATACCACAGACCGCCAACGAGCAACCCCGCCGCGATCGCCAGCGAGATCGCCAGGCTCGGGGCATAAAACTCGGTCTGGCCGCCGAGGAGGCACCAGCGGAAACCGTCGACGACGCCCGTCAACGGATTCAAGGCGAGCAGATCCCGCCAGTTCGGCAGAAAATCCGTCCGGTATCCGACCGGCGTCACGAATATGCCGATCTGCAGGATGAACGGCGTGATGAATCGGAAATCGCGATACTTGACCGTGAGTGCGGTGATCCAGAGTCCGGCGCCAAATGCGACCAGCAAAGCCGCGAAGATGAACACCGGCAGCAACAGCAGCCGCCACGTGGGCAACACGCCCCAAAAGGCCGCGGCCGGTACCGTGAGGACGAGCAGGACCGTCAGATCGATCAAGGCCACGGCCAGCGCGGATAGCGGCACGATCAGACGGGGAAAGTACACCTTGGAAATCAAGTGGGCATTGCCCACGAGGCTGTTGCCCGCGCCGCTAAAGGCCGAGGAGAACAGCTGCCAGGGCAACAAGCCCGCGAGCACGAGCAGCGGGTACGGCACATCGCCGGAAGGCATCTTGGCCAGCTTGCCGAAGACGAAGGACAGGAGAAGCGTCTGCACCGCCGGCTGAATCACCGCCCAGGCCACGCCGAGCACGGCCTGCTTGTAGCGGACCTTCACGTCCCGCCAGGCCAGGAAACCGAGCAGTTCGCGGTAGCGCCACAGATCGCGCCAATAATGCGCCTCGGTACGACCGGCCTCGATCACGAGTTCGGGCGGTTCAGCCGTGGACGGGGTTTCAATTTCGGGACTCATGCGGAAAGCAGGGCGGCGAGACGCTCGCGGAAACGCGGGTAGGCGAACTCGCGGGCGCGATCGAGGATCGTCTGGGTGTCCCACGAGCGCCGCAGCGCAGCGACACAGCCGTCGGCGATTTGGACCACGTCGCCGTACTCGACCAAAATTCCGGTTTCGGGGGTGAGGACTTCGGGGATGCCTCCCGCCTGGGCGCCGAGACACGGGCGGCCTTGGGCCATCGCTTCGAGGAAGACTAACCCGAAGCCCTCCTTCTTGCTGGGCAGTGCAAACAACGCGCACTGGCGCAACTGCGACTGCAACTCCTCGTCGCTCACAAAACCGAGAAATTCCACCGCGATCTGTACCCCCAGTTGGTCGGCCAGCTGGCGCAGCCGGGGCAGATCGTCGCCTTGCCCCATCACCCGCAACCGCACCCCCGGCACCGCCGCCCGAATTTGCGGCATGGCCTGGATGAGCGTGTCGATCCCCTTGTAAACATCGAATCTGGTCAGTCGGGAGATGGTGGCGATGATCGGCGGTTGCGCGGGTGGCCCCGGCGAGTCGGCGATGTCAAAATAGGTGTCCAATCCGTTGGGCAGCACAACCAGCTTTGCGGATGGCAGCGGGCAATACTCCAGGAGTTTTCCGCGGGTGTAATCACTGATGCAGAAAATGCGGCGGGCGCCGCGCAAGGCCAGCCGCTCCGCCAGGCTGAAGGGACGCCAGACCTCGATGCCATGCGCCACGAGATCGTAGCTGAGTTTGCGTCGCGCGCAGCGCGCCGCGAGGGCCACGGGCAGCAGAAAAACATGACCGCAAACAATCCGGTCGCATCCGCGACTGAGCCGAAGCGCGGAACGGATGAAATGGATCTTTCGCCCCTGGCAGGCTTCCCAGGTGTCCAGGGTCGCGGTCGAGTATCGCCGCAACTCGTCGGCCTCGACCGTTCGGTCGTTGAGCGTCACAAATCTGACGTGGCCATCGGGGCCGGCCAGATCGCAGAGCGATTTGAGATACAGCCGCAGGATGCGCGGAATGCCACCATTGCCGGTGAACAGTTCGGGGGCCAGCAGCAGCGTTTTCGTCGGCAATCGTTTCGCCCCTCTGCCGTCTGCTTGGGCTGGTCCGGGCTGGCGGTTTGATAATGAAATTCCACGAGGAGCCGGAGGGGGGGCGATGGTATGGGCCCAGGCGCCGGAACTCGCCTCGGGGATGTTGGCCGCCGCCGTCCGGCGATTGGCAAAGGCGATGAGGATCGCCAGGCTCCAAATCCGCGACCACTCGCGGGTGTCGTCGTTAGCGAGATAGGTCCGCCAGCGCGCCTGCACGGTGTCGGCCGAAAAAAGCCCGCTGCGCGCGATGCTCGCACTGGAGAACGTGTCTTCGAGAAACGGCCGCAACTCCCGCCGCATCCAGACGGCGAGGGGCAGCGTGAACCCCCATTTCTTTTGCTGGATGACTCCCGGGGGGATCAAATCCACCACCGCTGCGGCCAGCGGGCGTTTGAAACCCTTGGTCTCGTGTTTGAACTTCGCCGGCTGGTTCCACAGCCACTCGATGAAGGGGCGGTCGATGAACGGCACGCGCAATTCGAGCGAGTGGCGCATGCTCATCACGTCGCTGTCGCGCAGCAGCACATCGGCCATGTACGTGCGCAGTTCCCAGGCGCTGATCGTTTCGAAGGCCCCGCTGTGCGCCAGATCCGCCCCCAGGCTGGCCAGCTGGGAATGGAAGGGAGATTCGTCGTTGAGTTGTCCGCTCGCGTCGGGAGACAACAGCGCCCGCAGATCGTCGTTGGCAAACACGCGGCGCTGGAGCGCGCACAATTCGTTCAAGTTGCGGGCGTGCGCGAGAAAATCGGCGAGTTTGCGCGCCCGGGTGTCGCCGCGTTTCAGCCGGTCGATGATCGGACGTTGCGCCAACTCCGGCAGCATGCGCCAGAACGGCAGCCAGCGGGCGATCTTGGGCAGATCGTGGAACGAGGGGTAACTGCCGAACAGCTCGTCGCCGCCGAGCCCCGACAGCGCCACGGTTACTCCGCCGCGCCGCGCCGCCTGGCTTACGTAGTACGTGTTGATCCCGTCGCCCGTGGGCTGGTCCATCGTGGCGAGGATCTTTTCCATGTCGCGTGCCACCTGCTCGCCGGTGAGCACGGTGCGGTAATGGTCGGTGCCGAAATGCCGGGCGGTCGCAGCGGCGGCCTCGGCCTCCGAGTAAGCATCCTCGTCGAAACCGATGGAAAACGTTTTCAGCCGGGTGCTGCTGGCTCGCGACATCAGGCCCACAATCACCGCCGAGTCGAGTCCGCCGGAGAGAAACGCCCCGACGGGCACGTCAGCCAGCTCGTGCGCACGGATCGTGTCATCGAGCCGTTTTCGTAGTTCGCTCTGAAAATCCAGCCGATTCGCGCAGGGCTTCTCCACCGGTATGCCCTGGAAGTTCCAGGCGGTGCGCACTTCGAAGTGGCCGGCCCGCCACCGGGCGCACTCGCCGGGTTGAAGGCTGAAGACTCCGCGATAGATGGTGCGCGGCGCCGCCACGGCCAGCCACGCCAGGCAATCGGCGGCGGCATGGGGATCGATGTCGCTCGAGATCAAACCCGCGGCGCGCAACGCGTTTAATTCCGAGGCCCACACCAACCCGCCATCGGCGCGGTGCTGATAGTAGAGCGGTTTGATGCCGAAGGGATCGCGGGCCAGGAAAAGCGACTGTTCACGTGCATCCCACACCGTGAAGGCGAACATCCCGCGCAGCCGTTTGAGGCAGGCTTCGCCCCACCGCGCATAGGCGGCGAGCAGAACCTCGGTGTCGCAATTCGTGCGGAATGTCTCGCCCGCCGCCGCGAGCTCGCTGCGCAGTTCGCGGAAATTGTAGATGGCGCCGTTGAAAACCAGCGTGAAGCGGCCATCGGCCGTTTGCATCGGCTGGCGGCCGTTGGCGGGATCGAAAATCGCCAGCCGACGCATACCTAGAGTCGCAATTCCGACGGTCGTGCAGCCTCCATCGTCCGGCCCACGATGCTCCATGACGGCGCACATGTGCGCGACGGCGGCATTCCGTGCTTCCGGCGCGTCGCGCTCGCTTACAAATCCAGCTATGCCGCACATACGTTTCGTTTATTTCGCCAAGGCTTCGCCCCATCGCGTCCGGAATCCGGGCGATGTTTGGGGGTATCGGATGGGATAACCCATGGCGGAAATATGCCTAGGGTGTTAACCCTAGTCGAGTTGATTCAAATTAAACGTAAGCACATAGCAACCCTGATGAT
>Ga0265316_10003775_pt1 | contig 15232 bp, 13 predicted proteins | sample 4522metaG_FD_202092 | JGI IMG/M metagenome (GOLD analysis project Ga0265316, IMG submission 202092) | Rhizosphere microbial communities from Carex aquatilis grown in University of Washington, Seatle, WA, United States - 4-5-22 metaG | ecosystem: Host-associated > Plants > Roots > Rhizosphere >...
TTATTAACAATGAGATGTTGATTGTTTATCCCCAAATTTGATGAAGAACCGAGTTCATGACCACTTTTGGCGGATTATTTTGACCCCCTCAAAGCGGAGTTAAATCCTTGTAATTTAGTTTTGTATGTTAAGGACATTCTGACTGGCTGAATGTGGTCATGAACTCTGGCTTTTGTACCTGCTTAATGTGGTCAATTTATTTCGACGAAAGATGGACAAGTCCTCTGGTATTCCACTTATCAGACTTTAAAATGTGAGAATGATATAACTTATTTCAAAGATTATGTAACGTTTTCAGAAGTTAATAGAATTATCATTGTATCTCAAAAAATATTTCAAAACTTAAAATATAAAAAAATGAACACAACAGAATTAAAAGGAAACTGGAATGAGCAGAAAGGCAAGCTAAAAAAGAAATTTGCAGTCTTAACGGACAATGACTTGATGTTTGCAGAAGGCAAGAAGGAGGAGATGTTTGGAAAACTTCAAATCAAACTTGGCAAATCAAAAGAAGAATTGGACAAGATTATTGCAGCACTTTAATCTGCTTTATTGACTTTTGGAGAAGATTGATGTTAATGCCTCAATGAAGGTTAAATTGAAGTTTCTGGTTTCTACTCCGGTTACCTCAAACCTATTGAGATATAAAAGGGTTTGCCTGGCAGAACATGTTTTGGGTTTGTATCAAATTATCCGCGAAACCAATAGATCCAGGCCATATTTGGAGTAACATTATTTTTAAAATACTAACAATAATTATTTAAAAAAAACACCATGGGAAATTTACTTTACATCGTAGCAGTAATTTTAATTATTGCCTGGGCAATCGGATTCTTTGCCTTTAGTGCCGGAAGTATTATTCATGTCCTGCTTGTTATTGCAATTATCGCAATAGTTGTTAAACTCATTCAAGGCAGGAAAGTACTATAATTAAATATTCATTCAGGGTTCCCTTTCAGGTTATAGACAAATTTTGTAACCTATATATCTCCTTTGCAGTTTTTCTGTCGATAGCTGACAAAAAGATCATAATCGAAGTGCAAAAGCTGATCTTCATGACCACTTTTGATTGGTCAGATTGCACTTAGCATATATAACAAAAAAACAAGAATTTAACTCCTGGGTTTGGTAGTTAAAATAATCTGGCCATTATGTGCAAGGTTACTGGCTTTTTTTAATTAACAAGGATAGCATAATTTTTTAATATATCTTTACTCATGTTGTCTGGGGTTCAGCAAAAAACAAATAACAACTTCTTAGAGAGACTTTATAAGCTCATAACTGCTTTTTGAGATATATTCATTCAGCAATAGATAATTATGGAACCAAAAGTATCTTTTATTATTCCAGCATTAAATGAAGAGAAACGAATAGCAATTCTAATTAATAATATTAATAAACTTGACAAAAACTATAATTATGAAATTATTGTTGCAGATGGTAATAGTACAGATAAAACAAGAGAAATAGCAGAGAAGATGGGGGCAATTATAATCAGAGACAATAAGGATGCTCCAAAAACAATAGCAAATGGCATGAACACTGGTGCTAGTCTTGCTTCAGGAGAGATATTTATTTTTTGCGACGCTGACACAGTCATGAAGGATCCAAAAATATTCTTAAGCGAAGTATTTTCAGTATTTAAAAATCCAATAATTATTGGAGGAGCACCCAGTTTGAGCATTTTACCTGATGAAACTAATTAGAAAGATAAAATATTTAATTCCCTTTTTAATAATATTGTTCGTTTTAGCTTTATGACAAAGAATCCTACATGTGGAGGCCAGTGTCAGATTGTAAGAAAGAATTCCTTTAGGGAGGTTAACGGTTATAATGTGAATATAGTCCATGGAGAGGATTCTGATTTCTTCAGGAGACTGCGTAAAATTGGAAAGCTTCATTTTTTTTCGAAACTTATGGTTTATGAGTCTCCAAGAAGATATAGGAGATTTGGGTATATAATACTATTTCTACAAGGTGCTTATAGTCTTGTTTATCAACAAATTTTCAAGAAAAATGTATTTAAAGAGTGGATGAGAATAGAGTAATATTAGAATCGTTAAGATGACATTTATATTTATAAGATTCTTTGTACAATAATATAGTATGTGAAAAGACGAACATCTTGGTCACATTTGATCGTTTAGATTACACTTACCATACATAACAATACAACAAGTTTTTAATTCTGGCTTTATGTGGTCAATTTATTCCAGCCATTTTGGTCAGAGAGATTGGTTTTTCCAATATTGCCTGGAATCTTCATCTAACATTCATCAAAAGACTCTATTTTTGCTTTAGGCCCAAATTGAACCACAATATCTAATTGAATGAAACTTTATATCAAAAATATGGTTTGCGTCAGATGCAAAATGGTAATGAAATCGGAGTTGGATAAGCTTGGATTGCATTACATCAGTGTTGAATATGGCGAAACTGAAATCATCGAGGATATTTCAACAGAGCAAATATACAGTCTGAAAATTAATCTTAAATCGATAGAGCTTGAATTAATGGATGATAAAAAAACATACTGGTTGAGAAGATAAAACGACTTTCTTTGAACTAGCCCATTATACTGAATTTCAAATCAAAACAAATCTTTTGGAGTATCTGAGCGAAAAACTAACTCACCCAAATCAGTACCTTTATCATCTGCTTTCAGAAGTTATGAGGAGTGCTATTAAGAAGTATTACCTTGTTCAGAAAATAGAAAAGGTAAAAGAACTTCTGGTATATGATGATCTCATTCTTACCGATATAGCCTATAAACTTCATTAGAGCAGTATGCCCCATCTATAAAACCAATTTAAGAAAATGACAGGGCTTACCCCTTCTCACTGCAGAAATCTTAAACATAAAAGGTACTCCGCATTGATGGATGTGTGAATGATATAACTTATTACCAATATTATGTAAGGTTTTCAGGAGTTAATAGACTCTCCTTTGTATTTGGAAAATTCATTCACAATTTAAAATTTTAAAAAATGAATACAACAGAATTAAAAGGAAACCGGAATGAGCAGAAAGCTAAGCTCAAACAGAAATATGCAGTCTTAACTGAAAATGACTTAATGTTTGCAGAAGGCAAGAAAGAGGAGATGTTCGGAAAACTTCAAATTAAACTTGGCAAATCAAAAGAAGAATTGGAAAAGATTATTGCAGCACTTTAATCTTCTACTTAAACTATAAAACCATCGAGTATTTTTAAGTTTTTAAACCAAATATTGTATTTATTATGAAAAAAGTTTTAATCATTATTGTATTATTTGTGGCAGTTCTGGCAGTCAATGCACAGACATTAAAAACCACAGACACTTTGGCAGTCAATGCACAGACCACCAATATCACAGACACTCAAACAAAAGGTGTTCGCACACCTGTCATGGTAGCTGATCTTCTAAAACCTATAACCGACAATATTGCAAAAGATTATGTTGGTTATACTATTAAAGAAGCCAACAGCGTTACAAAAAATAACATTGTCACATATCATGTAGTTATTGTTAAGGATGTTACCACCATGACCCTTGTCTATGACAAGGATGGATTATTTGTTAAGAAGATTTCTCCGACTATGGAGAAAAAATAGTTCATTCAGCAGTTAAGCTTATTCACTTAAGTTATTTATTGCATAAACCATCCACCTAAAGTGAGATTTAGGTGGATGGTTTTATAATATTATAAGGTTGGTGTTATTACCACTAACCATTATTTCTTTCTGAACCACTAAACCAGAATATCATTTAATGCCTGGCAAGAAGCCATGTCGGCTCCCCTATACTTCGATCCAATCAAAATTAGAGCTTTGTCGAAGCACTTTTTAAGCTACAAATCTCATAAGACGGTTGCAACTTTTGTCCGTTCGGGGTACCCAGAGGCACAAGAGGTCAGAATTGACCTCTTGTTTTTTTTGGAACTTCTTAAACCCTCACTGGCATTGATGATGGATTGTATGGGTTCGGTGAAAGTACTGGTTGCAACTCTCCCATTCTCCAAAACGAGTTTTTCGGCAAAGATGCAACCAAGGATCTTCTTTTTTATTGCACCGTCTGCCTTCCTGTAATATTCCAGGAGGTTCCCTAACATAGGAACTTCCTTCTGAATGTAAATCTTGAAAGGAGATATTTGTTGTTGTAAATCAGTGAGTTTATCTTTTATAAGGACCAGGTCCTTCTCTACCATCCCCTTCATATCCTGATAATCTTGCGGTGTGATAGTACGATCCATTAAATCATTCTGAAGGTTTGATTTACGGGTTTCCAGTTTCTCTAGCTCCTTTCTGGTCTTTTGTATCTCGTCCTTCCGTTAATAATCGTCTTTTTCAAAAAGTTTTTCCAACGTCTTCCTGTATAGGTTTACGATCTGAGCAGAACACGAAATATCGGATAAAATATCCTCAACACTCTCATGGACATCCTGAATCCTATGTCTTTGAGAACATCTGTCTTTACAGCAGAGGTAAGTATGATGTAGTTTCCCAGTGTTCCCTTTCTTACAGCGAATACACCGTTCCCGGAATGAAGTATCCTGACAGCATCTTCATTCCTGCTGGGTTTCTCTCCAAGATAACCATTCTTTGTCTGCCAGTTCATTCCGAGATGCCATTTACCCAGACATGCTGTGCTATATCCACTTTCCTTAAGGATTGAAGCAATAGTTGATCTGCCCTTATCAATCAAGGGAGCTTCATCATATCCAAAAATTACCGCTTATTTCAATCGGGTTCTCCTGCAATATCTTCCTGTTAGTAATCCAAATCGCGATGGTGTACTCAGGGCAGCAGGACTATGAACATCAGTAAGTCTGATTCCCTGGGATGCCAGCTTGTCAATATTTGATGTTGAAATTAATCATTTTGCATTGTAGCACCCAAAATCACCATAGCCCATATCGTCAGCCAGAATAAAAATAATATTCAGATGTTTGTTCATTGGCTTCATAGGTTTATGACCTGAAGAGTTGGAACCAAGCAATTCCGCAGACAAAGTAAGAAGTACCAGCCTTTCAGACGAAATTTTTATCATATTTACAAAAATATTAATAAGACATTGTTACACCAATATCCTCTGTAATCTTGCCAGAATTATTATCCAGAATTACAGCGAGAACTCTTCTCTAGTAGTCATACTAAAAGAAGTGATACCCAAATTTAATAATTTTATAATGAACAAATTATTAAGAACATTAATGATGAAAAATGAGTGAGATGATCAATAAATCTGAAAATATGCGAATTAAAAAGAATGATCAGACCAAGAACCGGCTGACCATTCTAATGTTAATTAACCTACTTATAAACACCTGACCGTAATTATCTCTATTCTATGTTTACCTTATTTATTTACTGCTTATATTTCAAAAGTAGGCTAACGAAACCTGATCCATATCTATTAAATTAGTGATATTGTATATTATTTTACTTATTAGTTAATCTCTTTAAGCAATGAAGCCGAATGCAATGGCATAGCGATAAATTGAAATTCAAAACGAATTCAGAATTAATTTGAGAATACATATTTCGGGATTAACAATTTGTGCAGCAATATTGCAGCTTCTTTTCCCCCCGCCACGGTTTATGCAAAATCAAACTTGATTTTTCTTTTTATTCTCTTTTAATTCCTCATAAATTCTCTTTGAAGCCGGGGTGACTGACAGGCCTCCGAGACCGGTACACCGTAATGAACAAGGCATGCTTTCTCCAACAGATTTCATGGTATTGATAACCTCATCCAGAGGTATTACTGGATCATAGCCAGCGATGCTCATATTTGCTGAACACCACGCATTTGCTGCAGCAGCTATATTTTTCCCAAGGCAGGGTACTTCTACACGGTCAGCAACAGGATCACAAACAATGCCTATCTGGTTCTGGAGAGCCATTGAGGCTGCATTAACTGCCTGCCTCGCAGTTCCACCCATCAGCTGAACAAGAGCTGCGGCAGTCATACTTGAAGCTGCACCACATTCCACCTGACAACCTCCCATCTCTGCAGCAAAAGTATATTTATCTGCAATAAATACACCAATTATCCCTGCTGCCATAAAAGCTTTTACAATCGATGCTTCATCTTCAATATACCCTTCACTTACACCATAAATAGCACCACCAACAACACCAGCTGAACCCGCAGTCGGAGAAGCCACAATAATTCCCATAGAACTTTTTGATTCCATAATAGCACTCACATATGCAATCACTTTATTAAGACCCTGACCGGTTATTCTGTTTTCCTTTGCAGCTTTCACTATCAGATGAGCCTGGCTGCTCAGGATTCTATCTTTATATACTTTTTCCTTCAAACCTTCGGTTATCGAATTTTTTATATGAAGTGCAATTTCATTCATTAGCGAAATTACATTCTGAGAACTGATTCCAGCAAGTGAACTTTCATACATTACTGCAAGTTCAGCAAGATCAAAATCATTTTCGTCAGCAATATTTAACATCTCGGCAATTGAGGAAAAGGACACTTTTTTATCAAAACCTGCAATTATTGGCATAACCGGATATATCTGACATTTCCAGATTACATCTTCCCGATTACCGATTATTTCAGCTATATACTCAGCAATAGATTCTCTGGATTTTATGCTTATGAGAAAATCGCCTGAGTTATTGCTGATTAATTCCAATTTAGAATGGGGCACATGACTTTTCAGGTCTTGAATAATTTCCTGAAGTTTTAATGTTGATTTAGAATCAAAACACATAAGATTTTCGTAATAGTCACCCTTTATCGAAACATCAAATCCATTGATGCTGTTAAGCTCGAACATTCCTCCACCTGTAGATATTGCAATGAACCGGAACGTTTCACCATCTTCTTTGACAATTGCGACTTTATAAGTGTTTGGATGGCTCGATTTATATGTAGTAATTAAAAACTCTATGTCCAGCCCATACTCTTTGGCAAGTTCTTTATAATTTATCACATCCGGGTTAAGTATACTTACACCAATCAATCCACAAATCAATCCCATAGAACTACCCTGTCCCTCATAAGTTGTGGCCAGTGAGCCTCTCCTGTCAAACTCAACTGTAACCTTGCCATTCAATGGGGAGCATATCTGCCTGATAATCTCACCAATCCTGTGAGATGCTGCGGTATGAGAACTTGACGGGCCCCTCATTACGGGACCCATTACATCGTTAAAAATACTTGCATTCATATTATTATATATAATGGTTTCGTAACTAAAAAAGAGCTTGATTTTATGCTATTATTTAACATTATTCGTGACGAATGTATCAAAATTTTGTCATTTCGGTCCTGCAGGAAGGTTCTGCTTCCAGAACTTTTCTATTGTTTCTCTCAGATGATATGAGGTATTCTCCCTTTCAAATATTCCATGTGAACGCATAGGGTACGACATCAAACAAACTCATTAAACTTAGTTCATTTTTTAATTAACTCTGAATTCATCACTGCCTGTCTTAAAATAATTAATAATTTGTCGAGCAGCAGCCACTCCGGCATTAATGTTAGCTTCTTCTGTCTGGGCTCCCATTTTTTTGGGAGTAAAAATAAATCTACCCTTAAATTTTTCTTCAAAAATTGTTTTGCATTCGGGTTCAACATCAGAAAGATATTTGATATCCGATCGGTCTTCAAATACATTAATAAGTCCTTTCTCATCAATGACTTCCTTCCTTGCAGTATTGACAAGAACCGCATCTTGAGGCATTTTCATAAGCAGCTCATAACCAATGGATTTCCTAGTCTTTTCATTAGCAGGAATATGCAGGGATACATACTGGCAGTTTTTATAAAGGTCCTCCGCATTAGTACAGGGTTCGATACCCGATGCTTTAATTTTATCTGCATTAACGAAAGGATCATATGCATAAATTACCATCCCGAAACCTTTAGCAATTTCACCCATGAATTTACCTACATTTCCATATGCATGGAGCCCGATAGTTTTACCACGCAGCTCAGTACCGCATGTTCCTCTGAAACCGCCACGGGCCTGAAAAAGCATCATTAAAAAAGCCAGTTCTGCAACAGCATTAGAATTCTGACCAGGTGTGTTCATTGCCACAACCTCATGTTCCGTACAGGCGGAAAGATCAATATTTTCATAACCTGCCCCGGCTCTAACCACTATCTTCAGTTTCTGAGCTGCATCAAGGATTTCTGAGGTAACAAGGTCGCTTCTCACGATCAGGGCATCGACATTGCTTACAGCGGCTTTAAAGGCCGAAACGTCCTTATAATTCTCGAGAAGGATTAGTTCATGCTTTTCAGTAACTAATTCATCCTTTATCTGTTTAACCGCAATTGGGGCAAACGGCTTTTCATCTGCAATCAATATTCTCATATCTCGTATATTTTATCAGTCCCCTGCCTGAAGTACTCTTGCTGGTTTTGACAATTACCACAATGCCTGCTTGCCTGAAACCATGGGCGTCAAACCTTGCGTTTCTTCCAACTTGTCATGCAATCCAAAAAACTCAGTAAAATGGTTAGTAATTATTTTTCATTTCTGGCAGCTGAAACAAACATCCAGAACGATGTATAAAAAACTACAATACAAACCATCCATTTAATTAGAGTTAAGGGTAATGACTTTACGACATAAGCAGCCAAAAAAACACCTAAAGCACCTGCTATTGTGAGAGATATTGCAACTTTCCGATCGTATGATTTTTCTTTTACAAACCTCGCCCCACCTGCAGTCATAAGCATTGCTGTTGCTGTCATCATTATAGGGAAAGCAGTTTGAGGATACATTCCAAGGATATAAACCAAAGCCATGCATGGTGCGTAGAATCCCACTCCAATTGTCTGAAGTCCACCAAAAATGAAACTCATAACAATTGCAACAACTAATTTCCATCCTTTTAAACCAATTGCAACTCCTCCAACCGGAATCACATTAAGAAATCCTGCCAGGATAATTATTCCAACAACCATTAATCCGGTACCAAGGCCAATCTGGATTTTACGACGCGACATCCTTGAAACAATCCCTGCACCGAGCAAAGCGCCTATTGGAGCAACTATTGACATTGAAACAAGGGTCATAGGCTCTACATTAAATGCAGTCATAAAAATTAATGCCTGGATGACAGTGGAGAGGGTATTCCCAACATTCAAAGTGCCAGGTATCAGCCTGTCATCAACAAGTTTAAAGAATTTAAAAACGACAGTTTGAGGTGCAAAACATCCAATTCCCAGAGTATCGAAAAAAACAGTTACAAATCCCGTACCCAGAAGAGCAGACCATGGTTTTTCAGAAAATCCTTTTCTGTTTCTGATAACATCACGGAAGAAAAACAATCCGAAGAATCCCGACAAGGCTCCCAGGCAAATTTTAAGAATGATATCCATACATTTAAATCGTCTGTGACAACTATCTCTAATCAGCTTTAAAGACAGTAGACAACAATTTGTTTTTACAATAGCTATTCACCCCTATCATACTAGCGAGAGAGCCTTAAGCAAACCAAGAAGCTTATCGGATTCTGATTCAGAAAGAGGTTGCCTTGGAAAACGACAAGGTCCGGAAGGATGCCCCATTAATTCGAGAGACTTTTTAACAATTTGTAGAGATTTTGGCGAGTTTTCAAGAATATCGAGTAACGGGTACAATCTAGCAAATAACAAGTTAGCTTCTTCCAATTTACCCTGTTTCACCAGTTCGAGCAACTGATTTGCTTCTCGTGGGATCAGGTTTCCACACACACAAATCCAACCAGTTGCCCCAAGCGTGAAATTCAACAATGCAAGATCTTCGCCCCCGCAAAATATTGTCACTTTACCATTTGCAAGGCGTTTAATATCGGCTACTCTTCTTAGATCTCCTGATGCATCTTTAACATAATCAATGTTTTTAAGCTGGCATATTTTCACCAGAATTTCCGGATTCATATCAACACCGGAATGTCTTGGATTATTATATGCCATTATAGAGATATCAACTGCTTCAGATACAGCCTTGTAATGAAGATAGATCTCATCGAAAGATGGTCTGCAATAATAAGGATTTATTATTAACACTCCATCCGCCCCAATCTCCTTTGCATGTTTTGTATAAAAAATAGTCTCTCTGGTTGATTCAGCTGCCGTCCCGATTATACAAGGGATTCGTCCATTAACATGTTTGATCGCCGTTTCTGCTATATTCAGGCGTTCCTCAACACTGAGGCTTGCAAATTCCCCTGTACTTCCTAAAACACAAATTCCCTGAATACCCTGGCCTATTTGCCAGTCAATATTTTCTTTTAACCCATTAAAGTCAATATCCTGTTCACTCGTCATAGGGGTAATAAGCACAGTAAAAACACCTTTAAAAGTTGCCATAATGATTTTCTTATTTATTTTTTATAATAATTCGTTAACTGATGTATTCTAAAATGGTGAAGAGCAATAATTTATTTACAACTATTAAATATCTTGACATGTCAGCCACCGCCTAAAATTCTTACTAACTTGATATTATCATTCGCACTTAAAATCCGGGATGAATAATCCTTAAGCAAAATATGCTTACCATTAATAATCACAACACATCTTTGATAATCCAATTGTTTAAGCAGATCGCAAAGCGGAAGGTCTTCAGCTATTTCAGCTTGTTTATCGTTTACAATAACTTTCATTTTCATATTTTTTCCAACAGCCAGCCTAGTGAAAGCTTTCTCAAAGTGTTTTCAGTAGGATTACCGGTTTTTTCATCCCACCCGGCAAATGAATAATAAAGCTCTCTTGCTTCGAGAAATTTCTCCTTGTTGAGATGTACACCTTTTGATGGTCCATCAATCAGTGATTTAAATATTCTGTCAGGCAAAACGTCTTCTTTTTTCGTAAACCCTTCTCTGGCATTAAAGTATCTCATCATGTTCAGCCTTCTCTCCCCAACTCTCATCAATTCGAACAAAGAAGTTTCCCATCCAAGGCCATATTTGCAGAGATCAATAAGATCATCAGGACCATATAATTCCCAGCACGGTCCCCATACAAACTGACACAGGCAAAGAGTATCCAGAATAGAAAAATAACATTGAGAATCGAACGCAAACCTCACTTTATCATCATCTATTACGAAAGGGTTATCATATTCAGCAGTAGAGCCAATCTGAGCAAGTCGTTTTCTTTCCCGGCTATCTGCCGGCATTATCATAAATGTATCATGCTCACTTGATTGATGATCGGCTCCAAAGGGATTGACTGCATATACCAGGCCAACTGCAGGCTTGTACTGCGGCATATGTGCAGGTAATTCCTGTCCTTTTACACTAATACTGAAAGACTCTGCACCATTCCCTATTTTCTCTGAAGCCCTTTTGCTTCCTTCAGCCAATAAATCCCCAATTCCGCCGCGCCTGGCAATCAATTCAATTAATGGGGCTATTACTTCCTTATTGCCAAAATTCAGTTTAAGCCCGCCGGTATCTTTTTCATTGATTAAGCCTTCCTCAAAACATTCCATTGCAAAAGCTATGGTCGCTCCGCATGAGATAGTGTCAAGCCCATACATATTGCATAGCTGGTTAGCCTGGCATATTGTTGCAAGGTCACCGATACAACAATATGACCCAAAAGTGCCACACGTTTCATATTCCGGCCCTCCATATAATGGGTCAACTACTCCGGGAATCTCAACTACTCTTTTACATCTTACTGAACATGCATAGCAGGTATCTCTATCCTTTAAAACAGTTTCAAACATTGTTGTTCCTGTAATCTCTTTAGCACCTTCCGGGAAATAACCAGAATTCCAGTTTTTTGTAGGGAGGAATCCCTCCTTGTTGAATCCTTCCAGATCACCATCAGTTCCAAATTTACCCAATCCTGAAACACATTGATTATCTTCCAGCTGAGCTTTGACGTTTTTCGTAATACCCTTGAATGCTTCAGGATTAAATGGTTTCAAATTCTTAAATCTCTTCAAAACAAGAGCTTTCAGGTTTTTTGATCCCATTACAGCACCAGTCCCATTACGGCCGTTGGCCCTATTGCACATATTTATAATATTTGCAAATTTTACCATGTTCTCACCAGCCGGACCAATCTGGGCAATCTCAACCTTATCTTCACCAAGATCTTTTCTTATAAGCTTTTCAGACTCTCCTGTTATCCTGCCCCACATCTTGCCAGCATCCCTTATCTCAACTTTATCTCCATCGAGATAAACATACACTGGCATTTCTGATCTTCCGCGAAATACAACCGAATCGTACCCATTCCCTTTAAGGTATATCGGGAAATTACCTCCTGCCTGACTATCACCAATAGTATTTGTAAGAGGGCTTTTTGTGGATACCACTATTCGGCTCAATCCACTCATATTTAGTCCGGTAAAAGGAGAGACAGAGAAAACAAGTAAGTTTTCGGGAGAAAGCGGATCAATCCCAACAGCCATCTCCTGCAAGATTAAGTAAACACCAAGAGCTGACCCTCCCGGATAAAGGCGATAAATACTGCCTGGAATAGATCTTTTAACTATCTCCCTACTTGTAAGATTAATATCTAAGATTTGTGCATCAGGAAATGGATTCATCGCAGTTGGGTATTTTAATCAGTTAAATCTCTTTATGACAGGCTATAATAGTTTTTACTCGGCTTGCATAAGCTTTTCGAGCAAAATCTCCAATAATTGATAGATGTATTCTTGTCAGTACTTCATAATAAGTACAAAATAATAAGTACAAAAATAATATTTGACCTTTTTAAAATCTACATCAGTTGTCAATTATATTGATACTATATTAACTTTTTTATATATTTTAATGCAATTTTAAGGACAAATGGAGGGAAAGGGGAAAAGGGAAAGTGTATATTTAAAAAAGATTAACAGTTTATTTACTGATGATATGATTTGAGTTCAATCCACAACAGTTTTTATATTTTTTTCCGCTTCCGCACGGACACTGGCTATTTCTCTCAGGTAGGACAAGTTTCACCGCTTGGGTTTCCTTATTTCTGATCCATTTCATAACATTTGATGGTGCCCGACTATTCTCGAGTTCTTTTGCCATGAAATCCATATATGGCTGAACATGCTGAAAAAAGATCTTATAACCATCGCATAGGTAATTAAGTCCATATTCACCATCAGGTGTATTCAGTATTCTGTGCTTTGGACATTCTCCATTGCACGCAAATCTGACATTACATAATAGGCAATACCTTGGGAGGCTATTTCTTTTTTTTATTCCAAAATTGAACTGATTTTGAGATTTGACAAGGTCAATAAGCGGTTTTTCAAGAATGTTCCCCAGGTAATTATCATTGTAGACAAAATGGTCACAAGAGTAAAGGTCACCATTATGCTCCATAGCCAGAGTTTCGCCACAGGTATCTGAAAATACACAAATACCAGGCATTTCACCAACCCAGTTTGCAAGTGTGGAATCAAATATCTGGACGAACCTGTTTCCAACATCATTCCGCACCCATTCATCGAAGATAGTAATTAAAAACTTTCCGAAATCCTTCCCTTTAACAGACCATTCTGTTACCTCAGCTTCTTCCCGGTAGTCATTTGAAACTAGCGATAGCTTATTTACATCTTTAATTTTTGCATTACGTTCAACTACCGGCAGAAATTGCATAAATACACTTCCTGAGCTTTTGAGGAACCTATAAATATCAACGGCATAAGGAACGCTGTAATCATTTACGCAACTCAGGGTATTGAATTCAACCTTGTTTCGCTGAAGCAGTTCTATCCCTTTCATTACGCTTCCAAATGTATCCCCTCCTGACTTTGTTTTTCGATAATGATTGTGAATGTGTTCAGGTCCGTCTATCGAAATTCCTACAAGTACATTATTATCGTGAAAAAACTTGCACCATTCATCGTTGAGTCGTGAGCCGTTAGTCTGGAAAGAGTTCTCGATCCTCTTTCCATTTGAATATTTCTTTTGTAATCCAATTGCTTTTATATAAAAGTCTAACCCCATAAGAGTCGGTTCACCACCCTGCCAGGTAAATGTCACAACCGGAATATTATTTGCTTCGATGAACTGTCTTGTAAATTCTTCAAGAAGTTCAGTTGACATCATGAACTTTTTCTCCTCTGAATACAGCTTCCTTTTTTCAAGATAATAACAATATTTACAATCAAAATTGCATGAAGAACCTGCCGGTTTTAACATCACATGAAATGCATCTGGTCCTTTAAGTTTCAAAGCATCAGAGAAGTGCAGGTTTTTATTCATTTAAGAATTCTTTATATAACCTAATTTTAAGTACGCGCTTTTTCAACAGTATAAAGTCAGCCTTACTTTGAAAGTGAATTAAAATAAGCCGTCCACCGGGGTTATCAGATACAAAGCTAACATGAACTTCTGAAAAACATTGACAACATTTTATTCAGATTCGTATGTATTCTGTTTTTAATTGTCTGAATCTGATGGTTTGATATTTTTCTTATACATCAGCGGAGTAGTACCAACTATCGATTTAAAATGCCTGTGGAAATTTGAAATATTACCATGGCCTGTTGAATAGCAGGCTTCAGAAACATTTGATAATCCTTCCTCCAAAAGTCTGCAGGCATTACTGATTCTGATCTCAATTATAAACTGAGAGAATGTCTTAAGTGTGTGTTGCTTGAAAAATCTGCAAAATGCAGTTGGAGAATAACTAATCAGAGCGGCAACCTCTTCAAGTGTGATCTTTTCCCTATAATGAGACATTGCGTATTCGAAGACTTTATTTAATTTGAGTCTATTTTCCTGAATAATAGGGATATGCATTTTTTTGGATAAAAGTTCTGATGAACTGCTTAATGATATTTTATTTAAAATAGTGAGTAGCATCATCACTCTGCTGAATCCTGTTAACTTGACTAATTTAACAAGCTGCTTTTTGATTTTTAAAGCTTCATCCTTTGTCACTCTAATACCAAAAGCGGAATTCTCAAGTAGTTTATTCATAAATAGAGACTCAGGAATTTCCTTTATTATATTTTGCAGGATTTCTGAAGAAAAAAATATGGAAATAGCCCTAGCTTTTGATTTACCTTTCTCTTTAAAATAAATGTCGTCATTTCTGAATACATGTGGGAGGTTTTTGCCAATGAGATATAACTCATCCCTGGCAAACCTGTCTATCTGATTACCAATAAAGAGGATCCCTTCGCTTTCCAGTATATATGTTAACTGGCATTCCTCATGAAAGTGGACTGGTTCATAGAAATGCGGAAGTGTCCATATTTCAGATCGTACCGATTCTCCTTCCTGCCGGGGGACTTTAAAATACAGAAGTGACATATTAAC
>Ga0265316_10003776_pt1 | contig 15231 bp, 8 predicted proteins | sample 4522metaG_FD_202092 | JGI IMG/M metagenome (GOLD analysis project Ga0265316, IMG submission 202092) | Rhizosphere microbial communities from Carex aquatilis grown in University of Washington, Seatle, WA, United States - 4-5-22 metaG | ecosystem: Host-associated > Plants > Roots > Rhizosphere >...
CCGAGCGATCTTCTCTTGAAGCGCTGCCAGAAATACATCAAGAACCCGCCCCCCGCAGACTGGAAGGGGGTCGAGGTCATGCTGACGAAATAGGTCCGGGGGAAAACGAGTTGATCGGACTTCTTGCAAGGGCAAAACGACTCCGCGGCGGCCGGGAAGAGATCGCGTTCGATCCCGATTCGGGCATCTCCCGCGAGGACCAGAGGGACATTCTCCAGGAGATAGACGGGATCGCCACGCAGAACCGAATGAAGGTCACCCCCGACCTCTTCAGGGTCCACGCGGTCAAGCGCGGGGTGCTCTTTCCCCTGATCGTCATTGCGGCAGCGGTCCTGGCCTCCGGGCTCGGAGTCCTCACCTTTTATCTCCTGTTCCAGCAGGGAGAAACACAGCTCACCTCGGAGCAGGGCGGCTCCATTACGGCGGAAGGCAAGCTCATCGAGCAGGTGAGGAAGGATTCCGCCGCGCGCCTGGAAGCGAAGAATCAGCAGATCAACGAGATCCAGGGCCGGCTGGCGGAGATCGACAAGCAAAGACAGGATCTCCAGTCCAACATGGACGCGAAGGTCGGCCAGAAGGAACAGGAGCTGCGCGCCACCCTTGCCCAGGAGCTCGCAGCGGAGAGGGCGAAACTCCAGAACCAGGGCCTGTCTGACCAGGCCATCGCAAAGAGGCTGCAGGACCTCGAGGCCCAGAAGAACGCGGAGACGGCCCGACAGCTGGAAAGTTTCCGCCAGCAGGCGGAGGCTGACCGCGTGAAGGCGGAACAGACACTGCGGAACCAGGAGACCCAGTTCAACGCAAACCTTGCCCGGGCGAACACGGAGCGCCAGCAGGTCCTCACGGACTCGCGCAAACGGGAAGAGGATCTGCGCAGCCAGCTCGAGCAGAAGACCCAGGTGCTCGAAAGCGAAAAGGCAAAGGCGCAGCAGGCCTTGAATACACTCGCCACGCGGCAGGAGCAGGAAGACCTGGTCTCCGGCCAGCTCATCGGGCTGTACGCAGTTGCCCGTGCCGATATCGCCCAGAAGAACTACCCCAAGGCCCTCCAGAGCCTGAAGGCGGTTGGAAACTACGTGAACAGCCAGGATGTTGCCGCGCTGCCGGGAATCGCAAAGAGGCGCGACTTCGACCTGTTCGTCGTGGACTCTCTCACTGCACTCGTGCAGGGTGAAATGGACAAGGGCAATGCCGACACGGCATCCACGGCAGCCCCTTCGAGCCAGACGGCCCAGCTCGCGAAGCTCGTCGGTGACGCGGACGCGCTTCTCAAGTCAGGCAAGGTGGACGAAGCGGAGAAGACCTACGGGCAGGCCCTGCAGCTCATCCCGGAAATCGCCCGCGCCTACGCGTATTTCGTGAAGCGCGACCACGATGCGGAGGCCGCGCGCCAGGCACGACTGCGGGATCAGCTTGCCCGGGCAGAGACAGCCTTTGACGCGGGCAGGCTCTCCCAGGCAGTCAGCGCCTATCGGGATGCATTTGCCTATCTTCCGGAGACTCCGGAGCGGATCGATAGAATTCTTTCCAACATGGCCGCCGCTGGCTCCGACGCGGAGGCGCAGAAGTCCCGCCAGGCACAGGCCGCGGAAGCGGCCGCCGCGCTTTCAAAGGCCAGGGGCCTGCAGGCAAAGGGCAGTTTCGATGAAGCCCTCTCATCGTATCTCCAGGTCGTCTCCCGCTATCCCCAGAGCGCACAGGTGGCGGGCGCCGTGCAGGGCATTCAAGGAACAGTGAAAAGCATGAATGAGAAGGCTGCCGCGGACAGGGGGAAAACGGAAGCGGACCTCGGCGCGCAGATCGCATCCCTGCAGGCAGACCTGACAAAGGCGCGTCAGCAGGCGTCCCAGGCCGGCACCCGGCAGCCCGTGGTCGATCCGTCAATGGGCTCGAACGTCACTGCGCTTTCAGCCGCGGATATGCAGAGGCTCAAGGATTTCCAGGACCGTTTCTCCGCCCTCGAACAGGCCTACAAGACCTACACTTCCCAGGAGGACCCCGTGCTCTCCGGCAAGGGGGACAAGGGCCTGGTGGATACCAAGACCTATCTTGATTCTTTCCTCGGGTCCAAGCCGCTGGATAGTGCCTTCCCCGGGCTCCTGGGCAGGATCAAGCGCTACAATGACGGCTTCCAGTCTGCAGGCAGGTCTGACGCGCTGCAGGACGCCCTTGACGTGGTCATTCAGATTTCCAGGCAGAGGGCGCCGGATAAGAGGCAGAAGATCCTGGACGATCAGCTCAAGTCATTCCGCAGGGACGCCGACATGACCAGCTTCCTCAAGGAGCTGCAGGGACTGCTGAAGTAGGGCGCCGCGCTGGCCCGCACCGCCCGAAGGGCGGTATCCGAAGGGCGGCAGGCGCGCTTGCGCGCCGGGAGCCCACGTGCGGGTCCAGCTGTCTTTTGCTTGCCATCGCACTACACGCTCCTAGTACGACAGCGACCTGAGCCGTGATGTCGGAGTAGAGTAAAGGTCCACGGACAGTGATCCGTCGGTCACCACGCTCCTCGAGAAGAACACCGTGGCTGTCCCGTCTACATACGCCTCCATCGAGAAGCGCAGGGCCCCGAAGGGAAAGCTCGTGAGCAGGTTCCCTTGCGGGTCGAAGAGCCTGCCCACGCCATCCTGTGTGGACAGGAGCTCCCCCGTGGTGAGGAGCGCGTCGATACGGCAGGTGATCCCCGCAATCTGCCTTAGGTTTACCCCGTATGCCTCCCAGCGCCAGCACTGCCACGCCCCGGCCGCGTAGAAGCTTGCGTAGCTTACGCCCGTGCCTGCATCGTGATAGTACTGGACCCGGTTCAGGCCTGCGAACATCAGGGAGAAGCTGAGGGGGTACGCCCCGTATGTATCCGTCACTCCGGAGAATCCGGCGATGTTGACGGTCACCAATCCGACCTCGTGAATGTAGCCGCCGCTGTTGTCCCGAACCAGCAGGTACATGCTGTCTCCACCGATGGTGTTGGACGGCACGTACTGCGCCCCTATGACCACGGGCGCGGACATGATGGGGGCAAGGAGGCTCGAAAAGTTGGTCGGGGAAGCCGGCGCGATGTGGCCGGGAAAATCCTGCCAGTAGATGAGCGCCGAGTTGTTTGCCGGCTGCAAAGAATCGAACGAAAATACCGCGGCATAGACGCCGTCCGGCACGGTCCGCATCTCGAAACCGGGGTAATTCGGGTCCCGTCCGGACAGAGTGCCGATTCCAACCGGTCCCGAGGTGGCGGGATCCGGGATGCGCACATACCCGCCTTTCCCGTCAGGCTCAACATACATGAGGCTGACCTGGTTGGAGGAGGTGAGCTGGATGAACCCGCGTGAAGGATCGATCGTGGACAGCGTGCCCAGGGGAGCTTTCAAGGGCATGAATACCGCATCGTATGTCGGGGAGTCGGGCCAGATCCGGATACCGGTGTCCACTGCGGACTGATAGGTCAGCCGTGACAGGGTGATGGCCGCAAGGCTCAGGTCCGCGCTAAAAGGCGGGGAGCACGAGAGGCAGAACAGCAGGAGGACAGGCAGGAGAGCGATTTTCTTCACAGCAGCCACCTCACGCCGAAATGGATATCGAAAAAGCTGACGGCCCCCACGGACGTGAAGACGTATCCGGCAGGCGGCTGGTTGCCGGGGAAGGATTGGGCAAGAAGATCGGGGAATGCCGACCAGTAAAAGACCGGGGCATATTCAAGAAAGAGGCGCGCACGCGGACCGGCCCGCAACTCCGCGCCGACCGCTGCCTGGACACCAGCAGGTGAGATGGGGTCGGTGCGGAGGGCTGACCCGGGAAGCTGGACAAGGCGCACAAAAGGTCCCAGCCCTGCATAGAGACGCACCGGAGAGTCCATGGGCAGGAAATACATGCCGGCCTGCAGGGACAGGTTCCACAAGGGGATGCTCTTCACTGCCTGGGTTTCATCCAGGACCAGCCCGAAGCCGAATGCGGTGACGCCAAGCCTCAACCACGCCAGTTCCGGAACCACTGCCAGCACTGCAGCGACAGAAGGCGAGAAAGAGTTCTCGAATCCGGTTTCCACTGACAGCGGGGACCGGGGCTCCTGGGGGAGGTAAAGGTCCCTGTCCGCGTCCACGAACACGGAGCGCTCAGCAGGGACATACCCGGTCAGCTCAGCGTGCAGGTCGCAGGCCGCGGCTTCCTTCATGGTGATGCGCGCGGTCCCTTCAGGCCCCGTGGTGATCGGACCGCCGGGGCCCCCCGTGATTCGAGTGCCCGGCAGCGCGTGCACGGTGAGAAGGATGCCTCGCGTCCCCGGGGACCCGGCCGGAGCCCCGCGGACTCCCGGATACGTCTTCGACACCGAGTCCACGAGGTCGGACCAACGTTCCCGGGCCGCGCCCCTGGCGTCCAGGTCCGCGTCCATTGAGACCGTGTGATCCACCCGCATGGATTTTGCCGCCATGTCATAGAGCTGGACCCGGACCAGGGGAGCATCACGCGCGCCGGAGAACTCGGCGCGAAGCCAGCAGTCCGCACCCTGGGTCTTCGCCGCTTCTGCCAGGCCATTCGCGTCCCCCTGCGCGCGTTCCTGCGTGTTCTCGATCACAGTGAGCCCGTCGATCGAGCGCAGGGCAAGGGCAATCGACTGTTCAAAGATCAGGGAGTCCATGGCCGAGTACGCACTGCCGTTGTTCCTTGCCACGGACAGGAGAAGCCGGAGCTGCCGGGAGTCCGCGGCGCTCAAGCTGGCCGTGCTCCTGTCGGGCCGTCCCGCAATTGCCACAGCGTTCCAGTGTCGGTCCACGATCGGGGCCAGGCCCTGGATGAAAGACCGCGCCACCGCGTCAGGGGAAGGCGGGAAGTAGAGGGGATCCGGGGAAGGTCCGTCAATCGGGGGGTAGGAGTCCCGCGCCTTGCGGACAGAGATGAAAGAAGCAGAGGGGTCGGCTCCAAGGCTGCCCCAGATCCGCGCGCCTTCCTCCCAGGCGGCCAGCAGTCCGCCGCTCCGCGCAGAGGGGTCGAGGGGGATCCACGCGGCGCCGCCATGCTGGATCAGGCCGGGAAGTCCCTGGAGGATCGTGTCCGCCTCTGCCTGTGTCATCTCGAGCCGTACCGCAAGCAGCACGTGCCCGGGCGCTGCGAGGAGAGCGGTCTCCATCCCCTGGGCTTCGAAAAGCGAGGCGTACAATACGACGAGGTCCGGTTGGTCTCCCATCCCGGATCTGAGGGTCTGGCCCGGATATTTCAGCATGCCGGCGCCGTGGGGGTCCCTGGAAGCCGCCGCATACGCGGTCTGCCGGCCCTGCGACACGCGCACGCCCGCGGCCTGAACTGCGCCGAACAGGGCGATTGACGTCTGGAGCATCCGGTCAAGACCTGCCTCATGAAAGCGAGCAGCCGTATCTGAAGCCGAACCTGCCAGATCCTTTACTGCGCGTTCATCCGGCTGGACAAAGGCTGCAAGAAACTGCGCGTCACTCCATGACACCCGGCTCTTGCCGGAGACCTGGAGGCGCACAGCTTGCCTCACGGTACGCTGCGCCCCGCCCTGGTCGGCCGTGGCGATCACCTCAGCAGCGAGGGACGACGGTCCCGCCGCATGCCTCAGGGAGCTGTTGAATCGAACAGAGATCGGCACCTCCCGGGATTGGCCCGGCTCCAGAACTGCAATCGGGGCGCTTTCAACCGGACTCACCCTCGAATCCCGGGCCAGGAAGCTTACCCGTACCTGGGCAAGCGGCTCCGACCCCGGGTTGCGGATCACCGCTGTGCCGACAGGCGTGTCAGCGCCGGGGGAAATCTCAACGGGAAACACTTCCCGAAGGGATACGCTGCTGATCTCCAGGCCCAGCGGCGACGGCTTTTGAGGGAGCGAGGGGGCGGGAGCAGCAGTGCCAATGCCGGAAAGGCTCAGCGCAGTGCCAAGGGAAATGTCCAGGCTCCCGTGGGCGCCGACGTTGTAGAGGTACGAAGCTTCGAGACGAAGGGCGATAAGGGGATTCAGTGCGTATGCAAGCCCTGCTCCCGCCTGAAGTACAGGGCTCCCGCCGCCCTGCGAAAGGCTGTCCCCATTGACGACACCGAAAGAATACCCCGCACCGGCAAAAAGCCGCGCAGAGAGCCCGCCGACCAGGGGAATCCCCCATGCGGCCCCTGCCATGGCGGAAACCTCTGACGTTGTACCTGCATCGAACTTCAAGGTGGAATAGTTGTAGCCAAGCCCTCCTCGAAGAGAGAGACCGGGCCACCTTGCCAGCGGGTATTCCAGCAGGAGCGCTGCGCCGCCGCCGAGTGAAAAAAAGTCCGCCCCCGGGCCGAGCGGGATAGCAAGACCAGGGGCAAGAGCGAATGTGAGGCCGGAGGCCGGGGCTTCCGCCGCGGCGGGCAGGGCCGCTGCGAGCAGGATGAGGAGTGGAGCAATCGCCCGCGCCCGGTTCTTCACTAGTGCGTCCCTGTGATCAGAATGTCTTCAGGATCGGCGGTAGGGGTAGCGAATGGGGACCCAGGGACAGCCGTCAGTAGCCCCGTGGCAGCATCGATTGAGAACACAGAGATGTTCTGCGACACGCTGTTTGCCACGCAGACGTATTTGCCCGACGGGTCCACGAAAACTCCTATTGGCAGCGTCCCTGTATTGTAGACGGTGAAGCCTGAAAGCTCGCCTGTTCCTGCGGTGATGGGTGCCATCACCACATGGTTTGCCCCCGAGTCGGCAATGTACAGGTACTTGCCGGACGGATCGATGGCCATCTTCCCCGGATTGCCGGTGAGGCCGTATTGGTTGACGAATGTCAGGTTCCCCGTTATGGAATTGATGGTCCAGAGCTTTACCATTCCGGTGCTGTGATCTGATTCGTAGAGAAAAGAGCCGGTCGGATCAATCGTGATCGACGCAGGACTCGCGGCTCCTGTGAAGGGCGAGCTCATAGGCACGGGCATTCCGGCGAGGGTCAGGGTGTAGCCATAGACAAAGCCCCCTGCAGCCGCGTACAGGAACCGGCTGGAGACATCAGTCACAAGTGCCACAGGCGTACTGCCCGCAGTGACGGTCAACAGGTAGCCGAGCACGCCGCTTGCGGCCATAGTCAGGGCCTGGATAGTGCCGGAGGTCGGATAGGCGACATAGACCGCATCGTTGGACTTGCGCACGTAAATTGCTCCCGGAGTGCCTGTGCTGAAGGGGGTGCCAGTCGTGGTGAGCGCGCCCGTGGCGGGGTTGATCGTGAAGCCCCATACCTGATTCAGTGCGGGTGCCGTCACGAACATCAGCGTGCCAATCGAATCAATGCCCATTCCCCCGGGCGGGATCGGCAAACCAAAAGTGCTGGTATGCGAGAGCGCGCCCGTGACCGGATCCAGCGAGAACACATCCACCCCGGCTCCCGTGATGCCCAACGAATAGAGGAAGAGCGGTTGAGTAGAGCCAGGGGCCGCGACTCCCGGGGCCTTTGGCCCGTCAACCAGCTGCCGTACCCTGTCATAAAAAGGGTTCGAGCAGGCAGACAGGAGAAAAACCAGGGCTGCAAGCGACAGCAGAAGACGGCCTTTGATTACCACCATGCCGCCCTCCTTGAAAGCACCCGCGTTGCGCGGTCGAATGTGAAGTAGTGAGTACCCGAGAGGCTGTAGGCAACCTGCATATCGGGAAGCTTTTCGAAATGAAGCGAGCCCGGGAGGGCTGCGCCTGTCTGGTCGAACCGTATGAAGTCACCCGAGTTGCCGTTGCTGCCCTGGCTGTAGGAAAAGAACGCGTCGGCTGCAAAACCGAGGAACTCCGGCCGCCCGTTGTCGGACGGTTTCGAGAAAAGCTCGTAGCTGCCCAGCAATGGCTGGGAGACGCTTCCCATGATGTCGGTCCATGGGATCTTCACGAAATGGTCCGTGCCGGTGTCCATGTCCCTGAACACGAAGAAGGCCGCCTGGTGGGCAGCGTCAGTGGCGTTTGCATCGGAAAAAACGGCACGCAGCGAGTACGCCGAGGCCGGGCCGATCGTCGCTGTTACGTTGACGGAAGGGATCCACGTGTCCGCATACGTGGAATAATTCAGCATGGTTCCCGTGACGGAGACCTGGGCAACGTTGTAGTCCCCCACTGAGTGCTCGGCGAAGTATTGCTGCCCCGGGCCCTGCGGGACAGACCAGCCGATCCATGAAAGTGTGTCTGCAGGAGTGAGAGTGAAAAGCTGGTTGCCGACGATGATCCGGTGCGGCTCCAGATGCCACGCGTCGAACCATGCATGCGAGCCCGAAAGCGGGAAGCCGCCGGCCGTGAGGTCCGCATACGTCAGGGTCTGCAGGACATTCAGGTTGGGGTCCATGAGCCACAGCTGCGTGCCGCTGGAAGGCTGGTCATTGGCAAGCACGACGAACTCCTTGCCGTAATCCTCCACCGCGCTCAACGTGAAAGAGCTTGCCGCCGCCGCGGGAATGGCTGCCGCCAGGTCCACCTGTGCCTTGATCAATCCCAGGCCAGGGTCCGCAGGTGAGAATACGCCGTAGAACCTGCAGGTCGACAGGGTGCAGAGCACGAAGAGGACGACGATGGCGCGCCCGATGTATCGTTTCATAGCTTGACCACGACTCCCAGCGTCAGCGGGGGAAAGTTGGCGGACGGACCTTTTCCGGAGGAGGATGAGGCTTTCCAGGTAAGGATGCCGCGTCCCAGCAGGTTGGTGCCGATCCCCAGCGTGTATTTCATGTCGGAACGGAGGAAGAGCGAGACGCGCGGCAGATTCCATTCCACCCACACCGCGGCGACATCCCAGAAGACGTCCGTGTAGACGGACGGCCCTGCCGCAGCCCCTGAAGTGAAGATGGTGCCGAATCCGGTCCCGACTCCCAGGCGGAAAGGAGCGTCCGGGGGGAAGATGAGATACTGGCCGATAGTGACCTGCGTGTCGAAGTGGAAGACCGAGCTGGCGTTCGATGAGACCGGGGGATCGAAGGAGACATTCAGCCCCGGCGAGATGAACAGGGAGTCAGGCAGGAGGTAGAAGCGCGCGGCAACGCCGCCGCCCAGGAACTCACCCGCGGTCCAGGAGGCTTCCAGCGCCACGGTGGACTTTCGCGCCAGCGGTGTAAGGGGGATCTCTGGCGCGGCCGGCACGGTCTGCCAGGAGGTGTGGTAGCCCGGCATCCGCTTCTCCACCAGGAGAGGGGAGCCGAGCCTGACCGGACCAGCAGGCAGGACGAGCTTTCCCTTCTGGATCGTGCCCATGCTGCGCTCGCCGCCCAGGAACACTTCCATGCCTTCCTGCCGGGAGGTGAAGGTGATGTCCGCGGGCCCCGCCGTACCCTTCTCCTGTCCCCGGGGCGCGGGAAGGGTCAGACGCGTGAGCATGTCTTCGATTTCGGCACGCAGGTTGTTGTAGAAGGTCAGGTTGTAGTGCCACGACTTGAGGAATCCTGCTGCAAGGGCGCCCGTTTCTGCCTCGTAGCAGGAGAGGACCACCACGATCTGATCGTTGTCGATGGTGAAGGAGCCGCTTACCGCCACGTCCGCCTGGGTCTTGCGGGCAACGGCCGCTGCTGCCGACCCGGCAATACTCCCCCCAGGTTCCGCGAGCGAAGCGCCTGTCTCTCCGCTGGAGAGCAGTCGGAAGCCCGCGGCCTGGAACTCGGCGTCCACCGCCGCGGAGAGCCTGTCCTGCCGTTCGGTGTCGGCTCCCTTTGCGGAAAGGTCGGTGATCGGGAAGATGACGGCTTTTCTGCCGGCAAATGCCGGGTCGACGCTCCAGCCGATGGCAGGGGCAAAGGACAGGAGGGTGACGAAGAGAAGTCGGCCCGCTCTTGAGATACTCATGGAATGGATTCGATATATAGTATAGCGCGTTCGTGTGCGGTTTTCGACCTTTTCACTTCGCGGGCAGGCGGGGACGGCAAAAGCCCGCGCCCCCGGGCGTGGTCTTCGCACCGTGAAAAATAATTGTTGACACGGGGGAAAATCGGGTATATTCTCTGTTTAACGATATACGTATATCGTAATTTAGATAGACGTATATCTAAACGAGTATGGACAGAAGAACGGTCACCGCCCAGGACGTGGCGGACAAGCTCAAGCTCTCCCTCCTCTCCGTCTACCGGGCCCTGAACAATTCCGGCGGAGTCTCCGAGAAAACGGCCGAACGTGTCCGGGCCGCCGCGGAGCAGATGGGGTACACGCCAAACCGGGCGGCGCGCCATCTTTCCAAAAAGACCAAGTGCACGATCGGAGTCTCCTACTACCTGCCGCCGTGGTTCGCCACGCAGATCCTGGACGGGTGCGAGCAGGCCTTCGCGGAGATGAAAGGCTACGGGCTGTCAATGCTCGTGCGCGGCGAATGCCAGTCCTACGAGGCCCAGGTGACGCAGATCAGGGCCCTGGCGAAGAAATGTGATGCCCTGGCCTTATCCGTCTACGAGCCCCAGTACTTTGAAGGCCTCATTGACGAGCTGGTGGACGCGGGCACCCCGGTGGCTACATTCAACGTCGACGTTCCGACGAGCAAGCGCCTTTTCTACATCGGCCCCAACTATCTCCAGTCCGGCCAGCTCTGCGGGGAGCTGATGGCAAAGCTGGTCCGCGGCAGATCGGGCAAGGTTGCCGTCATCACCAAGAAACAAAGCGTATCGATTCTCGAGCAGCGCATCATGGGGTTCCGGAATGTCGTCTCGCGCGAATCATCCGTGGACATCGTCGGACCCTATAAGCTGCCCGAGTCCCCCGCTGAGGACGAGGAGCAGATTGCCTCCATCATCCGCGAGAACCCGAAGCTCGTCGGAATCTACGTTGTCAACCAGTCCCTGGCCGCCGCCGGCAGGGCTTTGAAGCGGACCGGCGGCGCGGGCTCCCTGGTTCTGCTGGGGCACGACCTGAATGACGAGCACGGCAGGATGATCCGTGACAACACGATCACCGCGGTGGTGTGCCAGGAGCCGTTCTACCAGGGATATTACCCGGTAAAGATCCTCCTGGATTACACAATAGACTCGATCATGCCCCCCACGAACGAGGTCTTCACACGGCTGGAAGTGGTCATGCGGGAAAACCTCGACTACTACTCCACCAGCCACCAGGCGTTCGTCAATCGCCCTGTCCAGGGGATCATCAAGGAGAGATGACACGGTGTATCGCGCGTCCCTGTTCGCCATGTGCGCGGGCTTTGCCGTCCTCCTCAGCGGCTGCGTGACCGGCACTCCATCGGACATGCCGGAAGGGAAAAGCGCCGAGCTGCAGAGGGCGCGCGCCGGCCTGCGCATCGCACAGCCGGCTTCACGCTCATCGGCCCGTCCCCTCTTTCTTGCCCACTACATGCCGTGGTTCCAGGCGCCGCCTGTCTCGGGCAATTTCGGGTGGCACTGGCACATGGGATCCACGGACCCGTACCAGAAGGACGCGCACGGGCTGTCGCGCATCGCATCGCACTACTATCCCCTGACCGGCCCCTACGACAGCGGGGATCCGGACCTCCTGGCGTACCAGGCCGCCCTCATGAAAGCGGCCGGTGTGGACGGGGTGATCGTGGACTGGTATGGCACCAGTCATTCCTTCGACTACCCGCAGCTCCAGAAAAGCTCCCAGGCCTTATTCCGTGCCGTACACGACGCGGGCCTGAAGTTCGCAATTTGTTACGAAGACCAGAGCGTGGGCAGACGGGTGGAGTCTCACGAAATCGATTCCGCGGCGGCGGCCGAAGCTGCAAAAGCGGACATGAGCTGGGCGGCCAGGACCTGGTTCAAGGAAGAAGCCTATCTGAAAGCAGGAGGCCGTCCTGTCGTCCTGTGTTTCGGGCCCCAGTATTTCAGGGACGCCGGGCAGTGGGACGCGGTCTTCTCCGGTCTGGACCCGCGGCCCCTCCTGGTCACGCTCAATGGGGCAGGCGGAGCCGCGGCTGAAGGCTCTTTCCCCTGGCCGCCCATGGAGGCCTCTTCAGGAGGCGCGCTTTCCCCCGGTGAGCTGGTTCGGTATCTCAACGACTTTTATAGAAGGAACCAGTACGGCCCCTTCCTGGTTTCTTCGGCCTTTCCCGGGTTCCATGATTTCTACTCCCAGGCCGGCGTCCGGCCCAGCTACGGCTACCTGGACGACTATCTCGGAGACACTTTCAGCATGACCCTGGAGGCGGCGGTCGCGGCCCGAGCCGACGTGGTGCAGCTCGTGACATGGAACGACTATGGCGAAGGCACGATGATCGAGCCCACTGTTCAAAACGGCTACCGGGACCTGGAGACTCTCCAGGATCTCAGGCGCCGCCTGGATCCTTCCTTTACCGCGAGCCGGGAAGACCTGCGAGCGCCTCTTGCCGCGTACAACGCGCGCGTGGCGGCCCGTGCATCGCAGAAGGGGCCGCAGGCGGCCGCGGAGACAGCGCAGCCGGCAGATCCCTTTGCTGCCAGGGCCAACCTGGCGCTCCACAGGCCCGTCGCCTCCAACAATCACATTTTCGCGTTTACCGCTGACAACGCCGTGGACGGGGATGTCCGCACGTACTGGGAGGGAGCCGCCAACTCGTACCCGAACGAAATCACGGTGGACCTCGGCCAGCCGCGCGCACTTTCGGCTGTGCGGATCAGGTTGAACCCCCAGCGCATATGGGCAGCCCGGACACAGACCTTTGCCGTGCTGGCAAGCGCGGAGGGAGAGACGTTCATCACGGCTGCCGAGCCCGCGGCCTGGAAATTCGATCCCGCCGCCAGGGACAACACGGTCACAGTGCCGATCACGATCACGGCGCGATTCGTCAAGCTGCTGTGTACCGCGAATGACGGGGCCACGGCCGGGCAGATCGCGGAGCTGGAGGTATTCGGGGAGTAGGAGCGTGCAGGGCGATGGCACGCAATTGGCCCTCGGGCCCGCGCGTGGGCTCCCGGCGCGCCTTCCGCTCCCTTCTGCTCCTGGCAGAGTTGGCGGAGTTGCGCGCCTGCCGCCCTGCGGATACCGCCCTTCGGGCGGTGCCGGATTGCGCAGGTATTTCATCAGGGAGCCCCCCGTCTCCGTTGGAGAAGAGGGGCATCCGTTCCCGCGAACCGAACGAAGGAGGTCGCTTTATGAAGAGAGTGTTGTTCATCATCATGGCCGCCTGCATTGCCCTTGGCGTGTATGCGGCTCCGGTGGAGCTCAAGGTGCCGATCCCAGCCAACACGCCGGAAAACAAGTACCGCATCGACGCCAAGATGGCGCAGATCAAGCGTTTCGAGGCGGCGAATCCCGGCATCCACTGCGTTGCCGTCAATTTCGAGTACGACAACACCGGGCAGTTCCTCGTCATGCAGGCGGCAAAGCAGGCGCCGGATGTCATGAGCGTGTGGGCCACCGAGGCTCAGATGCTCGTGGCAAAGAAGTGGGTCGTGCCCCTTGAAGACTACATAAAGACCTGGGACAAGACCGCCTGGTACAACAAGGACGCATTCCTGCCGTTCGTGGTGGGCGGAATACGCTATGGTGTGCCTGACCAGAACTACATCAAGCACGTGCTGTACAACAAGCAGATGTTCGCGGCAAAGGGCGTACCCGCGCCGAAGCTCAACTGGACCTGGGCGGACTTCACGAACGCCATGGTGAAAACCACGGACAAAGCGCAGGGCGTGGCCGGGTTCGCGCCGATGGGTAAGGGCGCGGAAAGCGGCTGGGGATTCACGGACTTCATCTACATGGCCGGCGGCGAGGTGGAGCAGGTGAGGAACGGGAAGACCTACGCGGTTTTCGATTCCCCCGAAGCAGTCACCGCGGCGCAGTTCTTCAAGGACTTGAGGTGGAAGTATGACGCCATTCCCGCCAACTGGGCCAACGGGTGGGGAGATGTCTACAACGTGTTCGGTTCCAAGCAGGCGGCCATGGTGCTGGACGCGGACAACGGCCGCGCTATCGCCATCAATTCGCTGAAGATGGACCCCGCGAATATCGGGCTCGCGCTGATGCCGAAGGGCCCTGGCTCCAAGGGCCGGCAGGCGGGAGTCCTGGGCGGCACGTTCCTGGTGACCAATGGTCTTGCAAAGAGCAAGGAGGTCCGGGACGCGGCATGGAAATGGATCATCTTCGAGCGCTGGGACGACGCGGGGCTCGCGGACCTGCAGGCCCAGATCAAGGACGCGCGGGCCAACAAGCAGTTCCGCGCACAGTTCCAGTACTCGCCCCTTCTCCCGAACGCGCCGTACGTGCAGAAGGAACGGGCGATCCTGGTGGAGAACCCCGACGCCGCAGTGGCCTGGGGAGATCCTGCATTCCTGTCCGCCCTGCCCGGGACGGCACACATCGAGCCGCCGGTCGCGGCCCAGGACGTCTATGGAAAGTACCTGAACAACGTGGTGCAGGTGCTGTTCTCTGAAAAGGACGCGGATGCCGCAGCCATCATGAAGGACGCGAACAAGAGGTTCCAGGCCGAAGTGCTGGACCCGCTCAACGCTGCCAAGGACCAGTAAGAAGATTCGCATCCCCCGTCTTTCGACGGGGGGATGCTTCCGGAGGAGAATGCATGGAACAGGCGCTGGGGAAGGGCCGGGGGAAGTATGGAATGGGGCTCCTGTTCCTGGTTCCCGCTTTGCTCGTGTTCGGCCTCTTTCAATGGTACCCGATCGTGCAGAACTTCCTCCTCGCATTTCAAAGCTATGTCCCGGGTTTTGACAAGGAATGGGTGGGCCTGAAGAACATCCTCTACATCCTGCACGATCCCCGGCTGCCAAAGGCAATCCTCAACACTCTGGAGTTTGTGGGCATCTGCCTTGTCGTTGGTTTTTTCGTTCCCATCGTCGTGGCCATCACCGTCATGGAGATCCGGCGGGGACGCGGGTTCTTCCGGCTGGCCATCTACATTCCGAACATGATTCCCGGCATCGCCCTGTACATCATCTGGAGATGGGTCTTCAATCCTGATTTCGGGCTCCTCAACCAGTTCATTGGCATCTTCGGGGTGCCGCACCAGCAATGGGTGCTTTCATCCCGGCAGGTCCTGCCCTCCCTGAGCCTGATGGCCACCTGGGCCGGCTTCGGCGGGACTGCGGTTCTCTACATGTCCAGCCTCACAACGGTGAGCGCCGAGCTCTACGAGGCGGCGGAGCTCGAAGGGGCGGGCTTTCTCCAGCGCGTGCGCTCTGTGACCCTGCCCGCCATCTCCGGCACGATCAACCTGCTCCTTGTCCTCCAGCTCATTGCCACTTTCCAGGTCCTCCAGGAACCGTTCGTGATGACCGCGGGCGGCCCGAACAACGCGAGCCTGACGGTCATGCTTCTCACTTTCAACTACGCCTTCGAGGATGTCGAGTTCGGCAGGGCAGGGGCTCTCGGTTCGCTCCTCTTCCTGG
>Ga0265316_10003777_pt1 | contig 15230 bp, 14 predicted proteins | sample 4522metaG_FD_202092 | JGI IMG/M metagenome (GOLD analysis project Ga0265316, IMG submission 202092) | Rhizosphere microbial communities from Carex aquatilis grown in University of Washington, Seatle, WA, United States - 4-5-22 metaG | ecosystem: Host-associated > Plants > Roots > Rhizosphere >...
AATGTCAACAAAGTAGATTATTTTCCCCTGCTCCACCAGGAAATGATTGAGACCTTTGAAAAAGAAGGAGCAGTGAACTCGTGGCCAGTCCGCCCGCAGCGGGTGCTCCACGCAGCAAGGAAGATCTTGGGAGATGATGACATTCTGGTCAGCGATGTCGGGACGAATAAACTATGGGTTGGGAAGTTCTATCCGGTATATAGCAACAATACCCTGCTCATATCCAATGGTTTTGCGTCTATGGGGTTTGCCCTTCCGGCCGCTATTGCCGCTAAGCTATTGTATCCCCACAAAAAAGTGCTGGCCGTTTGTGGAGATGGTGGATTTCTAATGAATGTTCACGAGTTAGAGACTGCCAATCGCCTGGGACTTAATATCGTGATCATAATTTTCAGGGACGACGGCTACAACCTCATAAAGTGGAAGAGTATGAGTAAATTTGGCAAGGCTTTCGGGGTGAATTTCTCAAACCCTGACTTCGTGCAACTTGCGGATAGTTTTGGGATTGAGGGCGTAAGAATCCAGTCTGCGGATTCCTTAGAGCAAACACTGACCTGGGCATTTTCCCGGGGAAAACCGGTTGTTATCGATGTACCAATAGATTATTCATCTAATGAATTACTTACCCGCCTTCTGTAAAAGTTAAAAACAAGCCTTACCAGTATGAAGAATCTTCAGGAAATAACCAACTTAGATCGTTATAATAAGGTAGAAAAATAAAAAAAGGAGCTTTACAATGGAAACTGCTGAATTAGCCACCCTGATCAAGACCCGCCGTTCGATTCGTTTGTTTCAGGATAAACCGGTACCGGAAGCCATACTGTTAGAGGCTGTCGAAACGGCTATTTGGGCGCCTAATGGCGGCAATGCCCAGAACTGGCGCTTCTTCATTATCCGTGATAAGAAAATTATCAAAAATGTCGCCGATGCCATACAGGCGGATATGAAAACAATGATGTCATGGCCGGAAATGGCTAACGCGGGGCCGCCAGCTTCCCGTCCCGGCAGTCCTCCCCGGGTAGACCCGCTAAGTACTGCACCAGCTCTGATTGTCGTAGCGGCTATCCGATCCCCTAATCCAATGGTTGACGCAATGGCAAAAAGGGCTAAAACCGATCCTAAAGCCAGGCAGATGTTCGAAGGACTGCAGGTTGTAGCCGGATGGGCGCAATCCACGTCGGCGGCGGTAGCCACTCTAATGCTGGTTTTACATCAAAAGGGATTAGGGACACTATGGATGACAGGCGGGCTGCATGCTAAGGCTGATATAGAAAAGCTACTTAAAATCCCGGTGGGTATGGATGTAGTCACGCTCGTTCCGGTTGGTTATCCGGCAGAAAGTCCGATTAAGGACCGCAAACCGGTAAGCGAAGTCTGCCAGATAATCAAGTGAGTCGATCCGATTAAAGACGAGGATAACACGTATATGATAGGCAAGAGAGAAAGGAAACCGAGACGCCCTATTTATCCGACTCCCGCCGGTTTGATTGTGTCGGTCGATGCCAAAGGCAAGCCAAACATTATTACTCTTGGTGAGATTTTTAACCTGAGCGTTAAAAATCCGGTATGGGTTGGTATTGCTGTCAGGGCAGCCAACTATTCTCACCAGCTCATTAAGGAACAGGGTGAATTTACCGTGAACTTACCCACCGCGTCAATGCTTTCTGAAGTTCAAGGTATCGGAAGATGCAGCGGGAGAGACGGAATCGATAAATTCGCCAGGTTTAATTTAACCCCTTTACCATCAAAATTTATTAAACCACCAATCATCGCCCAATGCCCGGTTAACCTGGAATGCCATGTGGTGGGATTCCATCATGCCGGTGATCACGATTTGTTCATTGGAGAGGTCTTGTTAGAGCATGTTGATGAGGATAAGTCCAACGCTGATGGGGAACGTGACGAGAGTAAATTAGATCCATTGATCTGGCTCGGGAGCGGATTCTATCGGCTGGGGGAGAAAATTGGGGAGCACCGTTAAACGCATTGAGGAGTACCATGGATAAGGAGGCAAAGTTTGACCGCAATTGGTGGGTCAAATTGGGAATACCGCAATATGGCGGAATAATGAAAATCCGGGCCAGCCGAAATATCGAGAATTTTGACCCGTATTTTACCTTCGAACTTTCGAGTATTTACGGAGGGTGGATGGAAAGGCTGGTTGCCGACGACTGGACATTGGATCCGGCAGTTTTTGAATATCAATTGCCCTGGCACCCATCCAAATACATGAAAGGCCAACTTGCGGAGAGCTGGGATTTTCCGGACCCCGTCACGCATGTTATCCATCTGCGAAAAGGCATCCACTGGCAGAACATGTCCCCTGCATATGGCAGAGAATTTACAGCTGACGATGTTGTATTTCACTTTAACAGATTGCTGGGATTAAACCACTTTCCGGACCCAAGCCCGTTCCCTGCAGAGGTCGGGTTTCAGGAACTTACATCGGTAACGGCAAAAGACAGGTACACTGTCATCTTTAAATGGAACATGCCTAACCCGGAGTTCATCATGGAGCATCTGCACGGCGTCTCGTTGCGGCAGTGCATTGAGAACCCGGAAGCAGTTCGCAAATGGGGCGACCTCAGCGACTGGCATCACGCCATCGGTACCGGACCGTTTATCTTGAAAGATTTTATTTCCGGCAGTTCAGCAACTTTGATCAAGAATCCTGATTACTGGGGTTACGACGAACGCTACCCTCAGAATAAGCTGCCGTATGTCGATGCGATCAAATACAAGGTGATACCCGATCAGGATGCAGCGCTAGCGGCGATGCGCTCTGGCGAACTCGACGTAATCGCAGGTGGGGTTACTGCTGAGCAGGCGCAGGCAATGCGCCGCACAAACCCCGAAATACTGCAGATACGCATCAAGACAAGACAGGCTGTCACCATTCAACCGAGGAATGATCGGGCGCCCTTCAACGACATCAGAGTCCGCAAAGCGATGCAATTGGCGCTTAATCTGCCGGCTATCGCCAGAGATTACTATCATAGTCTTGTCGAGCCGTATCCTTCTTCGGTGCTATCAAGCTATTATTCAAAAGTGATGCCGGGGTGGGGTTTCCCCTACGAACAGTGGCCGCAAGATCTCAAAGACGAATATGCCTGCAATCCGGACTCAGCAAGACAATTACTGGCCGATGCCGGTTATCCGGCAGGTTTCAAAACAAACATAGTGGTAGATACAGCATCGGACATGAAGCTGTTGGAAATAATAAAGTCATCGTTTGCCCGGATTGGTATTGAAATGGAAGTACGGATGATGGAATCCAACGCTTGCACCAGCTTTGTACAGCAGGGCAAACACGATCAGCTGGTGTACCGTGAATATGGTCCGTTAGGTCACAGTTATGCACCGTTCCAGGCGGTCACCCGGCTCCATACCGGCGCTAATATCCTGATGGTTAGTGACCCTGTTATCGATGCCTGTTATGCAAAAGCTCGCTCCGCTAAAAATGAGGGTGAATTGAAACAGGTAATAAAAGATATGAACGAGCGCGTAGCCAGACAGCACTTTGCAATAAGCCTGCTGCAGCCAATCGAGTATTCACTGTGTCAACCATGGCTTAAGGGTTATCACGGTCAAATCCATTCCCTCTGGATGGGGATTGGCGGACCCAGCAGATTGAGCTTTTACGGGGCGCGATTCTGGATAGACCAGGAGCTGAAACAATCACTGACCACCGTTTCAAAAGAGGACAGGGAAGTTAATTAATATCCGCAAAGACTGGAGGTAGAAAATGAAAATTGATCCCGGCGATTCTAACCTGCAAGATTCCTCTCATTTAATGACTGATATCGTGGTACCGCGGCCAATTGCCTGGGTTTCTACTGTGGATGAAAACGGGGTATTCAACCTTGCGCCGTTTTCTTGCTATGGACTGGTGAGCAGTTTCCCGATGGTGATAGGTTTTTCCGTTGGATCGTATCGAGACGGGAAAAAGAAAGATACCATCAGAAACATCGAATTGACCAAAGAGTTTGTTATAAACGTAGTTACCGAAACATTAGGGCCGGCCATGAACATAACCTCGGCATCATTTCCCAGAGAGGTGAGCGAATTCACCAAAGCCGGACTTACACCCGTCAAAGCAGACATTGTCAACGCACCTATGGTGTTAGAGTCGCCGGTCAAGATTGAATGCCGTGTTATCCAAATAATCGAGTTTGGAAAACCACTCGTGACCAGCCTTGTTCTTGGCTCAGTGTTACGGCTACACATCGCGGATGAATACTGGAATAAGAAATCAGGTCGCATCGAAGGACTCAGGCTGATCGCGCGTTTGGGTGGAGATGGCGACTGGTACTGCCGCACCAGGGATACGTTCCAAATGAAGCGCCCAATAATTTAATTTATTATTGGCCTATCCGGTTTCAAGATAGATAGCGTCCCGATAAACGAAAGGACAACTAGCAAAGAGTTGGGATTTTCCGGACCCCGCCACGCATGTTATCCATCTGCGCAAATGCGTCCGCTGGCACAACATACCACCGGCCAACGGTCGTGAGTTTACCGCTGACGATGTTGTATTTCATTTTAACAGATTGCCGGGATTAAACCACTTTCCGGATCCAAGCCCGTTCCCTGCAGAGGTCGGGTTTCAAGAACTTACATCGGTAACAGTAAATATCGGCTGAGACCCGATCAGGATGCGGCGCTGGCTGCGATGCGCTCCAGCGAACTTGACGTAATCGCAGCTGGAGTTACAGCTGAGCAGGCGCAGGCACTTGTCGCAAAAAGGTGGGAGGAAATACCAAGATGAAACATGGAAATAATGCTCACGCATCCATTCTACTATGCGCATACCATCCAATTTAGCAATCGAGTATTCAGAGCGTATTCATGAATGTCCGGCTTAAAGCATTATAATAATTAGTATTGCTTTAATTTGTACAAACTGAATCAAGCATAATAGTGTCACACAGGTTTTGACAAGTAGCCAGCGAGTCTACTTACGTATTTTTTTTATTTCTTTTTCAGTTTCCTCGGCGAGTTTCTTGGCGCCATTGTCAATATCTTTGCCAACTTTCTTGATTCCCTCTTTGGCGTCCTTACCTAGTTTTTTGAGTTCCTTATCAGCCTTTTCAACTATTTCTTTAGCCATTTACAAACCTCCAATTTCAATGTTACAACTTAAAAGATTAACCATAATTTACATCTTATCGAAAAATATATCAACATATTGACGAATTAGTGGACTATTTAGTGCAGCCAGGATTGGAATAGCCGATTTAAGCTTATATTGGAAAGTAACAAATTACCGTGACTTCTTCCCCATCCAGCGGCAAGCAGCTGAAATTTAGGATGCCTACGGTCCAAAAAGCAACTAAAGACAGCCCAGTGGATGTTGAGTTTGACTTTCTATAATGTTTGTGCGAAGGTATTTACATAAAAAACAAACAAAAATTTTTGCGGGAGAATTGTTGTGCTACCGAGTCGTTCCTTGTTATATAGGATTTTTTTCTTACTCCCTGTTATTTTATCTTTATTTTTAGGAATAGCTTCATGCGGAACAAAGGCTGCAGCTTTTACTCCTTTAACGGTGTTATCGATTGTTGGAGGCAATGTTCTCATTCAAAAAACAGGCTCTAGTAATTGGAGCGCTGGAAAAGAAGGGACGACACTGCAAGCCGGTGATAAAATCAAAACCGACACTGCTGCTACGGCCACGGTAACCTTCTTTGATGGCAGTACGATCGATTTGAATGGCGGCACCGAGATATCTCTCGATGAACTACTGAGCAAATCATCAACCACACCCAAGACCATTAAAATCGGTCAGACCATCGGTGAGACGAGCAGCACTATCGTAAAGCTGGTGGACGCGGCTTCACGCTACGAAATAGATACTCAATCCGGTGTCGCCGCAGTCAGGGGTAGCAAAATGGCTGTCCTGGTATCTACCGATGGTACTACTCAGGTTTATAACATTGAAGGCAGAATTAGTTTCACGGGGCAGGGACAAGAAGTGATGATTCCCGTAGGCTCGGTCAGTACCGCAAAACCCGGCCAAGTACCGAGTACCCCACAACCAGGAACACCACCTACGTTCGGTGGTTCAAATGCGACCTCGATTTCTTCAACAAGCGGATGGCAACAGTCCGGGTTATATCTTAATGCAGGGGATAAATTCTACGTGGATTACCGGGGCGGAAGTTGGACTGTTGATTACACGAAATTCCCCTATGTCGGTCCTAGTGGTTATTCCTCTGATATTGATAAGACAATTGATCATGGATCAAACGCTAAGATAGACACTTCTGTTCCTTATGGTTATCTATTAGGTACCGTAGGTAATGGCAAAGAGACACCGATTGGGAATTACAGCGGTCCCTTTACTGCAGACGCCAATGGTTACCTATCTCTCAGAATTAATGATACGGACTCCACTTTAGGGGATAATGACGGCGCAATTACCGTTAATCTGCGTGTTGCATCGCTTGAGTCCACAAATCAAACAACTATGACTGCTACAAATACTACCTCGACACCTGCAACAATGCCTTCTTCTATTTCAATAATAACAACATCATCAGCTATCTTAGCGGTGGGTTCTACCACCACGGCTACAAGTTCAACAACAAGTACCGCATCGGCTCCAACGTCGGTCGCAACAAAATATCAAAACACCACCTACGGATATGCGATCCAGATACTCCCGGAATGGACGGTACATAATGCTGATGCGAGTAATGTATTCATTGATTCTTCAGGCCAATTAGCCAACATCGAGATTTTGTCCACGACTCAATCTGGATCAAATCTTGACGTCTTCTTAAATTATTGTGTATCGACATTTAAACAGAGAGACCCAGATTATGCAGAACAATCACGCACCAAGATCACGGTGTCGGGAGATTTACCTGCCTATTACATAAACCTTACCTATAGCAAAGCCGGTGTGGCATTACAGGGATTAATGCTAGTAACCGTAAAAGATAACTACGGGTACTGTTTGATTGGAGAGACACCATCTACCCAATGGGGTAATTATGGCAGCAACCTGGCTAGCATAATTAACAGTCTGACAGTCAATTATTAAGTGGGCACTCATTTCTGCATACCCACTTTATTTTATCGTGAGCACTTCCCCATCCACCGGCTTGCACCTGAAGCTTGGGATGGCGAGTAGTCACATAATTAATAATCCCCAACTAATTCGTATCTGAGTTGAAGCGTCGTTGGGTAGTTATTTTGTTAAAATTCATTTTTGGTCGAGAGGATTATTATTAATTGAATTCGGTATAATGGTAATTTGGTTAGGGTAAAGTGTAAATATTTGAATTGCACTCAAGCGTGAGAATTAATATCCTTTTTCTTATGTCACAAATTTGTCATATATTAGCTCTACTATTTATGCTTTTGTCACTATGTTTACAGTAAAATTGAGTAAGCATTCAGCATTACTATAATGGTTCGCTAAAGATAAAAGGAAATTGGAAATCAGATCATTTGAGTATTATCGTTTTGGACATATGACTAAGTAAATAACCGGAGCCGAATCCCTAAGGTCTCTTAAAAAAAACTCCGGGGGATGGTTATTAATCACCTTGTGTTCGGGCGGTGGTAAGTTACGATAGAACTCAACTTACGATAAGCAGAAACCTAAGTTCGATATTATTGAATATGACCTCGTAATTCCGGACATTCTCATCCCGAAAGTCTATGGCATAAAGTTTGCCATTATCAACTAAACGATAATTTAAATGAGATGTCACTACAAGGAGGAGAATATGCCTTACCGAATTGAAAATCAAAAAGACCATAAAAACGCTAAAGGTGAACCCGCTCCCTGGGTAATTATTAATGCAGACCGCGATGAGGTCGTAGGTAGTTCGCAAACAAAAGAAACTGCCGAAGCCAGTATTCGAGCCCGCCTTGCTGGTGAACATGGTGGATTCAAGAACAGGAAGAGATGAGCGTATTTAATATATTAAACATGGCAATTTAGCAAATGTTGGCTCAGACCAGTGTTTCTGGTTAGATGAGAATATTATAGAATGATATCGAAATCAGTTGATAAAATATAACTGTGAGTAAACTATGACCTGCAGCGCCATAATATGCGACTGGAATGGAACATTGTTTGAAGACGTTGACGAGGAAGCCATTGTCAAGGCGATAATCGTAGACCTGGCGAAAAGCTATATCCCATCGCATCCTTTTAAATTTGCGCGTCTCATTAAAACCAAAAACGAACTTGAAATTCTGAATAGGAAAAGAAAGCAAGGTCTGGGAAACGACCATATAGTCGAGGAGCTCCAGACTTATAGTGAGAAATTAATTAAGGGCGTGCCTATGTCCTTAGTACGTCGCCTGGTTGAAAAATATTCCAACCGGCGGGATGTTCAGAACAAGGTTGTATTCAAAGTTTTAAGACCAATTGCAGAACGTCACCGAGCTGGTATAACCACAGGCATACTATCGGCCAGGTATAGTTATGGGATTCAAATGATTCTGAAGTCGGCCGGATATGGAGACTGTTTTGATTTCTATGAGGCCAATATATTGACAGAAACCGAAGATAGGGCTATAGGATTTACACTCAGCATCTATAAGAACAAGGCAGACCTGCTGCTCAAACTTATGAAAGATTTGGACATGGATTCCCAAAAGACAGCCTACATGGGTGATAGCCTCGATGACGCTGGCTGTTTTGAAGTAATAGGTCACCAGGTTTTAGCCACATCACAAAAGACAATATGTTGTTGGATTTGCCAGATTGGCAGCGAAACTACATTCAGCGAATGACTATAACCGGTGTTGTGGTACAGATTTTAAGATATGGTTTACCATACCAGTTTACCCTATGGTTTACCATATATGGTTTACATCTTCATAATAGGGGATTTTCCTCTATATTTGAGGCTGGAAAGGCATCGGGGAGGGGTTCCTAATATCATGCCCAATAGTACAAAGAAGTCTAATACAAACCTATGGGAAAAAACTGTGGTGATAAGGATATACAAATTAGGTGATATAAATATAGGCTTGGCTTTAGGTCTGTCATTAATAGTTAGTGGAGAGTGCTTAGGACTGGGATCTACGTTTTTATAGACTTTATTCTCGCTTGGTAACGGAATCCCTCAGGACAAGAGTAAGCCGATCGCTTTTTCAATGCCCAACTGGGGATTCAAACGAGCCACTTGGAAACCCGAATATCACTCCAACTCCAACCTAAGTTGAACTCGCTAGGATCATGGGTTTCCTCTTATCTAAGAGCGCCAACCAAGGCGTCCTTTTGCCTATCATTGAGATTCACGTTTTCTGCCTCCTTATGGTATTATATTGCTGAAGTTTCCACTTGCAAACAAAGGGAAAGTTCTAAAGTACGAATCATTTTAATCTGTTGACGTATGGTGAGTTCGGGGTTTCACCAAATCTATAACAAACTTAACCGTCAATAGTGTACTTCCACCTCTCCCTCAAGGGGCGAGGAAACCAAGTGGCGAGTTATTTGAAGCCTTTCAGAAATGGTTTATCAATTTTGAACAAAGCTTCGATCAGTTTGTCAGTCTCCTCGAGATCAAGCATGGCAGCGGTTAACGGGTCGAGGGTGACAGCCAGGGCGAGTTTGGTCTTATCTTTTTCCATGACACCGCGGACGGTCAATTCCTGCACGGTTACGCTGGTCTGATTCAACCCGGCGCACTGGGCGGGCAGATCCCCGATGTAACTGGGATGAATCCCTTCTTTGTCCACGAAGCAGGGAACCTCGACGCAGCAGCCGTCCTTCAGGTTGGTGATCAGGCCGTTATTCCTGACGTTGCCGTCAATCCGCGACGGGATACCGCTAACAATCGAGTGCATGATCATGGCGGCATTGATGCTCCAATGGTATTCTTTGCTGAGCTTGAATTTAAAGCCTGAGGCCAGTTTTTTCTTTAGGTCTTCATTCTCATCGGCGGTGCGCTTCGGCGCCAGTCTGAAGGAAATGCCGAGAGGCCCTAATTTGTACTTTTCCACCAGTTCCGGACGCTTGCGGAAGTAGGAAGTATATTGCGGGATATGACCTTCGCTGCCGCTGGTAAAATACCCGAACCGCTTCAGCATCTCCACTTCAACCTGGTCGAGCTTGACGCCTTTGCCGAAGTAATCGGGTTTGGTATAAACCGCAGGGTCGGTGAAAATCTCTCTGAACCTGGGATAGGCATCGACGCCGTTGTGTTTGAATTCCAGATACCAGGTGAAATGGTTTAAACCGGCGGCCCAATAAGTGCATTCCTCAACGGGCACACCGAGATAGGTGGCATAGCGCATGGCGCCGTTATAAGCGTTGGGGCACAGGCCGACGCTCTTGATCTTGGAGTAATCATTGATCGCCCAGCACATCATTGCCATGGGATTAGAAAAGTTTAATAACAGGGCATCAGGACAGACTTCTTCCATAACATGGCAGATTTCCAGCACGGCCGGGATCTGCCGCAATCCCGCGAAGATACCGGTGGGCCCCAGGGCATCCGGCGAGGATTCATAGCCGAGTTTGGTGGTCAGCTCGTAATCCTTCATGACATTCGCCCAGCCGCCGGCCCGGATAGAAACAACCACGAAGTCCGCGCCGTCCAGCGATTCCTTGAGGTTTGTTGTCGCTTTGATCTTTGTCTTGAAGCCGTTCTGCTCTACCATTCTTTTGGCGAAAGCGGCCATCAGGTCATTTCGCTCTTTGTCGATGTCCATCAGCGTGATGGTGCTGTCCCGCAGTTCGGGGAACAAGAGAACATCGTTAATTGTGTCCCGCGCAAAGACAAAACTGCCTGCGCCAACGAGTACGATTTTTGTCACCGGAAACCCTCCATTTTTTAGTAGTTTTATGTTGTTGTTCAGGCTAGATTATACACCTGAGCGTGAAGGGATGACAAGTTCAGCGAACAGTCAGCGGTCAGCTTTGAGGTAAGAGCCGGTTACTGCAAGGCCATGATGGCTTTAATCTCGCGCTGGGGAATGCGAATAAAGACATCAACGATTTCAGGATCGAACTGAGAGCCGGTGCAGCGGATGACCTCGCGCAAGGCGGCGTCCAGCGATAGGCCTTTGCGGTAAGGGCGTTCGGAGGTCATGGCATCGAAGGAATCGGCAAGGGTCACAATTCTGACACCGAGCGGGATCTGCGCGCCGGTAAGTGTCTGGTCTTTGCTGCGCCCGTCAAAGCGGCAATGATGATAATGGATTATATCGATGATGTTTTGATTAGCAATCGGTTTGACAATGGCCGGCCCTACCGTTGCGTGGGTCATGATATGCTCATATTCGTCCACCGTTAGTTTTCCAGGTTTGTTCTGAATATCAGGATCGATGGCAATCTTGCCGACATCATGCAATAACGCGCCGTAGCGGATATCTTCCAACTCTTCGGGAGCTATTCCCATATAATGGGCAATAATCAGGGTAAATTCACTCACTCTGCGGGAATGGCCGGCGGTATATTTATCTTTGGATTCGAGGGCGAAGACGAGGGATTGGATCGAAGCGAGGAAAAGCCGGCGGATTTCCGTCGCCTGCTCATCAACTTTGCCTTTTAAAGTATCCTGAAAATCTTTTAAAGTCATGGCTAATTGCCGCTTGCGGAGGGCAATTTCCATGCTGCGGATAACTTTATCGAACTCGAAGGGCTTCATGATGTAGTCGAGAGCGCCGTTTTTCATACACTGAATGATGACCTCCGGTTCGATGACAGCGGTGGCCATGATTACCGCGGTATCAGGGTATCCGGCTTTAATATCAGAGAGTAGCTCAATGCCGGATTTTACAGGCATCCGGACATCCAGAATCGCCAATGCGACGGAATTTTCGTCCAAACGCAGCATAGCCTGGTTAGCACAATCAGCTTCCAGGCAAGGATATCCTTTTTTAGTCAACATCCTTTTTAACGGTCTTCTGATTGGTTCCTCATCATCAACAATCAGGATTGTTTCACTTTTAGTTGCGGTGGTCATATTTTCCTCCTCAACACCCGACGGAACCAGTCTCAGGTTTGAACTGAATACAAATGAAAGACTTCTCCGATCATGGTCAGTAACTGAGCAGGAGTGTAAGGTTTGCTCAGAAACGGTTTTTTTACTTTTTCTACAAATTCCCTGGTAATGATACCCAGGCTATCGCCGGAGGTGAATATAATGTGGTCGGCGAGTCTGTGGTGCTCCTGCAGTAGATACTCAAAGAGCTGAATGCCGTTCATAACCGGTGTTTTAATATCGCAGATTATAAATTCATATTGTGTTTGCGCATCGATTTTTTCCTTGGCGATCAGCCCGTTTAGCGCGACTTCAACATCGTAGCCGTGCATGGCTAAAGCCCGTGAAACAGCGCGTCCGATAATCGGCTCGTCTTCCAGCATTAACACTTTACACCGGTTTTCCGCATTCACAATCATTTTATTTCTCCTCCATAGACCATTATTCAGACGGTAACTCGACGATAAAGGTAGCGCCTTTGCCAATTTCACTCTGCGCATATATTCTGCCGCCGTGAGAAGTTACGATGCCGTAGCAAATACTTAATCCCAGTCCGGTACCACGGCCGACTTCCTTAGTGGTAAAGAAGGGGTCAAAGATACGTCCCATGTTTTGCCGGGCAATCCCCAGCCCATCATCGATAAAAGTCAGCTTTACCAGACCACCGACATGCTTGCTCGAAATAATTAGTTTACCCTTGCCGTGAGCTTCTTCCATCGATTGTTCGGCGTTTAAAATAATATTCAGAAATACTTGCTGCATCTGGAAATAGTCAGCCATGACGTAGGGCAGCGCGGGATCGAAGTTGCATTCCACAGCGATATTGTTAGTCTTCCAATGATAGCTGCGCAGTTTCAGCACATCTTCAATAACCTGATTCATCTGCACCGCCTGTTTGGACGAAGCATGTTTGCGCGCAAAGCTGAGCATATTCTTCACTACGACGGCAGCCCGTTTGGCTTCACCATTGATTGTGGTCACATCTTCTTTAATGCTATCCGGAAGCCCTTCATCCGCCAGAAGCTCGGACAAACCGAGGATGCTCGAGAGCGGATTATTCAATTCGTGGGCGATACCGGAAGCCATTTCTCCGACTGACGCCAGACGGTCAGTGAGATACAGTTTGTCCTGTCGGTCCAGCTCCAGCGTGATATCGGTGAAAATGATCAGGAACAACTCCTCTCCCTGCATGCGGGTGATGCTGACGGTAAGGGTCTTACAGACACCCTCGACCTTGTATTGCAATTCCGTCCGGAACTCGGCAGTTTGACCGGCAAAAAACCCGGCAGCATCAGATCTGAGGTCATTCAAGGCAGAAATTTTTGTTATTGATTTGCCATCTAAATTGATATTATCCAGATCAAACATGGATTTAAAAGCAGCATTCGTCAACCTGATATTTTTAAATTTGTCGATTACCAGTACCGCATTGGGTATCTTAGCCAGGATACGGTCGATAAATTCCTTCTGACTGCAGATTTCGGCCTCTGATTTCTCGATCGAAGTAAGCATGCCGTTGATATCATTCGCCAGACTCGATAATTCATCTTTACCGGAAACCTGGACACGCCTGGACAAATTTCCCTGGGAACCGATATTGCCGACACTTTTGCTAAGAGCTGTCATACGATTCAGTATTGTTTTTTGAACAACAAAAATGAACATAAAGAAAAAGCCGATGCTCATTAACAACAAAGATACCTGTAAATAAGCTAATGTTTTACGCCCCTGCGCATAAATATCGCGGGGCATATCGACACGGAAGACAAAAGCCGGCAATCCGCGCAGATCACTTATGAGTGTGTATCCGGTAATCATACTATTATTCGCAATTTGTATATAGGTATCATTAGAACGATCGGCGTTTTTAATAGACGCCGTCAATTCGGACGGAAGGCCCGGAGTATTTACCGGCAGCATGTTCAGCGATAAATAGGTAGTCTGGCCAAGGCTTGAAATAAGACCTGCGTCCAAGAAACGTCCCATAATCAGTGTGCCAACGCTCGGACCTTCATTATGACTGTTTAAAATCGGTCTGCAGACGGTTAACATCGGAACCCCTGAAAGCATGATAATTCCCGAAGTTTGTCCGGTTAAAACAGGGAAATGGGTCTGGCTGTCCGGGCTCAGATAATTCTGGAAATCGTAAGGAACAGGGATTTCTTTTGAATCGGCCAGGTCATAGGCGCGTTGATAAATGGTTTGCCCGGTGTAATCGATAACTGCAATCAGATTAAGATCAGTCGAAGCGTAAGTTTCGTTAACCAGATTTGCTTTTATGTAGTCGTCATTTCGGTCTTGAACGAATTGATATGTAGCATCCCAGGAAGCCCAATCATGACACATGACATCCATTGATTTCAGTCTGGCAGATAAAGCATCTGAAACCCTGGCGGTATTTTGGGCGACATCCTGGTTTTCTAATTCTTTATAGCCTTTCATGTACATGAGGTCTGAAATAAGGAAGAGCATTGAAAATAAAATGAGTGTGGTACACAAAACCACGATAAATGTTCTTCTCCCAATGGAAAGGTTATACATCTTTTGCCTGCTTTCGTAATTACAGAATATTTGTCACGTTCCTGTATTATTGCACGGCATCCAGACCACCAGTAAGTTCTAAGTGACCAATAATGAAGACACGCCAGTGCAGAGAATATGACACCCCGGCATGATGCTTTTTGAACCCGAAGGTTCACGAAAATGAGCCTCCAGGTTCAACTTTTCAGGGTAAACAACAAATGAAAAGGCGGAAAATTCGGCAAATATCATCAAATTTCATTTAGTGGAATCTCACGCTGAAAACACGTTCAGGAAATTTTGCCAATTATGGCCTTTTTTATATGCAGGGAATAGCACTTGCATAGTACCTTTGTCTGTGAAGTACCCAGTACTATTTAGTGATTGTTAGGTGTAATGACTATGCTTGATAATAGTAAAGTATGTTTTAAGAGAATTATCTATAGCCTATCAGGCTCGTATTAATTCTAGAGGAGTTGAATGTAGTATGAAAATTGAGACTAAAAAGTATTATCGAACCGCGGAAGTATGCCAGGCGGCAGGAATCAGCAAACCTACGTTCTTCCGTTGGCTGCGGGAAGGCACTTTCCTCGATGCCAAAAGAAGAGATATGCGGGGATGGCGGCTATTTACACGAGAGGAACTGGACTCAATCGTTGTACAAGCAAACCGGATAAACGAAGGCGAATAAAACTATACACGATATATACCAGTAAAAAATAGAACAATAAAGAATATAACAGGGATAATTAT
>Ga0265316_10003778_pt1 | contig 15219 bp, 16 predicted proteins | sample 4522metaG_FD_202092 | JGI IMG/M metagenome (GOLD analysis project Ga0265316, IMG submission 202092) | Rhizosphere microbial communities from Carex aquatilis grown in University of Washington, Seatle, WA, United States - 4-5-22 metaG | ecosystem: Host-associated > Plants > Roots > Rhizosphere >...
GCGAGTTGCGAAATATGCACCAATCCATCTTGATGCACGCCAATATCCACAAACGCGCCAAAATTCGCCACATTCGTGACTACACCTTGCAACCGCATGCCGACTTCTAAATCGGTAATTTTTTCCACGCCCGCTTTGAATTCAACGCTTTTAAATTCGGGACGCGGGTCACGTCCAGGTTTTTCGAGTTCTTGCAAAATATCGGTCACCGTCGGCAAACCAAAATGTTCATTCGTAAAATTCGCCGCATTCAACCCACGCAAAAACGCAGGTTGTCCGATTAAATCACGAATCGATTTGCCTGTATTTTTGATGATATTTTGAACCACGGGATAGGCTTCAGGATGCACCGCTGAGGCATCAAGCGGATTATCACCGTTCAAAATGCGTAAAAAACCAGCCGCTTGTTCGTAAGCCTTATCGCCTAAACGCGGCACTTTTTTGAGTTGAGCGCGATTTTTAAACGCGCCATTTTCATTGCGAAACGCCACGATATTTTCACTCACGCTTGCTGACAAACCAGACACTTGTTTGAGCAATGAAACGGATGCCGTATTTACATCAACGCCGACTTTGTTCACGCAATCTTCGACTACATTATTGAGCATTCGCGCGAGCAGGCTTTGATTTACATCGTGTTGATATTGACCGACACCAATTGATTTTGGATCGATTTTAACCAGCTCGGCGAGCGGGTCTTGCAAACGCCTTGCAATCGACACCGCGCCACGCAACGACACATCTAAATCGGGAAATTCTTTTGCGGCGAGTTCTGATGCTGAATACACCGACGCGCCTGCTTCGGATACGACGATTTTGTTGAATTTTAAATCACTGTGACGTTTCAAAACGTCCGCCACTAACGCATCGGTTTCGCGAGAAGCTGTGCCGTTGCCAATGCTGACCAGTTCGACACCGTGTTGCGAAATCAATTTTGCTAATTTGGCAATCGAACCATCCCAATCGTTGCGCGGTTGATGTGGATAAATTGTATCGGTGGCAACCACTTTCCCTGTTTTATCGACAATCGCCACTTTCACACCTGTGCGAATTCCTGGGTCTAAGCCCATCGTGACTTTTGCACCAGCCGGTGCGGCAAGTAATAAATCTCGCAAATTATGCGCGAAAACTCGAATTGCCTCTGCATCCGCTGCTTCACGCAATTGACTTTTTAAATCCAAATCCAAGCGTGTAAATAATTTTGTTTTCCAGCTTAAACGCGCTGTTTCCGAAAGCCACGCATTCGCAGGTTTTGATATATCGCCCACGTTTAATTGTCGCGCGACTTTTTGAGCGCATAATTCATGACCAACTTTTTCATCATCGGCAGGTTGCATATTTAAAACTAAACAGTCTTCATTTCGTCCGCGCAACATTGCCAAAATGCGGTGTGAAGGCATTTTTTGCAACGGTTCGCGGTAATCGAAATAATCTTTAAATTTTTCTGCTTCGGCTTCTTTTCCAGCCACAACATGAACGTGCATTACGCCTTGTTGCCAAACTTGTTCGCGCAAATCCGCAAGCAATGGCGCATTTTCAGACAATTCTTCCATGATAATTTGGCGGGCGCCTTCGAGTGCGGCGGCGACATCAGCCACGCCTTTTTCGGCATTGACATATTTTGCGGCGAGTTCTTCGGGAGAAATGTTGCGATTAGCCAAAATATCTTGCGTCAACGGTTCTAAACCCGCTTCACGCGCAATTTGCGCTTTCGTTCTACGTTTCGGTTTAAAAGGTAAATACAAATCTTCGAGCAAGGTTTTCGTTTCGGCAGCGTTGATGGCGGCTTCTAATTCAGGCGTGAGTTTTTCTTGCGAGGCAATACTTTCTAAAATCACTGTTCGCCGTGCGTTCAATTCGCGCAAATAGCCTAAACGTTCTTCGAGTAATCGCAATTGCGTGTCGTCTAAACCGCCCGTGACTTCTTTTCGATAACGTGAAATAAAAGGAACGGTTGCACCTTCGTCTAAAAGCGCAACGGCGGTGTTGATTTGATTGATATGGACAGCGAGTTCTTTGGCGAGGCTTTGATTGATGGTCATGAGATATTTTTGAAAATGGTAAAAAAAATTTTAAACGCTATGCATAAATTCTAAGAACGCGTCAATAACATCTTGATGTTTTTTAGGACTCTGCTGCGTCGAATACACATTGATTTCAAATTCAATATCTTTGGCATACGATTCATGTTTTCCCAAAATACTGTCTTTGATTTTTGTCCAGCGTAACGTTTGCCAATTGGGCAGAAATTTTGCGACGTTGGCAGGTGAAATTTGTTTTTTGTGAAACGGGGAGAATGGCACATGCGTTTGTCCGTCTAAACGACGGATGAAAAAATGCCAATCCGCATCAGGCCGTGTACATAACAAACTGTTACCAACTATGTTTGCAAGAGCTGTTGTTTTCATTTTATTTTTCCAAATAGGTAGTTTTAGTTAATCACCACAGGTTGGGCAATGTGGATTCTTGCGTAATTTAAGGGTATTAAATTCCATATTCAATCCATCGATGACCAGTAAACGACCAGTTAAGGTTTCGCCGATTTCGGTAATGAGTTTGATAGCTTCTAAGGCTTGAATACTACCAACAATACCAACAATGGGTGAAATCACGCCATTCGTCGAACAGGTTTGCAACTCCTCACCATCGCTTTGATATAAACAGTTATAACACGGACTTTCATTTTTCCCCGCCGTAAAAACGGACACTTGCCCTTCAAAACGAATTGCCGCCCCCGAAACTAACGGCGTTTTTTTGCGAACGCAGGCAGCGTTAATGGCAAATCGTGTCGCAAAATTATCACTGCAATCTAAAACCACATCCGCATTTTTTACTTCATTTTCAAGCGTTTCACCTTCGAGTTTTACTTTGACTGCTTTGACATTTACATCGGGATTTAAATTTTTTACGGTTTCAAGGGTTGAAATGACTTTTGCCGCCCCTACATCGGTAGTGTGATGCGAAATTTGCCGTTGTAAATTAGACAAATCCACGCAGTCATCGTCATAAATTACCAAATGACCGACACCCGCCGCCGCAAGATACATTGCAACGGGTGAACCTAAACCGCCAGCTCCGACAATAAGAATCTTTGCAGCAAGCAATTTTTCCTGCCCTGCAATATCAAGTTGCGGCAACATAATTTGGCGGCTATAGCGTAAAAGCTGTGTGTCATTCATGGTTATTCGATGATTAAGTGGTTACTAAGTTTTCCCCACGATTGTGGGATTGTGTTTTTATTTTAATCTATTTTAGGAGTTCAACATGAAAGTTACCCCATTACACGACCGCGTTATCGTTAAACGTGTTGCAGAAGAAACCACTACCGCTGGCGGTATCGTTTTACCAGGCAGTGCCGCTGAAAAACCAAGCCAAGGCGAAGTGTTAGCAATCGGTGCAGGCAAAGTTTTAGATAACGGCAGCATCCACCCAATGCACGTTAAAGTCGGCGACAAAGTATTGTTCGGCAAATACTCAGGCAACGAAGTGAAAATCGACGGCGAAGACGTAATCGTGATGCGTGAAGACGACATCATGGCGATTTTAGGCTAATTCGTTAATTTATAAAAAGGAGGCAAACTATGCCTAAAAATCAACACGTTGTCCCACACGCTGATGGGTGGGCAGTAAAAGGCGATGGAAATAGCAAGGCTACTTCAGTCCATTCTACGCAAAAAGAAGCTATTGATGCCGCTAAAGAAATCGCAAAAAACCAAAAATCAGAATTACTGATACATGGGCAAAATGGTCAAATTCGAGAAAAAAATTCTTATGGAAACGACCCATATCCGCCTAAAGGCTAAATCTCTTTCAATTTTAGAATAATTAAGGAAACAAAAACATGGCAGCAAAAGACGTTTTATTCGGTGATGACGCTCGCGTTCGTATGGCGCGTGGTGTAAACATTTTAGCCAACGCGGTAAAAGTGACTTTAGGTCCTAAAGGTCGTAACGCGATTTTAGACAAAAGTTTCGGTGCACCAACGATTACTAAAGACGGTGTATCGGTTGCAAAAGAAATCGAATTAAAAGACAAATTCGAAAACATGGGCGCACAAATGGTGAAAGAAGTTTCATCAAAAACGTCTGACGTAGCGGGCGACGGTACAACAACGGCGACTGTTTTGGCGCAAGCAATTGTGAACGAAGGTTTAAAAGCCGTTGCCGCTGGCATGAATCCAATGGATTTAAAACGCGGTATCGATTTGGCTTGCACGAAAGCCGTTGAATCAATCGTGGCTTCTGCTACACCTTGCGTAGACAACAAAGCGATTGCTCAAGTCGGTACAATTTCTGCGAACTCTGACGAATCAGTCGGTCAAATCATTGCTGAAGCAATGGAAAAAGTTGGCAAAGAAGGCGTTATCACGGTTGAAGAAGGTTCAGGTTTAGATAATTCTTTGGACGTGGTTGAAGGGATGCAATTTGACCGTGGTTATTTGTCGCCTTACTTCATCAACAAACAAGACAGCATGAGCGTCGAATTAGACGACCCGATGATTTTGATTTATGACAAAAAAATCTCAAACATCCGTGACATGTTGCCAGTATTAGAAGGCGTTGCAAAAGCAGGTCGTCCATTATTGATTATCGCTGAAGATGTTGAAGGCGAAGCGTTAGCGACGTTGGTTGTCAATACGATTCGCGGCATCGTAAAAGTTGCCGCTGTAAAAGCACCAGGTTTTGGCGACCGTCGTAAAGCAATGCTCGAAGACATCGCAGTTTTGACAAACGGCACTGTGATTTCAGAAGAAATCGGTTTGAGTTTGGAAAAAGCAGAACTCGCACAATTAGGTACTGCAAAACGTGTTCAAATCACCAAAGACAACACCACCATCATTGACGGTTACGGTTCAGAAGATGCGATTAAAGCTCGCGTCGCTCAAATTCGCGCACAAGCTGAAGAATCAACCTCTGATTACGACAAAGAAAAATTGCAAGAACGTTTAGCCAAATTGGCTGGCGGCGTTGCAGTAATTAAAGTCGGCGCGGCAACTGAAATCGAAATGAAAGAGAAAAAAGCTCGCGTTGAAGATGCGTTGCATTCAACTCGTGCAGCGGTTGAAGAAGGCGTTGTGGCTGGCGGCGGTACGGCGTTAGTTCGTGCATTGGCGGCAATTAAAGATTTGCAAGGCATCAATCACGACCAAACCGTGGGCGTGAACATTTTACGTCGTGCGATGGAAGAGCCTTTGCGTCAAATCGTGTCTAACGCGGGCGATGAACCTTCGGTTGTGTTCAACGAAGTTCAAAAAGGCAGCGGCAACTTCGGTTACAACGCGGCAACAGGTCAATATGGTGACATGATTGAAATGGGTATTTTAGACCCTGCAAAAGTGACTCGTACTGCGTTGCAAAATGCGGCTTCTGTTGCTGGTTTGATGCTCACCACCGAAGTGATGATTGCTGACGCACCTAGCGATGACAAAGGTCATGGTATGCCTGATATGGGTGGCATGGGCGGAATGGGTGGTATGGGCGGCATGATGTAATCATGTTGGCTTAAACGCCTTTTTACTTTGAATGATAAAGCCCCGATTTGCTGTTAGGTGAGTCGGGGTTTTTTGTTATCATTAGTCATTCTTCAAAGTTCAAGAACATAAGGAACATAATATGGGATTTTTAAACAAATTACTTGGCTATCGTTGGAGCTTGTATTTTGTAAAGAATGGGGATCAATTAGTTTATACATTGAGCCATGATTCTGTGAAGCACTTGCTACTGATGGTCGCAACAAAATTTTCAGCAGGTAAAAAACCGATTGAACCATGGAGCTTAGTTCTTAACTTCAATCACAATCATCAAACTATAAAAATAGAACCTGAACATTTCAGTTCGCAAGGTTATCCAAATGATTTGATTTTAAAAAAGATTGAAGCAATTGATTCGAAATGGGATGTAAAAACAAAAGCTGAACCTTCATTTATCGAAGCGGCGACAAATAGAAATTTACCCATCAGCGATAATAGAAGTATGCAAGAAATGCTAGATAACGTAGGCAAACCATACGACACTTTTTATGACATTTTGTCGGAAGTATTTGGAACAAAGTGAATCTAACAAAAAGCCCCGATTGCATCACGCCGTCGGGGCTTTTTTGTGTTGGTTTATTTTGCATAATGAAAAATTTTAGTCGGTGAAATATCCTCGCCTTCTGCCCAAAAAATACCACCCAGCGGGTCAATTCCAACGTTACGAAAATAACGAAAATTTTTAAGTCGCCAAAAAGCCTCGCGTGTTTCAATCAACGGCGTTAAATCCAATTCGATTTCTTGACCATCTTGTTTTGTGACGTAAAGCGTATAAGGTGGCGCGGCTCTAACTTGAGTAATTTTAGTTGCTGAGTTCATCCCATTTTTCCATCAATTCGGTTTGGTTGGCGAGAATGAAATCTTTAATTTTTTTGGCTTGTTGTGGAGGGACTTGACCCGATAATAATTCGCCTGTTTGAATTGCAAATGAGCCTGCATAATCGCCGTAAATGCCATGACAATGCGGCACGCCGTGGTCATCCAAATACATATAAATCGATATTCCAAAAAAATAAGCGACGCGAGGCATGGTTTTATCTCCAAAAACTTGAAGTGTACCAAAAAAGCCCCGATGGTTTCACGACGACGGGGCTTTTTTGTGTTCATTTTGCATAATGAAAAATTTTAGGCGGCGAAATATCTTCGCCTTCTGACTAATACAAACCGCCCTATGGGTCAATTCCAACGTCTTTTGTCATTAGCTAAAATGGGAAATGCGATACCGCAAGTTGGATAAAATTCTCGTATCATTTTTTTACGATAAATCACTTCTTACAATCAATTAACATCTAATATAGACTTGGCTACACATTGGTAGCAGTTATTATCTGAGGAGAAAAAATGAACAAATTATTTGAACCGTTGCAATTAGGCGCAATCACGTTACCCAATCGTATTTTGATGGCTCCGCTAACGCGATGCCGTGCTGCTGACAATCATGTACCGAGTGATTTGATGGCGACGTATTACGCTCAACGCGCCAGTGCAGGGCTGATTATTGCCGAAGCAACCATGGCGATTGAAGGCAATTCGGCGTTTTGGAAAGAACCTGCGATTTATTCGCCCGAACAAATTGCGGGCTGGAAAAAAGTAACGGATGCTGTGCATGAAAAAGGCGGTTTAATTTTTCTGCAAATTTGGCATGGTGGTCGTGCGTGTCATCCGTTATTCAATAATGGCGCACAACCTGTTGCACCCAGTGCAATTGCGATAAATGGCGAAGTTTTTACACCCGAAGGCATGAAGCCTTACGTTGAGCCGCGTGAATTACGCCTTGATGAATTGCCTGAGATTATCAACGGTTTCAAAAAAGCGGCAGAAAATGCAAAAGAAGCAGGTTTCGATGGTGTCGAAGTACACGGCGCGAATGGGTATTTGCTCGATGAATTTTTGCGTGATGGTTCAAACACACGCACGGACGAATACGGCGGTTCGATTGAAAATCGTGCGCGATTGATGCTTGAAGTATTGCAAGCGGTTTGCGATGTGTGGGGCAGTCAGCGTGTTGGTTTACGACTTTCACCCTTGAATAGCTACAACAGCATGATAGACAGCGACCCTGTTGCCCTTTCAACGTGGATGGCAAAACGCCTTAATGATTTTGACTTAGCTTATTTACACGTTATGCGGAGTGATTTTTTTCAACAACAAAGAGGCGATGTTTTAACGCCCATTCGTGAAAATTATAAAGGCGTGTTAATTGCCAACATGGGCTACGATGCAACAGAAGCCGAAGAGGCGATTACCACAAAAAAACTGGATGCGGTTTCTTTTGGCACAAGTTTTGTTGCTAATCCTGATTTGCCTGCCCGTATTAAAACGGGCGCAGAGTTGAATGTACCTAATCCCGAAACGTTTTATTTGGGTGATGAAGTCGGTTATACGGATTATCCAGCGTTAAACGTTTGATGATTTGTTAGTAAAGTGGCGCGTGCTATCTCAAATAGTACGCGCCACTTTTGAAATAACTACGAATTGAAATAATGAACGGTATTCACTAAATTTTTAGCTTGCATTTCGAGTGCTTGCGCCGCTGACGCAGATTCTTCCACCAGCGCGGCATTTTGTTGGATGACTTCATCCATTTGTTTAACGGCTTCATTGACTTGCTCAATGCCTTGGCTTTGTTCAATGGACGCTGATGAAATTTGCGACATGATGGTTGTCACGCCATGAATGGAGTTCACAATTTCTTCCATCGTTTGACCTGCCGTGGTTACTAATTTAGAACCTTCATTCACTTTGACAACAGAATCGCCAATTAAGATTTTAATTTCACCCGCTGCCGTTGCGGCACGTTGCGCTAGATTTCGAACTTCAACCGCTACAACTGCAAAACCTTTGCCTTGTTCGCCAGCTCGCGCCGCTTCAACCGCTGCGTTCAACGCCAAAATATTCGTTTGGAATGCAATATCGTCAATGACAGAAATGATGTCGCCAATTTTTCGAGACGACTCGTTAATATTTTCCATGGTTTGCACGACTTGATTAACAACGTCTACACCGCGTTCTGCCGTAGACGACGCATCGACGACTAATTGATTGGCTTCTTTGGCGTTTTCAGCATTGTCTTTTACGGTATGCGTCAATTTTTCCATGCTTTTAGAGGTTAAATCCAAACTCATCGCCTGTTTTTCAGTTCGATTGGATAAATTATGATTTCCCACCGCAATATCTTGTGCGCTATGACTAATTTGATTAGTCGCCTCTTGAATTTGCTCGACAATATTTTTTAAACTGTTGACCGTTTTATTCACGTCATCTTTAAGAATTTCAAACGTTCCCAAATAATGACCATCAATCGTTTTCGTTAAATCACCTTGAGATAATGAATTTAAGACACTGACTGTTTCGTTCAAACTGTCCGAGCAGGCTAAAACTAACTGGTTAATTCCTTGGCTCACGCGCAAAACAAAATCCTCTTTGCCCGCTTCATCAATGCGTTTTGAAAAATCCCCATGAGCAATACTTTCGACAACTTCTGACACTTGCGCTTCAATAACGACTTCATCGGTACGGTCGTGCCATTCCGCTGTTGACCCTAAATGATGACCATGTTCATCAATTACAGGATTTGCGATAACCACTAAAGAACGTCCGCCAATATTTATTTTCGCTGTGATACGTTGTTTTAATTCGCCCAGTATTTTTCTTTGATGATCAGGTTCTTTATGGAATGCGTCGATATTTGAACCCATTAAATTTGCAACATTAAAATTAGGTAATTCTTTGCGAATATCTGATTCGGCTCGACGCAATAAATTTTCCACGGCTTTGTTGTAATAAATGATATTACGGTTTTGGTCGGCGACCATCACACCTGTGCTGACGCTATCTAAGCCAATTTTTACCCGCAAATTATTGTCAGCGGCGCGTTTTGCTTCGGCAGTAAAAAATCTATCTCTGATTTGGTGCGTTTTAAACGCATCCAAAATTTCCGTAATTTCTGTAACTGTGCCGCCTTTAATCCGAATATCTCTATGATCGCAATGCCGCATGGAATGAGAGACTTCTCGCAAAGGTAACGCGATAAGTTTATATAACCGCACACCAAGCAATATAGAAAATGAAAAACCAATAACACCTAAAACCAGAATTGTTTTAACCGCATGTTCAAATTTTAAGTGAATTTCATTATAGTCTTCAGGAAACATATCTACTTGCGACTTCATTAAATCGCTCATTTCCGATAAACCAATGCCTGAAATACTTAGTATGATGGCTGTAAATAAGCTAATCATCACAATAATGCGTTGTTTAATTGTAAATCTTTTATAAAACAGAAGACGATTACGCCAGTTATGGCGATACAAAAAACAGTTTTTAATGGTTAATGTTTTGTCTGTGCCTTGTTTTAACGTTTTATAAGCAGGTTCAAAGAAGTCGATTTCCTCTCGGGTGGCTTTACGACGTGATGCTAAATATCCAATGAGTTTTCCATGTTCATAATCGGGCGTTACGTTAATTAAAGACCAAAAATAGCCACCATCTTTACGCAAATTTTTCACAACGCCAATCCATGTGCGACCTTCTTTTAATGTTTGCCACAAATCGGCAAATACTTCTGATGGCATATCGGGATGGTGAATGATGCTATGAGACTTTCCTATTATTTCCTCAGAGGTGAAACCACTTGCTTCTTCAAAATCTGAATTCGCGTAAGTAATTACACCGTTTAAATCTGTTTTTGTGACTTGTAAATCAATGTCCGAAAGCAAATATTCGACATTTTTTATTTGTACTGTCATGATCTTACTATTCCAGCGGTTTATGTAATTTTAAGATGGGTGTTGTACTGATAGAATTTAGCTTATCGTCTCGTTAACGAAAAACATCAATAAATTTTAGGTTTTTGAGAAATAAATGCTTCCCAATATGTAGGTTTACACTCGATAACGCAACGCATCATACCATCACAGTTTCTAACTTTATTTAAAAGTACAGAATTTTTTAATGAAAAATTGTACCTGTAAAATTTACCAAATCCTAAATCTGTTACTGTTTCCCCCACACGTCTAAACTAATCCTCGTCAATTGTCTTAACGACAAATTGTTTAAAACGCTTTATTCAATAAACAAATAATGAGGATTACGTCATGCCAGAAGTTCAACACGCCGCTCACGTCAAAGGTGATTTTTTTGTCGATTACGAAGAAAAAGTATTTGAAGACGTTAAAGCGCAACCAGGTCAAAAAGCCTTAGTTAAATTTCACACCGTCGCTTTTGAAGGTTCGATTGGTTTTGTGAATTTATTACAAGCCACCCGTTTGCAACGCAAAGGATTTGAAACATCCATTTTGTTATACGGGCCAGGCGTGACGTTAGCGTTGCAACGTGGTTTCCCGCGTTTGGGCGACGAAGCATTTCCTGGTCATCAAAACTACGCCAATCAAATCGCAAAATTCATCGCCGAAGGCGGCAAAGTCTATGCCTGCCGCTTTGCATTACAAGCGTTATACGGACACGGCGAACCCAGTTTAGTGGAAGGTGTGCGTCCGATTAGTCCGCTTGATGTTCTCGACATTTCGCTAATTCACCACCGTGAAAACGCTTTTATTTTAGATACTTGGACGATGTAAATTTCTAAACCGCGCTTTCAGGTGCGAAGGTTTTTTCGTACCTGAAAGCGCAACGATGGAGAATGAAAATGTCATCACCCAAAATAGTCAGAGCGGCGGCAGTGCAGATTTCGCCTGTGTTCAATTCAAGCGACGGCACGATTGAAAAAGTGTGTCACGCGATTGCCGAAGCCGCCAAAAAAGGCGCACAACTCGTGGTTTTTCCTGAAACATTTGTGCCGTATTACCCGTATTTCTCTTTTGTTTTGCCGCCTGTTTTATCAGGCAAAGAACATTTAAAACTTTACGAACATGCCGTAGAAGTTCCCAGTTTAGCGACCGAAAAAGTTGCCGCTCAAACACGTTCATCAGGCGTTGTCGTTGTGTTGGGAATTAACGAACGCGACCACGGCAGTTTGTACAACACACAACTTATTTTCGACGAAACAGGCAGTTTAATTTTAAAACGCCGCAAAATTACGCCGACTTTTCATGAACGTATGATTTGGGGACAAGGCGATGCGTCGGGTTTGAAAGTGGTTGAAACAAAAATTGGACGTATCGGCGCGTTAGCGTGTTGGGAACATTACAACCCGCTCGCTCGTTATTCACTCATGGCGCAACACGAGCAAATTCATTGCAGTCATTTTCCTGGTTCATTAGTCGGCGATATTTTTGCTGACCAAATCGAAGTCACCATGCGTCATCACGCGCTTGAATCAGGTTGTTTTGTGGTGAATTCCACAGGTTGGCTCACCGACGAACAAATCGAATCCATCACCCCTGACGAAAAATTACAAAACGCTTTGCGTGGCGGTTGTTGCACTGCGATTATTTCGCCCGAAGGTCAACATTTGGCTGAACCATTACGCGAAGGCGAAGGAATGGTGATTGCTGATTTGGATTTTTCGCTCATCACCAAACGCAAACGGATGATGGATTCGGTCGGACATTATGCGCGACCTGAGTTGCTCAGTTTGAAAATCAACAACAAACCTGCTATGCCAATGGTTTCCGAAGACACTGAATGCACCGATATTCACAATTGTTCAGCGGCGAAATTACTCAATTCTTATTTCTGTGAGCAAACCTATGAATGAGTTATCGAGTTTTATATCGCCGCAATTTATTACCGAATTGCAATCACAAGGTTTGCGTTTAGAAGAACCTGATAAAAATGCACGTCGTGGCGGTGCAGGTCCTTCTGACCTCAAAGCAGTTACGATTGATGGCAGAACGGTGATGATTCCAATTTTTAAATCGTCTGAAAACGAGTCACCTTTTGTCGCCTGCACACCAAACGAACAAGGCATTAGCCACATTCGGCATACAAGCGGCAAAGTCATTCCGATTTCCTTTCCACGTCAGCCACGTTTTTATGATTTAAAAACAGCGGATGGAATTCCGTATTCGCATATTGCCACCTTGCATTCGTCGGATGTTTTAGCTACGACCGTTTTGCAATCGTGTATTCGTTACACCAATCGAAAAAAATCCTGTCAGTTCTGTGCCATTGGGCAATCGCTTGAAGCAGGTCGCACCATTTTACGCAAAACACCACAGCAATTAGCCGAAGTGGCGTGTGCGGCGGTGGAATTAGACGGCGTAAAACAAATGATTATGACCACCGGCACGCCGAATGTGACGGATAGAGGTGCGGCGATTTTGTGTGAAAGTGCCAAAGCCGTGAAAGCGGTGGTGAATTTACCGATTCAAGGACAATGTGAACCGCCCGACGATGACATTTGGTTTGAGCGAATGAAAGCCGCTGGCATTGATAGTTTAGGAATGCACTTAGAAGTCGTCACGCCTGAAATTCGCGCTCGCATGATGCCCAGCAAAGCAGAAGTCCCGCTTGAGCGATACATGAAAGCGTTTGATTCGGCGGTTTCGGTTTTTGGACGTGGCGAAGTCAGCACTTACATTTTGGCGGGACTTGGCGACACGGTAGAAGAAATTTTGTTCACCTGCGAGATATTGATTCACAAAGGCGTTTATCCATTCGTCGTGCCATTTGTGCCAATAATCGGAACACCTCTCGAAAATCATCCATCACCTACACCGCAATTTATGCAAAGCATTTTTGAGCCACTCGGCGCGATGTTAAAGCAAGCGGGTTTGCCTTCTAGCGATGCAAAAGCAGGTTGCGCGAAATGTGGTGCGTGTTCGGCGTTACCCAGTTATGAGGTTTAACCATGTTAAACGAAATGACCAAACAATTTGTTCCGAATGCGTACCTCATTAAATGGGTGACGGAAGAATGGGAACGCCAACAAATGCTCGCTTTACGGCAAGCGGTTTTTTGCGAAGAGCAAGGCGTTTTTAAAGGCAACGACATCGATGACATCGATGAAAAAGCTACGCCAATTGTTGCCATTTCGTGTGTAGCTGGAATACCTGATGAAGTGGTCGGCACGGTTCGGATTTATCAACCTGAACCTGAAATTTGGTGGGGTTCACGGCTTGCTGTCGCGGCGGATTATCGCAAACAAGGCAATTTAGGCGCGTCATTGATTCGTTTAGCCGTTACATCCGCACACGCACAAGGTTGTCAGAAATTTTTTGCTCAAGTGCAAAGCCGCAATGTGCCGTTGTTTCGGCGTTTGCATTGGCAACCGTTACAAGAAATTCAATTGCACGGTCGTCCGCATCATTTGATGGAAGCGAATTTAGCGAAATATCCCCCTTTCAGACAACCGCAAACAGGTTTTATCAGCACGAGCAGGGTGAGCGCATGAACGATTTAGCGCAATTGACACAAACGCTTCGTGACTATATCGGGTTAGCGCACAAAAAAGACATTTCCGCTGTTGTCGAAACGCTTTCTAAACGGATGCCCAACGTTAAAAACGATGTAGCATTAGGCGACGATTGTGCAGTGATTCCTGACAACGAAGGCTTTTTACTTTTTGCTGCCGAAGGTTTTTTAGAATCCTTTTTAACGTCGCAACCATGGTTTGCGGGGTATTGCGGCGTGATGGTGAATGTCAGCGATATTTACGCAATGGGCGGTCGTCCGATTGCCGTCGTCGATACGATTTGGAGCAACGGACAGGCAAACGCCAATCCTGTTTTAGACGGTTTGTTGTCGGCATCGAATGTTTATCAAGTTCCCATTGTGGGCGGTCATAGCAATATGCGTAATGACCATTTGCAACTTTCTGTCGCCATTTTAGGTCGCGCCAACAAATTACTTAGCAGTTTCGCCGCCAAAGCAGGGCAAAAATTATTAGTTGCCATTGATTTGCGCGGACGTTTTCATGAACCGTATGCGTGGTGGGATGCCAGTACAAATTCACCTGCCAAACGATTACGAGAAGACCTCGAATTGTTGCCACAACTCGCCGAATCTGAATTATGCGAAGCCGCCAAAGACATCAGCATGGCGGGAACAATCGGCACAATTTTGATGATGCTCGAATGCTCGCGATTAGGCGGCGTGATTGATGTGTCTGCAATTCCTCGACCTGAAAATGTGTCGTTAGAACGTTGGCTAACGTGTTTTCCCAGTTACGGCTTTGTTTTGAGTGTGGACGAAAAAAATACAAACGAAATCGTTGCCCATTTTACGCAACGTGAGATTGCCTGCGCGGTTGTCGGTGAAACGGACGATTCAAAGCGTTTGCGCCTTACTGACAATCAAAATGAAGAATTATTCTGGGATTTAAACAACAGTCCGTTGATGGGTTGCGGCAAATTTAGAGGAGAAAGTTATGCCTGAAGTCCGTTTTAAAGTACGTTGGTCGGATGAATCGACCAGCGTGTGTTATTCGCCATCTAGCACTATCAAAGATTTTTTAGAAGCGGGCGAAACCTACGAACTCGATGATTTTGTGTCGCGTTGCCAAGTGGCATTGCAACTGGCGAGTGAGCGAGTTCGTAAAAAATACGGTTATAGCTGTTCAAGTGCGATGGATCAGCTCGCCAAAATTGAACATACCGCAAAGGGTTTTAGAGATATTCCAAATCCAAAAGTCGTGTTGGAAGCGTTTATTGAATAACTAAAGCACCTCCCCCTACGGCTATCGCCGCTCCCCCTCCAAAGGGGGAAAAGATAAAAATCAAAAGCAGTTGCTCTTAATCTTTCGCCCCCTTTGGAGGGGGCTGCCTGAAAGGCTGGGGGAGGTGCTT
>Ga0265316_10003779_pt1 | contig 15218 bp, 11 predicted proteins | sample 4522metaG_FD_202092 | JGI IMG/M metagenome (GOLD analysis project Ga0265316, IMG submission 202092) | Rhizosphere microbial communities from Carex aquatilis grown in University of Washington, Seatle, WA, United States - 4-5-22 metaG | ecosystem: Host-associated > Plants > Roots > Rhizosphere >...
CTTTCAATATTATAAACAAGTTTCAAATTTTATTCCAATGTTGTTTTGTTAAGTGCAAAAAGCACTTCGACTACGCTCAGTGTGACACTCTGATTGTCTGTCAGGCTGAGCGTAGTCGAAGCCTTTGCCAGATAAATTTTCTTAACTAAACGACATTGAATTTTATACATTAAAAATTAAATAATTATTATGGAAACTGATGTGGTCAAGAAAAAGACAATGAAAAAATTATTTGATTACTTTTTGCAGGGTCTGCTATACATAGCTCCACTAGGCATAACATTTTATTGTGTTTATCTTGTTTTTATGTTCGTGGATGGTCTTGTTCAACAATATATCGAACATTTTTTAAAATTCAAAATTCCGGGTCTGGGTTTGATCTTGTTGTTTTTCTCAATTGCTCTCGTGGGTTACGTTGGGCAAAGAATAGTTGCTAAGCCTTTTAATGTTTTAATAGAGAAAATTCTTAGTAAAGCTCCAATTATTCAGGTAGTTTATACTTCAATACGCGACTTTCTTTCGGCCTTCGTAGGAAAAGAAAAGAAATTTACGCAGCCTGTCCTGGTTATGGTTAACAAAATTTCGCAGCTTGAAAAAATTGGATTCCTTACAGCTACTGATCTATCTGACTTGAATATAAAAGATAAGGTAGCCGTTTATTTTCCTCATTCTTATAATTTCTCCGGTGAACTTTTTATTGTGCCTCGTGATCAGGTTACCCTTCTGAATATTCATCCGGCAGAAGCCATGAAATTCATTGTTTCAGGCGGGGTTTCAAAATTGTAGTTATAATTATATGTTAAACATTCGCTAAATAAAAAAAAAGTGAATAAAAGTACAATAACATTTCTGAGCATAGCAACCGCTGCACTTATTACCTTCCTGGTTATAACAACAAAACAACCTTCAGGAACACATCAACCGACTATTACTGCAATTCCATCCGATGCTGCTATTGTAATAAAGACGAATGGACTAATGGAACTTTATTCTTTCCTCGCATCAAACAATTACTGGCGAAACTTACCAGTTAATTTCTTTAAAAAAGATATTGAAATATTAATGACTTCTGCTGACAGTTTGTGTAACGATAATTCAAATATTAAAAAAGTTTTATTTGATTCAACAGTTTATATTTCACTCCACCAAAATGAGGACAAATCATTAGGTTTACTCTTTTATCTTCCTTTTGGCACAGGAATTAACAATGAAATCATGGGTGCTAAACTATATTTATTCTTCACAAGAAAAGGATATGGTTTTATCAGATACAATCCTATTTCTGCAAAACAAATCACGGCTCACCCGGGTTATCAGAATTCCTTATTTTACTTCTTTCAAAAAGGACTTTTAGTTTTAGGAAATAATTTTAAAAATATTTCAGAATCATACCAGCAAATGAACAATAGAAGGTCCCTTTTAACAGATACCGGTTTTATAAAAGTATATGCAACTACTGGTAAGAAAGTGGCCGGTTCAGTGTTTATAAACATGACTAAAATTTCCTCGGTTTTTGAATCAATAATTCAATCAGGCTGCTATGACAATTTTAAAAAAGCCTTGTGTGTAAAAGGATGGTCCGCATTGGATATCGATATTGAGAGAAGTTTTATTTCACTTCATGGATTTTCTGAAATGAGCGCAGCTAATCAAATTTGGCTCAAAACTATTAAAAATGAACAGCCAGCCGACGGACAGCTCGCCAAAATTTTACCTGCCTCCACAGCTTTTTATGGTTCATTCACTCTAAGTGATCCATATAATTTTAAGCTGGCTTATAATTCAAGCTGCCGAACAGATACAAAACAGGCTGACAAGCTGAAAAAATTAAGACAGGTTTATGGCAGTAACATAGATGAAAAACTTTTTAATATTATGACCGGAACAGCTGCCCTGGTAGAATGTCATAAAAGAGGTGAGGATTATAAAGTTTATTTCATTGTTAAAACACGAGGAAATTTTGAAGCCCTCGATTACATTAAATTGTTAAGAAAAAATAAACCAGGAGCTTTGAATCACAGGAATATAAGCGTTGCGAAAAATAATGATACTATTTTTCAAAATATTACCTTCCAAAAACTGCCATGCAACAATTTACCAAATGTGATTTTTGGTGATGCAATGAACAGCGGCAATTATTTGTACGTTTGCAATTTCAAGGAATATTTGTTATTCGGTGATTCTCAGGAAAGTCTTGGAGATTATCTGTCAGAGCTCATTGAAAATAAAAATATTACAACTGATACCTCGTATCAGAATATTATGACTGATCTATTGTCATCAAAAGCGAATATCACTTTGTATTTCAGTATTCCTTCAGTCTGGAACTATTTAAGTTCCTGTTTCAGCCAGAATGGAAAAGAAAAGGCAGGAGACAATTTATTGAATATCAAAGCCAATTCGGTTTTAGGCATCCAGGTTTCGGGGAATGGTCAATTTCTTTATAATAATGTTTTTTTATACAGTGAAACAAGGGAGTATAATGGCCCGGAAGTAGCGTGGACAATAGATTTGGATTCAACTTTGGAATTTGCACCAATCGTTCTGCCTGGTTCATCAAATGATAAAAATCAATATTTCGTTCAGGATAAAAAAACCAACATTTATATTATTTCAGCAACAGGCAAAATTATATGGAAACAGTTTTTAGGTGAGAAAATTTTAGGTTTAACTTGTCAAATAGATTATTATAAACACAACAAACAGCAAATTGTCTTTAATACTGCTGAAAAACTCTATTTAATAGATAAAAAAGGTAAAGCTGTTAATGGATTCCCGGTAAAATTTAAATCCTCTGCAACAAATGGAGTGGCTGTTTATGCTTTTGATGGAAACAAAAACTATAGGTATTACGTAGCATTAGCAAATAAAACATTTATTGCTTTGACAAAAGAAGGCAAGAAAGTTGAAGGTTGGAAATTCACTAAAACTTCAGGAACTGTTTATAAAATGGCCCAGTTCTTTTCAATTCAGAATAAGGATTTTATTTTGATTTCTGATTCGGCTAATGTTTACCTGTTAAACCGTAAAGGCGATCTGCGCCTGAAATTAAGCAACAAACTCTATCAATCTGTAAATAATACATTTTTTATAGATGAAAAGCCAAATTATTTTCGCCTGGTGACAACTGATACTGCAGGCCAGATTAATTATGTATACCCCGATGGTCATATTGAAAAAAATTCTTCCGGAAAGTATTCAACCCGTCATTTTTTCGAATATGCGGACATTGATGGTGATGGGCTAAAAGATTACCTGATTGCTGACGGAAATGCCATTAACGCGTTTAACCATGAGCATAAAAATATTTTAACTGCGCAATTGGCTGACTCAATTTCCCAAAAACCAATTGTTTTAAAATCAAAAAATGATATAATTGCAATTTTTGTCAGCCTAAAGCCTGCAAATAAAGTGGTTATGCTTGATAAATATGGAAAAATTGTAAAAGGTTTTCCCATTAATGGCAATTATCCAATGAATGTTATATCTTTAGCTGATGATAACTATTCATTTGCAATATTGACAGGAATTGCGAATAAATTATATTGCTATTATGTTCCGTGAGTTTAATGATTTATTTTAAATTCTTTGCAAAGATGAAACTTAATTATCTTGTTTTAAAAATAAAAAAGCCCTTATTCGTGGCCATTTTGCTGGTTGTTGGCGGATTGAGCTTTTATTCATGTTTTGATGATAAATTCGATTTACATAAAATTTCTACAGCATACCAGGCAGATCCAAGGTTAGCTATTACAATCGGGACTGCAGTTTTTAATATAGACAGTATACTTAATCATCTTGACAGCACGTTAAGTATTCGCCAAACAGACAGCGGACTGATTTATGTTGTATATGAAAAAAATATTCAATTCTATAAAGGAGAAGATAAATTTCTCGTTCCTACACAAAATAGCTGGAATACAAGCTTACCTTCTTTGCCCGCAAATTTCCCACCGGGTGGCACGATTTCAATTACAGTAGATACTTTTCATATCCCTGTAAGTTTTGGTTCCGACCAGATAATTGACAGTATTAACATCAAGAAATTATTGCTTTCCACAAATGTACATTCCACTTATAACCATCCAAGCACATTAACATTTACATTTCCAAGTTTGGTTAAAAATAATGCACCCTTTACCCAGGTTTACAATATTCTGGCAGGGAATTATACGAATTCACAGCAATCCGATGCCGCTGGTTATTTTTTGAAATTTACCAACGCATCAGCAGGTGTATCTTATCTTAATGTGAAGGTTGATTTTACAATGACAGGAACTGCAGGTTCACCTGTAGACCCCGGCACACTTGATATGGGTATCACAGTAGACTCATTAAAGTACCATGCTTTATATGGCTATGCAGGCTACAGAAATTTGCTGAATGTAACAGATTCCATTAATATACCCATACTTGATCAAAACCTTATCACTAATGTTCAATGGGCCAATCCAAGTTTGAAGTTGTTGGTAAAAAACAGTTATGTAGTTCTGCCTATCAGGTTTAATGTCTCAAACATGGCTACAGATGCTATGAATATAACAATCGATCCGTCAATTAACCCAAAGGATCTGAATTATCCCAGTAATTTGGGAAGTGTTGTGAACGATTCCATCGTATATACAAAATCCAATACAAATATGTTTCAGGCATTTGAGCAGAAGGCCAAATATATTAAGTTCCATTGCGATGCCTGGTCAAATCCGCTTAAAAATACCAGCATTGAAAATATTATTGTAGATACCAGTTCTCTTAAAATTAATGCTCAATTTTATCTTCCTATTTGGTTCAGATCCGGAGGTTTTGGAACTACAGATACAATGAGCTTTGACTTACAAAAGAGTTTAGGTAATGGATTGGATTCAATACAATACATGCTTTTCAGGATTGTTTCTGAAAATGGAATGCCGGTTGATATGAAACTTCAGATATTATTTGTAGATGAAAGTTATAAAGTTTTAACCACCATGTATAAAACTGATTCCATGATATTAATCGGAGGAGTTCTGGATCAAGATGGTAGAGTAATAAGCCCAACCAGAAAAGTTATGGATGCTACATTCAATGCGAATGAACTGAAAGCAATGAAAAATACTAAAAAGCTCCTTATAAAATTGTTCTTAAATTCTGCACAATGGAATAAGAATAATGCAAATAATTCCCCATACGTGAAATTCTATTCCGATTATACTTTTAAATTATCTTTTGCATTTAAATTCCAGGGTAAATTCAGAGGTTATTTTTGATTCAAAATTTTGAATATATGACACAACGAATCATAGTTTTTTTAACAGTTTGCATCCTCTGCCTTAATTTATCTGCACAGGAATGTAACACCATTTATTTCATGGACAGGGTTCCTCAATCAAACCAGTTAAACCCTGCATTTCAGCCAAAGTGCGATTTTTTCCTTGGGCTACCTAACATTGATTATAATATTCGCAATAGTTTCAGCTTAAATGATCTTCTAACTTATGATTCCCAGATAGATTCATTGATCACACCTATTCATCCTCATGGAAATGTAAATCAATATCTTCAAAAATTATCAAGCAAAAATAGCCTTTATAATAGCCTGCAGGTCCAAGGATTGTCTTTGGGATTCCGTATTAAAGATTTATATTTTACGCTGGGGCTATCTGCAAAATTATACGGGAATATGTATTACCCTCCTGATTTGGTAAAATTAATTCTTACACAACGATTTGATACAACTACAGCTTACAACTTTAAAAATCTGGGTATTGATGCAACTGCTTATGGAGAGTTGGCTTTGGGTGTATCAAAAAATTACAATGACGAATTTACTTTAGGCATTCGCACCAAATTGCTATCCGGGATATTCAATATGACTACTCAAAATAATAAGTTTGATATCTATAATACTGTGGATAATGATTTGTATAAGTTGCATATTAATACCGATCTTAATATAATGGCATCAGGTGCATATTTTAAAATTGATACAAATGCAAAAGGACAAATAACAAAAATAAGTTCTGCCAATAATATAGCTGACTCTTACAAACCTTTTAGAAGCATGGGCTTCGCTATTGATTTAGGCGGTTCATATACAGCTATAGATAAATTTATTTTTTCAGCAAGTATATTGGATTTGGGCTTTATTAAATGGCAAAACGATGAGTACAATTTTAAAATGAAAGGCGATACATCTTTTGCAGGAATTAGTAATATTGATTTGTTGCATAATGATTCCAATGTATTAAATAAATTTGTCGACTCGTTAAAGAATACCTTTAAATTTAGTCATACCAAAACATCGTATACTACCTGGTTGCCAACAAAAGTTTATCTTGGTGTTGAATTTTTGCCGGCTTCGTTTTTTAGTTTGGGGTTTTTGTCTTTATCAGAATATTACCGCCAGCAATTTTACCAGCAATTAATGCTGTCTGCCAATCTCAGACTTTTCAGAATGTTTATGTTATCAACCAGCTATTCAATTTTTGATAATGGTTTTTCAAATATGGGAGTTGGCTTATCCTTCAGACTGTCTCCACCGTTTGTATATTTCATACCCTTAAATATGTACTTTATTTTTGATAATATTCCTTTAAAGTTTGCAAACAAGGATTTACCACTCCCCTACAAATTAAATACTTTTAATTTCCGCTTTGGAATGAACATCGTATTTGGCTGCAATCAAAAACGAAAATTAAGAGATAAACCTTTAATTTTTGAATAAAAAAATCTTTTCTTTCTATTGTCTATTTATTAAATTTTTATCGTAGGTCATACTTCGACTCCGCTCAGTATGACCTAGCGGACTGCTTAGTCACCCTGAGCGGAGTCGAAGGGTGCTTTATAGTTTATAAAACTAAAATGATTCTTGATAAATAATTAACTTTGCAATTATCTAGATGAATAAAGAATGAAATTACTTTTTACATTTATTATTTTATTTTTTATAGCTTATTATTTTGTTAAAGCTATTTTTAGATTGATAACAGTTTTTCTAAATAATGATAATAGCGGCAGCAAGAATAAATGGACCAATAACAAAAAAGGAAAAGTAACCATTGATTACCAGGAAAAGCAAAAAAAGCGATTTGATAAAGATAAAGGTGATTATATCGATTACGAAGAAATAAAATAATCACTTTTGTCCAAAAATTAGTTGACCTTAATAATATATCATCCCTACCGGATTTTAATGTTTTTTTTTGATGCCAGGCTACCAATATATTATCCCTAACAGGATGAAGTATTAAGTCCCGGAGGGACGTTATATTGGTAGAAAATAAAACAGACCCAATTTTAAGTCCCATCGGGACGATATAGATAGATAATTTCAGCATAATATTCTATTTTTCCCTGGATACGGCGAATAGAAAATTGGAAGAATATTAACAAAAAAATAAAACTTCAATAAAAAATGATGAACAAGGTACACCGAATGTTGAATGATGAAGTAATTCACCAACTTCAAATTTCATAATTCCTTGTTCGATATTCGATATTGCTTAAACTATTATATATTGGTGATATTGCTTTTGACGAGTTGGTCCAGCGAGCAAAATTAATCGGGCAAAAAAAATGTGCAGATTACTTTTCTGCACATTTCAAGTGTCACTTTAAGACATTTATTTTATTACATCAGGATACCTATATATATTACCTTCATAATTTCGTATAAGAACATCTCCCTTTTCCCTTCCTACATAATATTCAGGTAATAATGGAATTTTCCCACCGCCGCCGGGAGCATCTATTACATAATGTGGCACTGCATATCCACTGGTATGTCCCCGCAATCCGGCAATAATTTCCAAACCTTTATCAACAGGAGTTCTAAAATGAGTCGAACCAAGGATGGGATCGCATTGATAAATATAGTATGGTCTCACTCTTATTTTAAGCAGTCCCTGCATTAACTTTTTCATTGTTTCCACATTATCGTTGATGTCTTTTAAGAGTACAGTTTGGCTTCCCAATGGTATGCCAGCATCTGCCAAACGGTTACATGCTTCTGCAACTTCACTGGTTAACTCATCAGGATGAGTAAAGTGAATGCTCATAAAAAAAGGATAGTATTTTTTCAAAATACTCATGAGTGTCCGGGTAATACGTTGGGGTAAAACAACTGGCACTTTGGTACCCATTCGGATTATTTCCACATGTGGAATTTGTCTGAGATTTGATAACAGATATTCAATATGTGAATCGGGCATGGTAAGAGGATCTCCACCTGAAATAAGTACATCGCGAATTTCAGTATGATTGCGTATATATTCCAATGCCGGAGCCCAGGCTTTTATTCCAATATGACACTTGTCTTTTGCTACCATGTGCGACCGTGTGCAATAACGACAATAAGTTGAACAAAATCCGGTGACCAGAAACAATACCCTGTCGGGATATCTATGTACGATATTAGAAACCGGACTGTCATGCTCTTCCAGCAATGGGTCACTTGCTTCACCTTCAGAAGCTATCATTTCATAAAATGTGGGCACTACAGATTTTCTAATAGCCTGTGAACGGATGCTGCCCGCAATTAAACTTGCATAATAAGGAGTAATCCTTAAAGGCAATTTGTCATTTCTGTTTTCAGAGGGTTTGACTTCTTCGTCGGTGAGATGAATGAGCTTTTCGAGCTGCGAAGTTTTTGTTATACTGTTGCGGATTTGCCATTGCCAACTGCACCAGTCTGTAGGGCCGCTACCAGGAAAATGTTGCGAATAAAATTCAAGCGAATGCCTGCTAAATCCAATTTTATCACTTGATTTCCTTAAGCCTGTTCGTTCTTCAATGAAACTTTCTGGATAATTTCTAGTTTGTTCCTGACTCGGAGGTTCTGCATCTTCGATTATTACCTCTGAGTTTTTTTGCGATTCTACCAAATTGGTGTTTTTCATTTTTTAAGTTAATAATAAGTTCAACGCTACTTATAGCCGACAAAATACTTATATGACTTTTTAAATACCATACGCATTCTGAATGACCTGCAATAATATAAAGTTTTTATAATATAATAGTGAACTCAATAATTTTTTTTATCCCCACCTGTATGTCAGGCTAAACTTACAATCCCAGAGTTTAAACGAATAAAATGTTAATAACTTTTGTTTACACACTATGGTTTTTCTGCATTTTTAACGCAGAGTTAAGAAATAAGTTCGAAAAAAATGAGATTTTTTTAGGGTTGGGGAGTAATTAAGAATTTCTCATTCCGGTTTAAAAAAAATGTTATATTACGCCTAACGTATAAATATTTTCAGATACACATCAAATAAAACCCCTGGATTCTGAAACCTTTACAATGGTAGAAACAATTTCGTCAATTGATAAGGTCATGCAATTAAAAGAAATATCTGGTGAGGTGTAGTCGGAATTTTTTCCTTCGAAGTAGTCGCGAAATTCTTTTCTTTTGTTATCTATATCAATTGCTGATATACGTGCCTCATCAATCGAGACATTGTATCTCTCACTGATAATAGCAGCACGCCAGTCCAAAGGAGCCACAAGGTTAATGTGAAGAGAGTTTGATAAATCACGAGTTATTGCAATACCTCCGCGTCCCACTATAATGGCCTGTCCCTGCTCAGCAATTTCACGGATCACTTTTCCAATTGTGCTTCTTATTTTGCGATCGCTTTGATAATATTGAGAAAATGAACTGAAGAAATCTTCAAGTATACTTTTTTTTTCGTAATCAAAAACGTATTTGATTTTTGAAGGATCCAACTGAAGTTGTCTTGCTGATTCATCAAGAATTTCTTTATTGTACCACTTCCATGAATATTTCATTCCAGACTTATCCAGATGATTCGATAGAACTTCTGATAATTTTTGTGCGATTACTTTAGCAGGACATCCATATTCTCGGGAAAGTGTAATTACAGGACCAGGTCCCGTTTTTTTTAAAAGAGTTTCTTCATATTTTTTTTTCAGGTAATTTAATAAATCGCCCTGCATAGCAGTTAATTTATTTGAATGAAATCAATAATTAAAGTTAGAACATATAAACAGAAAAATCAATAGAAAAAGGTATAAAATGTTCCTATTACAATTCTTGAATTTTATTTAATGATTATCGTATTTCATACCTAAAAAACCTTCGGAGACTTGTCATTCCGGGCTTAACCCGGAACCGAGAATTGCGAACTCGACGAAGTCAATCACTAATAAAATTCCGCTTTGCGGGATTGACAAACCAATTGGGTATTTTTTAGGTGTATTATCCAACCATCGTTTTTTATTTTAATGGAATTGTTATCTCAAATTTAAATCCTGAACCTTTTGAACTTTCAATTTTATATTTACCATTAACTGTTTTCACCCTGCTCATGATATTCAACAAACCTATACTCCCGGAAGGAAGATTTATAGATTCATCCATGTTAAATCCTTTACCATCATCTTTGTAAAATAATTTAATGAAATTATCTTCTTCATACATTTTAATTTCAACATTCGAAGCCTTTGCATGTTTGATAGTATTGTTAACCAATTCTTTTACGATCCTGTAAACCACTATCTCTATGCTTTGGACAAAACGTACATTTTCAAGATTCTGGCTAAAAGCAATTTTAATAAAATCGCGTTTCAGATCAATAAAAGAATTGATAGCTGCAACACAACCATAGTTGTTAAGCACATGCGGACTTAGATCGTTTGAAATTTCGCGTACTGATGTAATAGCTTCTTTAATGAGTGTTTGGATTTGTGGAGTAATGTATTCTTTTTTCTTTTTATCTTCTGTTTGTGCCAATAATGAAATATACATTTTTAAACTTGATAGTAATGGCCCTACTTCATCGTGCAGGTTACCGGCAAATTTTTCTCTTTCTTTTTCTTCTGTGTTAATGATTGTTTCAAATAATTTTTTCTCGAGTGTTTTCCTTTCAGTAATATCTCTCACTATAATAAGAATAGCTGGCTTACCACCATGATTAATAATTTTACTGTTTATTTCAACCGGTATTATATTTGCCCCTTTGTTATACAACTCCATTTCAACATTTGAAATCCTGTCTTCAGGCTTTAATTTGTCAATCTTTTTTGAAAACAATTCCTGAAATCCCGGAAGGATTTTTTCAATTGTGTTCTTCTTAAGCATCTCAAAATTTTCAACACCTGTAATATCCATTAAAGTCAGATTTGCATCTATAATTGTAAAATTAAGATCAGCAATTATAATTCCATCACTGCTGCTGTTAAAGACATTTAGAAGTTTTTGTTCACTTTCTTTAATAAGTTGTTCTGATTGTTTACGTTCAGATATATCACGATCAATACCAAGAATTAGTATTTGATCCCGAAGATTTATGATACTGCTTGTGACTTCAACTGGAAAAGAACTTTGATCCTTACGATAAAAATTTGTTTCGAAAATAATGGTTTCTCCTGCCATCAATTTTTCAGTCCAAATCATTTTTTCATTTAAATTCAAATCGCGCATAATATCGTCAGAAGGCTTACCTATTAACTCATCAATAGAGTAACCAAGCATTTCCAGAACTTTTGGATTGGCAGAAACCAGCTTACCTGAAAATTCTCCATTTGTACCAACAAGATGAATGCCATCAGGTGATTTATCGAAAAGTGTTTTGTACCTTTCTTCGTTTTCTTTAACCGCTTGTTCAATTCGTTTTCGTTTTGTAATATCTTCAAAAAGGATGCTGACATGATTTTTCGGCATTTTAAATGCTTTTGCTGTATAAAAAAATATTTCGCCGGAGTTGCTGTAATATCTGAATTCTTCATTTATATAAGGCAGACCCGTTCTTGCAACATCAGCGAGTATTTGATCTGCATTATATTCGTTAATATCCGTAAAAATTTCATCTAATCTTTTACCTGTTAATTTGCTTGAAGGAAAACCAATAATTTTTTCTGCCGCCGGGTTCACTTTTGTGATAACCAACGATTTATTATCCTTAACATTGGCAAGGTGACACACGCAAAGTGCGACCTGCATGTTATGAACAATATCTGAATATTGTTTTACAGATTCTTCAGATCTGTTATGTTCTTTAATTTCAATTAACAACCGGGAATTAAGGCTTTCCAATTCCAGGTTATTTGAAGTGAGATTTGTAATTAATTTTAGATTTTGGTTTTTCAGGTCAAAAGTTTCAATGGCATTATCTATTGTTATTTTAAGCAGATTTTTATCCCACGGTCTGGTAATAAAACGAAATACTTTACCTTTATTTATAGCTTGCATTACCGCTTCAGTATCTGCATAAGCCGTAACAAGAATTCTTACAATATCCGGATGCGAAACTGAAATTGCTTCAAAGAAATCTGTACCAAGCATATCTGGCATCCTATGGTCAGATATTATTACCTTTATATTATGGTGATCGAGTAAATCGAGAGCTTCTTTTACAGAACTTGCCAATAAAACTTCGTAGTAATTGCTGAAATTAAACTTAAACCCATCCCGGTTGACCTTTTCATCATCTAAATAAAGTATGCTGCTTTTATCATTTTCTGACCTCATGTCTTTATCGAAAATATTTATTTATAAGCGAAAATAGTTCTTCCATTTTAAATGGTTTTGAGATATAATTATCGCAACCGGCTTCAATACTTTGCCTTCTGTCGACATCCATTGCATAAGCAGTAACAGCTATTATAGGTATGTCTGGTTTATTTTTTTTAATAAGTCGCGTTGCTTCAAAACCATCCATTTTAGGTAGTTTTATATCCATGAGAATTAAATCTATTGGCAATTCATTGCTCATCTGAACAGCGTCTATGCCATTGTTTGTCCATAGTAATTTAACTTTATTTCGTAATAAGGCCTCAAGATATTTATAATTGGAATTTTCGTCTTCTACAATTAAAATAGTTTTACCCGGCCAGGTCTGTTGGGCCAAATGTAAATAGTTCCCATTTTCTTTAACTGTTTTCATGGACTTTTCAATATAAGGAATGGTCAAATAAAATATCGATCCTTTTTTATCTTTTGACTCAACGGTTATGTCACCGCCAAGCATTTGTGATAGTTTCCTGGCAATATACAAACCCAGTCCGTTTCCTCTGTAAATTCTATTAATATCTTTTTCGATTTTACCAAATTTTTCAAATATGTATTCCATCATTTCCGCTGGTATTCCAATACCTGTATCACGTACAAAAAACTGTATAACCTTATTATTTTTGTTCCTTTCAATTTCATAGCCGAATTCAATTTCGCCTTTTTCTGTAAATTTTATTGAATTATTTAAAAGATTAGAAATTATTTGTTTTAAGCGTAAAGCATCTGTAATTATTAATTGCTTATCTGTTATTTTAGGAAGTTTGTATGTCAGTTCAATTTGCTTGTTTTTTAAATGGCTGTGATTTTGAAAAACCATTAACAAGTCGTTCATTAGTTTATGAATATCAACAATGGTATTATTTATCGGAACGTTCCCCAGTTCAATACGTGACGTATCAAGCAGATCTTCAATTATATTTAATAAATCATTTGCACTGCTTTCAATTACACTTGCATATTCTTTTTGTAAATCAGCATTTTCTGCCTGAGAAGTAAACAAATTAGTAAAACCGACTATTGCATTTAGGGGTGTTCTGATTTCATGGGACATGTTTGCCAAAAAAGATGATTTTAATTGATCCAGTTCTTCAGCTTTTAATTTTGCTTTCTTAAGTTCCGTATTCATTTCCTGAAGAGATGTTATCATTGCATCTTTCTCACGTTTATGATTAAATGCTTTGACGGCGATACTTAGGATATTCTTCAATTCATTATCATTCCATGGTTTACTTACATAATGAAATATCTGGCCTAAATTAATTGCCTGTAGGACGGTATCTGCATCGCTATAATCACTGGAAATCATGCGTATTATATCAGGAAATTCCTGAAGAACTTGTTCAAGAAATTCTATCCCCGTTACGATGGGCATACGTTGATCTGTAAGGACTACTTTTACTTCATAGTTTCTCAGGATTTCTATCCCTTCTTTTGCAGATGATGCGAGCAACACTTTAAAATCATGTCGCATGATATAATTAAAATCTTTAAGGTTTTCTTTCTCATCATCCACGTACAAAACAGGTTCCTTGCTATTAGTTGCCATAGAATTTCAGGTTCATATTTGGGTAATTTGTTATTCTCTATTTTAGTACCTTATTTTAAAATTAGTGCACCTTTAGCAGAATAAATTTAACGCAATGACGCTAAGATGTAGAGCATTTAAAAATTAATAAAAAATCTTTTAGCACTGAAACATTGAAATTTTGATTCTGCAGATACCATAGAATGGACTTTTAAAAAATCAATATCCTGAACGACTTATGTAAATATAATAATAAAATGATAGTTGTTCCTATAAAAGAAGGTGATAAGTTAACTATCTTAAATTAAGTAAAATGTAATAAGCAAGATATCTATTTAACCGAATTCTTCACTTGATGTGCCTGAAACTGACGATAATTACACCTGTAAAATATGCGATTAGCCACCACACATAAGCAAACCGGGAATATAAATGCAGTACTTTTTTCACATTTATGGTCCGTCCATAAGATAATCTATACTTCCACATGAAAACACAATCTATTAACATTGCCAGTAAAGCTGAATATCCGAAAATTCCATGAGAAGAAAACGCCGAATGAGTAGAACCAATTATCATACAAACTGTTGAAGTTATATCAAACAAAACTCCCAGTGTCAGAAAAGTAAGTACAAAATTACTTACTATCTTTTTTCTCTGCTCCACAATGATAGCAAATGAATAAGCAATTAATGCCAGATTGACTATAATTACTCCTGCAAGTATTATTGTTGTCATTTTATCAAGTTTAAAAACAAATACAAATAAAATTAAATAATTAGACACATTCGGTGTTCTGGCGAATATTTGTGTTTGATTGTTTTAGATTAAAGAATGAATTCTATAGTTGACTTAAAACTAAAAGCCCTGCAGTAATCTACCTGCAAGGCTTAAAGAAAGTGCTACTTTCGTATATTTGAAATCTTAGGTTTTTTTATTTTGATAAAATGAGCTCTGATTTTTGACATGAAGCAATCTTTAGGTCAATCAAATCGTCTATCGAGAAAATATTATTGAAATCGAGCATCATTAAACATTGATCTTCATATATATGCAATCCTTTAATATCACCGGAAAGAAAATATTTTCCAATATTTGGAACAGGCAAAATTCTTTTTGAAGGAATTTCAAAAGCATCTCCTATTGAATCATAAAAAATAGCAAATTTTAAAGCACTTTCAA
>Ga0265316_10003780_pt1 | contig 15216 bp, 15 predicted proteins | sample 4522metaG_FD_202092 | JGI IMG/M metagenome (GOLD analysis project Ga0265316, IMG submission 202092) | Rhizosphere microbial communities from Carex aquatilis grown in University of Washington, Seatle, WA, United States - 4-5-22 metaG | ecosystem: Host-associated > Plants > Roots > Rhizosphere >...
TATGAATATCTATATTTTTATAATCGACAGATCCAGGAAATATTATATTTTCACTTGGATCTACTGTAATTGGATTTGTAACATCTAAAACATTATATTTAATATTCGCCCATATTGCGCCATTTGGTGAATAAGATATGGCACCATTATCATCTTTCATTTCCAATTGTATATTTATTGATGCATCATTAGTTGCAGTAATAAAATATCCCTCATTAATAACCTTAAATGAACTACCTGTAATTTTTTTAGTAATTAAATCTGGTATTATTTTAACTATGGGTTTTCTGTTTAGAGAAGTTGAACCGTCTTCTTCCCATATTATAACAGGGTCTTTAAAATCTGTAAAATCATTTGGGATATTCCATATATAATATTCATGATTTGGTACTTGTAATTCTATATCTTTAAAATTATTTTGGTTTGTAAAACACCATTGTAAATCTATTTTATTTATAATTGCGCCTTTACTATTAGCAATCCATTCTATCCATATTGGTATGCCTTTAGGAATTATAGCTTCTTCATTTGGAGAAGTTATAGCAATTGTATTTAAATTATTTTTTTCATTTCCAGGATATAAATTATATCCAAATCCTTTTATTCTTGATGTAGTCTTAGTTTCTGTTGTTGGATCAAATACAGGTTGATATGTTTCTATTTCTAATTCAAACGTAACTTTTATTTTATTATCAGACTCAAAAGAATATTGAATATTTTTTTCTATAGTTAAATCTTCAGGAAAACCAACAGTGCTACCAATTCTCATTCCCTTATAATAAACATAAAATGTAACTGTCTTATAAAAAACTTCTCTTATTTCTTGTTCTATTTTTAAAGCTGTTATTTGCCTGTCAATCCACATTTCACAGTTAATTCTCATAGTCAATGGAATTGAATACAAATAAGATACATATGATTCTAACAAACCATTTTGTTCTTTTAAATATCTTCCTTGTACATATCTAGAAGTAATTCTTTGGGCATTTATTGATGAACCAGTATAGGTAATAACCCCTCGCGGTATAACATCTGTGTTACCGTCAACCCTACGAGGCGGTAAACATTCCTGATAATGGGTAAAAAAATCTTGTTGGAACCTCTCATCCGAGCTCATATTGTAATACCATGGTACCTTTATTTCCTCTATATCTTCATTACCCCAAACTTGCGTATATTTAATCTGGTTATTTAAAATATCCAAAAGTGAAGCTAGGATTGCCCTTGAGAGGATATTTTCATTATTATATTTTTGGTATAATGACATTGATTAATTTTTTATCATTCTATATTTATACTAAGCCTTATTTTTAATTATATATCCATATAGAAAATTTAACAATGAATTTATTTTTAGATTACTTTTTTAAATAAAATAGAAATTTTTTAACAATTTTATTTATTTTAATAACATTCGTTAACGACTTTTATTCTATTTAGTAATTCTATGGGGAAAGAATTTCTATTTTGATGTATTAAATATGACAGCGATCCATCTAAATAATAAGAAACACACCAATCATCGGCACTCCTAATGCTTCTGCCCAATCCCTGAATAATATTTATCACCGTAAGTTGTCTATACCAGTTAGGATTTATTTTCATTTTAGTACTTATGAAACGATCAGTTAAATTAGGATAAGGTGTTTTTGCAAAAATTAAAAATCTGGCCCGATCATCTCGTAAATCTAAACCACTTATTAGGCTGGGGCCGATAATTACTTTTCCTTTTGTTATTTTCATCATATCAAGAACAGCTCTTTTTTCTTCTGTTCCTTCATAAACAAAAACTCTTTTTCTATTTTTATGTGTTAAATTATCAGTTATTTTCTTCGTTAAATCATAAGAAGCAGAATGTATAATACCACTTTCTCCTTTATGTTTTTCTATTATTTCATTTATTTTACTATAAAGCCATTCTTTATTTTTATCTATGTCTTTATATGTCATTCTTCTTTTTGGATAATAATATATAGGTGATTTTTCATAATTAAATAAATTATCCATTTTTATGTATTTTGCACCCTTTATATTAATGCTTTTCATATATTCTCTAGGATCTGCAAAAGTCGCACTCATTAATACAGTAAATCCTGTAAATCTATGAAAACATTGATTCATTAAATAATTTTCTTCCAAACAATTAAATATCAATTCATCAACAGTCGGGTTTTTTACTAAATTACGAGTTGATGTTTGTCTTATTATAAAATTATAATCTTCTACTTTGCAATGAAGGTCCTTTAACCAATCAGATAAAAATAAAGCTTCTAACCATTCTTTAGGTGGTTTTTTGTTTTTATATTCATTATCAACTTTATCTTTTAATACATCTATAGAAATTTTAAAGGATCTTAAAGCAGATTCAATAGAACATAAATGACCATGAAGATTATCTTGATCTTCATCTACCCACATTAGTTCGATAGAAGATTTAATTACATCAACATTTGAGGAATGATCTCTAACTTTATGAACATTAAAAAATTCAGAAAGTTTTTGTAATTTTTCTATTGTATTTTTAGTAAATCTTGGAGAATAATGATTTTGAACTATATCAACAATTTTATGGGCTTCATCACAAAAAGTTACCTGACGTGACCCAAATAATGGAACACCATCTGTTTTTGAATTTACAAAATTCTGCATTATTAACCAATAATTGTAATTCAATACTGAAGTATCAGATGACATAGCTAAATCTCGGGCTTGAAAATATGGACATTCATTATAACAACTCATTTTTTGAGGTGATATGTTTCTTATTTTACATGTTCCAATAGAATGTTTTTCATTATTATCAATGCACATATAGTGGTCCAAACCTTTCACAGATCCCCAATCTAATTTGAATTTTTCTATATCTTGTTCATATTGATCTTGTAATGAAATTTCTGAGGTTAAAATATAACATTTATTTTTCATTACATTAAAAATATAAGCTGAAGCCATTGCTAAAAGTGACTTGCCGCTGCCGGTAGGAGCTTCTACTATTATAGTATTATATTTTTTTTCTAGAAATGTTTTAATTATTTGTTCTATTACTTCTTTTTGACCTCTTCTCCATTTAAAATCATTAGGTAAGTATGTTTTTTCAAATTCATTTATATAATTGTTTATAATTTGATTTATATCATCTTCTGATTTTGGTTTTAAAACATCCGATATGATCATTATTTCTTTTAATGTTTGTATGTGTGGTTTTTTGAATAGTTTTAAATAATTAAAATATATTCCATTATGCAAATACATAACAATCTATCAAAGATTTTCTATATTTTAAGCTAAAGACTCTGAAGAAATTCTCCAGAGGAACTCTATATTTAATTTTAGAATTCTTGAAATAATAATATAAATTCTTTAGACTTCTGCCTTCAATCTTAAGATTAAATTCTTCCAATGACTTTTCCAAAAGATTTTTAAAAAGGCTTTCATCTGGGAATATTATATTTTTCTTTTTTATTTTTATTTTTTCAATATATTGAGCATTAAACTCATAAGCTCTTCTAGATATTTCTATAGAACTTAATATCATATCAGGAAAATTAAGGTTTCTAAAGAGTATGTTTCCAACAAAAGAACTATAATTGCATTTAACTTTGACAAATTTTATGTGATGTAAGTTGCAATGTTTATTTAAATTATTTGTGAGTAGATTTCTTAACCAATTATTATTAACTAGTTTATTGTATTTTTTACCTTTTTCTTTATTATTAGACTCAATATTAAGTTCTTCTATTCCAAAGATTTCACACTTATAATGTAGAGCATTATTAATTAAAGAGTTTGAGACCTGTAAAGTTTCATATTTTCTTTTATTATTTAAATAAATTCTTTGAGGATGTTCAGAACTTAATTTCAGATTTTTTAGATTTATTTCTATGTCATTAATTTTCTTTATAGAATAGACACCCTTATAAATAACATTAAATTCATTTTCACTTGACCAATCAACAACAGACCAACCTATAAAATTAGGATTTAAGTCTAATGAAAAAATTCTATTTTTAATAGGTGTTGTAATTATTTTATTTGCTATATCAAGTTCATTAAAAGAAATGTAAATATGTTCTTTATTTATTTTATAAGAAATAGATATTTCAGCATTTTCTTGAAGAGAGTATAATTTTTTTAAAATTTTTAATAAATTTGGTCTTAGGTTGGGTAATATTAATTTTATTGATATGCCTCTTTTTGGTTTAAATGATATTGTTTTTAGATCTGGTTCCAGATGAAATTTTCTATTGCCTTTAACACTTGGATTTGATCCTTCACCTATAGAATAAAGATTAGATAATTTATTTTCTAGAAATTGTTCTTTTGATATTTTATTTCTACATCTTTGAATAAAATTATATTTTCCACCAAATATAAGTCTTTTATTTTTATTAGTTGAATTTAATTGAATTGCTTCTTTAACACAAGATTGTTTAAACCATGAATCTAAAAGTTCAATATTATTTATATTTAGGTGTTTTATTTCAGTTTCTTTAACACCATCTTTAACTCTATTATACATAAAATGAAGACAATTAGAATATTGATGTTGATAATCATCAATTAAAGAATAATCTTCAGTTTTATACGGAAGTTTAATTGTTTGCATTTCTAATTTTATTTATATATTCATTAAGAATACTTTTGATAATGTATTGAAATATTTTAAAATAAATCATATTTTATATTAACAAAAAAAACTTAGATGCTTATTTTTAAATGGGTTTTATCACCATTCTATATTGAACTTATCAGCAAGTTTATTTACAACTTTTATAAGAAATTTATCAAAATAATTATGGTGTAAATCTCCTTGAGTCATATTAATCCATATTTCACCGAATTCAGGAAATTTAAAATACATTGAATTTTTTCCTAACCATGCAGTATCTGATTCCTTTAAAGCTAAATTTTCTATTATTTCTATAAGTGAATTTAAATTAGTTAAATATGTAAGTTTTCCGTTTTGAATTAATTTTTTTGAATCTATTGCATCTTTAAAAATTTCATTAAAATCTCTAGTAGAAACATTATTAACAAAATTATCAATAATAGGATTTATTTTTTCATCTATTTCTGATTCTTGTTTTGGTTTAAGAACATCACTAACTTTTCCTTCTAATAAATAAAAGTTTAAAAAGTTATCTACAGATTCTGATATAAATTTTATTTTCATTTTTATTTAATAATTTTTAGAAGAAGTATCCTTTAACATACCCCTTATACTTTCAACGTGTTTTAACCAATTTGCATTAGGATTTCTAATTTTATTCTTTTTAACTCTTTTACTTTCAGAAACAACATCATCTTTTGCACCATATTTTTTTAATAAATCAACTAAGTCCTTATGCCCATACGCTGAAGCCCACATTAACGGGGTCCTCCCATCCTTAGCTATGGCATTGACATCAGCTCCAGCAAGGAGAAGCAACTCAATTATGTCCTTATGCCCATACCATGAAGCCCTCATTAACGGGGTCCACCCATCCTCGGTTATGGCATTGACATCAGCTCCAGCCTTAAGTAGCAACTCAACTACGTCCTTCTGCCCATTTGAAGCCATCATTAACGGGGTCCACCCATCCTCGGTTATGGCATTGACATCAGCTCCAGCCTTAAGTAGCAACTCAACTACGTCCTTCTGCCCATTCCATGAAGCCTTTAACAATTTATTATTCTTATCTTTCTTAGACAACTTTGATAAATCATTATTTATTTGATCTTGTGTCTTAGGCTTTAAGATATCACCAACTAAAGATTCATGTACAAATTTAGCTTTCATTAATCTTCAATAATATCTTCCATTTTGAATTTGCGATACTTATCACCAATTTTCATTAAAAATGACCCATCTCTCATTTTAGCCATAGGAACCGCATCAACAATTAATCCCTTTCCTCTTACTTTAAAAGAAACTGGTTGTCTTGCATATTCAGGAATTTTTAACTGATTATCAAATGCTTTTTCTAAATTATTTGTGATAACTAAATCATTATCATCTTCATCAGTAAAAGTTTCCACATTAATTGGTTCATCAATTACTTCAGTATCAGTATCTAAATTTTCATCCTGATAAGGAACTTTATCATCTTCTAAACTTTCTAATACAAATTTTGCTTTCATTTATTTTTTTTTATTTTATTTTTTATAGTTATAAATAAAATAGAATTTTATTTATTTTATAGTATACACTATTGGCGTACTACACACCTCTACTTCATATCCTTTTTCAAAGGCATTTGAAGCTACTTTTTTCATTATGTTCAATGACCCATTCACATCTGCATTTAATAGCCTTCCTTCTCTACTCTTAAATAACCCACGTTTAATGCGTTTGCCTACATACTCGTCATGTTTTTCTATAGACTCATTGTCCATAAAACTACACTTTGATGTATATGACTCTTCTGTTAACACAACTTTAATCCCATTTAATTTAGCTTTATAACTCAACATAGTTATAAACTTATTAAAAGGTATTCCAACAAAATTTTGGTTATTTGCCTTGCCTATGTTTACTTCTTGTTTCCATTCTTTATTATAGCCTATAATTAATTGGCTTATATTATTAGAAACTAAATGATTAGTAATATAATGACTTGCTTTATGCATGCAATCCTTTACCTTATTATTCCTTATGTTTGATATTGATTTTATTCTTTTACTTGACTTAACATTATTTATTAATTTAGATTGTAAATATGTTTTTCTTTTATTATAATATTGATTTATAGATTTTAAAGGTTTACCATTTATAATTAATGGTTTAATTATATTAAATGTTATTGCTGCTAAATTATTTATACCCAAATCTATTGCACAATATCTATTATTATCATTTAACAAATCTTTCTCTTTAACTTCATAAATAATCTCAACTACTATAATATTTCCTTTAGGAATAATTCTAACTTGTTGCACATTAGTTACTTTAGTTTTTATTTTTATTTTTGATTTGAATAATTTTATAAAACCATTATTTAATTCTATTTTAGATATTGTTTGATTTGTATATGTTAAAATAAATCTACCATCTTTTTTAAGATATTTAGGAATCCTAATTTGCTTATCATAAAATCCTTTAAGTTTTAATTTAAGAAGTTTAAAGAATGAACTAAAATTCCTATCAACCATTAGAATTGTTTGTTGAGATACTTGAGCTGGTAAAGCTCTATAATCAACATTATTTTCTTTTGTAAATTTGTTAATTAGTTCGTATTTATTTAAATATTTTTTATTATTAAAATAATGTTGTCTTATTTCATAAAGAGATGCATTATAAAGATTTTTAGATAGAAAACATAACTTATCTAATTCCTTAAATAAAGGATTTTTGCATTTTATTATATGTTGTTCAACTAATTTCATTATTCATAACATTTTTAAAACTTCTTCCATATTCTTCTATATAATCACATCTGAAACAGATTTATACTTTGCTTTCATTAAAGGCTTTATTTTATATATCAAAAAAGGAAAGGCAAGAAATTTCTTGCCTTTAAAAATTAGTGTTATTATTTTTAATCCTTTTCTAAAGATTCAACTATTAAATCACTAAATCCATCTTTTTTATCTATAGTTATTTGAAAATCAAAAAATTCGATAGGAAGAGGAGAATGGTTTATAATAAAAATATTCATTAATAATTCTTTTGCTGTTCTTTGTAAAAGCCCAATTATATCATAAATGCCATCACCATCTATTGATGATAAAACTTCATCTAACATAAATATATTTAATGAAGGATATTTACGTTTTAACATTCTTATAATAGAAATTAAAACCGCCAAATCAACACGTTTGGTTTCCCCTGTTGACAAGGTGCCTACATTTATTTCGATTCCTAAATGTTCTATAATTGGTTCAAAATCATTATTAAATATTAATCTATATGGAAAATGTAATTCATTTAGAGTAAATTCAATTTCTTTATTTAATGTTGGCAAATAACTATCAAGAACTTTTTTCTTTACTCCATCATCTGAATATAATTGTTCCAAAATAGATTTATATTTAAAGTCATCATCATATTCAATTTTTTGATTTTCTTTCTTTTGAATTTCTATTGTATTTTTTGATATAATGTTTTCAATAGAAGAAAACTCTTTAGGTTTATCTTGTTTTAAACGTTCTAATTCTGATTGTAATGAATGATATACTGATTTAACTTGTATAATAAATTCATTTATACGTTTTAACGCTTCTTGAACTTTTTCTAATGCCTCATTATATTTTGACTCATTCGATAATAAATTTTCTAATTCTTCTTTTTTATATCTTAATTTATTATATAAATCTTCTTTTAATAATTCAAATCTTTTTTCTATAAATGGTGTTTCACAAGTTGGACATTTGTCTTGATTATAAAGATCAACTTGTTTTTTTAATCCTTTTATATCAACATTTAAAGTATGTTTTTGAGAATTAAAAATATCAAAAGATTTTTTTATATCTTTTTCTTTATTAATATATTTTTTTAATTTTTCATACGCATCTTCTAATTTAGGTTTATATTCAATCATTTTATTTATAACAACAGTTATTTTTTGAGAATTATCTTCACTAATTCTTTCTTTTAAATTTTCTAATTCTTTAGATGCTGTTATAATAGTTTTTTTAAAAGAAGATATTTCAGTGTCAAATATTGTAATATCTGTCCTTAACTTTCTTAAATCCTCCTTAATAAGCCTATTCATCTCATTAAGGATTTCCATAGCGAACAATTTGTCAATGATAATCCTTTTATCTCCAGGCGTCATGGATATAAAAGATTTAAAATCATTTACAGATAATGATATGATATTTGAAAAAATATTATAAGGCAACCCAGTGACCTCTAAATCAATATAATCTTGATAATTGTTTATGCCTGATTTGCCTATGTCTTCACCATTTTTTAAAACGATTAAATTTGATGGTGAAAACCCCCTTTCTATTTCTATTATAGTAGAAGGATTTACTTCTATTGTTCCACTAATCCATCCATGTTTGTTTAATCTATTAGCAATATCTTCTTTTTTGAATTTGTCTAGACGACCATAATAAAGTATTTTGGGTAAATCAATTATACTGCTCTTACCCGATCCATTAGCGCCTAAAATTTGCCATAATGCGCCATTTTCTGAAAATTCAATTTTTCTGATAGCATTCCCCCACGATTTTATATTTCTCCATTCAATATTCAGTAATTTCATAAAATATAATTTAGATTTAATGGTCCTTTTGCATCTGTTCCTTCACATTTTCCAAATTGACCTTCAGAAAATTTTTGAATTTCTTCTTTTAAATAATTAAGCATTATCTTGATTTTTAGATGATTTCTCGTAATATTGTTTATTTAACATTTTTAGTTTAATTAGCATTTCTGTGGATAGCCCAAGATCATCTATACTCATTTCAAGTAATGTTAAAATATCTTTAATATCTTCTCCATCAATAATCCCTACAAATTCATCATCTATTTTTACTTTTTCACCAACCGTTTCTATTTTTTTATATGGGCAATCTTTTAAAAGTTCTATAAATTTTGTAAGGTTAAATAAATGGATGTATTTATCTGGAACTATAATATCTGTATAATTATTTGCTAATATAGAATTGACATAAGATAATGGCCATTCCATTAAATCCTCTAATTTAATTCTTTGAAATAATGGAGACAAATTATTAGGAATAAATTCATATGTGTTTTCATTTGCATTAAATATATAAATTCCTTTTTGATTTCCTATATCTGAACGTTTAGTATGATAAGGAGAACCTATATAAATTGTCTTGTCTAATTCTTGTCTTTTATGTATATGCCCAGAAAATATTCTTTTTATGTTTTTATTAGTTGATGTCAAATCTGATCCCTTTATAATTATTTTTCCATTATCATATTTAAATCCTATTATATCTGTATGTGCAAAAACATAATCAACATTATTAGCCTTAACATAATTTTCTTCTTCTATATTATTTCCAATCCAAGGCAAAACAAGAATTTTATTGTTTCCATTAGTTATAATAACGGGTTTTTCAAAAATAGTTATGTTTGGGATGTACTTGAAAATCCTGAGAGAATTAATATCTGTATCATATTTTTTATATAAATCATGATTTCCAACAACCATAATAACTCGAGAGATATTTGTTAAATTTAATATTAAATCCACTGCAGAATTTAATACATTAATATCTAATAACTGACGATTATCAAAAAAATCTCCACATATAAAAATAATATCAGTTTTTTTAATGTGTTTTTTTAAATATGGAATATAAAAATTACTAAAAAATTGTATTTGATTCTGTAACCATTCTAAAGAATTAGAACGAATTCCGAAATGCAAATCCGAAATTAACCAAATTTTTTGATAATCAATATGTTGTATAGGAACTTCATATTTTGACAAATCCATATTATTTAAAAAATTTTATTAGTTATATATTGAAAAAGGCAAATTGTTTTTGATTTTAAATAACAAGATTAAAACAATTTTTTAGTTTTTATTTTTTTATTAATATTAAATTTTTCATTTAATTCCTTTAAAAGCCCCTCTTTGTTTAGTACTCCAATTTCATCATATAATTGATCATAATTTATTTGAAAAAATTCGGCAAATCCAATAAAAATTTGGATAGTTGAAAATGTATTTTCCTTTAAAAGTTTTTCTTTAAAATAATAATACATTTTTAATAAATCATTTTTATCAACTCTTTTAGGATTCTTATATTTTTCATAAAATGGAGAAATTAAAAAAATATCATAAATTTTTTCATCTAAAAGTCTAATAATTCTTTCTTCAATAATATTTTCTGACAATACATCTTTATAAAGTTCATAAACTCTATCATCAACCCTTATTGGTTGTGTAAAATTTTCATATTCTAAATCACCAGCATTGTATGAATTATTCAATATTTTATCATATTTCATTTTTAAACTATTTATATTTAAGTTATTCCATTTATAATAATGGAAAGTCTGATTCTCTGTATTTAAATCTTTTAATTATAAAGTCAGATTCACTTTCTATATTAATTTTCTTAAACTTCAAAAAGACCCTTTCCTGAAATAATATCATCAGCGGATGTTGATGCACTTATAGCAGCATGTATTTGAGAACTTGATTGAGAAGTCTTTTTAAAGCCTCCTGGTTTGCCTACAAAAAAATCCATATCTTCTATTTGTGAACTTGTATCTTCTGATATTCTTCCATATTTGCGATTAAATTCAAATTTTTTCCTTGTGTTTTCTAATCCTGAAACTCTATCTGCTAAATATTTTATATAAAGTTCTCCTTTAGATTTCATTTCTGGGTTTGTCACTATGCCAAATAAACCATCTACTGTATGCAATAACGCTCCTGATTCAGAAACGGTTGAAATTGTCAAATCAGATGTATCCCAGCCAGAATTATGTGTTAATATATCATTAGCAAAAAATAATCTACTTCTTGAATCTACTTCTATATCAATAGTATCAATTATTCCATATTCTTCTATAGATATTATTTCGTCTTCTATTATTTCTAAATTTTCTATATTCATGATTTTAAAAACTTAATACATTTATTAATTATATTTAATTTATTAGTATAATATTCAGATTCCCAAATAATTAAAATTTTATATCCGTTATCTTTTGCTTTTTGTTGTTTCATTTTGTCATATTCCCATATTTCCTTAGCAGTATTTTTTGACATTTTATTAATATCACTTCCTTTATATTTTATAGGATTCATGTGCCAAAAATCTCCTTGAAATTCTATAATTTTTCCTTCATTGAAAAAATCATAGTAAAATAATTTAGAACAATATTCATCATAAATATAAAATTCTTTATTATATCTATGAAATTTACAATTGATAAGACCTAATTCATCTTTAAGTTTAAAAAATAATTCTTGAGAAACACTAGAAACACCATTTTTAGAATTTATAAAGTTATCAATTAATCTTTTTCTGTGTTTTTTAAATTTTATTTCTCCTTCAACTTCTCCATATTTTTCTATAAAATAATTTATTGTATGAGCATATCTTTGCTTTTCTATATAATTATTCCATTTTTCTTTACCTTTTCTTTTTCCATATTTATTAATAAACCATTCTTCACATCCTATTTTGTTTTTTATAGCTCTTTCACTTTTTTCGATTAAAAAGTTTTTAAACCATTCTTCACCGTATTTTTTTATTAATTTATAATATAAACTATTTTCTCTACATAAAATTTCTCCGAGTTGTTCACCATAAGTATCTATATAATATTGTTTTGATATTCTATAAGAATGTTTTTTTGATTTTTCATTCCATTTTTTTAATCCTTCTTCCTCCCCATATTTTTTAATATAACCAATTAAAGAATTTGAAATTTTTCTTTTTTCTTTTCGTTCATTCCATTTATTAGTTCCTTTTTCTACCCCATATTTTTTAATATAACCATCTAGAGAATTAGAAAACTTATAAGAATTCATGTAATTTTCTAATTTTTCTTCCCACTCATCAGGATATTTTTTCTTTAATGTTTCAATATTATTTGGGCATCTTGATTTCAATATTTCATTTACTTTATCAGGATCATCTTTATATTTCTCTTCTAAATATTCTCTTGATCCTTTATACCCACATTTTTTTTGAAATGATTCATATCTTTTAGTTCCCTCTATTTCACCATATCTTATAATATATGAATTTTTAGACGGAGATTTACTAACACTTTTTATTTGTTTTAATCTAATAAATAAATCATATTCTGTAAAATCATATCGCAATAAATCCAATATTTTTTTAATTTCATAATCACTGAAATTAATATTTTTTTTATCTTTAATATATAAATATAAAGTCTTTAATGTTTTATATTTATGAAAATTTAAAAAAATATTTTTATCTTGTATTTTATTTTTAAATTCTTTTAATGTCATGTCCTACTCAATTATTTTTTAATATATATCTTTGAGCCAATTTTTAATTCTTTTAATTTTTTATATTCTCCATCAGTAGGAAATATATGATTTGCTGAACATATAATTTCTTTTCCTAATTTAGTTTTAACTTTATAAGTTTTAATATTTTTATTATTCCAAATATTTTTAACTTTCACATATCCTAAATCTCCTAATATAAAATCTCCTATTTTTAAATCTTTAACTTGGATATTTTCTTTTTCTCTATGATTAATGATTGTATCTTTAGAGAGGCAACGGTTAGTTTGTGTTGGAACTATTGTGGCCCATTGTTCTTGTTGTGCTACTGCTCTTAAATCTTCACTTATTTGTTTTATTTTCATATAAAGATTTTCAGTATTTGGATTTCTCCAATTCTTCATAATATTAATATAGTCAATAAAAACATTTTCAAATTTGTATCCTAAAATATCTTGGGCTTTAACTAAATGAGTTCTTAAATCATTTGTTGACATTGTTGAAGATGGAAACTCTTTTATATATAATTTTCCTAATGGTTTTAAAGATCCTCTTTTTAAATCAGCTAATTTATTTCTTAATTTATCTTGATCACTTGCTATTTCTTCATAATCATCTAAAGGTATATTTAATAAGTTTGAACCAATACGCATATTAACAAATTCACTTTGTAATTCTAAAGTTATATATGCTGTATTAAACCCATTTAATATAGAATTTGCTGCTAAATTGCACATTAAAAAACTTTTCGCCGATTTGGGGCCCGCTAAAAATGCTATAAGAGATCCTTTCCACCATCCTCCCTTTAAACACTTATCAATATATGAATATCCTGTTGTAGTTCTTGCTAATCTTGTTTGCATATGTGCTATTGGATCAAAAAAATCAGATCCTAAATTAAAAGAAAAATCTATAGCAGTTTCCGAAGACATCATATGTCTAACTTTTTCTACAACTTCTGAAGCATTTTCTAATGTTGTATTTGTATTTAATTTCATAAATGCAATGGATTTCTTCATTACATTTTCAAGATTTCTAATTTGGATCCATGGCCCTATATTATCTACTAACCATTCTTTATCATATTGTTTTAATTGTTCTTTCGCATTAAATAATGCACCTATGACATCATCAGAGTACTTATCACTAAAACCTTTAATTCTTATTAATTCTAATAATTGTTCCTTTGAGGGGGCCTCTTTATAATTAATAGCATGTTCTTTTGCAATGCTAAATAAATCTCTTAAGGTTTGATTAGAAAAAAATTCAGGTTTTGCTGTATTTAAAAAAACTTGATCACTTAAAATATAATGAAAAAATACTACTTCTATATAATTATTTTCTGCCATAAAAATTAATAAAGATTAATTATTATATGTATAATTTTCAATTTAGTTCTAATAAAAAAACAGAGTAGAAAACTCTGTTTATTCATATGTTATATCATCAAAAATTACTGGAATTTTAGATTGTAATTCTTTTAATAAAGGTATTGTTAATTCTCTCATTTGAGGATGTGCTGCTTTAGACGTTCTTAAATGAAAAAAGTGTCTCCATTCGCGAAGGTTCATTTTAACATTTATTTCTGTTTTAAGAGAATTAGGTAAAACACAACGAGCTTGTTGAGGTTGCCATTTTCCAGCAATTAATTTATTATAATCTATTTCAGCATTAGCCATATGCCAAAACCAATTACTATTTAAATCTTCTCTTGAATTAAGTTCTAAATCAGTTTCTTGATATAATCTACTATTTGTTCCTAATTTAATATTATAAATGCCTTCATAAATATCTTCTATCCAACAAGGAATAATAAATGTAACTTGATTACTAAATTTATCCTTTGAATAATCGCAGTATCTGGTGCTCTCCTGAGCAAACGAGGAAATTCGATGTCGGACTATTCATGAGAAACCCCTCTATCACAAATAAATTTTACTGTAATATCGAAAAATTCAATCATTGCTTCATGACCTCGTAATATAAGATTTCTTACCATATTAACAGCTGAATCATTAGTTATTTTATCTTCAGATTTATAACAAGTTCTGGCAATTTTTTCGATTGTTTTTAATATTTCTTCTCCATTAATTGGGGTTAAAATTTCAGTAAAAGGTTTAATTAGTCTCATTTTTTAACTTATATTTTATTTTCTTTAATTTAAAATTATATCTCTTATTTCTTTGAGGAGTGAAATGAAATGGATGTCTTATTTTTGGTTGAACAAAAATATATGAAGGATTTTGGACTACATCATAAGTAAAAATCTTAGTAATTGTAACTGAAATATTATCTTCCATCTCCTTTATTG
>Ga0265316_10003786_pt1 | contig 15207 bp, 11 predicted proteins | sample 4522metaG_FD_202092 | JGI IMG/M metagenome (GOLD analysis project Ga0265316, IMG submission 202092) | Rhizosphere microbial communities from Carex aquatilis grown in University of Washington, Seatle, WA, United States - 4-5-22 metaG | ecosystem: Host-associated > Plants > Roots > Rhizosphere >...
CTTGCAGTTTGTCGCCATTGAGTTCGGTGATCGCGCTCAGAATCGTGTTCTTCTCCAGTTCTGCCATGGGAATAATCTTTCCGTGACCGTTGCCATTTCCATTCCCATTCGACGTCTCAGGAAGCGGCAGGTTCGCGACTTCCCGAGGCAGATCGGTGGTGTGGATGAGCGGACCACTGGTGAAGGCATACGTCCGTTCGAGACAGTTTTCCAGTTCGCGGACGTTTCCCGGCCAGTCGTAGGCCAACATGGCTTTCAGCGCTTCGTCGCTGAGTATTTTTTCCAGCCCGGAAGTTCGCGTCATGCGGTCGAGGAAGTGGCCGATTAGCAGCGGGATGTCCTGGCGGCGCTCACGCAGCGCAGGGATGCGCAGGCTGAGCACGTTGAGGCGGAAGTAGAGATCGCGGCGGAACTCGCCCTGCATCACGGCGTGTTCCAGATCGCGATTGGTGGCGGCTAGAATGCGAACGTTGATCGGCACCCGCCGAGTACTGCCCACCGGGCGAATTTCCTTCTCCTGGATGGCCCGCAGCATCTTTGCCTGCAGGTCGACCGGGAGCTCTCCCACTTCGTCGAGAAAAATGGTTCCACCTTCAGCCATCGCCATGAGCCCGTCTTTGGACTGGTTGGCTCCGGTGAAAGCACCTTTGACGTAGCCGAAGAGTTCACTCTCAATCAGGGTGGGCACGAGCGATCCGCAGTCGACCGGGATGAACGGCTTGTCGCGGAAGGGACCGGAATAGTGAATGGAGCGCGCGACCATCTCCTTGCCGGTTCCGCTTTCGCCCAGAATCAACACCGGGTGCACGCTGTTGGCGGCCTTGGCGATGATTCGATAGAGCTTTTCCATCTCGGGGGCGCGGCCGACGATACCGCCGAATCCCTGTTTGGACTTCACCTTCTCGCGCAGCAGGCGGTTCTCCGACTTGAGCTTCAGGTGGGTGGCCACACGCTCCAGCAGAAGCTTCAATTCGTCGAGGCTGAACGGCTTAGTCACATAGTCATAGGCGCCATTCTTCATGGCCTGCACCGCCGACTGCACGGTGCCGTAACCGGTCACCACGATGACGATGGCTTCGGGACGGCGCTCCTTGATACGCCGCAGCGCATCGAGTCCGCCTGCGCCGGGCAGGCGCAAGTCGAGGAGCACGGCATCGAAGGCCTGCGTATCAAGAAGGCGGTAGGCGTGCTCGGCGGAATCGGCCGTGCAGGCGGTGTATCCGAGGGACTGCGCGACTTCGCGGCAGGCCTCGCGGATCGATCGTTCATCATCCACGATGAGAAGGTTAAGAAAATTGGCGGCTTCGATTTGCGGAGTGGCGGCTATCGGGCTGAAAGCAGCAGACGTCATGGCGTTCATTCCTCTTCTTGGTTTCCTTTTGGTATGAGTACTCCCCGGTTCGTCTCGGGATGAAAACTTTGGATCTCTTTGAAACTGGAAACTGCCTCCGGGACCAGCGGCAAAAGCACGCTCACGCGCGTGCCGCGGGCCGGTGCGCTCTCCACGTGGATCAAGCCACCGTTGGTGGTCACAATGTCATGAACCGTGGCCAGTCCCAGGCCCGTGCCCTTGCTGGCCTTGGTGGTAAAAAAAGCCTCGAACAGATGGGTGCGCGTAGCCTCATCCATGCCGCTACCGTTGTCGGCCACAACGAAGAGCGCGCATGGAAGCGATGCCGCGTTGCTGATCGCTGGCTTCATTTCCGTGAGCACCTGCACTTTGCAGTTGCTGGTTTCAACCGTAATCTGGCCGCCTCCGGGCATCGCGTCGCGCGCGTTGAGCACTAGGTTGAGCAAAATCTGCTGGCATTGCGTGGGATCCATCTTGATCAAACCGAGATTGGGATCAAGTTGGAATTTCAGCTCAATGTTCTCCCCGATCAGACGAACCAGCAGGTTGCGCATGCCATCGGCGATCTCGTTGAGGGAGAGCAGGCGGGGCTCACTATCGGTCGGACGCGCCACGGCGAGCAACTGCCGCACCAGGCCCGTGGCCTGCATGCCGGCTTTTCGGATCTCTTCGGCATACTTGCGCACGCGATGACACGGCTCCAGGTGGGCCATGAGCAGATCGCAGTACAGCAGCACTCCGGTCAACAGATTGTTGAAGTCGTGAGCCACGCCTCCGGCCAGGCGACCCACGGCTTCGAGCCGCTCGGCCTGCCGCAGACGCTGCTCGGCCTCGTGGTTTCGCAGAGCGTCTTCAGCGATGACCAGGGCCGAGTCGAAGTTTCCGTTCGTGCCCGCCACGCGCCATGCCGTCCAGCGCACCGGCCGGCTGTTCGTTCCCGTCGTCTGGGAATCGATCTGAAAACTGTCGCGATGTCGGGCGAACAATTCCGCAAACAGCCGTTCCGCTTCGGCCCGATGCTCGGGGTGAATCAGATCTGCGAAGCAGGCAGATGGCGCGATCCCGTGGCTGTCGCCCAGCATCTGCTCCAGCGCCGAGTTCAGCGCGATGATGTTGCCCGCGCGCTGGCATTGCGCCAATGCGAACGGGGCGTTTTCAAAAACAGGATTCAGTTCCGATTTCGAAACCTGCGGAGTCCACGTAATTTCAGCAGCAGTGCTCATACCCCTACTTTGCGCGGGTTGATTCCCGGAAGGAACCAGTTATCCCAGCGCCCGAGACCTTGGTTTTCCCGAAATGGGAATTTGGGATTGCCACTGCGTAGCGGTCAATCCCGTTTCGAGCCCCACTATAGAGAAAGAGGTAGGTGGGTGCGAAAGGGCAGATGTCACTGAAACGGGAATTCTTTCTGTGGAAAACTTGGCCGGAAGGGGTTAGCGAGCGGCCTGGGTCCGTTGGCTGGCAGCGACGTAAACCGGTTCGCTCAAGCGGAAAGTGAGGCGGCGGCCTTTTTCGAGACGAATTACGGCAGTCGAATCGTCACTTTGCGGACCTTCGCTTGTCGGGACGTGGGCATCGCCGGCGTTCCCCTGCACGAAGAGACTGGACGTTTGAATCGGTAGAGTCGCCCCTGCGAGGTGAATCGAATCAAGAGTCAGGCGGACAGAACCGCGATTCCGCTTCAGATTGGACGCCCGAGTGGACTCCACTCGACCCGAAACGGTCACGCCGCGCGGTACTAGCTTATTGCCTTCAATCACAACGGGCTCGTCTACAACAGCCTCGAAAGCGAGGTTGGCGTCCGGATTCTCGGCGGATATGATGTTCTTCAATCGCACGGTCAGCAGGGTGCCGACTGGGAGATTCTGGGAATCCTGAAAAGGAAGACCCGTTTCCGGGTTCAGGGTATTGCTCGGGGGCGCCGCAGTATCCGCTGGATGGGCGGCGGCTGTTGCCCCTTCGTGAAAGGGGACGGAGTGCGGATCCGCGTGAGCGGCAGCGTCGTCACTTTGCAGCCCGACCGGACGGGCACACCCCGCCGTCCATACCAAGGCCAGCAACATCGGCCAAATCGTCAGACCGTAGGGTCTGCGGAACCGACTCATCAGAAGTATCCTCGCCCGCGTTTCTTCGACAAGGAAGTGGCAACCCGAATACCAGACACAGTCTCACTAAATCAATCACTTGGCGATGGCACTTTAGGGTAGGTCGTGTAGATTCTTCCCTTCGGGGAGTTTGTTGCCACTCTCTCGGAGCCGCGCCCGGCGCCGGAATCCGTTCAGCGGCTACTCAACAATTGCAGCACTTTGGCAGTGGTGTCGGTCTCGCCCAGCCGGGGGAAAATCTTCTCGACGGAATGGCGGTGCGCGTCGGCGTCCCGGTCCGTGATGGCATCGGTGACCAGCACGACGTTATATCCCAAATCGTAGGCGCTGCGCGCCGTTGATTCCACGCCGACAGAGGTCGAGATGCCAGCCAGAAAGACTTGGGTCACGCCCCGGCGGCGCAAGTACTCATCCAAATCTGTGCCCAGGAACACCCCCCATCGCTGCTTGGCGATGATGTGGTCGTGGGGTTGCTGCTCTAATTCGGGAGCAAGCTCAGCCCAATCAGCGGGCCGGGGAACGCTTGGAATTCCGGCGTCGGTGCGGCCCGGTGCCGAGGCCGTCACGTGGACTAGAACAACTGGCAGACCTCGCGAGCGGAAAGCGCGCGCCAGCTGAGCAGCGCGGCTGACGATCTCGCCGGCGGGGTGTACGGTGGGCAAGCCGATGATTCCTTTTTGCAGGTCAATCACGACCAAGGCAGCGGTGGCATCGAGTTTGGTCAGAGGCATGGCTTCTTCTTTGGATGGACGGGACAGGAGGATGGTTGCGCCTTCCCTTGAGAAGGGTAGCCCAGCATTCGCGTCGTACGCCTGCCATCGCCCGCAGAAAAAAAACGGAGGGCGGTAAACCCGCCCTCCGTGTCGGTCTTCACTAAGACCTCAAGCGCCGCTGTTACTGCTTCTTCACCGGCTTCTTAGCCGCCGGCTTAGCGGTTGTTTTCTTGGCACTTTCGCGACCGCCGATCAGAGTCAAAGCATCGGTGGAGTTGAAGGGGAATACGCGAGTCGAGGATTGGCCAGTCGTGCTCAAAGTGACGTCGACACGCCGATTGCTCGCCATCCTGATCACGACGATGTTCTTGATGATCCGTGCCCGCTCTTCTGAGCTCAGATCGGGGTTTCCCTCCACTGCCTCCTTCACCTGATCATTGGTCAGGTTGTCTTCCTTGCCAAACGCTTTGGTGTCGATGTTTGCCTCAGGAACGCCCTGTGCAACCAGGAAGCTCTTCACGGTGTTGACGCGACGCTCGGTGAGCGCCTGATTGTATTCCGCGGAGCCACGGTGATCAGCGTGTCCTCCGAGAATCAAGTGCGCGTCCGGCTTGGCCTCAAGATACTTCTTGAAGTCGGTAGCCAGCGCAATCAACGTCTTCTGTTGGCTGGCCAGCAGACCGCCCTTGAGATCGTTCGGCCGGGGATGGTCGACCACAAAATAGATGCTGTGCAGAGAGAGCCGTGATTCCAGCGCCTTGTCGACCGCCGGAGGCGGCGGGTTTTCCAGCGTGACTTGCGTCGACGCTTGTCCCGTCAAACCACGCGAGTCGGTACAGGTTGCGGTGACCGTCACCGGACCAGCGGGAGCTCCAGCGGTGCTCAGGGTCGCAGTACTGCCGCTGCCAGAAACCGTTCCGGCAGTGGACGTCCAGTTCGCAACGGAAACAGGAACGCTGTCAGGGCTGGTGCAATTGGCCGACAGATTGACGCTTCCGCCGGTAACGAGGTCCGAAGGATTCGCCGACAACGACATGGTCGGAGGATTCTTCGGCGGCAGCGGCTTGATCGTATAGCTCGCCGAGCAACTCGCTTCGTTGTTCTTCCTGGCTTTCGCGTCAGTGACGTGCGCGGTGATGGTATAGCTGCCCGGAGCCGCGCCGTTGGTGTCGATGCTGGCGGCGGTATCTTTTCCCGTTACCGTGCCGCCATTGCCGCTCCAACTGTAAGTGACAGTGTGCTTCGGATTAAAATTGCTGGCCGTGACATTAGCCGTGATCGGTTCGCCGACCAATACTTCGGTCGGCTGGACCGTGCAGGCCGCCGCGGGAACCAGTTCGGGCGCTCCGCCCCAGTTCATCACAACACCGGTTCGCAGTCTCGCGCCATTGAACTCTGGACGGCGCAGCTGCGGCAATTCCGGAGGAGCGTAATTCGCGAAGTTATGCAGCGCAAAGACGTAGTCGGCTCCGAACAGCCGCCAGGCAAACTTCTTTCCGAAGGGAATATCCAGGCCACCGCCAAGAATCACGCCAATTCCATTGCTGGTAATGAATCCATTGTCGGTTGTCACTCGATTGAACGTGCCCAGGGCGTGAATGAAAACCGCCATGCTGTCAGTACGCACGATAAACCTTGGTCCGCCGCCCGCAGTCCATTCGGACGAGCCGTCACCAGAACTCGTACCCCGGTTGTAGCCGGCGTCGCCCTCGAAACCGAAATGCCGATCGAAATTGTAGGTCAAGGCGCCGCCGATCCCTTTCGCCATTCCTGGAAGCGTAATTTGCGATGGGCTGCTGGGGGTGCTGCCAGGCGCTGGGGCGATGGAGCCGGGATCCAGGTATTGATATCCTGCAAAGATGTCCCATTTCGGGTTAGGCGCATCGCTCTGAGCGAGCGCAAATGAAGAGATCAAAACCACTGCAATCACGACTGACAGGCCAGCCAGAAGCCGGCGGCATGCGCGTGGGGTGCTGTTTAAAGTCATCGAATCCTCCAAGGATGTACTGGTTCCCGGGTGCCTGTACAACGAGACCTCTACGGGGAAAAAGATATAGCAATATGGGTATACGAGGAGGCCTGCCTGCCTGGGAACTGTAAATTCTACCGTACCCCAGCTTAAAGCGAAAGCGTAGACTCGGAGTATTGCCCCAAGAAGGCAACCCGGCGGCATCGTTCCGTCTCAAAGTGAAATTCCGAACGGACGAATGGATGCCTACTCACAGAAGCTATCCAGACCTTGCCGGGCAGGAAGGTGGCCGCGTATTGTGGGAGATTCGATCGGATTGAGGGTTCGATCCGGGATTGGACGTAAGAGTGACCAACCGAGCACCTGCAGCAAGAGCAACCCGATGAGCCACGAAAAAATACTGATTGTCGAAGACGAAGAGAACGAGCGATCGGGACTGGCCGAATTGGTGACTTCCTGGGGCTTTCGCGTGGAAACGGCCCGCGATGGCGCCGAGGGCTTGGACAAGGCCACGCAGTGGTCCCCGTCGATCGTTATCACCGATCTCAAAATGCCGCGCATGGGCGGGATCGAACTGCTGGAGCATCTTGCCGAACAAGCCACGACGATTGCGGTCATCCTGGTGACCGCCCAGGGAACCATCGAAAGCGCCGTGCAGGCCATGCGCATGGGCGCTTACGACTACCTCACCAAGCCGATCGACACCAACCGCCTGCGGACGATGCTCGGTAACGCTTGCGCCCTGCTTGGGACGCGCGCAGAACTGGAAGCGACGCGCCGCAGATTGCGGGACGCAGGCTCGCTGGGACGTCTCAATGGCGCCTCACGCAAAATGCAGGAAATCTTCCGCCTCATCGAGATGGTTGCACCCAGCACGGCGTCGGTGTTGATCACGGGCGCCAGCGGTACGGGCAAAGAACTGGTTGCACGCACCATCCATGAACTGAGTCCGCGCAAAGACCGGCCTTTTGTCGCTATCAACTGCGCGGCCATCCCCGAGACGCTGATGGAGAGTGAAATCTTCGGCCACGAAAAAGGCGCATTCACGGGAGCGCTGGAACGTCGCACCGGATGCTTCGAACTCGCGGAAGGGGGAACGCTGCTGCTGGATGAAATCGGAGAAATGCCCGTCGGAACGCAGGCCAAGCTGTTGCGCGTTCTCGAAGACCGGAAACTCCGGCGCTTGGGCAGCAAGGTCGAAACCTCCGTGGATGTGCGTGTGCTCGCGGCCACCAATAAGGTTCCAGACGAGGCGGTAGCGCGGGGCGAGTTGCGCAGCGATCTTTTTTACCGTCTCAACGTGTTCAACATCCACATGCCTCCTCTGCGCGAGCACAAAGAGGATATTCCGAGCCTGGTGCAGTTGTTGCTGGCGGAGATGAGCGCGAAGCACGGCCGCAAAGTGGCCGCCGTCAGCGAAGCCGTGCTGAACCAGTTCGGCAACTATTCATGGCCCGGCAACGTGCGGGAATTGCGCAATACTCTCGAGCGGGCGGTCATCGTCTGCGACGCCGGCGTGGTCGAGACCAAGCACTTGCCACCCGGGTTTGGACAGGCTCCGCTGCGCACCGCGGCCAACGATCCCGATGCGGTTCGCCTGGGCGTCGGCACGACCGTGGAAGAAGCCGAGAAGATGCTGATCCTGAAGACGCTGGAGGCGACCAGCAACAACAAGACACGAGCCGCGGAAATCCTCGGCATCAGCCTGAAAACGTTACATAACAAACTGAAGGAATACGGCGCCGCCAACGCGGAGGCCGTTCCCGGAAAGGAGGAAGTACCTAGTAGCTAAGACCTCCTCGCGCGGTGGTTAGGCGAGCCACTTCCTGATTCCATCATGCTGCGACGAAAGACCATCATCGTGCTAGTCATCACTCTTATGGTGACGGCGATGGTCACCGCGTTTTCGTACCTCTATATCTCTCAGATTCTTCGCTTGCGCATCACGAACGCCAACGAAACCGCTACCAGCCTGACTCACCAATTGGCGTATGCGGTATTCAACGCCGTACCCGACTTTGGAAGCACGTCCATCGACACCAACAATCCGGCCGCCGTTCGGCGCGCGTTAACCGATTATCTGCAGACCGACGTTGCCTTGAACAACCTGCTCCAGTCCGACCCCGGGGACTGGAGATTCATCTACGACGTAACAATACTGGATATCAATGGCAAGGCCCTGCTGCATACCAACGCCGGCCTGGTGGGCAAGGTAATCGCTCCGCGTCCGGATTTTCAAAAAGTTGTCGGCGCCCGTTTCCGCCAACAAATTCGCCTGGTCTTCAGTCCGGCCGCTGTTTATGACGTGACTTATCCTCTGGAGTTGAATGGCGAGCCTTTCGGTACGATCCGCATCGGCGTGCAGACGATTTTTCTGAAAAGCGAGGTTGAGGCGCGCCTGATGAAGGCGGTGTATATCTCGATCGCGCTGATCTTTGGATCTTTGTTTCTGGCGGCAGGCATCTCCAACCTGGCGTTGGGCCCACTGAAAAAGATCAGCCTCAATCTCGACAGCGTGAGCGCAGGGGACGCTGAAGCACTCTCCGGCGACGAGTCCAATCACGATGAATACGGCCTCGTTTCTCTGAAAATCGCCAACCTCGGCCGCCAGATTCGCGACAGCCGGGAAATCTTCTCGGCCTTGAAAGACAACGTGGACCAACTGATGTCCAAGCTGCAGGATGGCCTGATGCTTTTTGCCCGCGACTCGCGCGTGGTGCTGGTCAGCGCTCCTGTGGAAGGTTTTCTTGGCCGTCCCCGCGCGGAACTTCTAGGACGTACCGTTCAGGAAGTATTTGACCGTGATTCTGTTCTCGGTGCGGCCCTGCTCGATGCTTTCGAGCGCCGCCGTCCTTTGTCACAGCGGGAGTTGGACGCGGCGGGGGGAAAGCGCGTCCAGGTTTCGCTCGACTTCGTGCAGGAGAAGAATTCGCAGATCGGCGCTCTCCTGATCATGCGCGACCCCGAATCGGTGCGCCGCATTGGCGACGAAATTGAGATGTCCCGCCGTCTTTCGGCCAGCGGACGCCTTACCCGCGGCGTGGCCCACGAAGTGAAGAATCCCATCAATGCGATCGTTCTCCACCTGCAACTGCTGCGCAACAAACTGTCCGAGCAGGAGCCCGATACGCGCCGTCATATGGATATTATTGACAGCGAAATCCGCCGCCTCGATCGCGTCGTGCAGACTCTGGTGGATTTCACGCGGCCGCGCGATCTTCATCTCGAGGAAGTCGACTTGCGCCGCCTGATGGAGGATGTGGCCCAACTCGCTGCTCCAGACGCGGAGCAGCACGGCGTCACCATCGAACGTCACATGCCGGAGCAGGCGCTGCCCATCAAGGTCGACGTGGATCTGATGAAGCAGGCCTTCCTGAATGTCGTGATCAATGGAGTACAAGCGATGCCCCAGGGCGGACTGCTCACCATCTCAGCGCGGCGTGAAAACAATGCCGTGGTCGCCGAGGTGCGAGACCAGGGTGGTGGAATCCCGAAAGACATGCACGACAAGGTTTTTGAACTCTATTTCACGACGAAGAAAGACGGCAGCGGCATTGGACTGGCGCAGACCTACCAGGTTTTGCAATGGCATTATGGTTCGGTAGACTTTGAATCGGTCGACGGGCAAGGCACGGTTTTCCGCTTCCACATTCCAGCAATTGGAGCGGAAGCGGAGTCTGGTCCCCGGTACGCGGAAGACGCCGCGACGGCTCACCGGGGCGACTGATGCAATCTCAGCGTCTGCAGAGAAGAATCGACATACCTCTCGCCGCGCTGCGTGTTCTAAGCGGTAGAATCAGGGTGCTTCAGCATTGGACCAAGGATCTGGGAATGACTCTGGCCGCAATCCTTCTCGTCGGCATGATGTGCGCGTCTTCGGCGGCAAGTCACCAGGACGCGCCCCAGTCAGCACCCGCGACCGCACCACCGGAGGCTGCGGCGAAACAAGGTCAAGCAACGGCACCGGCAGCGCAGAATTCTCCGGCTCCCGCCGAAGTACCGCCAGCTCCGGCCAAAAGCACGAAGACGCCATCCGGGCAGCCTCATCCCAACCCCAAGCGGTCACACCATAAGAAAAGAGTGCTTCCACCCTGCGACGCCGCGCCCGCGGCGGGCCAGGGTGCCGCCAGCTCGAACCCAGCACCGGAGAATTCGCCTACTCCCGGAACAACTCCAGCGTCCAAAACGCCGGGCCCCTGTACCCCTTCCAAGGTGGTTGTGCGACAGGGCGGGACTTCAGAACCCAGCATTCAATTGGCGGGAGGCCCCGCAGACCAGACGGCGCACCAGCGGGACGCAGCCAATCAAATCCTGGGATCAGCCGACGCCAACCTCAAGAAGATCGCTGGCCACCAACTCAGTTCGAACCAGCAGGAGATGGTGAATCAAATCCGCCAGTTCATGGGCCAGTCAAAGGCCGCCATCGACACCGGGGACCTCGAACGCGCCCGCACTCTGGCGTGGAAGGCCCAAGTGCTTTCCGAGGAACTGGTCAAACCGGAAAAATAAGTGCGAGTTAAACCACAGAGGACACGGAGGGCACAGAGATTCCGCTGTGAACTCTGTGTCCTCTGTGGTTAAGAGCTGCTTGCGGCTATTTCCCTTTAGCCCGGGCGGTGTTCACCTTCGTCAGCAAATCCTGTGACATCGCCTGGAAGGGTCCCTGGATCTTCTCCACCTCGGTCAGCACTTCGCGCGCCTCGGTCAGCTTGTTCAACTTCGCGTATGCGAACCCCAGACCGTAAAGGGCCCGCGCATACTGCTGCTCATCCTGCCCCTTGAGAAGAACCGAAGCCATCTTGAGTTCGGGAATGGCGCTCGCAGTTTTTTCCTGTTTCAGGTAAGCCCATCCAATCGTGTTGTGGGCCACGCCAGCCGCAATCTTTCGAGATTTGTCGGCGTCGGGAGCATCCGGTTTCGCGACCTCGATGGCCTTTTGAGAATAGGTGATCGCCTTGGCCGCGCTGCCGGGCTTGGTATCGTCTCCGTAATAATTCGCCAGCAGCAGTAGGGCCGCCAGCGAGTTGGGATTCGACGCCAACGCCTTTTCTCCGAACGAAACCAGGTGCGCTTTATCATTCAACTGGTCGGGACCGAGGGTGTACATGGCGTAGTTCGATACCTGGTCGCCATACTTCGAGTCGGGAAAGGCAGCGGAGAATTTTTCGATTTCCGCCATGCGATTCTTCGGGTCTGTTTCGCTGGCAATCGCATTCAATCCGGAGCTCTCCAAAAAATCGCAGCTGTTCTGCACAGACTCCTTTTCTTCTTTCACCTTGCTGGCAAAATCCTCGTCGCTCATTCCCTCGGGCTTGGTCTGCTTGGCGACGGCGGCGCAGACCTCGCCGCCCTTTGCCGCGTAGTCCATCAGTTTGACGTTGTTCTTGGCCTGCTGTGCGATACCGGCATCGGTCACCAAAATATCGAGATTATGGGGGGACGCCGCCAGCGCCTTGTCACCAGAATCGAGCGCCTTTTGCAGGTCGCCCGCCGCCTGGTAGGCCTGCGCGAGTTGCCAGTCGCCATAGGCAACGGCCGCGGGGTTCGCCGAGAACTTCTGCACGAACTCTTCGTACATGGCAATCTTCTTTTGCGGGTCCTGCTCGCTGGTGATGGCTTGCAGCGCATGATCCTCATCGGTGCCGGCGCCAATCGTAATGTGATCAACCTGGGCGCTTGCGTGAAGAAGGAAAGCCGCGAGAGAAAGGAAAAGAACCACCAGTAATGTCGAACCGCTGCAGCGTCTCATAGCCCGCCTCCGGTGTTCGCGAGAATTAGGACTGCAAACTTCGAGCAGCAGGCGAATCCTAGCGCCGAACTCGGCGGTGCGCAAGGGCCGAGATCACTTCGGGCTCCGAAGAACAAAGGCCTCAACCACTAAGGACACTAAGGTTCACGAAGGAAACCTCAATAGGTTTTGGGGTTCCTTCGTGATACTTCGTGCCCTTAGTGGTTCGCGTTTTTTTGCGCATCTCACTTTCCCTCGCTACAGTAGAACGATGCGTGCCATCCTCGGCCAGCGTCCGTTGCGTTTCGTCTTCGCCGCCAACGTGATCTCCATGTTGGGCAGCGGGATGAACTCGGCCGCCGTCGCCTGGTACATCCTGCAGGCCACGCACTCCGAAATGGCGCTCGGAACTTTCGCCGTTCTGCAAACGGTCCCCGCCATGCTGATGCTGCCCTTCACGGGCGTAATCATTGATCGCGAAGACCGCCGGCGCCTAGTGATGTGGCTCGATGCGGTGCGCGGCGTCGTCATTGCTGTCGTGGCCGTTCTTGCCTACCGGCATCACGTGCAAGTCTGGCAGCTCTACCTGATGAATACGCTGGTTGCCGCCGGCTTCTGGATGTTCTGGCCGACGATCACGGCGCTGATTCAGGAACTGACGCCCGAGGGCCAGTTCGTGGAATCCAATACCTTCCTGCTGGCGGGCGTGCAGGGCGGATGGCTTATCGCCGGTGCGGTCGTCGGCTTCATGTACGACCACATCGGCCTGGGAGGCGTGCTCACGATCGACGTGTCGACGTATGTGGTGTCGTTTCTTTGCTACTTCGCCGTGCGCAAGGGGCGCCACGTCGTGCTGAGTCCGCAGGAATTGAAAGCTGATATTCTGGCCGCGGAAAGCCAATTTGAGCGCTTCTGGCGCGAGATGCGTGAAGGCCTGCACTTCCTCCGGGATCATCGGGCCGTGGTGATGCTCGGAGTCAGCTGGGCTTTGTTTTTGGGCGCCATGATCACCGGAGTCGTGGTTACGCCGTCGCTGAGCGATCGCATCTTTCACGCGGGAGCCAAGGGCTACGGCTGGCTCAATGCTGGATGGGGTACCGGAGCGTTCGTTAGCGCACTGTACGCTCCGCAGGCGATTGCCTGGTTGGGCGGCCGGCGGGCTATTGCGTACTCCATGGCGTTGCTTTCGGTGTGCGTGGTCTGCGCTCCCATCGCGCCGCTTCTCTTCATCGCTATCTCGATTTATTTCCTGATGGGCTCGGCTCGCGGTTTAGGCGGCGTAGCGATGAATACCAGTTTGATGGAGATGGTGCCGAATCATCTGATGGGCCGGGTGCAGAATGCGTTCTACTTCGCGGGGACGTTCCTACAACTGGTCCTGGCCGTCGGCGTAGGCGTGGTCGCACACAAAGTCAGCCTGGTGGCCGCGTTCGCAATTCTGGCGTGTGTGTACGGCATGTCGTTTGTTGCCGCAAGCTGGCCGGTGGGAACCGTCGTCGCCGTGGAAGAAGCGAGCACTGTGAAATAAAGCGGTCACCTCGGAGACACGGAGTCGCGTAGAAGAACCAGCAACGGCAAATCCAAACAAAAAGCCTTTGGTTTCTCCGTGTCTCTGTGCCTCCGTGGTAAATCCCACTTATGGCTGTTATTCTTTCCCATTCGTAAGGAGCACTCATGTCCACAGACCTGAAGGGCCGTAACGCTGTCGTCTTCGGAGTCGCTAACAAGCGCTCGATCGCGTGGTCCATCGCCCAGGGATTGCACGCCGCCGGCATGAAGCTGGCTATAACTTATCAGAACGAGCGCATGGAACTGGAAGCGAAGGATCTCATCCTGTCTCTGCCGGGAGCTGAAGCATACATGTGCGACGTGTCGAAAGATGAGGACATCGACCGCCTCTTCGCCACGCTCAAAGAGCGCCACGGCAAGCTGCACGCGCTGGTGCACTCGGTCGCCTACGCTCCCGCGGAAGAACTGAAGGGCGACTTCGTTAACACCACGCGCGAAGGCTTCCGCGTAGCCCATGATGTGAGCGTGTACTCGCTGATCGCTGTCTCGCGAGCTGCCGCCCCTCTCATGGAGGACGGCGGTTCCATCATCACCATGACCTATTACGGAGCTGAAAAAGTTGTCCCTCATTACAACGTGATGGCTGTCGCCAAAGCGGCGCTGGAATGCACCGTGCGCTACCTGTCGAGCGATCTGGGGAAGAAAAAGATTCGGGTCAACGCCATCTCTGCCGGACCGATTAAGACGCTGGCCGCTCGCGGCATCTCCGGCCTGGGAGACATGCTCAAGAGCCACGCCGAACGCGCCCCTCTGGGCCGCAATGTCGAAGTCGCGGAAGTGGGATCGACCGGAGTTTTTCTCGCGTCCGACGCGAGTTCCGGCATTACGGGTGAAGTGATCTACGTGGACTGCGGTTACAACATCATGGGATTCTGAACTCACTTCCCACCGGCATGGGATAATGAAAGCGATGCGGAACCAGCGTCTGACATTCGCCCTGTTCGCCATCGCGATCCTCTTCTCGATGGTGCGGGAATGGAACGCTCCAGTGCTCTGCGCAAGGTCGATTCTAGTTTCGTCTGCCGGCGTTCAAAACAAACGCTAGCTGCTGATTCTGATCCGCCGCTTAGTCTCGCTTTCCCGTTCCAAAGCAATCTCCACATCTCGCTCCCGCACCAACCGCGGAAACTTTTCTCCCCACTCGATCAGCAGGATGCCGTTCTCCGAACGCAGATCATCCAGCCCCAGCGTTTCCAATTCTCGCGGAGTGTCGATGCGGTACAGATCGATGTGGTAGAGATTGGCTCGTGGGCCGCGATACTCGTGCACCAGAGTGAAGGTGGGACTGGTGACGTCTTCTTCCGCAGCCGCATCGAAGGCCGCCGCGATTCCCTTCACCAGCGTGGTCTTGCCTGCGCCCAGATCGCCGCGCAGCAGCACAAGCTTGGGCGGCGTGAGCAACTCGGCCAGCGTCCGCCCGAAGGCGATCGTCTCCTCCGCCGATTGCGTCGAGGTCTCTCGCAGCACCGCGCTGGTTCTGGCTAGGTTCGTCACCCGATCAGTATATGTGGAAGAGTGGCCCTTCAGGGCCTGCCCTGAGCGAAGTCGAAGGGGCCGCGTTAATGCACAACAATGCCGGGGCTTTAGCCACTGATGGCTCGCTGGTCTCGCGAGACAGCCGAGGCGGCTGTCTCCACATGTTTGCCTCAATATGTGGAGAACGCGTTGACCTTCATGCCCAGCAGTTTCCGGTCCACGACGTGATCGAGCGAGGTACGCAGGCGGCGATGGTCGTCATCCTCAAGCGCCACAAAGCGAAACGGCTGCAACAC
>Ga0265316_10003793_pt1 | contig 15194 bp, 12 predicted proteins | sample 4522metaG_FD_202092 | JGI IMG/M metagenome (GOLD analysis project Ga0265316, IMG submission 202092) | Rhizosphere microbial communities from Carex aquatilis grown in University of Washington, Seatle, WA, United States - 4-5-22 metaG | ecosystem: Host-associated > Plants > Roots > Rhizosphere >...
ATCTGTGCGCTTTGCCAATCAGCACGCTACGGTGTGGATCGAGTTGCCAGATTACGTGAGCCAGACGGCCTTCGGAGAACGGGGCGCCCCGAAGCGCCCCTTCCCCCCAAAACGGTTAAGCACCCGTTGCTGCCGACCAATTCCACGAACAATTCTTCCAGGGGTACGCTGACGCAGCGGACGCCGTCAACGCCCAGCGAGCCCTGCAACTGCCGGCGTATGGCTTCGGGCGTGCCCTGAAACACCGCGTGCCAGTCTTCGAACACGGGGCGGGCGCGCAGGCAGCCGGGCAGGCTCTCGATGGCGGCGGCGTCGGGAACCGCGCTGCGCGGGATCATGGCCACGCAGTGGTCTTCGTGGATCTGGTCGAGCTGGCGGTCCAGGCGGACCTTGCCATCGTCCAGCAGGACCACGCGGCCGCCGAGGCGTTCCACGTCATTCATATGATGCGAGGAAAAAAGGATGGCGGTGCCCTCGCGGTTCAGAAGCTGGATGGAGGTTTCCAGGAACTCGCGGCGCGCGGCAGGGTCGAGACCGCCGGCAGGTTCGTCCAGGATCAGCAGATCGGGGCGATGGCAGACGGCGCACACCAGCGCCACCTGCCGCGCCTGGCCTTTGCTGAGATGTTTGATTTTGGCCGTGGTGTTTGAGAGCCCGAAGCGGCCGAGCAGTTGGCGCTCGAGCGACGGGTCCCAACCGGGAAAGAGATAGCGGTGCAGCGCAATCAGCTCGGCGATGGTCGAGCCCACCGGCAGCACCTGTTCCTCGGCCACGTAGCCTATGCGCTTCTTCACGGCCACGGGTTCCTCGGTAGGCGATAGCCCGAACACGCGGACCGTTCCGGCGTGAGGAAAGAGCATTCCCATGGCAATGCGGATCAGGGTGGTCTTGCCCGCGCCGTTGCGGCCCAGCAGGCCGACCACTTCCCCTTCGGCCATGGAGAAAGTCACGCCGTTGAGAACCGGCACGCCTTTCTTGAAGGACCTGACAATGTTCCGGAATTCTAGAATTGCGGTCATACTGTTTCCTTTTCCCGGGGCTTTTCCAGGGCAGCCGGCGGGCCTTCGGTAAGTTCCCGCCCGGCCTGTTCCAGCACCTTCACCACTTCCCCAAAGCCGAGGCCGGCCAGGTAGGCTTGCGAGAGCAGCCTGCGGGCGGATTGCTGGATCTGCTCGATCTGGGCGCCCCGGTCGGGTTCGGGCACCCTGGCGCTGACGAAGGTGCCGCGCCCGCGCTGCGTCTCGATATAGCCGAGCGCTTCCAGCTCGTCGTACGCCTTCTTGACGGTCAGGGGCGCGATGACGAGGTGTTCGCTCAGCTCCCGGTGGGAGGTGAGCTTGTCGCCGCTTTTCAGCCGGCCGCCGGCGATGGCCTCGATGATCTGCCGCATGATCTGGCGGTAGATGGGAAGCTCGTCGGCGGCGTTGATGACCAGTTGCACTCTATGTGATATATAACTCTATATCACTATATCTGTCAAGAGGAAACTGATGGCGCCCACGCCGCTGCGGCCCCACATGCGGCGCCCGCGTCGCGCCCGGCACCCAACCCAGCGCGAAGTTTCTCCGCCGCAACGATTCCGTTTGCGTCACCGGCTGATCCAGGCTATTGTGGGGCATATGGTTGACCTCAAGCTCCAGGTCCCTGCGACTGATGAAGTCGAGGTTGACTCTCAGATTCTGGCCGCCATTGATTGGGGCATTGAAGCCGCCGAAGAGGGCCGCTCCGTCCCCCTCGAAGAAGTGCGGAAAATGATCCCAAAGTGGATTTCCAGGTTCGAGTCTCAGACCCGGCGGATTTAGTTCCCGCCGGCCGCCGAACGGTCCGGACGCCATCCCCGTACACTGGGCCCTGTCGCCGTGCGTCCCGGCGACCGTCCGCTCGCCCGGCACAGTTCCAGAGACACTCCTGCCGCCGCGGCGCGGGCGGGCCGGCGCTGGTCCACTGGCGGCCGGGCGGCGCGGTGCTTCCGGCCACTACATGCGACTGTTCGTTCGTGCCGCGATACGAAACCGGCCTGCCGCTCCAGGAATTCATAGGCACGAAAATCCACTGAAAACAGTTGCCTTGGCCCTGGAGATGCGTTTTGCATTGCACAACCAAAGGCGTATCCCTCACGTTCCTTGCCGGATGCCAGGGAGTCATCGTAAACTTCTCTCCGAACTAAAGTGTCGTGCGTCAGGCTGGGGGGGCGAATCGCACGAAAATCTAAGGAGTTGTTGCCATGCGCCACGTTGCTCTCTGCTTTGTATTGTTTCTCACCATAGGAGCCGCATTTGCCCAAGTCGGCGGCACGGGTTCCATCCAAGGCACCGTCACGGATCCGTCGGGAGGGATCGTGGCCGGCGCCACGGTCACCGCCACGAACGCCGCCACCGGACAGGAAATCACTCGCACCACCACCGATGCGGGTTTCTTCGCGATCACCCTGCTCACTCCGGGCGATTATTCACTTACCGTGAAGGCTGCCGGTTTTCAAAGTCTCACCGAACCGCATGTGGTCGTGGATGCGCTGGCCACGGTGGGGGTAAGTCCAAAGCTGCAGATCGGCGCGGCCACCCAGACCATTACCGTGGAAGAGCAGGCGACCACCCTGAAGACGGACGATGTCGCGCTGGGCTCCAGCATGCAGAACAATGTCTACGATTCCCTGCCGCTGGCCATGAACGCGGCAGGCTCTCCCCGCGATCCCTCAGCCTTCGCCGGCCTCGCCGTAGGTGTCGACACCTACAGCACCCAGGCGGCGGGTCCATCCACCGGTTCCTTCAACGGGGGCCAGACCTATCAGAACGAGGTCTACATCGAGGGTCTGCCCTTGACCAGCGCCGGAACCGAGGCCGACACGCGTAATCTGGCGTTCGGGGTTTCGGTGGAGGCGGTGGAACAGTTCCAGGTGGAGACCTCCGGCGCCAAGGCCATGTACGAAGGGCAGGGCGTCGAGAATTATGTTCTCAAATCGGGCGGTAACCAGTTCCACGGCGGTGTTTACGAATATTTCCGGAATACCGATTTCGACGCCCGAGGTTTCTTCGCGTCGGTCCTGCCGGCCGACCATCAGAACGAATTCGGGGTCAACGTAAGCGGCCCTATCAGAAAGAACAAACTCTTCTTCTTCGGCAACTACGATGGATACCGGCTGGTCTCGGCCACTACCCCCGTCGGCTATCAGAGCATTCCGACTACGGCCGAGCGGACCGGCGACTTTAGCGCGTTCCCCCAGATCATATACGATCCCACCAGCGCCACCGGGACCGCGGCGCGTACGCCGTTCCCCAGCAACGCCATCCCTACCAGCCGCATCTCCAAGGCTTCTCAGTCGTTCCAGTCCTATCTTCCGCCTCCCACCAACGGCAATATTACGAACAATTACCTGGCCGTGTTGCCGAGCACGGTCAATAACGACAGCACCACGGATAAGTTGGACTTCAACGCGAGCGAAAAACACCGCATCTTCGCCCTGTTCTCCACGGGCAAGTATGCCTGGCCGACCGTCGGCAGCCTGACACCGATCTCCACGTCGACGATGCCCGCACCATATACGGACGGCAGAGGCGTGATCGAGTACGCGACCTTGGCACAGATCCACGACTCTTACGTCATCACCCCTACCCTCATCAACCAGGCCAGCCTGTCTTTGAGCCGTCTGTGGATCCCGCTGACCGACCCCACCGCCAATGGCAACTACCCGGGAAAGGCGGGCCTCACCGGTCTGCCGGCCGGGTTCGCCTCGACGGCGTTCCCGGACATCAGTTTCGGCGGCACGAACGCGCCCGTGAGCTGGGACGGAACCAACGCGCATGTGTACAACGAAGCGCAGAACACCGTCGACGCGCAGGACAACATTCTCTGGACTAAAGGAAAGCACAACCTTACCTTCGGCTTCCAGTGGCAGACGCTGCAGGACAATGAGACCTTTGCTCTGGATGCCGCTTTCACGTTCAGCAACAACGAGACGGCCCAGTTTGTCAACGGAGCGCTCAGCGGCACCACCGGGCTTGGGTACGCGAGTTATCTGTTGGGCATGGTGGACAGTAGCACCAACACGCAGGATTCGGTTGCCGAGACCGGCGGACGTTACAAGACATACGCCATGTATGTTCAGGACGATTTCAAAGTCAGCTCGCGCCTGACTTTGAATTTGGGTCTTCGCTGGGACATATGGAGTCCGTTCACGGAAGTGGCCAACCGGATGTCCTTCTTCAATCCGACTCTGGCCAACCCGGTGGCCGGTGGCATTCCAGGAGCGCTGCAATTCGCCGGAAACGGCACCGACGGTTGTAATTGCAGGACTCCCGTCCAGCAGCACAACGTCAATCCCGGGCCTCGCATCGGGCTCGCCTACCGCTTGGGCGACAAGACCGTCATCCGCGCGGGCTACGGCATCTTCTACGCGCACGCCGGCGGCGTGGGCGGGCGCGCCAACGGACGCCAGGGGTTGAGCCAGGTCGGGTATAACGGCACCAACGCCCAGTCTTCGGTTGTCACCGGACAGCCGGCGTACATTTGGGATAACGGCGTCCCGGGTATTGCGTTTGCACCGCCTTACATCAACCCCAGCTATGGTATTGGCAATATCACCGCCGCGGCTGCGTTGGCGGCTGGCGCGCCGTGGGCCGGACCCTCCACGGCTATTGGGATGACTTACGGCGATCCCGCTTTCGGCGGAAAAGCTCCTTATTACGAGGATTGGAGCTTCAACATCCAGCGCTCGTTGACCCAGAACCTGATGTTAAGTGTGGCTTACAGCGGCAGTGCGGGCCATTGGCTGCCGGGCGCCGCTGTCGCCGGGCCATTCACCAACCAGATTCCCGTGACATATCTTCCGCTGCAAGGGACTTTGAGCTCAACTCTGAACGCGACCACGCTCGCCACAGTGCAAGCTATGTTCCCTAGCTTCCACACTCCGTTCCCGAACTTCACGGGAACTGTCGCCGTGGCTCTGAGGCCCTTCCCGCAATATGGCGGCATCTCCGATCCCTGGCTGGACGTTGCGAATTCCACTTATAACTCGCTCCAGATCTCGCTCACCGAACGGCTGTCTCACGGCTTGACGTTCATGTTCAATTACGCCTTCAGCAAGGAACTGGACGATTTGGCGGGCGTGCGCGATCCCAATGCGGATTATCTGGAAAAAGGGCCGGGCGCGATCGATCACCCGCAGATTGCCAGCGCGACGATCCTCTATCGACTGCCCTTCGGCGCCGGTCACAAATTGAATAGCGGAAACAAGGCGCTGAGTTATGCGATCGGCAACTGGCAGTTTTCCGGGATCTTCACGGCATCGAGCGGCGCGCCCCTGTCGATCACCGGCAACTGCACCGGCGGCGGCATTATCGACGCGTCCTGCTATCCGAACTACAACACCAGCTTTTCGGGAAGCGTATGGCAGAACGGCGCGATCGGCAGCGGCGGGGCCAATGTAACCTCTACGGCTTACCTCAACAAGGCGGCCTTTGTGGACCCGGCGGCCTACACGTGGGGCAGCATTCCCCGCTCCGCCCCGTTGGGACTGTTCGCGCCTCACAATGCGGATCTGGACATAAGTGTGCGCCGCGAATTCCCCATCGGCGAGCGAGTGCGGCTGGCATTCCAGGCGGACGCGTTCAACGTCAACAATGCGGTCCATTTCGCCGCACCGGGAACGGGGATCGATTCCGCCAGCTTCGGTGTTTTCACGTCGATGGCCAATTCGCCGCGCAAGCTGCAGTTCAGCGCGAGGATATCGTTCTAAGCTCTGCCCCTGCCTCTACCCTGTCCGTGGAGCAGGCTTTCCAGCCAGGCTTTCCAGTCTGCGACGCCGGCATTCCTGCCGGCGCGGCGGGGCCGGAGGCCTGGCCGGAGGCCCGCTCCACAAGGACAAAAACAAGGATAGGGAATAAGAATCAGGATAAGGACCAAGACGCGGACGCGGTTACGCCGATTCCAGCGAAAGCGCTTCCTCGCCGTCCCCGTTTTCCGCCAGCTTCAGCAGCAACTGCGAGCCGTAGTCGAAGCCTTTATCGAACGCCCGCAGGTTCAGTTCCTGAAACGCCGGTGGCACCGAATCGGCCACGGCCTGTCTCAACGCCTCTCTGTCCAGCAGATTCGTAACTGCGCCGAAGAATCCCACCATCACGATGTTCAACACCATCTTGCGGCCCAGTTGCTCGGCCAGACGCGTGGCCGGTACGCCATAGAAGCGGATGCCCGTGGGTATGTGCTCTATGCGCACCAGGTCCTGCTCGGTGATGAGGATGCCGCCCGGTTTCAACTGCGGTGCGAAACGGGTGTAGGCTTCCTGCGACATCACCACCAGAATGTCGGGTTGCGTGACGTAGGGGTAGAGAATCGGCTCGCTCGAGAGAATCACCTGCGCGCTGGACGATCCGCCGCGGGCCTCCGGTCCGAAAGCCTGCGTCATGGTGGCATAGCCGCCCTGGAAAATCGCGGCGGCTTTGCCAACCACCGCGGCGGCGAGGATCACGCCCTGGCCGCCGAATCCCGCAATCCGGATCTCGCTTAGCATTCGCTGCACATGACCTCCGGTTCCGCGTAACGTTCGCCCAGCGACGCGGTCATCTGCGACCGCAGCAGCTCGAAGTAATCGGGCCGGTCGCGGTCCACGAACTTACCCACCACAATCTCGCCGGCCTTGGTGAGCCCGCACTCGCCGGTGGGCGCGCCGTGGCGCACCTTACTCGCTTGCTTATAGAATTTCATGGCGTCCAGACCATCGCCCATCTTGTTGCGGCGCTGGTAAAGGGTGGGGCAGGGGGAAAGCACTTCAATGAAGCAGAAGCCCTTCTTATTCAGGATCTCGCCCATGGAGCGGGCAAGCTGTTTGACGTGGTAAGTGGTCCAGCGCGCCACATATGCCGCGCCGGCAGCGTCGGCAAGCTGCACTAAGTTGAACGCCGGCTCGAACACGCCGTAAGGCGAAGTGGCGCTGATGATTTCGGCGGGCGTGGTGGGCGCGGTCTGTCCGCCGGTCATGGCGTAAGTCAGGTTATTGACGCAGATCACCTTGAGATCCATGTTGCGGCGCGCCGCGTGGATGAAGTGATTGCCGCCGATGGCGAACAGGTCGCCGTCGCCCGAGTAGACCACCACCTGCAATTCCGGATTGGCGAGCTTCAGGCCCGTGGCGAAGGGAATGGCGCGCCCGTGCGTGGTGTGGAAAGAGTCGAGGTTGGCGTAGCCGGCCACGCGGCCGGTGCAGCCGATGCCCGAAACCACCGCCACCTTGTCGAGGTTGGCCTTGGAATCCAGCAGCGCGCGCGTGAAGCAGTTGACCGTGGTGCCGATGCCGCAGCCGGGACACCAGATGTGCGGCATGCGGTCCATGCGCAGGAACGGCTCAACGGGATTCTGCGGCTCGGCCGGGATTTCGCAGGGGATCTCTAACGTGCTCGGGTTCATCGGGCTGCCTCCACAATGGCTTTCACAATGGCTTCGGGGTTGTGCACGCTGCCGCCGGCGTGGCTGACCGGTATTACCTTGGCCTTGCCTTCGGCGGCGCGCGCCACTTCGTGCACCATCTGTCCCAGGTTGAGCTCGGGCACCACGAATGCTTTCACGCGGCCGGCCAGATCGCGGATGTGCCGCTCGGGGAAGGGCCACGCCGAGATGATGCGGAACTTGCCGGCGCGGACGCCGCGGGCGCGCGCCAGTTGGATGGCACGTTGCGCCACGCGGGAGGTAATCCCGTAGGAGACCACCACCACTTCGGCATCGTCCAGGTTTTCGGCCTCGAAGATGGCGCGGCTATCGGAGAGCGGCTTCAGCTTATCGAGCAGCCGGCGGACGCTGCGGTCCTGCGTGTCGACGTTCATGCTGGGGTAGCCGCGTTCGTCGTGCGTGAGCCCGGTGACGTGGAACCGGTACCCTTCGCCGGCGCGCACCATGTCGGGCACCAGGTCGGCCCGCGGCTCGAAGAGGCGGAAGTCCCCAGGGACGCGCTGGGTGTAGCGCCGCGGGGTGACGGCGATCCGGTCGGCTTCGGGGATCACCACCTTCTCCGTCATGTGGCCGACGCACTCGTCGAGCATGAGCATCACGGGGACGCGGAACTCTTCCGAGAGATTGAAGCCGGTGATGGTCAGGTCGAAACATTCCTGGGGTGAATTCGGGCAAAGGGCGATGATGCCGTAATCGCCGTGCGAGCCCCAGCGGGCCTGCATCATGTCGGCCTGGGCGGGCAGCGTCGGCAGCCCGGTGGAGGGTCCGCCGCGTTGCACGTTGACGAAGACGCAAGGCGTCTCGGTCATGGCGGCGTAGCCGATGTGCTCCATCATGAGAGAGAAGCCGGGGCCGGAAGTGACGGTAAAAGCCTTGGCGCCGCCCCACACCGCGCCTTGAATGGCGATGGAGGCGGCCAACTCATCTTCCATTTGGATGAAGATCCCCCCGACTGTTGGAATTCGCGACGCAAAGCGTTCGACGACCTCCGTAGACGGGGTGATGGGGTATCCTGCGGCAAATCGCGCACCCGCAGCGAGCGTTCCCTCACAGCAGGCGTGGTCTCCGTCGATAAAATGAACACCAGTTAAGACACCTTTTGGGTCAGCGTGCATTACGCGCTCCGAAGATAGCGAAGTCGGGACAGTACATGCCGCAGAGGTCGCAACCGCTGCATTTTTCAGCAGCTACGACGTGGGGCGGGTGGTAACCCTTGGAATTAAAAGCCGATGAAAGCGCCAACACATGGGTGGGGCAAAATTCGACACAGAACCCACAGCCCTTACAACGCTCCACAGTGACGGCAACAGCACCTTTGGCCATGAGACTCCCTCCTGAGATTATTCGCGATTACGCTTGCACGCAAGGGGCCAAATGTGGATATAGGGTCCTGAAAGTCCGAAGTCGGCGTGCGCTGAAGGCAAAAAGATCTGGCCGCAGATAAACGCAGATGAACGCGGATAAAACTAAACCCTTTCTTATCTGCGTTTATCTGCGTTCATCTGCGGCTCAAGGTCTCTTTTCCTCAGCTTAAGCAACAGTCACGGTGGCACCGGTTTAGGGGTGATCGCCCGCGATGGCCAATGGGTGGTGGCGGCGGGAAGAGGCGCCTACGATGTAGAATGAAGCTGTGCCGGAGCTCAGCCGGTTTTTCGGGATCATTATTCGCATGTTTGCCGAACCGGCATCACCGCATCGCGGGATCTTTGCCGAGGAGGCAGCCACGGCTGGTGGAAGCGTGGGCCGAGCTGCATCAGGCCGAGCTGCGAATCGATTGGGAGCGGCTGCAAACAGGGCGGAGGCCAGCGCCGATTGAGCCGTTGAAATGGGTGGTTATGAGTCATCCGATTTATCGAGTCCGGTCTCTCGAAAACGTTGCTCCATACACGCTGCGTGTCCGCTTCGACGACAACACCGAGCAAACCATCGATTTTCGATCCGTTCTCGCGGGGGAACTGTACGGTCCGCTGCGCGACCTCGATCTGTTCGACCAGGTGCGGATCGATCCCGAGGCCGAGACCCTCGTGTGGCCTAATGGAGCCGATTTCGATCCGGCCACCCTTCACGAATGGCCCGCCCAGGAGCAGGCGTTCCGCGAGCTTGCGCGCCATTGGGAGACCGTCGAAGCGTGAACGGTGTATCGCCATGGACGCTCCCATGAATCTGGAGCGGAATGGTGAGTCGCAGAAGCGAAGAGGGCCTGACATAGCGCCACTGCGTCGGCCCGCTCTGGCGGTGCAGGTTTCCAGAAAGCTACCTGTCGGCCACAAACCCGCATGGGGTAAGAGTAAGGCAACAGAACCATGAGGAAAGGCGCCGCGATATTCCTGGTGGCCGGATTATACGGTGTCCTGCCTGCCGTCCTGATCTGGGGGTGGGTACGATGGTCGAAACGCGCACGGCCTCGAACCCTGACCTCCGTTCTCGCTCTTGGGTTTCGCGCTCGCCTCGGCTTCCGGACTGCTCGGGATGTGCTCAGCAGTGTATGCACACGAGATTGGCGGGTTTCCGTTCTATGACCCGATCCTTCTCAGCATCTACCGGTGCGGAGCTGTGCTTTCCCTTTTCGGAATCGTGCTTTCGATCGGTGGCATCTGGCGGCCGGGGCCTCTGCGCTGGCACGCTCCCGTCTGTTCAGTAGGCGTTCTTCTCTTTTGGCTGGCGGCAATGGCCGCCGAATAGCCATGCGCGGGGTGAGTGCCGGCCGCACGTTCTCCACCGCCCCAAATTCCCCAGCCTACATAATCGCCGATGGCGGCGCCGGCTCATCCGGGTCCCCCGCGTTGGCCAGCGGGACACGAATCAGCGTCCACGCGATCAGCGCCATCACGCCCACACCGATCAGGTATGACGGATCGTAATGCCCCAGAAAGCCGATCTTCGGGTCGAAGGCCGCCGGCAGCTTCCCGTACTTATAGTTGAACCATCCGGTGACCAGCCCGGCCAACGCTTCGCCGGCGATCAAACCCGAGGCCACCAGCACTCCGACGTTCTCCACTCGGGCTGTTTGCGCGCCGTTGCACTTAGCGCGCTTGCGCAGCACGTCGGTAATCCAGCGGATCGCGCCGCCCACGAAAATGGCGGACGTAATCGAGATCGGCAAATACATCCCGATGGCCACCAGCATGGGGCTTTTCACTTTGAACATGATCATGGCGAAGCCCATGAGAATGCCGGTAATCACCAGCGGCCATGCCATGTCGCCGCCCACGATGCCCTGCGCCAGAGAAGCCATAAGTCCGGCCTGCGGCGCCGAAAGCTGGCGGTCGCCAAAACCGATGCCGCCCTTGTGAATGTTGCCCAGGTGCAGCCACAATAGCGGGAAGTACATCACGCAACTGGCTACCACCACGGCGATCAGCTCCACAATCTGAATGGAGCGCGGGGTGCCACCCAGAATGTATCCCACCTTGAAATCCTGCAGCAGTTCGCCCGCCACGGCGGAGGAAACGCACACCACCGCGGCCACGGCCAACACCGCTACCACGCCGCTGGTTCCCGAGACTCCGAGCGAAACCATCAGCAGCGCGGCGATCACCAGGGTAGAGAGAGTCAGGCCCGAGATCGGATTGTTGGACGAACCAATCACGCCCACCAGGTAACCGGAAACGGTGGCGAAGAAGAACCCCACGATCAGCATTACCAGGGCCGCCGCCACCGCGCCGCCGATCATGTGCGTCATATAAATGTACAGCACACACATCAGCAGGAAGGTCACCCCGATGAGGCTGAACACCGTCTTCGAGCTCATGTACCGTTCCGTGCGCCCCACCGACTCCAGTTCCGGCGCCCCGCCCTTCAACTCCGCAAATGCTTTGCCCAGGCCGGCCATGAGGTTCTTGCGCATGCGGAACAGCGTGTAGCACGTGCCCACCATCATGCTGCCCACGGCGATGGGCCGGACAATGAAGCGCCAAACGCGGTCGGCCAGTACGAACCAGTCTCCGTCGCCGGGGTTTGCCGGCAGGAAGGTCTGCAACTGCGGACCCAGAAAGAAGATCAGCAGCGGGATGAGAAGCCCCCATGCCACCACGCTGCCAGAGAAATTCAGCGAGGCCAGCTCCGGTCCGATGATGTATCCCACGCCAATGAAGGCCGGGCTGACGGTGGGGGCGGCGCACGTGGAAGTGCCGCCCGTCTTCAGAAAGTTTTGCGTCCCAAGCACGCCCAGCCGCAGCGTGCTCTTGCCAAGCCGCCCCACCTGAAAGAAGAAATCGTGGTCCGGAGCGAACAGGCTGAACTGGCCGCCCAGGAAAACGGCGATGCCAAAGAAGATGTTGTAGAAGAGATATTTCGCGGCCTTCGCGCCGGCCCGTCCCGCCTTGTGAATCTCCGAAGCGGCCACCGATTCGGGGAACGGCAGTTCGGGATCTTCCACCATGACGCGGCGGATGAGCGAGACGAACAGCACCCCCAGCACCGAACCCACCAGCATCAGCGCGGTGGATTTCCAGTAGGCTTCCGGCGAATCGAACGAGCCCCAGGCCTTCGCCAGCACGAAAGCCGGCAGCGTGAAAACCGCGCCCGCGGCCACCGATTCGCCGATGGATCCGGCGGTGCGCGCGATGTTCTCTTCCAGAATGGAACCCTTGAACACGCGCAGCACGGCCATGCCGATCACCGCCGCGGGATAGGTTGCGGCAATGGTCTGGCCGGCCCGCAGCCCCAGGTACGCGTTGGCCGCGCCCAGGATCACGCACATCACCAGTCCCAACAGGACCGCGCGCAGCGTGAACTCCGGCATCTTCATGCTCTCCGGCACAAACGGCCGGTGGCGTTGCCCTGCTTCTTGTGGAGGCGTCATGAAAGTTTAGACCTCACTTTATCACTCAACGCCTTGCCGTCCACGGTCTTTCCCTGCAGCCGGACCTGTGCGGCCTTCATCACCAGGCCCATCTGCTTGAGGGAACCGGCGCCGGTTTCGGCCATGGCTCCGGCAATGGCGGCGTCGATCTCTTCGTCGCTGGCGCCCGCCGGCAGGTAGCTCTCTATCAGCTTCTTCTCGGCCTCTTCCTTCTCCGCCTGCTCAGGGCGTCCGCCTTTGCGGAACATCTCAGCGGCGTCGACGCGCTGCTTGATCAGTTGCTTGAGCACTTGCATCTCAGCCGCTTCGTCCAGCGGCTTGGGCGAATCCACCTTCAATTTCATGAGCGCGGCTTTGATCAGGCGAAGGGCGCTGAGGCGCGCTTCCTGTTTGCTTTTCATGGCCGCAACCATGTCTTTCGCGATCTGGTCGATGAGGGGCATATTGTCTGCTATTCTAGAAGACTACCCGGCCAGATGCATATAAAAAAACAGCGTTTGTTAACACCTGGGCCGACGCCTCTCTATCCGCCAGCCCTGCACGCCATGATGGCGTCCGACATCCACCACCGTACGGAAGATTTCCGGAAGGTGTATCGCTCTTGTCTGAGCGATCTCAAGGAGGTAATCGGAACATCGCACGATCTGCTGATGTTCGCGGCCTCGGGCACCGGCGCCATGGACGCTTCGGTCTCGAACCTTTTCTCCCGCGGCGACAAGGTGATTGTCTGCGTCGCAGGGAAATTCGGCGAGCGCTGGGCCGAGATCGCCAAGGCCTATGGGCTCGACGCCAATGTGCTGACCGTGCCTTACGGCAGCGTGGTGACGCCGGAGCATCTGGCAGCCGCGCTGGCCGCGGAGCCGGCCACCAAGGGCGTTTTCGTGCAGGCCTCGGAAACTTCCACCGGGGCGATGCATGACGTTCGCGCCATGGCCGGGGCCATCGCCAAGACGGACGCCATTTTCGTGGTGGACGCCATCACCGGCTTCGGCACCATGCCGCTGGACATAGATGGCTGGGGCCTAGACGTGGCGATTGGCGGGTCGCAGAAAGCCTTCATGATTCCGCCGGGCCTGGCGTTTATGGCGGTCAGTCCCAAAGCCTGGAAGCTTGGCGAGACGGCCACGCTGCCGCACTACTACTTCAACCTGAAGAAGGAAAAGAAGAGCGGCGACGCGGGCGAATCCAGTTGGACGCCTTCCACTTCTTTGATTCTGGCGATGGCGGAAGCTCTGCGCTACATCAAGCAGTTGGGCATGCCGAAGCTGATCGAAAACGCGCAACTGCTGGCCACGGCCACGCGGGCGGCCGTGCAGAAACTGGGGCTGGAACTGTTCGCGGCCTCGCCGGGTTCGTCGGTAACCGCGGTGAAGGCGCCGGCGGGCCTCGATTCCGGAGTGATCGTGAAGGAATTCCGCAACCGCTTCGGAGCCATCATCGCCAACGGCCAGGGCACCATGAAGGGAAAGATTTTCCGCATCGCGCACCTGGGCTATTTCGATTTCGCGGACCTGTTCGCGGTCATCGCGGGGCTCGAGATCATTCTGAAGGCCAACGGTCTGCCGGTGGAGTATGGCACCGGCGTGGCCGCAGTCGAGGAAGTTTACCAACAAGCCCAACATGCCTAAAATCCTGATTGCCGAGCCCATGGCTGCCGCCGGCGTTGAACTTTTCCAGGCGCAGCCCGGCTGGAACGTGGTGGTTTCCAGCCCCAAGGAATACGCCCAACACCTGGCGGATTGCGATGCACTCCTGGTGCGCAGCGCCGTGCAGGTGGACCGCGCCGTGTTGGAGCGCGCGCCCAAGCTGCGCGTGATCGGCCGTGCCGGAGTGGGCGTGGACAACGTGAATCTGGAAGCCGCCACCGAAGCCGGCGTCCTGGTCATGAACACGCCGGGCGGCAACTCCATTTCGGTGGCCGAGCACGTCCTGGCGCTGATGCTGGCCATGGCGCGCCACATCCCGCAGGCCACCGCCTCCATGCGCGCCGGCAAGTGGGAGAAGAAGAAGCTTCTCGGCAACGAACTGCGCGGCAAGACGCTGGGCGTTATCGGGCTGGGCAGCATCGGCCGCCAGGTGGTGAAGCGCGCGCGCGCTTTCGAAATGCGCGTGGTGGCGCACGATCCCTACGTGACTTCCAAGATCGCCAAGGACGCGGGCGTGGAGTTGGTGGACCTCGGGGCGCTCTACGCCGCCAGCGACTACATCACGCTGCACGTGGCGGCCACGCCCGAGACGCAGGGCATGTTCTCGCATGAGGCGTTCCGTCAGATGAAGCCGGGCGTGCGCGTGGTCAACTGCGCGCGCGGCGAGCTGGTGGATGAGGCTGCGTTGCTGGAAGCGGTGCAATCGGGGAAAGTGGCGGGCGCGGCGCTCGATGTGTTCAGCGTGGAGCCTCCTCCGGCCGGCTTCCCGCTCTTCGCCTTGGACGGGGTGCTGGCCACGCCGCACATTGGCGGGTCCACCGAAGAGGCGCAGGAAATCGTGGGTGTGCGCATTGCCGAGCAGGTGGTGGAGTACCTGCAAAGCGGCGTGGCCATCAACGCGGTGAACATGCCGGCGCTGACCCCGGAGCAATACCGCGAGCTGGGACCTTACGTTTCGCTGGCCGAGCGGCTGGGCACCTTCGCGGCGCACATCGCCGTGGGGAGTCCGCGCGCCGTCCGCATGGTGTATTCGGGCAAGATCGCCGACGCCGACACGTACCTGCTGCGCAACGCCGGTCTGGCGGGCCTGCTGAGCCGCTCCACGTCGGGCAAGGTGAACCTGGTCAACGCCATGCAGAAGGCCGAAAGCCGCGGCTGGCAGGTGGCGGAAAGCCACGAGCACCGTTCGGTGCGCACCGATTCCATCCGCATCGAGCTGGAGACCGATCGCGGCGTGACCACGGTGGAAGGTGCGGTCTTCCTGGAGAATCCGCGCCTGACGCAAGTGAACGGCATCTACTGCGAGG
>Ga0265316_10003798_pt1 | contig 15185 bp, 13 predicted proteins | sample 4522metaG_FD_202092 | JGI IMG/M metagenome (GOLD analysis project Ga0265316, IMG submission 202092) | Rhizosphere microbial communities from Carex aquatilis grown in University of Washington, Seatle, WA, United States - 4-5-22 metaG | ecosystem: Host-associated > Plants > Roots > Rhizosphere >...
CGTGAAAAGTATCGCGTGGTCTTGCACCAGCTGGTCCTGGGCCAGCGGCCCAAGGCCGAGCTGACCGAGGTGGTGGACCAGTCGATGGCCGAGCTGGAGATGTTGGCCGGCGGTCTGGTGGCCTTGCGCGAGCTGACCGCGCGCACAAGCGATCTGGTGGTGTCGCGCGGGGAGCGTTTGAGCGCGGAGATCTTTTGTGCCGTGTTGCGCGCCGCCGGCGTGAAGGCCCAGGTCGTGGATGCCCTGGAGGTGGTTCACACCGAGGGGCCCTTCGGGGGCGCCGCGCCCGATCTGGCGCGCACCGATGCGGCTGTGCGCGCTCGGCTTCGGCCGCTCATGTCTCGCGGCGTGGTGCCGGTGGTGCCTGGCTTCCTGGGGGCGTGGCACAAGGAGCATGGGCAGCCGCCCGCTCTCGTCACCCTGGGCCGTGGCGGATCGGATCTGACCGCCACGCTGCTCGGCCGCGCGCTCGACGCCAGCCGGGTGACTTTGTGGAAGGACGTGCCCGGGCTGCTCACCGCCGACCCGCGCGTGGTCCCCGACGCGCGTGTGATCCCGCAATTGCACGTGCGCGAGGCTGCCGAGCTGGCCTACTACGGCGCCAAGGTGTTGCATTCTCGCGCGCTGATTCCGGTGCAGGGCAAACCCATCCCGGTCTACGTGCGGCCGTTTGCCGAGCCCAATGCGCCGGGCACGGAGATTTCATCGCAGCAGAGCACCGACCGTCATCCGGTCAAAGCGCTGTCCGCGGTTTCGGGCCAGGCTCTGATCACCGTGGCTGGCCGCGGTTTGCTGGGCGTGCCAGGGGTGGCCGCGCGCACCTTCGCGACGCTCTCGGCGCATGGCATGTCGGTGTCGCTCATCACGCAGGCCTCGTCCGAGCAGTCCATCTGCTTCACGGTTCCCGAGAAGGAAGCCAAGTCTGCCAAGGAGCACCTGGACCGCGCCTTCCACGACGAGATCGCCCGTCGCGATGTGGATGGCATCCAGGTGCAGACCGGCATGACCACCATCGCCGTGGTGGGCCTGGGCATGGCAGGCATGCCGGGAATCGCCGCGCGCGTGTTCTCAGCCTTGGCCTCGCAGGACATCAACGTGGTGGCCATCGCCCAGGGCTCGTCCGAGCTGAACATCTCGCTGGTGGTGGCCTCGGCCCAGGCTGCCCACGCGCAGAAGCGCATTCACAGCGCCTTCCAGCTCTCGCGGCTGCCCTAGCGATTCAGTCCCCGAATACAAAACAGGCCCGGCTACCTGGGCAGCCGAGCCTGTGACGAGCCTTGCAGAGGCGGGACTACAGACTGTCTTCGCCAGCCTCGACTGCGTCGCCAGCTTCTGAGGCGTCTTCGAGAACGTCTGCCGCCACATCGGTCGCGATGTCCTGTGCCACATCGAAAAGCGGCGCCGGAGCATCGACCGGGGTACCGGACGTGTCGTTCTTCACGTCGAGCTTCTGTGCAGGAATCACATCGAACGGCTGCACCTCCGTTTTCACCGTGGTTGTGTCGGCAGGCTCCTCAGTATCAGGAGTGCCGGTTGAGCCATCGGGCTGGTTGGCGACCGCGCCATCGGGGTTAGCGACCGGGCCATCGGGCTGGTTAGTGACCGGGCCATCGGGCTGTGTGGTGACCGGGCCATCGGGCTGTGTGGTGACCGGGCCATCGTAGCCCGGGGTGACAGTGGAGCCATCGTGCTTGATAGTTCCAGAAGTGTCGCGCCTGGCGTCGCCACAAAGACCGCCATCGCAATTGACCTTCGGCGTGCTCGATCCACCGCAGCCAACGACTAGAGTCAGCGCGCAGGTACCAGCCAAGATAGTGAAGCCATGAAGAAGTCGGGTCATGATATTCCTCCCGCGGGGGTAGTTTCTTGATTCTGCCGACGGGTCGCTTCAATGCGAACCGCCAAGCAGCCGCACCATCATGAGGCAACTTTCCGTCGATGGGAAAGGAAAAATGCATCGGTGATTGTAAGGTGAGCACCGACATGTGTTGCCTTGCGCAGGGCGAATGGGTCAGAGTCCGATCGGCGTGGCGAACGAGGTGTCTCGTGATTCGCGATGAGCCCGGGTGACCGGCAGGACCGGCTCGCAACCGGCAGATGTCGACACCCCCCGACACCCGTGATAGGCAGGTTCCCACTTCAGCCATGGCCGAAGAATCGCCCAAGGTAGTCATTCTTGGCGGAGGTCTCACCGGGATCTCGGCAGCCATTCACTTGCGTCGCCCTTGGGTCTTGTTCGAGCGCGAGGCCAAGCTGGGCGGCCAGGCGGTCACCGAGGAACGCGAAGGATTCCGCTTCGACTTGACCGGGCACTGGCTGCATCTGCGCGATCCGGTCATCAAGCAGCTTGTGGCCGACGTCTTGCCCGGCGCGATGGACTCGGTGCAAAGGCGCGCACGCGTTTTCTCCCACGGCGCGACCACCCTGTACCCGTTCCAAGCCAATCTCTACGGGCTGCCGCCTGAAGTGATTAAGGAATGTCTGCTCGGGGTCATCGAGGCCAAGATGCAGTCGGGAGGCGCGCGGCCGCGCAACTTCGAGGAATATTGCCTGCGCCATTTTGGCGTCGGAATTTCGCGGCACTTCATGATCCCCTACAACGAAAAGTTGTGGGGCGTGCATCCGCGCACCATCACCGCGGACTGGTGCTCGCGCTTCGTGCCCCTGCCCAACCTCGAACAAGTGGTGGCCGGTGCCGTGGGCGCGGACGCCGGGCGCATGGGCTACAACGTCGAATTCTCCTACCCCAAACAGGGCGGCATCGAGACGCTGACCAAGGCACTGGCCACTCGCATCCAGGGCGGGCAGGTTCATCTGCGCGGCAGCGTGGAATCGATCGATCTGCGCCGACGCGAAGTGGTGGTGGCCGGCGAGCGCGTGCCCTATCACGCCGTGGTCACGACCTTGCCGCTGCCCGAGCTGCTGGCGCGCGTGTCTGACCTGCCCGACGACATCGCGGCCCATGCCGGTCGGCTGCGCTGCACCACCTTGCGCTACCTGAACGTGGCCACACGCTCGCGGCCGGCGGCAGATTGGCACTGGATCTACGTGCCCGAGAAGCGCCTGCCGTTCTACCGCGTCGGCATCTACAGCAACGCTGCGCCCAGCATGGCGCCGGCCGGGGCGGCGTCGTTGTACGTGGAACTGGCCGACCGCGGGCCAGTCAGCGACACCACCCTGTCCGACGTGGCGGAAGGCCTGGCTGCCATCGGCGCCTTGGCCTCGCCGGGCGACGTCCGATTTGCCGATGCACGCGAGATCAAGTACGCCTACGTCGTGTTCGACGAGTACTACCAGGCCGCTACCACGGCCATTTTCGCCTTTCTCGAATCGCACGAGATCTATTCGCGAGGTCGCTACGGTTCGTGGACGTACAATGCGATGGAAGATTGCCTGCTGGCTGGCCGCGAAGTTGCGGCTGCCATCGACGCCGCCCCTGGGAGCAAGACACCATGACCACCCCGTCCCCGTCCGCCGCCAAGCCGCATGTCTCCATCGTGATCCCGGTCTACAACGAGGAGGGGATCCTGCGCGGCTCCGTGTTGGAGCTGCGCGAGAAGTTGCGGCCGTTCGGCTTCACCTATGAGCTGATTCTTTGCGAGAACGGCTCGCGTGACCGAACGGTCGAGATGGGCAAGGAGATCGAGGCTGACTTCCCCGAGGTGCGCATGATCTCCGTCGGGGAACCCAACTATGGTTTGGCCATGAAGACCGGCATCCTGGCGGCGCGCGGCGATTTCGTCATCTGCGACGAGATCGATCTGTGCGACACCGAGTTCTACGCGCGCGCGCTGGCCTTGCTGGAACGCACCGACACCGATTTGGTGGTCGGTTCCAAGGCCATGGTGGGATCCAACGATCAGCGTCCCTGGGTGCGGCGCATGGGCACGCGCGTGTATAACGGCATGCTGCGCGCGGTTTGCGGGTTCCGTGGCACCGACACGCACGGGCTCAAGGCCTTCAAGCGCGAGGTCTTGCTGGAGACTGCAGAACGCTGCGTGCTGGACCGTGACGTCTTTGCCAGCGAATTCGTTATCCGCGCCCACCGCGAAAAGAAGAAGGTGGTGGAAATCCCCTTCGCCGTACACGAGAAGCGACCACCTTCGATCAACCTGGTCAAGCGCGTGCCCCATGTGATCAAGAGCGTGGCCAAGCTGGCCGTGTCGGTGCGCAAGACGGAAACGTAGCTAGAGTCTGTCGGGTAGTTGCGGGCCGCCCGCAGGGCCGGCCCGCGGCGAGCGGGTCGCGTGGGCGAGGGCGTGAGCGAGTTCGTGGGCGTTTTGCGGGAAGATGAAGAGCGGGTCGCGGGCCGCTCGCGCACACGCAAGTCGCCCACGCCAGCCGCTTTCCGCTGGTCGCTACCGCTACCGCTCACGCTCACGCTCACGGTGGCCGATCTGCGCTCGCCCGGAAGGCCGGTCGCCCATGTGGGCCAGGCGCGTGAGCATGGTGCACAGGCGGTCAATCAAAGCCAGCAGGGTCAAGGCTGTTTCATTCTTGCGACCATGGCCAGCGCGCCGGTCCCGGCTCCGGCCACCGGTTCCGGCCACCGGTCTAGATCCCCCAGCCGCCGCTTACGTGCAGGCTGGTGCCCGTGACGTAGGCGGCTTCATCGGACAGGAGGTAGAGCACGGCGTTGACTGCGTCGGCGAGGGAGCCGATGCGGCCGGCGGGAATGGTCCTGATCAGGTCGGCCAACTCGGCCTCGTCCGCCGACCCGGAATCGATGAAGCCGGGCGACACGGCATTGACTGTGATCTGGTGCTTGGCTAAGGCCTTGGCCAGGCTGCGCACCAAACCCAGCACGCCCACCTTGGCCAGGTAGTGGGCTGTGAGCTGGGTCTGTGCCATCAGTCGATCGGCGTTGGCCATCGAAAACGCCACGATGCGGCCCGCCTGCTGCTTGACCATGATGGGCGCAACCAAGCGCGCCAGATAGAAGAAGCTGTCCAGGTTGCCGGCGAACATCTCCCGCCAGCCTGCCGGCGTTTCCTCGAGTACGTCCACGCGGTGATAGGGACCCGCACAGTGAATGAAGGCATCGATGCGACCGCGCCAGTCGAGCACTTGGCGAACCAAGGCTGCGCACACCTCGGGAGTCGACACGTCGGCATGGATGGCCAGGGACTGGCCGCCCCTGCTCTCGATGGCTGCGGCAGTCGACTCGGCCTCGGTACGGCTTTTTCGGTAACACAGGGCCACCGCCCAGCCTTGCTCGCCCAGACGCAGTCCCAGTTCCCGGCCAATGCCCTTGGCCCCACCTGAGATCAGGGCAATTTTGCGAATCCGTTCGGCCTGCGTGGGCGTCGCTTCAAATTCCACGATCACCTCGCGTGGTCGTCGTCCTCGGCGTAGTTCTGGAACCTGGTGTACTCGCGCAGGAAGGTCAGCGGCACCGTGTCGGTGGGGCCGTGGCGGTTCTTGCCGATGATGAGCTCGGCCTTGTTCTTTTCTGCGCCCTCGGTGCCGTACATCTCCTCGCGATGTATGAAGAGGATCATGTCGGCGTCTTGTTCGATGGCGCCTGATTCGCGCAGATCGGAGAGTTGCGGTCGTTTGTCTTCACGCCTCTCAAGGCCGCGGTTGAGCTGCGAGACCGCGATCACGGGGATGTGCAGGTCCTTGGCCAGGGCTTTGAGGCCGCGCGAAATGTCGGCAATCTCGCGCTCGCGCGACTCCTCCCGGCGTCCGCCCATGCCGCGGGCGAGCTGAAGGTAGTCCACCACCATCAGGCCCAGCGGTGGCCGACCGTCGCTGGTTTGCGGAAAGTACTTGGGGTTGCCGCGAAAGCGCCGCGCCTTGGCGCGCAGTTCGAGGATGTTGGGCGCGGCCGAGTCGTCGATAAGGATGGGTGCCTTGGTCAGCCGGTCGGCCGCCGGGTAGATGTGGCTCTTCCAGTCGCCGTACTCGATCATGCCCCGGCGCATGCGGCTGGAATCGATGCGGGCCTCGCCGGCCAGCATGCGCTCCATCAGCTCGAACTTCGACATTTCCAGAGAGAAGATCAGAACGGGGATGTTGTGGTTGAGAGCGGCATGGGTGGCCACGTTGATGGCCCACGAGGTCTTGCCCACGCCGGGTCGCGCGGCCACGATGAGAAGGTTCTCGGGCTGCAGACCTGCAGTGATCTCGTCTAGCTTGGTGAAGCCGGTGGGCACGCCGGTGATCTGCCGGCGTTCCATGGAACGTGTCTGCAGCTCATTGACCACGTCGCCCAGCAACTCGCCCACAGGCTGAAAAGAGTCGCGCCGGTTTTGTTGCGCGACCTTGAAGATCTGCGTCTCGGCGTCGTCGAGGAATTCCTCGTAGCTGCCGAATTCGCCGTAGGCACGCGACTGGATCTCGGCGCAGGCCGCGATCAGCCGGCGCAGCGTCGCCTTCTCCTTCACCAGCCGGACGTAGTGACTGATGTTCTCGGCGGTGGGGACGGAGTTGGCCAGGGTGATGAGGTAACCGGAACCACCCTCCAGGCGGGGCAGGGCGCCGCGCGATTTCAGTTCGTCGGCGAGCGACACCACGTCGATGGGCTGGCGCCGCTGGTCCAGTTCCATCATGGCGGCAAAGATCTCGCGGTGGGCGGGCAGCAGGAAATCGTCCGCAGTCAGCACCGTGGCCATCTCGTCGAAGGCCAACGGTTTGACCAGCACGCCGCCCAGAGCAGACCGTTCCGCCTCCAGGTTGTGCGGTGGCAACCGCCCGGAAGGGCCGCTATCAGCCGACACAAGGGATTCAGCCATGGGGAACTAGTGTACGCGAAAGGGACACGAACGAGAGCGCCAACTGATGGATCGGCTGTCCGGCCAGCGTGGGCATGAGCGGTAGCGACCAGCGTGTGAGCGTGGGCGACTTACGCGACGGGCGAGCGCGAAGCGCGTGGGGTGGGCAGGGTATGGGTGCTAACCACGATTCTCTCGGGACTTGACGGCCAACGGTGCGATCCGGAGTCTCACCACAGAGGGCACAGAGGGCACAGAGGCCGGAAGGAAAGGGTTTCGGATCCGGCTCCGAACCCTTCGTTTCTTCCGATCCGTCTCTGTGATCTCTGTGCTCTCTGTGGTGAAATCCGGGGCGGCAGCTTCGGGTTACGCTTCCTTCTTGACGACCCACACCTTGATCTTGGCCACCGTGTCGCGTCCCAGCTTGATGGGGACCTCGCTCATGCCCAGGTTGCGCAGCGGCTCGTCAAGCTGGATTTTCTTGCTGTCCACCTTGATTCCCTGCTCAGCCAGCGCCTCGGTGATGTCGCGGCTGGTGACGGATCCGTAGAGCTTGTCACCTTCGCCCACGGCTCGCGACACCGACACCGACACCTGCGACAGGCGGTCGGCTTCCGACTGCAGTTCCTTGGCCAGTTTGGCCACTCGTGCCGCAATCGCACGCTTTTCGTGGGCGAGGCGGGTCTCGTCCTTCTCGGTGGCTGGCACAGCCATGCCACGGGGAAGGAGATAGTTGCGCCAGTAGCCGTCCCGCACGCTGACCACTTCTCCGGCCTTGCCGAGGGTTTCCATATCTTCACGCAAGATGATTCGCATGATGTCCTTCCGCCTTTCCTACTTGCCGGTCACGGCAAAGGGCATGAGCGCGATCATGCGGGCGCGGGACACGGCCCGGCCAATCTCGCGCTGGTGTTTGGCGCAATTTCCAGTCAACCGGCGCGGCACCAACTTCCCGCGGTCGGCGATGAAGTACTTGAGCAGCCCGGCGTCCTTGTAGTCGATCTTGAGGTTCTCGTCTGCGCAGAACTTGCACGCCTTGCGGCGGCCCATTTTCTTGCGCCCACCCTCTTGCTCGACATCGGCATCTTTTTGTTGTTCTGGTCGTGACATGGCTTAGTCCCCCCTCCGGGTCGGCTCGTCGACCTTCCCGAAAACGGCTTCTTCGAAATCGAACGCGCCTTCTTCATCTTCGTCACCAAAGGGCCGCGCGCCGGCCTGTCCTGTGGCGATGGCTTCCTCGTCGGGCCCAGGCACCGAGGCGTTGGCAAAGGTCTCGTCCGTGACCTCGGAGGTGCGGGTGGCCGGGTCCACGTTCTCGGCCATCTTGATCGAGTACTGGCGAATGACCACGTCGGTGAGGCGCAGGTTGCGCTCGACTTCTTCGACCAGCCCCGGGTTTCCCAGATAGCGGAAGAAGATGTAGATGCCCTTGAGCTGCTTCTTCACCTCGTAGGCCAGCTTGCGGCGGCCCCAGTTTTCGACCTTGAGCATGGTGCCGCCACCGGCCTCGATCACACCGCGAATCTTGGTGTTGGTCGCGCCAATGACCTCGTTGCTCACGTCGGGCTTGAGTATGAAGATGGTCTCATACTCGCGCGTTCTGCCGGGGATGTCCCGGCACGATACTCGTCTCTTTTCTGCCATGTGTGTTCTCCCTTTGGACCTGTGTCCCGGGCGGCTGGGCCGCCGGGCAAGGAGTTAATGAGGACGGGTGCCCTATGCGCCCGCCTCGCTTTCGTCCTTCTTGCGCTTGTTGAACTTGTTCATGGCCACCTGCAGCCCACTTTTCACGATGGTCTCGGTGGCATCGGCCGCTTCGGCAATCACATCGGGCAGGAGGTGCCGCTGTTCCTCGGGAAAATCAGCCAGCACGTAGTCGGCCGCGTCCCACTGGGCCGGCGGCCGCCCGATACCGAAGCGGACCCGGGAAAAATCGGGCGATCCCCATTCCTGGATGATCGATTGCAGGCCGTTGTGTCCGCCGCTGCCGCCGCCCAAGCCGAGCTTGAGCCGGCCGAATGGAACATCCAGCTCGTCGTGCACCACCACGGCCTGTTCCGGCGGAATCTTCCAGAACGCAGCCGCGCGTTGCACGGCCAAGCCGCTGCAGTTCATGAACTCCATCGGCTTGCAAAAGAGCACGGGCTGGCCGGCCAAGGTGGCCTCGCTCAATTCAGCCCCCAGCTTGACTCGGGGCGCAGACGCTCCCGCGCGTCGCCGCAATTCATCGACCACCATGAAGCCCGCATTGTGTCGGTTGCGCGCGTAGCGCGAGCCGGGATTGCCGAGACCCACCACAAGCCACATCTCATCTGCACTCGGCAACCCTGGCTCAGCCGGGTCACTTGCCCTTCTTCTCCGGTTCCTTCTTGGCAGCCGGAGCGCCCTTGGCGCCTGCCGCAGCCGGAGCGCCCTTGGCGCCCGCCGCAGCCGGAGCGCCCGCAGCCGGCGCTGCACCTGGCGCCGCGCCGGGAGCGGCCGCCGCCGCACCTTCGGCCGGAGCCGCACCTTCGGCCGGCACTGCGCCCGCCGCAACTTCCTCGACCTTTTCCGCCCGTGGCGCCACGACCGAAGCCAGGGCTTCCTTGGGGTCCAGCATGACCTTCACTCCGGGCGGCAGCTTGAGATCGCTGGCGTGCAGGGCGTCGCCAATCTTGAGCGCGGTCACGTCCATCTCGATCTTGGTCGGGATGTCGGCCGGCTTGGCCGTGATGGGCAGATTGCGATAGCTCTGGTGCAGGTTACCCCCGTCGGTCACTCCCACGGGAATGCCCAGCAAGACCACAGGAATCGTTACCTTCACCATTTCGTCCAGACTCACGCGAATGAAATCCACATGCACCGGTTTGCGCGACATGGGATCGATCTGCACATCGCGGATCATCGCGGTCACGTCCTCGGCCTTGCCGTCATTTTGCACCGAGAGTGAAAAGACGGTGTTGCGCTTGCGGTCCTTGTCGAGCGCCTTGATCAGCATCACAGGATCGAGCGCGAGGGACAGCGGTTCGCTCTTGTGACCGTAGAGAATGGCGGGAAGCTTTCCTGCGGCGCGCGTCCTGCGCGAAGCACCCTTACCGGACGACGGGCGAACCTCTGTGGAAACCTTGGCAAAATCCATGATGAAATCCTTTGTGCTCTGGCTCTCTCAGATGAATAGGGTGCTCAGCGAATCCCCCAGGTGGATGCGCTTGACGGCCTCTCCCAAAAGGCGCGCAACCGAGAGGACCCGGACTTTGGGCGAGGCCTTGATGTCGGCCCGGGGAGGTATGGAATCGGTAATGATGATCTCTCTGATGGCGCTGGCCTGGATGCGCTCGATCGCCGGGTCTGACAGCAGGCCGTGTGTGACACACGCGGAAACCGAGCGTGCGCCATTCTTCATCAATCCCTGGGCGGCGGCGCACAGGGTGCCAGCGGTGTCGACCAGATCGTCCACGATGATGGCGTCTCGGCCACTCACGTCGCCGATGATGTTGACCAATTCGGCCACATTGGGTGCCGGACGGCGCTTGTCGATGATGGCCAGGCTGGTGTCAAGCCGCTTGGAGTAGGCGCGCGCGCGCTCGACGCCACCCGCGTCGGGCGAGACAATCACCGCATTGGAGGGGAACTTGGCCCGCAGGTATTCCATCATCACCGGCATGGCGTAGATATGATCCACCGGGATGTTGAAGAAGCCCTGGATCTGGCCGGCATGCAGGTCCATGGCCAGCACGCGATTGACGCCGGCCGCGGTCAATAGATCAGCCACCAGCCGCGCCGAGATAGGGGTGCGCGGGCGGGTCTTGCGGTCTTGGCGCGCATAGCCAAAGTAGGGCATGACCGCAATGATGCTGCCGGCTGACGCCCGCTTGAGGGCATCGATCATGACCAGCAACTCCATCAGATTGTCGTTGACGGGCGTGCAGGTCGGCTGGATGACGAAGCAGTTGACGCCGCGGACGTTCTCGCTGATTTCGACGTCCGACTCACCGTCGGCGAAGCGCTTGACGTTGGCGTGACCGAGGGGCGTGTCTAGGTAGCGGCACACCTCTTCCGCGATCTCACGGTTGGCGTTGCCGCTGAAGATTTTGAATGGTTTGGTCAATTCGGATCCTGTCCCCGGGGAAAGGGATATCCCCCCTCGGAGGGCGCGAATATTGCCACCCGGAGATCCATGTGTCAACGGAAGCGCCTGGGATTCGGAGGCAGGGGCCGGGATTGGGGACAGGGTGACGGCGCCTGTGCCGCGGAGTTCCGTCGGGACACCCCAGCGGCGCATCCGGCGGCACAGAGAGGGCGAGTGCGAAGCACTTTGCTGAGACCGAAAATCTTGGGTTCGGCGGGCACCCACACTCGATGCGAACTCAACCCAGTCGGCGTCGCGAGTCAATCGCAATGAGGCCGAGCTTACCCCGCTTTTCGATTCTTGGACTGTTCGGCCTGTCCCTCTTGGTTCTCTTGTCGGCGTGCTCAGGATCGGGGCGGGCCGATGTTTCACCAAACGATGCGGGACTGCCCGCGACCGGGGGCATGACCGCAGATGCCGGTAACCCATCAACAGTATTGCCGGACGCCGGGCTTGCGACTGGTGCGGACAGCGGCGACGCACTCACCACGGCAACCGACAGTCGCGATGCGCTCGTGCCTGGATCGGACGTTCGCGATGCGCCCGCGGCCGGAGCGGATACCCACGATGCTCCTGCGACCAAGGTAGACGCCAGTGACGCGGCCACGCCGACCACGGACGCTGACCAGATCGATGGGGGCGCTACCACCTATCCAACCTCATGCGACGACATTGGGACCGAGCCGGTGATTCCTCCCCCATGCGCCACGCTTCTCGCCACCAAGACGGTCGCCGCCGGCGCCGCGACCACCGACGCGGACGAAGCGGCACTCGACACGGACGCGATTCAGGCGGCCATCACGGCCTGTCCGGCTGGTCAGGCGGTGAAACTGGCCGCCAACGCGGGCAAGAATGCCTTCCTGGTCGGCCCCATTCGGGTGTCAGCCGGAGTGACGGTCTGGATCGACGTGGGCGTCACGGTATACGCTTCGCGGAATCCTCGGGTTTTTGACGCCAAGGCGGGCGCGTGCGGAACCGCGGCGGGCAACAGCTCCTGCTACGGCGTATTCAACATGGTGGGCGTCAACAACACGGGCCTGATGGGCGCGGGCACGGTGGACGGGCAGGGTGGACAGGCGGTGTTGGGCTCGACCTCGACCTGGTGGCAACTCAACGATGCCGCCAACGGAGGGTTGGCCGCGCCCCGCCTGGTTTCCGCGAACTTGGGAAATGACCTGGTCATCGCGGGTCTGCGTTTTCAGAACTCGGGGAAGTTCCACATCGTGCCCACCGGTGTGCGGGGGTTCACCATCTGGGGCGTCACCATCATCACGGATCCTTCATCGCCCAACACGGACGGAATCGATCCCTCTGGCAGCGCCGACGGCGTGATTGCGTATTGCAATATTTCGACCGGGGACGACAACATCGCCATCAAGGGCGCCGGCCCTCTGGTCGTCGACAACATCATCATCGCCCACAATCATTTCGGCCGCGGTCACGGCATGTCGATCGGCAGCGAAACCAACGTCGGGGTGAAGAACGTCAAGGTGTGCGACCTGTCGCTGGACGGGACAGACAACGGGCTTCGCATCAAATCGGACATTGGCCGTGGCGGACTGGTGACCGGGATCAGCTACACGGACGTGTGCATGCGCAACGTCGCTTCGCCCCTGGTTTTCAATCCGTTCTACACCTCCGGCGCGACCGGGAGTCTCATCCCCGATTTCCAGAACATCACCCTGAGCAACCTGCACATACTCGGAGGTGGCAAGGTGAGACTGCAGGGCTACGATGCCGCGCGTCCGCTCACCATGACCATGGACAATGTGGTGTTCGACGGGACCCCGACCATCACGGCCTCACAGGCTGCGATCACGTTGGGACCGAACCCGGTCAACCTCACGCCCAGCGGGACCGGAGTGACGGTGACCAACAATGTGACGGAAACCGCCGCGCCCCACGACTGCACAAACGCGTGGGTTGCGTTCGAGTGAGCGGCGCGACTTTGCGGCGCCGTCTCGATCATCTCGCCGGGCTGCAGGGCATCGATCGTCGCCTTGCCTGCTGTCTGCCGATCGGTGGTGAGAACCGCCGGCTCAACTGGCATCCCCGACGATTTCGTGCCGAGGCAAAACCCTATAGCTGCGCAGCCGCCAGATAGAACTTGTTGTTGCGGTCGTCGACGATTCTCAGCGACGGCCGCGCGGGTTCGGGCAGTAGGCCCCGCAGCGAGTCGTAGCGCGTGCGCTCGACCACGAAGAAGACTTGCTTGCCTGGGTTGCGCTTCAGGAAGTCCTTCAGGTCCTCGGCGTTGCGGTCGCCCAGGAAAATCGTGCGTTTCTCCTTGGGGCCCTCGTAGATCTCGTTCTGCGTGTAGAAGTTCTCGCCCCGCCAGTACATTTGCCAGGCCGCCAGCCGCTCATCGGGCGAGTGCCGTTGCTTGTAGTAGGTCGCAATAAGGGGTTTCTGCGACCAGCGATTGGACACCTGTTTCATGTACACGTCGAGCAGGAAGTAGGTGAAGCACACGGTCGTCAGGGCCAGTGCAGCCATAGCCAGCGTCTTCAGCCGCCGCCACGCCAACAGCAAGATGGTCATGGAGAACAGCCCGGCAAAAACCACCAGCGCGATCCGATAGTCCAGCTCAGGTGGCCAGGGCCGGCCCTGTGGCGTATTGATGTAGTCGTACGAGAACAGCCAGATGAAGTGCTGGGCATTCTTCTGGACCGCAGCCAGGTCGAAGGTCACAAGCAGGAGAAGGGGAATCCCGACCAGCGCAGCCAAGAGCGCCAGCCGTTGCCGCGCACGGCCCAGCAGATCGTCGAGGAAGCAGCCCACCACGATGGCTAGGCCGGGCAGGGCGGGCAGGATGTAGTGGTGGAACTTGGTCATGGACATGGACACCACCGCGTAGCCCGCCACGAACCAGATGGCGCCGAATCGGAGAACCTCGCGGCGCTTCGAGATCGTGGCTTCGCTGGGGGCGCCGGCCGCGCTCACCAGGCGGAAGGGGCGCATCACCACCCAGGCCAGGGCCGATGGCGCCAGAGCAATCCAGGGGAAGACGCCGTAGCCCAGTTCGCGAATGAAGTACTCGAACGACCCACGATCGCCGTGCCGGCCGAGGACCAAGCGGCGCCAGTGGTTGTCGCCGTACAGTTCGTTCCAGAAGGGGAAACCGTGGCGAATCAGCATGGCGTGGTGCCAGGGCACGGCGACCAGGGCGCAGGCCAGAAGCGCGAGCAACAGAGCGGGCAGAAGTTGCGCGCGGGCCAGTCGCCGCCAGTTCCAGGTGAAGAGCAGATAGGCCAGAAACACGATCACCGGCAGGCCGAGGCCGGCCAGGCCCTTGGCCAGGATGGCCAGCCCACACAAGATGGCCGCCAGGTGAAGGTAGAACGGCGCCTTGTAGCGTGTTTTGGCCGCGTACCACACGAAGACCACAAACCCGATCGCGTAGGGCAGCATGACCACCACGCCTGGGATGCGGAGATTGCGCTGGGGCCAGATGTTCCAGGGCCGCAGCTGGATGGCATCGACCACGATCTGCGGCAGCACCGTCAATGCCAAAAGCCCGATGGTGAAATAGAAGGTCGCGTGGTGAGGCCAGGAGAATCGCCCCCAGCGACGCCGCGGCAGCTCCCGATCCTCGTCGTCGAACAAGGCCAGCGCGCAGAGGGCCAGGGCCATGGTCATGGGCCCGATAAAGGCCATGTCGGTCATGGCCTGTCGGGCGACCAGACTGAACATGGGAAAAGTGGCCAGCGCCAACACCGACAACAGACCCGCGCGGCGACTGACGAAGCGAGACACCGCCAGGTACACACCCGCCAAGGCGAGCAGCGACATCAGGCAGAAGGGCAGGCGCAGCGCCCACTCCGGCCTGGAGGACAGGGCGAAGGTGCCGGGCGACGGGTGCACCAGCCCGAACACGGCCATCGACAGACTCATCAGCCAGAAGGTGAGAACCGGCTTGGACCAGAACACTTCGGGATCGATGGGTGAGCCCGGCCACCACAGGCTGATGAAGTCCCCGCGGCTGACCATCTGGCGCGCCACCTCGCCGTAGTGGGTTTCCCAGGGATCCCACAGCCCATACGTCCCGGCGAACGGCAGGTAGAGCAACAGCCCGAACAAGATGACGAAGATGATCATCTGTCGTTCCGAAAGGCGTTCAAGCAGGACCGACCACGGGGCGCGGCCCGCGCCGGCGACTGCGGGAACCGATGCGTTTGTTGGCTCTTCGGGTGTCATGAGCGCGAAGGGAAGCGAAATCTAGTCGCCCCGCGCGCGTCTGTGAAGCGCGAAGGCGGCCAAGGCGAAAATGAGGGTCGCGGTCAGTCCGGGCAGCCAGATGCGGGTGAGCTGGGGGAGCCAGTATTTGGGCGGCGGCAGGCCGGGATGGTGGCGGCGCACGA
>Ga0265316_10003799_pt1 | contig 15181 bp, 13 predicted proteins | sample 4522metaG_FD_202092 | JGI IMG/M metagenome (GOLD analysis project Ga0265316, IMG submission 202092) | Rhizosphere microbial communities from Carex aquatilis grown in University of Washington, Seatle, WA, United States - 4-5-22 metaG | ecosystem: Host-associated > Plants > Roots > Rhizosphere >...
GTCGACAATTGGCCGGTCAACCTGTGGGGGCCGGTGCGGCCGGACCGGATCGCCGTCCGCTGGTCCGGCTATTACATCCCGAAAACGTCCGGGAAGCAGCGGTTTATCGTGGCCGCAGCGGGTAGCGACGCGTACAAGCTGTACGTGGGCGACAAGCTGGCCATCGATCAGCCGCTGCGCGAGGGCCAGAGCCCGGGCGAATACGACCTTGAGGCTCAGGCGGCGAAGCCGGTCGCGGTGCGGCTCGAGTACCTAGCCTTCAGCAACCGGCCTACGGTCTGCTTCACGGCCCTATTGGCGTCCGACCTGATCGAGCCGGAGGCGGCCAAGCTTGCCGGGATGGCCGATGTCGCGGTGGTGTCCGTGGGGTTCCAGCCGAGCACGGAATCGGAAGGCCACGACCGCACGTGGCGCCTGCCGACGGGTCAGGACGAGCTGATCCAGATGGTGACCGCCGCGAATCCGAAGACCATTGTGGTGCTCACCGCCGGCGGCGGAGTGGACACCAACCCGTGGCTCGACCGGACGCCGGTGTTCCTGCATACCTGGTACGGCGGTCAGGAGGCGGGACGGGCCCTGCCGCAGGTGCTGTTCGGCGACGTGAATCCCTCCGGCAAGCTGCCCATCACCTTCGAGCGGCACATCGAGGACAACCCGGCTTACAAGAATTACTACGAGGAGGAAGGCACGCTGAATGTGAAGTACACGGAGGGAGTCTCCACGGGCTACCGCCACTACGCGCCGGACCAGACGCAGCCGCTGTTCCCCTTCGGTTTCGGCCTCTCGTACACGACGTTCGCGTTCAGCAACCTGAAGGTGACGCCCGGGGCAGCGAAGGCGGAGGCCACGGTCACCTTTGACGTGAAGAACACCGGCAGCCGGGCCGGTGCCGAGGTGGCGGAGGTTTACGTGAGCGAGCCGGGCGCCAAAGTGATGCGGCCGTTCGAGGAACTGAAGGGATTCGCGCGGGTGGAACTCGCCCCGGGCGAGACGAAGCAGGTGTCGATCCCGCTCGACCGGCGCTCCTTCGCGTATTGGGACATCGGCAAGCACGACTGGACGGTGGACGCGGGGAAGTTCGTGATCCACGTGGGAGACTCGTCGGTGAATCTGCCGATCGAGGGGACGTTCGCGGTGGAGTAGGCCAAATCACCGCTTTTTGAACCAGGCTTTCAGCCGCGCCAGGAAGCCCGGCGAAGGTTGGGGTGTGGCGGCAGGCAGCGGCACGGCCATTTTCACCGGGCCCGCGGTCACCGGCGGCGTTTCGATCTTCTCTTTGCCGACCAGGCGCACCAGGTAGATCTGATAGGCGTAGGTCTTGCGGTAGCGCACGCCGTCCTGCTCCACGATCAGCGAGAAGCCGGGGTAGGTCGCCGTCTTGTTGCCGGCCGCCGCCTGCACCGGATGCACCTGCACCGGGTAGAAGCCTTTGAGGTTCTTCTCGATGTAGGCCGTCTCGTAGCGATGGTGGCGGACGTTCCAGATGAAGTAGCGGAAGCTGTCGAACTCGTAGGGCACGTGGCCGTCGCCGATGGTGGTCCAAAGCCAGTTGTGCCTTACCTGGCCGCCGTCATTGACGTCGGCGGTGGCGAAATAGGAAGTGATGCGATGGCCTTCGGAGTACTGCGCCACCTCGTCCGGGATGTTCAGTTTGAGGCTGCCCGCCAGGACCCAGCCGGCGCGGCCGTTCTTGAGCCGGACCAGCGTCCAGTCGTCGAGCGGGACCGGTTTGGCGGGCTCGGTCTGCTCCGGTTCCTCCTTCTCGTCGTCGGGGAGCGCAGGCGTCTTCGAAAGCTCCTGCCAGTCGTCGGGAGGCTTGATCGGCGGGGGCGAAGGCGGGCGCGGCACGCGCCTCTCGTCTTCCGGCTTGGGCGAGCGCTTGGGACGCGGGGTAGGGGCCGGCAGGATGCTCTTGGGCGCGAAGGGCAGGCGCGGATCGAGCTCGTGCGCGACCACGTCGACCATTTCGCCCACCTTGACGCGATAAAAGCTGGGCGCCTGGCGGTTCGCTTCGGTGTGGACGTTCAGAGCTTCGTAGACGGTCGCCGCGCCTTGCGATGGCAAGTGCCGGGCGGTCTCCGCAAGCTGGTTGAGTTGATCCATCTGGGCGGCGGAGAGCAACTGGCGCATGTCGGTCCAGCCCTCGACTCCGCTCGTGGTGCGCACCCGGACGAAGCGCCGGCGGCGGCCTACGATGGCCAACCGGTCGCCGTGCGCGACGGCGACGACCTCGGGCGATCTCAGATCGACTTCGCGGCGGAGCTTGAGAACCGCCGGGCCGGCGTAGGCCTCGCCGATCTCCGGCGCGCGCGGTGGGCCGCTGGAACATCCGGTCAAAACCAACAGCGCGGCCAACAGGGGGAGAAAGCGCTTCACATGCCAGTGTAGCTACTTCTGCGGATACCCGATGGATTGAGCCAGTGTGACGCGCTGCTCCGGGCGCAGCTTGAAGGCCTTGGCGACGGCCGCGCGGTCCACGCTGCCGCGCACCACCGTCACCAGTCCCTCCGAAGCGCAAAACAGGTACACGTTCTGGGCGATGAAACCGGTGTCCTCGCCGATGGAGTCCACACTGCCGTGCGTCCGCACGGTATCGGCCACGTAGACCAGGTTCACGGCGGCGTCCTTGACGAAGGGCTGCGTGCCGGCTACGGCGCGGAGGTCGCCCGCCACGACCGGCTGGAGCGCGTTGGCCTTCGCGTCATAGACGTAGACGCCATCCGGGGTGGTGACGTAGACATCGATTTCCTGCCAGTTCATGGCCGAGGGCGCGGTGCGGTGGCCGTCGGGACGGTTGATGCCGAAGCCCGCCCACAGCAGGTTGGAGAGCGTCTGGAGGGAGAGCGGCTGCGCGCTGAAAGCGCGCGTGGAGTGGCGCTGCTTGAGCGCCTGCATCAGCGGCATGCCGCCTTCGGTGTGCGGGGTGGGAAGCGAGATCGGCTTGAGTTCCTGCGCCGGGGCGAAGCAGGCCCCGAGCGCCAGGCAGGCGAAAAAGGATAGCGCGGTCTTCATAGGGACAAGTGTAGCGGTTCCGCGGGAGGCGGAGGTGAGGAGTGACGAGTTCACGTAGAAAGTAACACTTTTAGTGTGATAAAATGGAATAAAAGGAGTGTGAGCATATGGGTCGGAGCCGGACACCTGTTGTGCGGCGCAGCGTTGCGCTGCCGCAACATCTGATTCAGGAAGCGTTAGCATGGGCTTCGCCGGAATCGGCCGGAAACCTGAATCGGCTGGTCGCGCAATCCCTCGCGGAGTTCATTGCCCGCAAGAAAGACAGCGCCTTCGAGGACGCGATGGCGGCAATGGCGGCGGATCCGGCCATCCGCAAAGAGTGCGCCGCGATCGCCGAGGAGTTCGCCTCTGCCGATCTGGACGGATTGGGACGTGATTAGCCGCGGCAGCATATACTTCGTCAGCCTCGATCCGACTCGCGGCCGCGAGCAAGCCGGACGCCGACCCGTCCTGGTCGTGTCGGTGGACTCAATCAACCGGCAGCCGCTGGTTGTCACCGTGGTCGTCGGAACGGACGCGGCGAACCTGCGCCACGACTACCCTACCAACGTCCGTTTCGAGGCTTTGGAGACCGGCTTGCCCACGGACACGGTGTTCCTGTGTTTCCAGGTGCGGTCCCTTGACCCCAACCGCTTTGTCGACCCTCGGGCGGGTGTGCCCGTTCCCGCGGGTACTGTGCCCGTGGCCCGCATGGTCGATGTCGAGCGAGCCATGCGGCTGGTGCTGGGGCTTTGAGCGTCCGCGTCGGCGAGGGCGTCGTCCGCCTGGTCGGCTGCAAGATCCGGAGCCCCGTGCTTGTTTCGGAGTGATACCGATGATGACCATGACTTGCTGGCCCTTGCTGGCCGACGTTGTCTGGCCGGCCCTCTACCTGGAGAACCGCCTCTTCACGTTGTGGGCGATCGCTCTGGGACTGCTGGTAGAACTGCTGTTCGTGCGGTACATCACCAAGCGGTCGTGGCGCTGGTGCGCGATGGCGGATGTGGCGATGAATGCGGCTTCCTCCTTGATTGGTCTTGTTCTGATACCACTCGCCGGATTCGTCTGGGAGTTCTTTCCCGGAGGGGTCATCCATGGGATGTTCCACTTCGGCACATTCAACCCCCTCACGTGGACCGCAACGTGGGCGATGGCTGCGCTGATCAACGGGGCGTTGGAAACCAGTGTCGTGCGGTTTGCATTCCGCCAGCGAATCGGCAAGAGAGGATTCTGGCTGCTCTGCCTGGCGAATGCTATCAGTGTTGGCGTGGCGCTCTGCAGCGTGTTCGTCCGCCCGCCGCGCCTCTGACCGGTGCCGGCTCTCACACGTCGAACTGGATCCCTTGCGCGAGCGGGAGGTCGTTCGACCAGTTGATAGTGACCGTCTGGCGGCGCATATATGCTTTCCACGAGTCGCTGCCGGCTTCGCGGCCGCCCCCGGTTTCCTTCTCGCCGCCGAAAGCTCCGCCGATCTCGGCGCCGCTGGTGCCGATGTTGATGTTGGCGATGCCGCAGTCGCTGCCGCGCGCACTCAGGAACGTCTCGGCCGAGATCAGGTTGGTGGTGAACATGGCCGAAGAGAGTCCCTGTGGCACGTCGTTGTGCCAGGCCAGCGCGTCCTCCAAGGCGTCGAATTCAACCACGTAGAGCACCGGAGCGAACAGCTCGTCCTTGAGCGCCGGCAGATCCGGCCGGGCTCGCACGATGGCGGGCTCGACGTAGCATCCGCCCGGGAGATCGAGCCGGCCGCCTCCGCACAGCACCTCGCCACCCTGCTCGCGGATGCGCTCCAGCCCCTGCATCATGTCCGCCACCGCCGAGCGGTTGACGAGCGGGCCCATGACCGTGGTCTGGTCGAGCGGGTCGCCGATGCGGATCTGGCGCCAGGCCGCCAGCAGCGACTCCGTCATGCGCCTCGCAATGCCGCGCTGTAGGAACAGGCGGCGGATGGTGGTGCAGCGCTGGCCGGCCGTCCCCACGGCGCCGAAGAGCACCGCGCGCAGGGCCAGATCAAGATTGGCGTCGTCCATGACGATCACGCCGTTGTTGCCGCCGAGCTCGAGGATGCTGCGGGCGACGCGGCGCGCGACTGTTTCGGCCACGCGATAGCCCATCTGGCAGGAGCCGGTGGCGCTGATGAGCGGCAGCCGCCGGTCCTCGAGCATCATTTCGCCCACCACGGAGCCGCGCCCGATCACCAGGCTGAAAACTCCGCTCCAGCCGTGACGGGCCAGGACTCGGTCGCAGATCTTCTGGACGGCGATGGCCGTGAGCGGCGTCTCGGAGGACGGCTTCCAAAGGACGCAATCGCCGCAGACAGCCGCGATCAGCGCGTTCCAGGACCAGACCGCGACCGGGAAGTTGAACGCCGAAATGACTCCGGCCACCCCCAGCGGGTGCCACTGTTCGTACATGCGGTGCGTGGGGCGCTCGCTGTGCATGGTGAGGCCATAGAGCTGGCGGGAGAGGCCGGCCGCGAAGCCGGCGATATCGATCATCTCCTGCACCTCGCCCTTGCCTTCGGCGAGGATCTTGCCCATTTCCAGGCTGACCAGCGCGCCCAGGTCGTCCTTGTGGCGCCGCAGCTCGTCGCCGATCTCGCGCACGATCTCGCCGCGCTGGGGTGCGGGGCAGAGCCGCCACTTGAGGAACGCCTCGGTGGCGTGGCGCATGACCCGCTCGTAGTCGTCCGCGCCGGCCATGCGGACCCTGGCGATCGGAGACCCGTCCCCGGGGCTGATCGAAACCAGTTCTCCGCCCGAGGGCTTCTCGATCCACTCGCCCCATCCCGCGCCGGAGTTGATCTCCTCGATCCCCAGCCGTTCGAGCACCTCAGTCGCTGCTACCGATTGCATGGTCGCCTCCCAACACGCCTCTATTGTAGGCGCGAGGGAAAGGGGCCGGCAGGTCGTGCCCAGACTGGGGAGCCATTCGAAAGCGGCGTTAAAACGCTGCCGCAGGCAGGCGCCCCTATCGTCGAGCGCTTCCCTGGCGGCGCTCAGGAGAGCGATTCCGCGCGGCGCTACGCGTGCGCGTGCGACTGGTAGTGCTGGCGGAGCAGGTCCTTTCCGTAATCGTTGCCGTTCGGAGTGCGCACCACGCAGTGAATGTGCTGCCTGGTCGGCAGCAGTGGGTCTTTGGCGAATTGCTTGAGGTTCGCGGGGCGTTGGTGATCGAATTCGATCAGGATCACGGGGCTGTGGATGCGATAGTAGTAGACCCCCGATGAATCCGAGCCGCCGACCCAGACGAAACAGGTGCGGTCGATGTGGCGGCTCACCTCGTCCATCTTGACGCGGGCGTGCCCTTCGTCCATGTTGCCAACATACAGGTCGACGAGATCCAGAAGCCGCTTGCGCTGCGCTTGAGAAAAATCGTCGGCCCGCGCGCCTGCGTAGTCGAGCACCACGTTGTCCTTGAACGCTTCCGTCAGGTTGTAGTTCCCGGTCTTGTCGGGGTTGAGGATCGCCTTCGCGCGCTGGGAGTTGTCCAGAGCCAGTAACAGGTCGAGACCGCGGCTCTGCTCGTCCTGAAGAACGGAGACGCCCTTGTACTTGCCGGAGGTGGCGGTGACCGGCTCCGAACCGGCGAAGAACGGCGTCATCACCACCTGGTCTCCCAGCACGAAATAGTTGACGATCGCGTGGTGCCCGTCGAGCTGGAAACCCCACGGCTCGCTGGCCGAGGGTTTGCCCATTACGGTTATGAAGTAGAGCCATTCGCCGAGAAACTGGTGGTCATTGCTCAGCTCGGCGAGGGTCTCGTTGAGACGCATGATGTCGCGGGTCAGTTGCAGGCCACGCGCGCTCAGGGATGCTTCCAGCAGGCCGAAGGCGGCGCTGCGTTGCGGGTCGGTCATCTCCTGGAAGCTGACGCCCTGGCGCACGTAGAAGTGCTGATTCATCCACTTACGCCATTCCGGATCGTCCACCGCGAACATGGTTCGGTCGCGCTGGTCCTTGGTGAGGCTTGCCAGAAAGCGCTCGGCGGCGGTGCGGACGGGTGCGGTCGAAACACCGGTGGAATGAATGCCGAACAGGCCGGGCTCGGGGGTTCCGTTGGTGGTGATGCCTTTGAATGGCTCGGCCAGGCCCTTGCGCTCGTAATCTGCGGACATCTGCCGGAAGCGCTCGGCGGTGTCGGAGGCGTTTTCCGGGAAAGCGTGGGGGGCGAGAATAGCGCCCGGGATCACGGTCGAAAACAGCGTCCGGCGAGTCAGGCGCGGGGCGTGGTCGTGGTCGTGCTGGTACACAGCGGGGTGGTTCTTGAGGATTCTCATTTCGCAGCCCAGGTTGATTGCAGTATACACCGAAGCATCCTAGACCCAGGACGGCATAGGCGCACCTTCGGAACCACGGTCGAGAACGCTGCCAACGGCGGCGGGGCTAGGAGTTATCGGAGTTACCGGATCGCGCCTGTGGTAGGATCTTGTCAGGTGCTGAGCAGGTTCTCCAGTGTGTTTCTCGCGTTTCTGCTGGCAGGGTCCCTGCTGTGGGGACCGTGTGCTGCTTGCGCGGCCGCGCCCCTGAAGGTTTCGGGCCACGAGTGCTGCCATCCAGAGAACTGCAAGATGCCGGCGCCGAAACAGCCGCTCGCGAAGGTCTGTCCTAACCTGGCGCTCGCCCCGGCGAGTCATCACCAGGTGAGCGTCCCTCAGGTCGCTGCACCAGTGCTGCTGGTGACTGTGGTGGAAAAGCCCGCGGTTGCGCCGCTGGCGCGCCTGTCTTCCCTCAAGTCGAATCCATCGCCACCCGGGCTGTATCTGCTGAACTCCGTCCTCCTGGTCTGATCCATCCTCCTCGCGGCTTTGTCTCGCGTGTATCCGTGTGTGTGGTTCGAGGAGGGTATATTGACTCCGCGCATTCTTTCGATGTTCTTTGCATTCGCGGCGCTTGCTCCGTGCCAGGATAGCCGCTTGCGGCTTGAAGATCTGGTGCAGGAAGCGCTAGGGCGCAATCCCGAGATCCTGGCGGCCCAGAAACGCTCTGAAGCGATGCGCCAGCGCCCGTCCCAGGAAAGCAGCCTGCCCGATCCCATTCTTTCGCTCAGCTACAACTCGAGCGGCAATCCGCTGCCGTTCCAGGGCCTGGGCAAAGAGCCGGTAGCGAATGCCGGTGTCATGGCGTCGCAGGAATTCCCGTTCCCGGGCAAGCGCAAGCTGCGCGGCGAGATCGCAGCCAGCGAAGCCGGCGCCGAGTTCGACCAATACCTCATGACCCGGCTGAATGTGGTTTCGCGGCTCAAGCAGGCCTACTACCGGCTGGCCTACCTGCACGGCGCGGTAGCGACCCTGATCCGGGAGCATCACCTTATGCAGCAACTCCTGCGCATCGGCGAAGCGCGCTACTCGGCGGGCAAGACCGCGCAACAGGACGTTTTCAAGGCGCAGACACAGATCTCCGTGATGGAAGCGCGCATCGCGCGCCTCGAACAGGAGATTCCCAGCCGCGAGGCCGAGATCAACAGCCTGCTCAGCCGGCCGTTTGATACGCCGCTCGCGCGGCCGGCGGATCTAACACCCGCGCCGATCGGCGTCACACTCGACGATCTGATGGCGCAGGTTCGGGAGAACGCGCCGGCGCTGCGCCGTGAGCAGAAGCTGGTGGAGCGCACCGAGCTGGCTCTCAACCTGGCCCGCAAAGACTATTACCCGGACTACACCGTTTCCGGCGGCTACTACTACATGGGCAGCATGCCGCCCATGTTCATGGCGCGCGTCGATTTCAAGCTGCCCGGCTATTTCTGGCGCAAACAGCGGGCCGGCGTCGCCGAGCAGTACGCGAGCGCCGCCGGCGCGCGCCACGAATACCAGGCCGCCAACCAGACGCTCAGCTTCCGCGTCAAGGACGACTACCTCATGGTCGAGACCTCCTATCGCCTGATGAACATGTACTCGACCACGGTGGTGCCGCAGGCCAGCCTGGCGCTGCAGTCCTCGCTGGCTTCCTACGAGACTGGCGCGGTGGATTTTCTCTCCGTCCTTATGAACTTCACCAGCATGCTCGACTACGAGCTCAACTACCAGGACGAATCGCTGAGTTACTTTCTAGCGCTGGCGCGGTTGGAAGAGATGACGGGAGTGGACCTGGTCAAGTGAGGAACGTATGAAAGTCGTTCGAAGCGTGTTGATTGTCGTGGCGGTTGCTGCCGCGTTCTTCGCGGGCCGCTGGTACGCGGCCAGAGCGCCGCGAGCGCCCGAGCGCAAGGTCCTGTACTGGGTCGATCCCATGCACCCTGCGTATAAGTCCAATAAGCCCGGCATCGCGCCGGATTGCGGGATGAAGTTGGTACCGGTCTACGAGGGTGAGACGCTGGCCACCGCACTAAGGACGGCCCCGGGAACGGTCGCAATCAGCGCCGAAAAGCAACAGCTCATCGGCGTGCGATACGGGACGGCCGAGATGACATCCGGCGCCGACATGGTGCGTGCGACGGGCAAGGTCACGATCGACGAGACGCGCGTCAGCCACGTCCACTCGCGCACCGAGGGCTGGGTCGACAAGGTCTACGCCGACTTCACGGGCGACGTGGTCCACAAGGGCCAGGCGCTGCTGACACTTTACAGCCCGGAGCTGCTGTCGAGCCAGCAGGAATACCTGCTCGCCATCAAAGCCCGGGAAGCCATGCGAGAGAGCTCGATTCCAGGGGCCGCCACGGACGCCGCTTCCTTGGTTGAGGCGTCGCGCCACCGGTTGCAGCTCTGGGATCTGAGCGAGGGGCAGATCGAAGAGCTCGAGCGTACCGAAAAGCCGGTGAAGAACACCACGCTCTACGCGCCGGCGTCGGGCTACGTGATGGCGCGGAACGCGTTTCCGAACCAGAAAATCATGCCGGACACCGAGCTCTACACGGTGGTGGAGCTGGGCCACGTTTGGGTAGTGGCGAGCATCTTCGAGTACCAGGCGCCGCTGGTCCACGTGGGCCAGGCCGCCGTCGTGTCGCTGCCCTACGGCGGTGGTGCGAGATGGAACGCGCGTGTCAGTTTCATACAGCCGCAGGTCGATGCGCAGACGCGTACCATTCAGGTGCGGCTCGAGATGCCCAATCCGGGGCTGGCGCTCAAGCCGGAGATGTTCGTCAACGTCGAGCTGCGGTCGCCGCAACCCACGCGCCTCACCGTGCCGGTGGAGGCGGTGCTCGATACGGGGCTGAAGAAGACGGTCTTCGTGGACCTGGGGAACGGCCACTTCGAGCCGCGGGAGGTAGAGACCGGCGAACGTATCGGCGACCGAGTCGCGGTGCTCAAGGGACTGGCGGCCGGCGAGCGCCTGGTCATCTCCGGCAACTTCCTCATCAACTCAGAGAGCCAGTTGAAAGCCGCCGCGGCAGGCATGGCCGGGGAGTCCACGGCGCCTCCCGCGGGAGCGCATCCCCATGATTAACGCCATCATCGAGTTCTCGGGCCGCAACAAGTTCGCGGTCTTTCTGCTGGTGATCGTGGCAGCCGCCGCGGGCTGGTGGTCGATGCGCAGCATGCCGCTCGACGCGATCCCGGACCTGAGCGACACCCAGGTGATCGTCTACTCGCGCTGGGACCGCAGTCCGGACATCGTAGAAGACCAGGTGACGTATCCCATCGTCACAGCGCTACTGGGCGCGCCGCGCGTCAAAGCCGTGCGCGGCTTCTCCGATTTCGGCTACTCCTATGTCTACGTGATTTTCGACGAGGGCACCGACATCTACTGGGCGCGCTCGCGGACGCTGGAGTATCTCTCGGGCGTGCTGCCGCGCCTGCCGCAGGGGGTGAGCACAGAACTGGGGCCGGACGCCACGGGCGTCGGCTGGGTGTTCGAGTACACGCTGGTCGATACCACCGGCAAACACGACCTGGCGGAGCTGCGCTCGCTTCAGGACTGGTACCTGCGCTATCACCTGAAATCCGTCCCAGGCGTGGCGGAGGTCGCGCCGCTGGGCGGCTTCGTGAGGCAATACCAGGTGAACGTCGATCCCAACCGGCTGCAGGCCTACAACATCCCCATCGGCAAAGTGGTCGAGGCGGTACGTAGCGGAAACGGCGAAGCGGGGGGCCGGCTCATCGAGTTCAGCGGCGCCGAGTACATGGTAAGGGGCCGCGGCTACGTCAAGTCCGCGAGTGACATCGGCGATATCGTGCTCGCCAGCAGCATGAACGGCATCCCCATCCACGTGCGCGACGTGGGGGAAGTGGTGCTCGGGCCGGACATTCGCCGCGGCGTGGCGGATTGGAACGGCACCGGCGACGCCGTCTCCGGCATTGTGGTGATGCGGCAGGGAGAGAACGCACTGGCGGTGATCGACCGCGTCAAGGAGAAGCTCAAAGAGATCGAGCCGGGGCTGCCGCCGGGCGTGCACATCGCGACCGCCTATGACCGCTCGGACCTCATCCTGCGCTCGATCGACAATCTCGAGCACACGCTGCTCGAAGAACTGGCCATTGTGGCCATCGTGATCCTGATCTTCCTTTGGCACGTGCCCAGCGCGGTGATCCCCATTCTCACCATTCCGATAGCGGTCCTCATCTCCTTCATCCCGATGCGGCAGATGGGCCTGAGCTCGAACATCATGTCGCTGGGCGGCATTGCCATCGCCATCGGCGCGCTGGTGGACGCGGCCATCGTGGTGGTGGAGCAGACGCACAAGAAGCTCGAAGAGTGGGAACGCACCGGGCGGCACGAAGACTACCACCGCGTGGTGATCGACGCGGTCAAGGAAGTGGGAGGGCCGAGCTTCTTCGCGCTGCTGGTGATCGCTGTTTCGTTTTTGCCGGTGCTGACGCTGGAGGCGCAGGAAGGGCGCCTGTTCAAGCCGCTAGCTTACACCAAGAACCTCGCCATGATCGTGGCGGCGGTGCTCGCCATCACGCTCGATCCGGCCATGCGGCTGATGTTCACCCACATGACGAACTTTAGCTTCCGGCCGCGCTGGCTGGCGCGGGTGACGAACGCGGTGCTGGTGGGCAAGATCCACTCCGAGGAAACCCACCCCATCAGCCGGGTTCTGATTCGGCTGTATGAACCGGTCTGCGCATGGGCTCTGCGATGGAGATGGGTGGTGATCGGCGGGGCCGTGGCCGTGGTGGTGGCCACCGTTCCGGTCTTTAGCCGGCTCGGCTCGGAGTTCATGCCGCCGCTCGACGAGGGCGTGCTTCTCTACATGCCCTCCACGCTGCCGGGAATTTCGGAAACGGAAGCCCAGCGCCTGTTGCAAGTGACGGACCGCATCATCAAGCAATTCCCGGAGGTCGATACCGTGCTGGGCAAGGCCGGCCGCGCCGAGACCTCAACCGATCCCGCGCCGCTCTCCATGTTCGAGACCGTCATCGTGCTCAAGCCGCATCCGGGCATCTCGACCGATCAGCTTGTGGACAAGATGAACGCAGCGCTCCAATTGCCGGGCGTTTCGAACGCCTGGACCATGCCCATCAAAGGGCGCATCGACATGCTGACCACCGGCGTCCGCACGCCCGTCGGCATCAAGGTCTACGGCCCGGATATACAGACCATCGAGGCCATCGGGACGCGCCTCGAAGGCTTGCTGCCCGCGGTTCGAGGCACTCGCAGCGTCTTCGCGGAGCGGACCGGCGGCGGCTACTTCGTAGACGTGGACTGGAAGCGTGACGAACTGGCGCGCTACGGCCTCTCGATGGACGAGGCCCAGTCGGCCGTCATGAACGCCATCGGAGGCGACAACGTAACCACGACCGTCGAGGGCCGCGAGCGCTATCCGGTCAACGTGCGCTACATGCGGGATTTTCGCGGCTCCGTGCCGGCGCTCGAGCGGGTGCTGGTGTCGGGGGCGAACGGCCAACAGATCCCTATCGCGCAGGTCGCCACGGTCAAGCTGGTGTCGGGCCCTTCGATGCTGCGCGAAGAGAACGGCATGCTGAACGGCTACGTCTACGTGGACGTGGCGGGCCGCGATGTGGGCTCTTACGTGGAGGAGGCCAAGGAACTGGTGCGCAGGAAGCTGAGCCTGCCTCCGGGGTACACCCTGCAGTGGAGCGGCCAGTATGAGGCCATGGCGCGCGTGCGGGAACGGCTCAAAGTGGTCCTGCCGCTGACGCTGTTCCTGATCCTGACGCTGCTCTATCTGAATACGCGCTCGGCGGCCAAGACGCTCATCATCGTGCTCGCGGTGCCGTTCTCGGCCGTGGGCGCCGTGTGGCTGCTCTACCTGCTGGGGTACAACATGAGTATCGGCGTGTGGGTGGGGCTGATCGCGCTCATGGGAGTGGACGCCGAGACCGGCGTCTTCATGCTGCTCTATCTGGATCTGGCCTACGAGCAGGCGCGGGCCGCGGGCCGGCTCGGCAGCCTGGCGGAATTGCGCGAGGCCATCCAGCATGGGGCCGTCAAGCGCATACGGCCGAAGTTCATGACCGTGGCCTGCATGTTTGCGGGACTGGTCCCGATCATGTGGTCTACCGGCGCCGGCGCGGATGTGATGAAGCGCATCGCCGCGCCGATGATTGGCGGGATCTTCACGTCGTTCGCTCTGGAGTTGCTGGTTTACCCTGCGATTTACGAGGTTTGGCGATGGAACTTTCGAAAGCGTTAATCGTTTTGGCGGCGGCCTTGCCCCTGCTGGGCGCCGAGTACCGGGTGAAGCATGGAACGCTCACCATGGACGAGCGCGGCGTCTCGTACCAGGAGACGGAGAAGAAGCAGCCGCGCCACTTTAGCTGGAGCTACCAGGACATCCAGCAGCTTGAGCTGGCGCCGGCGCGGGTCCGCGTGCTCACGTACAAGGACAACAAGCGACGGCTAGGCGCCGACTTCGCCTACACCTTCGACGCGCTGCCCGGCCAGGATTTCACGGGCTCTTACGCGCTGCTCAAGGACCGGCTCGACCAGCGGTTCGTCGCGGAACTGGCCGACACGGCGGTCCAGCCGATGTGGTCCGTTCCGGTGAAGCTGCTCGGCACGATCACCGGCTCGGAAGGCGTTCTGACCATCGGCCGCGACCGGATCGTATACAGCACCGGGCGCAAGGGCGCCTCGCGCACCTGGCGCTACGGCGACATCGACAACATCGGCACCTCCGGCCCGTTCGATCTGACGCTGACCACGTTCGAGCACGCGCTCGAGCACTACGGCAACCGGAAGGATTTCAGTTTTCAGCTCAAGGAACCGCTCGACGAGCGGAAATACAATGAACTTTGGAGAACACTACACCATGAATAAGCTCACGATCCTGATGTTTGGCGGCGCCCTCCTTCTGGGCGCGGCCCCGAAGCAGATCTTCACCGGCGTCATCACCGACGCCATGTGCGGCGCCAACCACTCGATGATGAACGTGAAGCCGGACGAGAAGTGCGTCCGCGAGTGCGTGAAGGCGGGCTCGAAGTACGCGCTGTTGGTCGGTGGGAAGGTCTACACGCTCAGCGATCAGCAGACGCCTGAGAAATTCGCGGCGCAGAAGGTCAAAGTGACCGGCACGCTCGATCCTAAGTCGGAGACCATCGCGGTCGACAAGATCGAAGCGGCGAAGTAAGGGGCGGGCACGCCTGGGTCGTTGAAAGGCGATAATGCTCAGGTGACCGCGCGGCGCTGGCTCTTCGCAATCTGGGTGTGCTTCCTCGCGCGGACGGCTTTCTATTCAGCCGCGCTCCCGTTGTGGGAGGGTTTTGACGAGTGGGCGCACTTCGCCGTGATCCGCAGGATGGCCTTGCGCGGAGAACGTCTGGTGCCGCGGAACGGCAAGGTGCCGCGCGACGTGGCTGCCTCGCTGGAACTGGCGCCCGTACCCTGGGCGATGCGCAACATGCCGCCGCCGTCTTTGACGCAGGATGCCTACTGGCGCCTTCCGGCCGCGCAAAGGGGCGGCCGGGAGGCCACGTTCCGCTCGATGCCGGCTCGCTGGGCGTTCGAGGACTGCGCCGGCGCGCTGACGGCGTACGAGGCGCTCCAGCCCCCGCTCTACGGCTGGATCATGGTCCCGGTCTCGCTGGCGGCCAGGTCTCGCGGACTGGCGGACGAGGTCCTGTGGCTGCGATGGTTGAGCTCCGCCATCGGATCACTGGCGATTCCGCTGGTGTTCCTGGTCGGGCGCTCCGTCTTTCGGTGCGACCCGGTCGCGCTCGGTTGCGCTGCCGTGGTCGCGGCCATGCCGGAATTCGCATTCGACATGGCGCGGGTGGGTAATGAGTGCGTGGCGGTGGTGCTGTTCACACTGTTGACCTGGCTGGCTCTGGAAGCCTTCTTGAAAGGGC
>Ga0265316_10003800_pt1 | contig 15179 bp, 9 predicted proteins | sample 4522metaG_FD_202092 | JGI IMG/M metagenome (GOLD analysis project Ga0265316, IMG submission 202092) | Rhizosphere microbial communities from Carex aquatilis grown in University of Washington, Seatle, WA, United States - 4-5-22 metaG | ecosystem: Host-associated > Plants > Roots > Rhizosphere >...
GGGCTGGGGCAGGAAGTATTTCAGAATTATGTATAGTAGGAAAGCCAGTCATACTGGTTCCTTCGCCGAATGTTGCCGAAGATCACCAGACTAAAAATGCGAAGGCTCTTGAATTAAAAAATGCTGCTTTATTGATAAAAGATTCCGAAGCATCTGAAAAGTTGATAAACATAGCCCTTGAACTGGTTAATAATAAAGAAAAATGCAAAATGCTTTCAGAAAATATTAAAAAGATGGCTATTCATAATTCTGCTGAAAACATTGCAATAGAAATCTTAAAAATTGTAAATACCAAAAACTATTTTAAAAAAGTAGCTTAGAAAACAATTATGGAATAAAGGTCAAAATGAAATTAAATTTTAAATGAATTTTAAAAAAATAAATAATGTTTACCTGGTTGGGATTGGCGGAATTGGCATGAGCGCCCTTGCAAGATATTTTAAAATGCAGGGTAAATTTGTTGCCGGTTACGACAAAACTCCATCATTTCTTACAGACCAGTTACAAAGGGACGGTATTGAAATTCATTTCGAAGACGATGTTCAGTTAGTGCCTCAACCAATAATTTCACAAAAGGAGAATACAATTATTATTTATACTCCAGCCGTACCAGATTATCATCATGAGTTCAATTATTTTATTGAGAGAGAATATTGGGTAATGAAGCGCGCTGAAGTTCTGGGTAAAATTTTTTACAAAAGTAAAGGGATTGCGGTTGCAGGGACTCATGGAAAAACAACTACATCGACCATGCTGGCGCATATTCTTTATCAATCTTCTTTTGGATGTATGGCATTTTTGGGAGGAATTTCAAAAAATTATAATACAAACCTGCTCATTTCAGAAAAAAGTGATATTGTTGTTGCAGAAGCCGATGAATTTGACAGGTCTTTTCTTCAGCTTTATCCTTTTCTTACCATAATAACTTCCGTTGATGCCGATCATCTCGATATTTACGGAAGTCATGAAGAGGTCATAAACTCATTTAATAAATTTATAAAGCAAATAAAGGAAGGAGGAATACTAATTTATAAAAAAGGGCTTCCACTTTCTTTAAAATTATCAAAGAACATTAAAATTTATAATTATTCAATCAACGACCAGGCCGATTTTTATCCTGAAAATATTAAAATTGAAGAAGGGCACTATATATATAATGCTGTAACTCCAACCGGGAAAATTCATGATATTAAATTGGGGGTTTCAGGAACAATGAATCTCGAAAACTCAATAGCTGCCTTGGCAGCTGCGACTTTGCTCGATGTAAGGCCAGATGAAATTATTACAGCATTGGCATCTTTCGATGGGGTTAAACGCCGCTTTGAATATCATATAAAAACTCCAAAGTTTGTTTATATTGACGATTATGCACATCATCCAGAGGAAATAAAAGCATGTATTCAATCAATAAAAAGTGTTTTCCCCGGTAAAAAAATTACAGGAATATTTCAACCGCATCTTTTTACCCGAACACGTGATTTTGCCAAAGATTTTGCAGAAAACCTAAGCCTGCTCGACGAACTTATTCTTCTCGATATTTACCCTGCCCGCGAAGAACCTATTCCGGGAATAACCTCTGAAATTATTTTCAAAAATGTGAAGATAAAAAATAAAATAATTTGCAAAAAAGAAGAACTTATAAATGTTTTAAAGGATTATTCGCCTGAAATCCTTGTCACAATGGGCGCTGGAGATATTGACAGACTGGTTGATGAAGTTGTAGATTATTATAAATCTGTATTAAAAATTGAAAAGTAATTTATGAAGATTGCTGTTAACATATTTCTCTGGTTACTATTACTGGCATATTTAATTGTGTCGCTTGCTTTTGCAGAAGAGAACCGGAAAAAAGTTATTTGCAAATCTGTAAACATAAGTATTTCAGATGAAAATATGAATCAATTCCTCAAAAAAGAAGATATTTCAAAAATTCTTGAAAATTACAGATTCAAAATGATTGGTGCGCCCATTGACAGCATTAATACTTTTTTGGAAGTACAACTTATTAATAAAAATCCTACAGTTAGCAATAGTGAAGCATATACAACAGTAAACGGGAAATTGAATATCGTGGTGGAACAAAGAAAGCCAATATTGAGGGTAACAAACAAAAAACTCCAGAATTATTTTATCGACAAATCAGGTCAGCTTATTCCAATATTAAAGCAATACGCTGCATTCACTCCTATTGCAAATGGTAATATTGAAGAACCTTTTGACGTGACTGTCATCCGGAATATCTTTCCTTCAAAAAAAGACAGTATTCTCCGCCCGAATATTATTTACAATTTATTTTATATCGCAAAATATATTGATAATGATGATTTCTGGCGTTCACAAATTGAACAAATTTATGTCAACAATAAACAGGATATGATACTGGTACCAAGGGTAGGTTCCCAGATAATTATATTCGGCAAAGCAGATGAAATAGATAACAAATTTAAAAAATTGAAGTCGATGTATCGTGTATTCAACGAAATTGGCTGGAATAACTATAAAATAATAAACCTGAAATACAAAAACCAGATTGTTTGCACAAAACGTTAAAAAAATGATAAACAAAGAACAAATTGTAGGAGCCATTGACATTGGCACAACTAAAATCGTAACCATTATCGGGAAGATAAATGAAAATGGCCGTCTTGAAATCCTTTCGATGGCCAAGACTGAATCTAAAGGGGTTAAACGGGGTGTTGTCCAGAACATCGAAGAAACCGTTGTGGCGATATCAAAAACAGTTGAGGAAGCTGAATTAAAAGCCGGTGTGAAACTGAATGAAGTTTTCGTGGGAATTGCCGGACAACATATCCGAAGCATAAAAAATCGCGGTTATATCAATCGCGATAGTTATGAAGATGAAATAACCCGCGAAGATGTTAAAAAGCTCGAAATCGATATGCTTAAGATTCCAATTGATGTAGGAGAAGAAATCATTCATGTTATTCCACAAAGTTACATTGTAGATAATGAAACCGGAGTGAAAAATCCTGTAGGGATGTCGGGTAAAAGACTTGAAGCAAATTTTCATATCGTGGTTGCCCAGATTTCATCTGCTAAAAATATTGAAAAGTGCATTAACCGGGCAGGACTAAAAGTAAAATGCCTGATGTTAGAGCCTCTGGCATCTTCAGAAGCAGTTTTGACTGACGACGAAAAAGAAGCAGGAGTGGCGCTTGTAGATATTGGTGGGGGAACAACTGATATTGCAGTGTATTACGATGACATTATCCGTCACACTGCTGTTATTCCCTTTGGTGGAAATGTAATAACAAAAGATATAAAAGAAGGTTGCGCTATTCTCCAACGCCAGGCTGAATTGCTTAAATTACAATTCGGGTCGGCGCTCGGGGAAATGGCTGAAGAAGATAAAGTAGTTTCTATTGCTGGTATTGCAGGTCGTGATCCTAAGGAGATTTCATTTAAAAGTCTTGCTTATATCATTCAATCCCGAATGGAGGAAATTTTGGACGCTGTTTCTTTCGAAATAGAAAACTCCGGGCATTTCGATAAATTAAGTGCCGGTATTGTAATTACCGGTGGCGGTTCCATGCTCAGGCATTTGCCGCAACTCGTCAAATTTAAAACCGGCATGGATGTCCGAATAGGTTATCCTAATGAACATCTAGCAGCGAATGTTTCAAGCGAAATTAATCAGCCTATGTATTCTACAAGTATCGGTTTAGTGATAAAAGGTTTTGATTACCTGAAAGAACACAAAGAAACTTTGGATCATTCTAATGATAATCATGATTTAAATTCGGTTTCATTTAATCAAACAGATAACGGTTCTTCATCCTCTCAAAACAATGAAGCCGATAAAAAGTTGGCTGTTGAAACAAAAAGCAAAACGAGCATTTTCGATTCTTTCAAAAAAACTTTTACAGAATTGTTTGAAGAAAATGATGCAAAAATGTAATAAAAAGTTTTAAAATAATAAACTCATGACAGAAGATTTAATACACTTCGATTTGCAAAAACATAAATCATCCATCATTAAGGTTGTCGGTGTTGGCGGAGGTGGAAGCAATGCAGTAAATCATATGTTTCGTCTCGGAATAAAAGATGTTGATTTTGTTGTCTGCAATACCGATGCACAGGCATTGGCAAATAGTCCTGTTCCAGTGAAAATACAACTGGGCAATTCTTTAACCGAAGGTCGGGGTGCTGGCAATAAACCTGATATCGGCCGCCAAGCTGCAATTGAAAACCTGCACGATGTTATCGAATTATTATCTTCCAACACAAAAATGGTATTTATAACTGCAGGTATGGGAGGTGGAACCGGTACCGGCGCTGCACCGGTAATTGCTAAAACTGCTAAAGAAATGGGAATATTAACTGTGGCTATCGTAACCATTCCTTTTCGGTTCGAAGGTCAGCAACGCATAAACCAGGCTATTGAAGGTATTAATGAATTAAGAAATTACGTCGATTCACTTCTCGTTATACATAATGAGAAATTGCGGGAAATGTATGGCGATCTTAAACTTTCTGAAGCATTTTCCAGGGCCGATAATATTCTTACCACGGCTGCAAAAGGGATAGCTGAAATTATCACTGTTCATGGTTATATTAATGTTGACTTTGCTGATGTTCAAACCGTGATGGTGAATAGTGGGGTAGCTATTCTTGGATCAGCTATTGCGGAAGGCGAGAACAGGGCAGTCGATGCTATCCAGGAGGCGCTTAATTCTCCATTATTAAATAATAATGATATTAAAGGGGCAAAAAATATTTTACTCAATATTACATCCGGTGAAGATGAAGTATCAATGGACGAAGTCGGAGAAATCACCGACTTCGTTTCAAATGCCGTAGCAAAAGATGTAATGATGATCTGGGGAACGGGAAACGATCCGAGCCTGGGAGGTAAAATTAGCGTCACTATTATTGCCACAGGTTTTGAGTCGAATTCTATTCCCGAACTTTACGGTCGGAAACGCCAGGTAATAAATATTCCTTTGTCTGAAGAACATCGCAGGCCTTCTGTTGCAAATAATATTTTTGAGATAAAAGTAAAGGAAGAAAGTGAATCTCCCCGTCAGAGAGTGCTCGATTTGGATTTTATATCTTTAAAAGATCCATCAGTAAGCAACGAAAATATTAATTCGGAAGGAATAGAGGTGAAGGTAAATAAAAACGTTTCAACGGAAAAACTAAAAGAAACCAAAAAGCCTCACTCAAAACAAAAAGATCACACTTCAATTTTAGGAGATGCTGAACAGATTGAAGATTTGGAAAATCAACCGGCATTTGTTCGTAAAAAAATAAATTTTAAAGACCTTAAGGTACCTGCTGATTCAGAAATATCTAAATTTACTTTAGTTGATGATGAAGAAAAGAAAATAATAATTAAACCGGAAAATCCTTATCTGAATAATAACGTTGATTAGACTTTAAAAATGATTTACTAGTTTTTAAATTTATTCTTATCAATTAATTTTTCATTATTTTCATCAGTCGATTTATAAGAAAGTCTTTGAGTGTAATTCGACAAATCAAAATGAAGTATAAATCCAAAATAAAGTGATGAATAATCATAGTCGTGTAACCCTTTCTGATAACCAAATTTGTAGGTTAAATATCTGGACTTATAATTTAAATTAGCCCTGACAACCAAAGGCCTGTCGCCATTATTCAGATAACCGTAATAACCTGCCGTTTCCAACCCTAAGACAAGCTTTCCTGATGTAATATTTGCACCAATGTTCAACATAGGTGCATCATCCTGCATGTGAATATCTTTATTGGTCTGCCAGCAATAAAATCCACCAGATAAATAAAATCTTGCTTTCTGAAAAAAGGTAGAATTGATTGAAACCTGTTTTCCCATAGATAAGTCCATAAAATATCCCGGAGAATCGGTATGACGGGCATCACTAAGATGTTTGCCGGAAGTGGTCCGTAAATCAAACCTTACAGCAATATCAGGAAATTTGTTATCCCGAATTATTTGTATTACGGTATTTAAATTTATATCACCATCAGGGACTGTTCCCTGTCCATAACCATGCCAGGCTGACAGTTCCGTCCTTCTTTGAATATCCATATTATAATGTTCCGCAACTACGTTATTAATTTCTACTGAAATAACATTAGGCAAAACCGGTACATTTATCCTTACAAATAAATTTTGGGTATTGTCTCCCTGTGCGCTATAACCGACTAACCTTGTTTCAAACTCCGATTCCTTATCAACACATCCCTGAATGGCATCAGGTACAGGCAAAGCATTAGGACCCATATATTTTGGAGAATAGGTAATATATTGAACCCAACAACCCCAACCGGTGCATTGAGGTGCCATCGACGAAAATGATTTATCTGCGTATTGTGAAAACCCTTTTGTAATAAATAATACTAAAAAAATAGTAAAAAAATAAATCCGCATATTTGAATTATACCTCATTAAATCTATAAATGAATTAAATTGTCATATACTTTAATTTTATCTAATAGTTTCAAATCAATACAATTTTTTTTTAACAAATTCTTTTTGACTTCAATTTTTAATAAAATTTTTATGGAAATTGATAAATTAAAAATATAAACAGAAATAATTTAAAATTGTTAGGTAAGTTCACTAAAAAAGAAGATTGATGAAACAAATTAATTGAAAATTTTGAAAAAAAAATTGTAGAATTAAAATTTCATTTTATATATAAATCATTTTCAATCATCCTGTTTTTATACTGCTGGACAAAAGCTTTGACTAACCTTTCTAAATTTGCCTGAACCTGTGGTTCTTTATTAAGGATATCATTTTTAAGCCGGGGGTCAGTTTTTACATTATAAAGATGGACTGATTTTTTCCCGTCGAATTGTAACAAATAATCGCCTTTGAAAATCCGAAAAGTGTTATCGAGAAAATTGATGGCAAACTTCGAGGTATCCGGATGAAGCAGATCCTGACCGAATGCAATATATTTTTTATCATATCCAAGGTAATTTAAAACTGTCGGCATAATATCAATCTGTTGTGCAATGGTAACAGAATCTATTCCTATAACATCGCTTCCTGGTTTATACAAAATTATTGGCACGGAAAAGTAGCCGACATCATTTTTAAATTCGGGTCGCTGGTTCAAACTTACATGGTCGGCGGTAATAATAAATAAAGTATTTTTAAACCATTTCATTTTTGAGGCAGTTTCAAAAAAACGTTTTAAAGAATAATCTGTATACTGAATGCACCGCTGTAATTCAAAATCTTTCATTTTGAAACGGCCTTCATATTTTTTAGGCACAACGAACGGATGATGTGAGGATACGGAAAAAAGTGCGGCAACGAAGGGTTTAGAAAAAGTATCGAGGGTATGTGCATAAAATTGAAAAAATTCTTCATCCCAGATTCCCCAGTATCCATCGAAATCTTTATCATTATTGTATTCCGTTTTTCCATAATATTCATCTACACCATTAAGCTGGCAAAAAGCCTGGAATCCCATTGATCCATTGGGTGCACCATGAAAAAATGCCGATTTATAACCTTTTTCTTTTAATAATAATGGTAAACTGTGAAGTGTATTGCTGTAATAAGGCGATAAAACAAATGGTTCTTCCATAGATGGAATAGACGTGAGCACCGAAGGTATTGCCTCAATTGACCTGCGGCCATTGGCATAAGAATAAACAAATGTTTTACTGAACCTGATCAATGAATCTAAAAACGGGGCATAACCTTGATAAGTTCCCCCTTCGAGATTTTTATAAAAACTTCCGATAAATTCTTTGTTAAAGCTTTCAAGAATGAAAATTACAACATTGTCATTTCTTTTTACAGAAATATTTGCCGGAACATGAACCGGTGAATAAACTTTTTCTAGTTCATCTTTTGTCGAATAAAAATCAACTTTATTATACGATTTGCCTTCTGTGCTTCTGATTAAACAGAACGGAGTATTTAAAACAATTGCCATTTCAGCGGGCGCCTTAACAAACTGCCCTGCATTACTCAGGGTAATCGGGCGTGTACTGCGATCAAAACCGCCCCTTGCACCTGCGATGCATAAGCCTAAAACAATTGCGAAAACAATCAAATAAACCGGGTAATATATGACAGGTTTACTTATTGCAGGCTTACCAATTTTAGCACGGTTATACAGATAAATCATTGTTAAAACCGATAAAGCATAAAATAGTGCAACAGGCCAGAAATCTATTAAAAACTTAAAAAACAATATTCCTAAATTCCCTTCATGTTTGAATTCACCAAAAATATGGATTGTTGATCGTTCCAAAACAAAATTGAAGTAAGGTATATCGGCAAAATTCGCGAACAAAGCAACGGAATTGAAAATAATAAAAATGTATTTCAGAATTTTTTGGTAAGTAAAATTTTGCCTGAAATTGAATGGGATAACATTCCCGAAGATAAAAAGCAGGTTTGTATATATAATGGCTGATGTATCGAATAACAGCCCTCCGCGAAAAATGATGAATAGCCTTTCAAAAGATATGTTCCTGAAGTGGTCTATATTGTAAACATAAAATATAAGTCGGCTAAGTGAATAAAGAAGATAAATGATAAGAACCCGGTAAACAAGTACAAGGTAAATATCTGCAGTGAATGTTTTTTTAAATTTGTTCAACATGAATATAATGTTTATAATTTATTCTTAATTGTCAATTAAATTCAGGTCGTTTAGACTGAAGGCTTTTAGCATTTCCTTAATATTCAAATCAAGATACCAGGCACTTTCTTTGTTACTATTAATTGCAGCAAAGTGCCATATTCTCAGCAATTTCAATTACTATGAGCTTAATATGATCTCGCATTTTTTTTTCTAAAGCCTATTAGTCTATAGCCTATTTTACTTTCAAATTACCATTTAAACTTTCAACTGAGCTTTTGCCAACCATGATGTCAAAGTCGCCCGGTTCCACAACTCTTTTCATTTCAGCATTAATGAATTCAAGCTTATCGGGCGTTATTACAAATTTCACTTTTTTTGTTTCTCCTGGTTCAAGCGAAATTCTTGCAAAATCTTTTAATTCCTTAATCGGCCTTGTTACTGAACTGACTTTATCCCTGATATAAAGCTGAACAATTTCATCGCCTTTTCTTTTCCCTGTGTTCGTTACATCAACTGAAATTTCGGAAGTTCCGTTAAATGCAATTTCCTCCGGTGAAATTTTTAAATTTTTATAATCAAAATTAGTATAGCTCAACCCGTAACCAAAGGAATAAAGCGGAGTATTATCCGAAAGCACATAATCCCTGTACATCGAAGGTTTCTTGTTATAATAACATGGTAATTGTCCAACCGATCGTGGAAAAGTAATGGCAAGTTTTCCGGACGGATTTACTTTTCCAAATATTACATCTGCAACCGCAGTGCCTGTCTCCTGCCCCAGATACCAGCCTTCAATAATTGCAGGTATATTATTTTGAAGGTAATTTATGGTGATTGGCCTTCCATTGATTAATAAAACTATTACAGGTTTTTTTGTTTCAAGAATTGCTTTAGTGAGGTCATTTTGCATTCCCACCAGGTCCAGGTCATCCCGATCGCCCAAATGATTTTCAGCCCATGCCTCACGGCAGATGAGTTCATTCTCGCCCAGAACAAGCAAAACGACATCGCTTTTAAGTGCTGTAGAAACTGCTTCTGTAATAAGTTTTTTATCCGATTCCGGTGAATTCATTTTCGGATTTTCTTCTACTCTCCAGTTACATACCTTGTTAGTCGTAATTTTGCATCCCTCGGAATATAAAACCCTGATTTTATTTTTGGCAAAATCTTTTATGCCTTGCAACACGCTGGTTCCTTTCGGCATTGGAACGGCAGAATAACCGCCAAGATGTGTCATGGCTGCATTTGGCCCGATTACTGCAATGGTTTTTATTTTATCTGAATCTAACGGAAGAAGATTATTTTCGTTTTTCAAGAGGACCATTGCTTCTTCTGCAGCCTTAAGGGCAAGGGCTTTATGTTCCTGGCAATTGGTAATTTTTTCCATGAAATTAACGTCCACATAAGGATTATCGAAAAGTCCACAAACGAATTTAACCCGAAGGACATTTCTTGCAGCACGGTCAATTACTTTTTCTGAAACTTTTCCATTTTTAACCTGTTGAATTAGTGAATAATATGCCCCGTTTCTCCTGCCAAGTTCATAATCGACACCGGCTTCAATTGCCATTTTCGCAGCACCGGCAGAATCTGCAGCAACATGATGATCCCTGTACAAAACATCAATACCCCCGCCATCGCTCATCACATAGCCATTAAAGCCCCATTCATTGACCAAAATATCTGTTAGAAGTTTTTTATTTACATGATTGGGAATGCCATCCCATTCGTTATATGATGCCATTATCGATTGGGCATGCGCTTTTTTTACTGCCATTTCAAAAGGATACAAATGTGTTTCACGGAAAACACGTTCAGAAAAATTTACGGGAGCAATATTTCTTCCACCCTCAGGCTGACCATGTCCTGCAAAATGTTTCAGGGTTACTGCAACGTGTTTGTTGTCGATTGTTTTTCCACGGCCCTGAAGTCCAAATACAGCTGCCATTCCAATTCTCGAAACCAGGTAAGCATCTTCGCTGTAGGTTTCCTCTGTCCTGCCCCACCTTGGTTCACGGCCAAGATCAACCACCGGCGATAAAACCTGTTGCGATCCCCTGGAACGGGTTTCAAGCGCAATTGCAGTAAAAACCTGTTCGATTAAAGCCGTGTCCCAGGTACTTCCCAGAGCAATGGCCTGCGGAAAACTGGTGGCCCCATCGGCCATAAATCCATGCAAAGCTTCACTAAAAATAAAAACCGGAATTCCAAGATGTGTTTTTTCGAGCATGTATTTTTGAATACCATTTGCGCACTTTGCAGCCCAAAGCGGAGATGTCCTGAATTTCATCCCCCAAAATGATCCCAATCCGCGGTTTATAATCTCTGTATCTTTTTTCCCGATAAAATCACCGTTTGCATCCCAGGCCGAGGTATCCATAGTCCCAAAACCGATAAGCTGTCCGACTTTCTCCTCAAGTGTCATTCGCTTCAACAGGTCTTCGACCCTGTCATTAATTTGGGCTGAAGGATCTTTATATAATGGATGTTTCGAAAAATTGCATGAACTAATTACTGCAATTAATGCAATGGCCAACAGAATATTTTTCATAAATAAAAATTTTAATTTTATCAAAAATTATAATTCAAAAATATTGTTTACAACTTTATAAATTTACCATAAAATAAAAAGTAAAAATAAATCTTTAAATTTCATAAAGAAAATATTATTGAATTACATAATATTTTAAAGTATGAATTACAGGAAACTGGGGAAAACAGGTTTTGATGTTTCTGAAATCAGTCTCGGAACCTGGCAGGTCGGAGGTAAATGGGGTGAAAAGTTCAATCATGGACTCGCTGATAAAATTTTAAATACAGCATTAGATTCAGGAATTAATTTTATCGATACTGCCGATGTTTACAGCGATGGTGAAAGCGAGAAAGCTGTCGGGAAATTCATTCATTCAAGGAAAGAAAGAATTCATGTTGCAACAAAATGCGGAAGAAAACTAAATCCACATAATAGCAAAGCATATACAATTGATGCGCTCAGAAAATTTATCGAGGACAGCCTCCAGAATTTGAGATTGGAAACCCTTGATCTTATTCAGTTACACTGCCCTCCGACTGAAGTTTATTATCGTCCTGAAATTTTTGATTTGTTTGACAAAATGAAACAGGAAGGAAAAATTCTCAATTTAGGCGTCAGCGTTGAAAAAGTTGAGGAAGCGCTGAAAGCCATTGAATATCCGAATGTCACTACTGTACAGATAATTTTTAATATATTCCGCCAAAGACCTTCAGAATTATTCTTTAAAGAAGCTAAACAGAAGAATGTTGGCATTATTGTCAGGGTGCCATTGGCAAGCGGGTTACTTTCAGGAACATTTAATAAATTGACTTCATTTTCAAGCGGAGACCACAGAAATTTTAACCAGCATGGAGAAGCATTCGACCAGGGTGAAACCTTTTCAGGAATTGATTATGGAACGGGATTGGCTGCAGTGGAAGAATTTAAAAAATTATTCCCGCAATATTCTAATCTTAGCCCCATTGCCCTGAAATGGATTTTAATGTTCCGGGAAGTTAGCTGTATTATTCCCGGCGCTTCAAAACCTGAACAGGTTGAATCGAACCTTCATGCATTAAAAATTGAAGATTTCACTAATGAACAAATAAATAATATAAATTCTGTTTATGAACACTGGATAAAACCCCAAGTTCATCAAAAGTGGTAATTCTGAAAATATAAATTTTAAAAAAGATAAAGTTGTAATCTTATGAAAAAAATTATTTCATTAATAATGGCTACGCTTCTTTTAGCGTTTGTTTTTTCTTGCCGTCAGAAACAAAACGAAACTGTCGACAGAAAAGAATGGTGGCGCGAAGCCCGTTTCGGGATGTTTATCCATTGGGGCTTATATTCAATTCCTGCCGGGGAATGGAAAGGTTCTAAAGGACATGCCGAATGGATAAGAAATACTGCTCAAATTCCTTTGAGTGAGTATGAAAAATTAGTTAACCAATTCAATCCTGCAAAATTTAATGCCGAAGACTGGGTAAAGTCAGCCAAAGAAGCAGGGATGAAATATATTGTCATTACAACCAAACATCACGATGGATTCTGTCTTTTCGATTCAAAACAAACTGATTTTGATATTATGTCAACTCATTTTAAACGGGATATTATGAAAGAAATGGCTGAAGCCTGTGCAAAAAATGGCATTAAAATGTGTTGGTATTATTCGATAATGGACTGGCATCACCCTGATTATTTACCCAGAAGGTATTGGGAAAAAAACAGGAGAACCAAATATACCGATTTTGACCGGTATTGTTTGTACATGAAAAATCAACTTAAAGAATTATTAACAAATTATGGAAAAATCGGGATTCTCTGGTTCGATGGGGAATGGGAAAAGACCTGGAATCATGAAAGGGGAAAAGATTTGTACAATTATGTGCAAAAACTGCAACCCGATATCATTATTAATAACAGGGTAGATGTGGGCCGTGCCGGCATGATGGGAATGACCAAAGACACCATTTCTGCCGGTGATTATGGTACCCCGGAACAGGAAATTCCTGCTACGGGAATACCCGGGGTCGATTGGGAAAGTTGCATGACCATGAATGATCACTGGGGCTACAATGAAGAAGATAAAAACTTCAAATCACCTGAAGAACTGATACATAATCTTGTAGATATCGCTTCAAAAGGCGGCAATTTTCTCCTGAATATCGGGCCAACTTCAGAAGGGTTGTTTCCACGGGAAAGCATTGAGCGATTAAAGGAAATAGGTTCCTGGATGAAAATCAACGGTGAAGCGATATATGGAACAAAGGCAAGCCCTTTCAGGAAACTTTCATGGGGCCGTTGCACACAAAAGTTTGACGGGAAAAACACAAAACTTTTCCTGCATATTTTCGAGTTGCCGAAGGATGGAAAATTAATTATTTCCGGTTTGGAAAATAATATAAAAAAGATTTATGCCCAGGCTGATGAAAACAGGAATTCCCTTTCATCCGAAAAGAAAGATGCAGAGGTAATAATTGATATTTCAAACATGAAAAAAATTCCGTATGCAACTATTGTTGTAATGGAAATAGAAGGAATTCCGGTTGTAAATGAATCCCCGGTAATTGAATCTGAAAATAATATTTTTACTGATAAAATTACTGCAAAGATATCCACGAATATCTCTAATACCGAAATCCGCTATACGATTGATGGTTCTGAACCAATAATAAATTCAACCTTAGCAAAAGACAGTGTCACAATTCAACAACAAAAAAGTTTTGAATTGAAAGCCCGATGTTTCAGGAATGGAAAGCCAATTTCAGGAACAACTGTTCAGAAATTTGAATTTGTAAATCCTTCCTATGCTTTGTATGAAAAAAATGTTATTCAGGGAATAAAATATCAATATTACCAAGGTAAATGCAAAAACCTTTCAGAATTTTCAAATTTGAAATTTCTTAAAAAAGGAATTACTGCAAAAATTGACATTTCATTGAAAAAACAATCTGTAAATTATGGATTTTTGTTTGAAGGTTTGCTTAAAGTTCCTGTTGACGGGGTTTATAAACTTTTTCTCGAATCTGATGATGGAAGTAAACTTATCATTGATGATAAAGTTGAAATTACCAATGACGGGTTACATCCAATGATTGAAAAATCAATAGAAATTGCATTGGTTTCTGGTTTTCATAAAATTAAAATATTTTATTTTCAGCAGGAAGGCGGCGATGGCTTAAATGTTTCCTGGAAAGGGCCCGGAATTTCAAAAGAAATAATCACATCTAAATATTTATTTTATTGATAAGCATGGAAATAATAAAGCATAATGCTGACATTAATAATCTAATTGAATCTATTATAACATTTTAGGATTACCCCGAAATTACAAATCAGAAAATTTTGAATTATGGATGAAATCATTGAAAAAATTAAATTAAAGAATGGCTTTATCTGCGATATGGATGGGGTTATTTACCATGGAAACAGGCTTCTTCCCGGAGTTAAAGAATTCATTAAATGGTTGAAATCCGAAAATAAAAAATTTTTGTTTCTCACCAATTCAAGCGAAAGGACTCCGAAAGAATTGCAGGATAAACTTCATCGAATGGGAATTAATGTTGATGAAAATGTCTTTTATACCAGCGCCCTTGCTACCGCTCAGTTTTTATCGAGTCAAAAACCAAATGGCACAGCATATATAATCGGCGATGCCGGTTTAATCAATGCCTTGTATAACGTGGGATATACAATGAATAATATTGATCCCGATTATGTTGTAATGGGTGAAACCCGCACTTACAGCTATGAAAAAATTGAACATGCCATCAACCTGGTTTTAAAAGGAGCAAAACTTATCGGGACGAATCCCGACCTTACCGGACCGGTTGAAGATGGAATAGTTCCTGCTACAAAAGCTTTAATAGCGCCCATTGAATTATCAACAGGTAAAAAAGCTTATTATATTGGAAAACCCAATCCGTTGATGATGCGAATTGCAATAAAAAGATTAGGATGTCTCCCCGACGAAAGCATCATCATAGGCGACAGAATGGATACAGATATTATAGCAGGTATCGAATCGGAAATTGATACCATTTTGGTGTTAAGCGGGATAAGCACCCGTGAAATAGTGAAAC